>Ga0129315_1000205_pt1 | contig 63680 bp, 60 predicted proteins | sample Cm827metagenome_FD_94432 | JGI IMG/M metagenome (GOLD analysis project Ga0129315, IMG submission 94432) | Eastern black-and-white colobus group fecal microbial communities from Wisconsin, USA - Cm827 metagenome | ecosystem: Host-associated > Mammals > Digestive system > Large intestine > Fecal... | reverse complement strand
GCCGCCCTTGACGTTCACTCTGCCTTCTGCTATTGGGTAATCAAGGGCAGGTAACCCTGCCCTGTGCAGACGGAGTTCTGCCAGACTTGTAAACAAATTTGCGCATAATACTTGACGGTACCGAATGTAGTTTTTGTAGCGTGTTCAGGTGGTGTCATTCAAAAAGGAAACGTTTTTATAAATAAAAACGCATATTATAAATACGCTACAAATGCGACATTGATGCTTTTCGGATTCGATTATTGAATTGAAATAGACGGGCGTCAGTATGGAATCGGTGTAAGCGACCCAGTTGTTTGAAAGCTCAGGCGAGCGGAAGTCGGCTCAGCGGACGGCTCAGCCGTCACAGAGGGTTCGCTTTCACCGGGCGTGCTTTTAGCTAACGCATGAGAAAACGCCGGGGAAGTCCTCCCGAACAACATAACAGCACAAATCGCGCCGCACGTTATGAGGCTGGCCAGTTTTTTGAATCTTTTGTTCAGATTCATACGGGACATCTCCAACAAAAAACTTTATACGAATGTGTAGTTTATAACCTATCACCCCGTACTATAAAACAGTATATACATCATTCGCGTTACAAAAAATGATGAAATATTTCCTATAAAATACAGAAAAGACACGCTTCGCAATACAAAACGTGTCCAGCATGTATTATGTAAAGGAAGGTTTTAACCATCTTCCTTAAACTGCATGTCGTTCCGCGAAAACCGAATACAAAAAGCAGTTATGGAAGAAGAAAAACCTTCAAGTCCACAACTGCTTTTTTGTGTTTGAAAGGAGATTTGTTTGAAACTGACCTATCATCGCTGCGGCGACTATCTGCTTCCCGCCCTGACCATTCCGGATGAATCTGTAACGCTTGGAAAGTATGGCAGGATGCGCAAGACTTATCTTAAAGAGCATAAGCCCATTCTGTACAATGCCCTGCTGCTTTCCGGAAAACTGACGGAACACCTTATCGGCGTGGATGCCGAGTGCCGGGAACGCCTTGAAACCCTCCTGCCACAGATGATGCAGGTGGAAGGTGTTGACGAAGCGCTCAAAGCGCGCAACCAGATGGAATGGGTGCGCAGGATGAACAGCATCCAGAACCGGGCAGAAGAAATCCTGCTGAACGAACTGGTTTACGCTTAAATCACAGAGTCGGAGAGAAAGCGGTCATGCAGCTGCTTTCTTCCTGCCCTGTGCAGCCAGATTCTCTCGAATATGGCGCAGGGCTTCATCTTCGATGCGCCTTGCCCGGCTGATGCTCAAGCCGTAGTCCCTCGCCGCTGCTGCCAGTGCGCACAGTTCGCCATCGAAACCAAACCGATGGCGAACCCATGCGGCATCGCGAAGCGACGAGCGATTCATTGCGTCATAGAGTGCAAGCAGCTTTTCCTTGTCCAGATAGAGCTGTTCGGGGCTTTTATGATAGGTATCCCGACTTAGAGCAGGATTATCGGATTGCATGGCTTCAACTGCCGCCTGGTTTTCTTCCAGCGAAACCGTATTGATTTCGGGATGTGTTTGCCGAAGGGCGTCGAGCATTGCGGTGCAAACGAGTACGGCGGCATACGTCAGGAATTTCCCCTTTTCCAGCACGTAGCGCTCTGCGGCGTGAAGCAGAGCGATTCGACCCTCCTGCTCGTAATCGTCACAGTTCAGAACTGCGCTGCCGTATCGTTTTTCAAATTGAATCGCGGCTGAGCGAATAAACATCGTATTCTGCTCAATTAACTGGGTACATGCTTCATGATTTCCGTTCTGAATCATCAGGCAAAGGGTTTCGTTCGTGATGGGCGTTCATCTCCATTTGGATATTGTAGGTGGTGTTCATATAATTCCAGATCGCCTGTTTGAGCTGATCGGTTGCTTCGCCCAATTCAGCCTGATATTCTTCTGGAACAGTGATTTGGTTCAGCGCCGCCGAGAGCATCCCCATGATGCCTTCGGGTCTGAGTTGCAGACCTTTTTTCTGGCGCAGAAGCGCCTTCGTGATTTCGCTGAGCTTCTGTTTGGTCAGCGCCGCGGTTTGTTTGACACGTTCCGGTCCATCCTGCTTCATTTCAGCGAGAATCCAGCGAGAATCTGGCGGAAGTTGCGCGTGATGTTCTCGATCTCGTCCGCATAGACCGGGCGTTTGAGCGCCTGCGCTTCTTGCACAGCGCCACGAACGGCGGGCATATCCTCCGGGTTAGCCTGACCATGTTCCAACATAAGGCTGCTCATGGAGTTGTACATTTGATTCTGCGCGGCAACGCCGGAAGCCAGAACGCCCTCCTGATAGAGCGCGATCTGGCGGGTCAGCTCTGCGAATTTCGGATTTTCCAAAAGCTGGCAGACCACAGAATGGTTCAGCTTGCCCTGATGGAGATTGGCAGCTGCTTCCACAGACAGCCCCAGACGCTCGATGTCATATCCTTTACGGGAAGGAATATCCGTCAGCCCCAGCAGAAAATCCGTCGAAACTTCAAAGTAATTCGCGATGGCGACAAGATTTTTACTGGACAATTTGCTCGTTTTTTCAGCTATTACGCGGCTCAATGTGCTTTTGTCCATACCGACAGTCTGCGCCAGCTCAACCTGCGTGATGTTTCGGCTTCTGCACAGGTCGCGGATTTTGTCCATGCGCCGTGCGTTCTCCGAAGGCCCCTGCGGGGTGCTCGATGCCTTTGGCATCAACAGGGGCAAGCCCCTTCGTCGATTGCATCGGCTACCCCGTGACGGCGCTTTGCGCCGAGAAATGGAGGTGAACCCATGCCCTGCCCGACGGGGAGCTTTAAGCTCATCAGCCGAGGAAAAGGTCAATCCTGCATGGCTTCCTGCGCGTATTACTCTGGCGAAAAGAAGTATTCCGAATACGAGTGCTGCTGGAAATATCCGCACAGCAGCCCGGCACGCGTGAAGTGGGTGGAAGTCATGCTGCCATCCAACGCGCCGAGAGCGTATGCCGATTCGCAGACGCTCTGAAACGCGGTGGACGCAGCGGAAACGAGTGTCAACGCGCAGACGGCGCGTTCGATGCTCTTTGCCTTGCCGCGCGAACTGACTGACGAGCAGAACCTCGCCCTCGTCCGCGATTTCTGTCAAAAGGAATTTGTGGACAAAGGCATGATTTGTAATTTCTTCTATCACGACAAGGGCGACGGCAACCCGCATGTTCACATCATGCTGACGCTTCGCGCAATGGATGAAAACGGCAAGTGGCTGCCCAAATCGAAGAATGTCTACGCGCTCGACGAAAACGGAAACCGAATCCGCGCGCCGAACGGAAGCTGGAAGCGCATCAAGGTGGATACCGTGGATTGGAACGAGCGCAAGTACGGCGAAATCTGGCGGCAGGATTGGGCGGCTGCACAAAACGCAGCACTTGAAGCGGCGGGACGAATGGAGCGCGTTGATATGCGTTCTCTTGAGCGGCAGGGCGTTGAGGATCGCCTGCCGCAAAAGCATCTCGGCCCGACAGCTTCCGCGCTGGAACGCAAGGGCGTTTCCAGCGAACGCGGCGACGAGAATCGAAAGATCATCAGCGTCAATAAGATGCTGGCTTCGTTGCAGAAAACCGTTCGCGGCGTCGGGGCTTGGCTGGATGAATTGCGAAAAGCTGTCAGACGCCAGCAGATCATTGAAAACCCGGATGACTACCCGCTCAGCGACGTGATTACCGCCTATTTGGATATGCGAAAGGACGGGCGCGAAACATGGAATCGCTATGCGCAGGAAAAAGGCGCTGTCCATGATTTGAAGGATGGCTTCAAGGCGGTTTCCTTCCTCTCGAATCACGAGCTTTACACGGTCGGTCAGCTCAGACAATACATCACCGAAACGAAACAGGAATTTTCCAAAATCAAAGCGGAATTCACGGCGAAGGAACGCAGATTCTGCGACATTGACGCGCTGTTTAACGCGATTCAAACCATCCGAGAATTGAAGCCGATTCAGCAGGAATACAAGAGCATCCACTGGAACAGCAAGCGCGAAAAGTTCAAGGTCGAACACGGTGACGAATTGAGCCGACTGCAAAAAGCAATATGGCTGCGTGAAAAGCTCATAAAGTCGCTGGGGCTTGCGTCTCCTCTCGATAAGGAGCAGCGCATAGCACTGAAAGCAGAACGCACACGGCTTGAAGCGGAGCGCGAAGCCCTTCTTCCCAAACTCGAAGAAGTCAAAGCTGAAATGGCGGAACTGAACCGCATCCGATTCTGGACACGCAAGGTTATTCCTGACGCGCTGCCGCGCGTGTCGGATGGACGGGTTTCGATTGAGGACGCGATGGAAACGGCGGGTAATCGGAAAGAATTGGAGCAGGTTATAAATGATGCTGAAAAGAACGCCCTCCGACAATCAGATGATCCACTTCAAACAAATCAATCTGCACCCATTCATTTCCTGGCGATTTAAGAAAAATCCATTCCTCTCTCATCTTGACTCCCTCCCTCAAACCCCGTATAATAAACGAGAAAAATCTATACCGCGCAGGGTGTTTGAAGCCATTCAAATGAAAAGGGAAGCCGGTTCAAATCCGGCGCAACAGCCATTACTGTATTCGGTATGCGTGTGCCATGAGCCATTGAAAGCGATTTCGAGAAGGCGGCGCACGTGAAGCCGTCAGCCAGGAGACCTGCCCTGCGGAGATGAAACCGATTCTCGGGCAGTTGGAGAAGGCAGGTCAAGCGTTTGTTTGCTATGCGTCCATCTTTGTCCGAGATGGGCGCTTTTCATTTATTTTGAGAAAAACTGCGAGGAAGTTTATGAAAAAGATGATTGCGCTGCTTTTGAGCCTTTTTGCTGTTCAAACCGCGTTAGCGGAGCTGCCCGTCGTCACAGAAAAGCTTGATCTGGAAGCCGCGAAAAACTTTGCCGTGGACAGGCTGGAAGGCGGTTATTCACTGATTACCGTGCAGAACGGCGGGCGCTTTCTGCTGATTCCGGCGGGTATGGATGCACCGGATGGTCTGGATGCGGACATCATGCTGCTGTACATGCCGCTTGACAACCTGTTCGTGGCTTCCACCTCGACGGTGGCACTGATGGATGAAATCGGCGCGCTCTCCGCCGTGACGCAGACGACCTATGACGTGGAAGACTGGTATCTGCCAAGCGTGAAACAAGCGGTTCAGGATGGACAAATCGCATACATCGGTCACTATAAGCAGCCGGATTTCGAGCGTATTGCCTTGAACCCGCCGAAGCTGGCCGTTTTCTCCACGATGATCGAGGGCACGCCGGATGTGCAGGAAAAGCTGGACGAGCTAGGCATTCCTTTGCTGGTGGACAGCTCTGCATTGGAGGAAACTCCGCTGGGGCGCATGGAGTGGATGAAGCTCTACGGCGTGCTGCTGGGGCGTGAGAACGAGGCGAGCACCGCGTTTGACGCGCAGAAGCAGAAAATCGAATCGCTTGAGCCGATGCAGGAGAACGTGACCGTCGCCATGTTCTACATCACCTCCAAGGGCGCGCTGTATGTGCGCAACAATGGTGATTATATGGTCAAAATGCTTGAGCTGGCTGGCGGGCGGTATGCGCCGAAAGGACTGGGTACCGGCGAACCCGGCACGCGGCAGATGGAGATGGAAGCCTTTTATCTCGTGGCGGGCGATGCGGACTGCATCCTCTATATGGGTCAGCTCGGCGGCAAGCCGAAGACACTTTCGCAGCTGATTGAGCGAAACACGCTGCTGGCCGATTTCAAAGCGGTGCAAAATGGACGCGTCTATTGCACCGGCGCAGATTATTTTCAGCAGGCCGGACGGCTGGGCGACCTCATCGAGGACATGAACCGCATGCTTTCGGGTGACGACGCGGCACTAAACCATATCATGAAGCTGGAGTGAGGAACGGGTGAAAAAAACGCGGTGCGCGCTGTGCTATGCGGTGCTCGCAGTCTGCTTTGCGCTGCTGTTGGCGGTCAGTGTGGGCACGGGCAGCGCAGCGCTGTCCCCGCATGAAATCCTGCGGATTCTGCTGCTGAGAGAGGGCGCGGGCACAGCGGCCTACAACGTGCTGCTCAAAATCCGCCTGCCGCGTGCGCTGGCGGCGGCGGTGATGGGCGGCACGCTGAGCGTGTCGGGCTTTCTGCTGCAAACGTTTTTCCGCAATCCGATTGCCGGGCCGTATGTGCTGGGCGTGTCCTCCGGCGCAAAGTTGGCTGTCGGTGCGGTGATGATCTTCGGCATGAAGCTCTGGGGGTGCGTGCCGTTCGGCGCGGTGATGACCGCGGCATTTGTCGGGGCGATGCTCTGCGCGAGCTTTGTGATGATCGTCTCCCGAAAGATTCACAGCATGGCGATGCTGCTGGTCGTCGGCATGATGATTGGCAACGTCTGTTCGGCGGCGACGGATTTCTTCGTCACCTTCGCCAAAGAAAGCGATATTGCGAACCTCACCAGCTGGTCGATGGGCAGCTTTTCTGCCGTGTCGTGGGGAAATCTGCGCATCTGCTTGGCGGTGATTGCCGTCTGCCTGCTGTTGTGCCTGCTGCTGGCGAAGCCCATCGGCGCATATCAGTTCGGCGAACATTACGCGGCGAGCATGGGTGTGAACGTCCGCCGTTTCCGTGCGGCGCTGATCGGACTTTCCTGTCTGCTGGCCGCGTGCGTGACGGCGCTTGTCGGTCCGATTTCCTTTGTCGGCATTGCCGTGCCGTATATGACAAAAAAGCTGCTCGGCACGGCCAAACCGATGGCTGTTCTGCCCGGCTGTTTCCTGCTGGGCGGCGTATTCTGTATGGCATGCGACTGGATCGCCCGAACGGCGTTTTCGCCAACGGAGCTGGCCATCAGCACGGTAACGGCGTTTTTCGGCGCGCCGGTCGTTATCATGATGGCACTCAAGCGGGGAGGCGGACACCGGTGAAACCGACTTTGGAGCTGGACAACCTTTCGGTCGGTTACGGCAGACGTGTATTGTTGAAAGACCTCTGCGCGTCGATTCTGCCGGGGCAGATTTTGACGCTCATCGGTCCAAATGGCGCGGGCAAATCGACCATTCTCAAGACGATTTCGCATCACCTCGCGTGTATGGGCGGCGTGGTGCGCATCGGCGGCGAAAATATCGAGCGGATGGACAGCTGCGAGCTGGCAAAGCGGCTTTCCGTCGTGCTGACCGAGCGCGTCCGTCCGGAACTGATGACCTGTTACGACGTGGCGGCTTCCGGGCGTTATCCCTATACCGGCCGTTTCGGGAGGCTGACTGCGCTGGACAGAGACGTGATTGCGCAGAGTCTCGCATTGGTGCGTGTCAAAGAACTGGCGGACAAGCCGTTCGCCCGCGTCAGCGACGGTCAGCGTCAGCGGGTGATGATTGCCCGTGCGCTCTGCCAGCAGCCGCGCGTGCTGGTGCTCGACGAGCCGACCTCCTTTCTGGATATTCGATATAAAATCGAATTGTCCGCCATTCTGCTTCATCTCGCGCGGGAGCAGGGCGTGACCATCGTGATGAGCCTGCACGAAATTGACCTCGCTGCACGGGTATCCGACCTCGTGATGGGCATCGGCACGCACGGCGTGGAGATGTTCGGCGCGCCCGAAGCAGTCTTTACGGAAGAAAACATCACGCAGCTGTACGGCATTTCGTCTGGTGTTTATGACGCGCTTTCCGGATCAATGGAGCTTCCCCGTGCGGAAGGTGCGCCATACGCGTTTGTCCTCGGCGGCATGGGGAAGGCGACAACCGTCTACCGCCGCCTGACGCGAGAAGGAACACCGTTTGCAACGGGTATTCTGGCGGAAAACGATATGGATATCCCTGCCGCGCGCCATCTGGCCGCCCGCATACTGACGACAGCGCCGTTCGCGCCGCCGAGTGAAGCCGTGTTGACGGAAGCCCGGCAAACGCTGCTGAATTGCGGCGCGCTGCTTATTCCCGATGGATTGGAAGCCCATGCATGGGACGATGAACTGATTTGTTTTGCTCAAGAACATTGTGTGGAGGTGCGCCATGCTTGATATCATCAGCGTCGGTCCGGGTGAGGCCGTTCTGCTCACCGACGACGCGAAGCAGGCGATTGATCGTGCGGATGCGGTCTGGTGCGCGGCACGCCATGCCGTGCTCGTGCCGCCCGAAAAGGCAAGGCCGCTTTCGCCGCTGGAAGGTGCAATTGAACAGATGCGTCTATCCAGCGACGCAGGACAGAGTGCCGCCGTGCTGGTTTCCGGCGACGCGGGACTGTACAGCCTGCTGGAAATGCTCAAACGGAAAATCGGCGGCGAATATCTGCGTGTGCATCCGGGCGTCAGCGCCTTGCAGCTCTTTGCCGCGCGGCTGGGCGTTTCGTGGCAGGACGCGAAAATCCTCTCCGCGCATGGCCGAGCACTTTCGGAAAGCGCGCTGTGCCACGTCGTGCGGACGCATCGGCAGACGTTTTGCTTTCTCGACGCGGCGCACAATCCTGCGTGGGTGCGGGAGAGCCTGAACCTCGGCGGGCTGGAAAATGTGCGGCTGTTTGTCGGCGAACGGCTCTCCTATCCCGACGAGCGGACGGAGGCCTATGACCCGGATGCGACGTATGACCCGCTCTGCATGGCTTATATCGAAAACGACGCGCCGGAGAGCGGCCTGCCGCCTGTTGGTCTGTCGGATGAGGCGTTCATTCGCGGCAAAACCCCGATGACTAAGCGGGATGTGCGTGCGCTCGTCGTGTCGGCGCTGCATTTGAAACCGAACGGCGTCGTTTGGGATATTGGCGCGGGGACGGGCAGCGTCAGCGTCGAATGCGCGCGTCAGTGCCCGCTGGGCGAGGTTTATGCCGTTGAAATGAAGGACGAAGCGCTCGACCTCATCCGCCGGAACGCCGAAAGATTTCACGCGCTCAACCTGCGCGTCGTTCCCGGCCGCGCGCTGGAGGTGCTGTCGGCGCTGCCCGCGCCGGACGCGGTTTTCCTCGGCGGGACGACCGGCACGGCAGAAGCTATCGTGGAGCTTTTGCGCGGACTTCAACGCCCGATTCGGCTGGTCGCAACCGCCGTCACGATGGAAAGCGCGCAGGCGCTTCTGCGCCTGATGCGGCCGATGGTGGATTTTGAGGCGCGGCAGGTCGCCGTTTCGGCGCTCGAATCGGTCGGGCGCTATACGATGTTCAAAGCGGAAAACCCGGTTTTCATTTTCAGCGCTAACGTCACTTAAAAACAGCGGGAAGCGAAACGGGATGTTCCGAGCAGGGTTTGGGGCGGCGCCCCAAAAAGGAGTTCCTATGATTTATTTTATCGGCGCGGGGCCGGGCGCAACCGATCTCATCACCGTGCGCGGCATGCGCCTGCTGCAAAAGGCGGACGTGGTGATCTACGCGGGTTCGCTCGTCAACCCCGAACTTCTGGATTATTGCAGACCCGAAACGACCATTTATAACAGCGCGTCCATGACGCTGGAGCAGACCGTCGCGGCGATGCGGGATGCGCCCGAGGGGGCAACCGTCGTGCGGTTGCACACGGGTGACCCGTGCCTGTACGGTGCGATTGCCGAGCAGATGCGCGAATTAGATAAACTTGGGTTGGCCTATGAGGTCGTGCCCGGCGTCAGCTCGTTCTGCGGCGCGGCGGCGGCCATCCCGGCGGAGTACACCCCCGCCGAGGTCAGCCAGACGCTCATCATCACGCGCATGGCGGGCAGAACGCCCGTGCCCGAGCAGGAGAACCTGCGCGCGCTGGCGTCGCATCGGGCGAGCATGACGCTGTTCCTGAGCGTCTCGATGCTCAAGGACGTATGCGCCGAATTGACGGCGGGCGGCTACCCGGAAGATACGCCCGTCGCCGTCGTCTACAAAGCGACGTGGCCGGAGCAGGAGGTCGTGCGCGGCACGCTCGCGGATATCGCGGAAAAGGCGGCGCACATCAAAAAGACCGCGCTGATTCTCGTCGGCGATTTTCTGCGGGAGAGCGACAAGCGCTCCAAGCTCTACGATCCGGCGTTCGCCCACGCCTGTCGGGAGGCCGAAACGCCATGAACATCCGCGCCATTGCTTTTACTGAAAAAGGGCAGGGCTGGCAGGAAAAGCTCGGCTTCCCCGTGACGCGCGGCGTGCCTGTGATGCAGTGGGCGCGGGAGGCGTTTGCCGATGCGGACGCGCTGCTGTTCATCGGCGCATGCGGCATTGCGGTGCGTGCGATTGCGCCGCTCTGCCGGGATAAGGCGGCCGACCCCGCAGTGCTTGTCATGGATGAAATGGGAAGGCACATCATCCCCATCCTATCCGGGCACATCGGCGGCGCAAACGACCTCGCGCTGCTGCTGGCGGAACGGACGGGCGCGGAGCCCGTGCTGACGACTGCGACGGATGTGCGCGGTGTTCCGGCCATCGACAGTTGGGCGATGAAAAACGACTGCGCGATTGAAAACAAGGCGGCGATTCAGGCGGTTTCCGCTGCCGCGCTGGCGGGAAAATCGGTCGGCGTGGCGATTACGGAACGGGAGATCCGCCCGCCGTTTCCCGTGACGCTCTTTTTAAGGCCGCGGACGCTGACACTGGGCGTGGGCTGCAAGCGCGGCACGGACGCGGCACATCTGGAGGACTGCTTCCGCGCGTTTCTGCATGAAAACGGCGTGTCGCCGCTGTCCGTCCGGGCGGTTGCGACGATTGACGTGAAAAAGGACGAGGCGGCGATTCTCGCGCTCTGCGAAAAATACCGCTTTTCGCTGCAAACGTATACGGCGGCGGAGCTGAACGCCGTGCCGGGTGTGTTTGCCCATTCGGATTTTGTAATGAAAACGGTGGGCTGCGGCTGCGTATGCGAGCGCGCGGCGGTGATGACCGGCGGGCGGCTGCTCGTGGGCAAAACGGCGATGCAGGGCGTGACGCTCGCGCTGGCCGGGGAGGAAAACGTATGATTCAGGTCGTGGGCATCGGGCCGGGGAGACGCGAGGGGCGCACGATTGCGGCGGACGACGCATTGCGCCGTGCGGAGGTGATCGTGGGCTACACGACGTATGTCGAACTGGTTCGGGACGAGTTTGCCGAAAAGCGGTTTGTGACGACGGGCATGCGCGGCGAAAAGGAACGGTGTGTACAGGCTCTTTTGCTTTCGCGGGAAGGCAGGCGCGTGGCGCTGATCTGCTCGGGCGACGCGCAGGTTTACGGCATGGCGTCGCTCCTGCTGGGCATGGCGGAAGAGGGCGACGAGATCGAGGTTGTGCCGGGGGTGACGGCGGCGCTCAGCGCGGCGGCGGTGCTCGGCTCGCCCCTCTGCGGGGATTTTGCCGTCGTCAGCCTCTCCGATCAACTGACTCCGTGGGCGACGATTGAACGGCGGCTTCGCGCGGCGGCGGCGGGTGGCTTTCCGATTGCGCTGTATAACCCGTGCAGTCGCCACAGGCCGGATCACCTCGCCCGCGCCTGCGCGATTCTGATGGAGACGCTGCCCGCTTCGACCGTCTGCGGCTATGTGCAGAACATCGGGCGCGCCGGGCAGAAGAGCCGTGTGCTGACGCTGGGCGAACTGGTGCATGAGCCGCTGGATATGTTCACGACGGTGCTCATCGGTAACGCGGAAACACAGGAGCGCTTTGGGCGGATGCTCACGCCGCGGGGGTATCGCCTGTGAAGGCGCTTCGCGAGGGCTTCACGACGGGAAGCTGCGCGGCGGCGGCAGCGCTGGCGAGCTGTCTCTGGCAGAGGGACGGCGCATGCCCCGAGCGCGTAGGGATCGTCGTTCCGGCGGGCAAAACGTTTGCGCCGGAGATCATCGCGCACGGCGGCTATGTCTGCGGGGTCATCAAGGACGGCGGCGACGACCCGGATATCACCACCGGGAGTGAGGTCCGCGCACGCGTTCGGCTGATGGAGAGCGACGGCGGCATCCGCTTTCTGGCGGGCGACGGCGTGGGGACGATCACCCTGCCGGGCATGAAGCTGCCCGTCGGCGAGGCGGCGATCAACCCCGTGCCGCGGCGGATGATCGAGCAGGCGGTTCGGCAGGTTTTCCCCGCGCGCGCGGCAGAGGTAACAGTCAGCATCCCCGGCGGCGAGGAACTGGCGAAAAGGACGTTCAACCCCCGGCTGGGCGTGGTCGGAGGGCTGTCCGTGCTGGGGACGACGGGCGTTGTGCGCCCGATGAGCGAGGAAGCACTGAAGGAGACGATCCGGCTGGAATTATCCGTCCGCAAAAGTCAGGGCGCGGAAGAAATCGGGCTGGTTTTCGGCAGTCAGGGCGAGCGCGCGGCCAACGCGCTCTTTCCCTGCATGCAGGCGGTGCAGATGAGCAACTTTGTCGGCTTTGCGCTGGATTGCGCGGCGGAATTGGGCTTTGCGCGCGCCACGCTGTTGGGGCAGCCGGGGAAGCTGGTCAAGGTTTCCGGCGGCAGCATGCAGACGCACAGCCAATACGGCGACGGACGGCGCGAAACGCTGATCGCGCATCTGGCGCTGATGGGCGCGCCGGTTGAGCTGCTGGAATTCGTGCGTCAGAGTGTGACGCTCGACGGATGCATCTCCCCGATTTACGACGCGGGGTTTGACGCGGTTTGGACGCATCTGGCCGACGCGGCGGCGGCTTATGCGGCAGCGCGCATTCACGGGGAAATGCGCGTGGACGCGGTGATGCTGGATGCGAAGGGGCAGATTTTGGGAAGGAGTACAAGCCTATGAAACCAATGGAGATCGAGCAGGCGAGCATGGCGATCATCGAGCGCGAGTTGCAGGTGGCGCTTGACCCGGAGATCAAGCCCATTGTCAAGCGCGTGATTCACGCGACGGCGGATTTTTCCTTTGCGGAATCGATGGTCTTCACGCCGGGGGTTGTCCCCTATGCGCGGGAACTGCTGGCGCGCGGCGCAATGATCGTCACCGACACGCAGATGGCGCTTTCCGGCATCAGCAAACCGGCGCTCAAGAAGCTGGGCTGTCAGGCGGTCTGCTTCATGGCGGATGAAGATATCGCGCGGGAGGCGAAGGCGCGGGAGACGACGCGGGCGCGCGTTTCGATGGAGCGCGCGCTGGCCATTCCCGGCTCGAAGCTGCTGGTCTGCGGCAATGCGCCGACGTTTTTGGAGCCGCTGGAAAACCACGCGGATTTGAAGAATACGGTCGTCATCGGCGTGCCGGTCGGCTTTGTGCATGTGGTGGAGGCGAAGGAGATGCTGCTTAAAACTGGCCTGCCTTGCATTGTGGCGCGCGGGCGGCGCGGCGGCAGCAACGTGGCGGCGGCAATCGTCAACGCGCTGCTCTACGGCATGGAGGGCGTTCGGGCATGAGAATTCTGTTGGCGGGCACGAGCAGCGGCTGCGGCAAGACGACGGCGAGCCTTTTGCTGATGGCGGCACTCAGGGAGCGCGGGCTGGACGTCGCGCCCTGCAAGGTCGGGCCGGATTACATCGACACGGGCTTTCACGAGCTGGTCTGCGGCAGGCCGAGCCACAACCTCGACAGCTTTTTGATCGAGCCGAGGGATCTGCCGACACTGCTCAGCCGCCCGGCGGATATCACGGTCATCGAGGGCGTGATGGGCTATTACGACGGCATGGATGCGACGAGCTGCCGCCAATCCACATGGGAGATGGCGCGGCTGACGCGGACGCCCGTGCTGCTGGTGGTGGACGCTTCCGGTTCGGCGGCAAGCGCGGCGGCGACGGTCAAGGGCTTTATGACGCTCCGGGAAGACAGCGGCATCGCGGGCGTGCTGGTCAACCGGGTTTCCGGCGCGCATCACTACGAATTGGTGCGCGACGCGGTGGCGCATTACACCGGCCTGTCGTGCGTGGGCTACATCGAAAAGCATGTGAATCTGGCGCTCAAGAGCCGCCATCTGGGGCTTGTGCCCGCCGAGGAGGTCGAGGACGCGCTGCCCCGGATTCAGGAGGCGGCGCGGCAGGTCGCGGACACGCTTGATCTTCCGATGATTCTGGAATTGGCAAGGCGCGCGCCGGTTCTGCCCGTCGCGCCGAGGAAATATCCCCGGATGGACGGCTTTCGCATGGGGCTTGCGCGGGATAAGGCGTTCAGCTTTTACTACCGCGCCAATCTCGATGCGCTGGAAGGGGCGGGCGTGGAGCTTGTGCCGTTTTCCCCGCTTGAGGACGGCGAACTGCCGAAGGGGCTGGACGGGCTGTATCTGGGCGGCGGATTTCCGGAGGTATTCAAGGTGCGGCTGTCGGCCAATATGTCCATGCGCCAAAGCATCCGCACGGCACTGGAAAGCGGCCTGCCCTGCTATGCGGAGTGCGGCGGCATGATGTATTTATCCGAAAGCATCGACAGCGCGGAGATGGTCGGCTTTCTGCCGCAGGTTTGCCGCATGACGGATAGATTGCAGCGCTTCGGCTATGTGCTCGTCGCGGATTTGAAGACGGGAAGGACGTATCCCGCCCATGAGTTTCACCATGCGGCGACGGAAGCGGCAGGCGAAGCGGCGTATGATTTTGAAATCCGCAAGGCGAGCCGACCGGAATTGTGCTGGCCGGGCGGGATGCACAAGGGGAACACGACGGCAGGGTTTGCGCATCTGCATTTTCTGTCGCACCCCGAATGGATGGAGAGGCTGTGGCGATGAAAACGATCATCTTCGGCGGCACGACCGAAGGCCGCGAGCAGGCCGCGCTGGCACTTGCGCGCGGGGAAAGCGTACTGGTCAGCGTGACGAGCGAATACGCGCGGCAGTTTCTGCCGGAAGGCGCAGCTTGTCACATCGGCGCGCTGGATGAAGCGGCCATGAAGGCGTGGATCGCGGCGGAAAGGCCGGAGCGCGTCATCGACGCGACGCATCCCTTCGCCGTCCGTGCGACACAGACCATCCGCGCCTGCGCCGACGCGCTGCATATCCCCTACGTGCGCATCGAGCGCGCGGCGGACAGGCGCGAGGATTGGCGCGACGCGGTGACGTGGGCAGGCAATTCTGAGGAGGCGGCGGCGCTGGCCGCGCTCTGCGCGGGAAACATCCTGCTGACGACGGGAAGCCACACCCTGAGCGTCTATGCCAAGGTCATTGAGCCGGAAAGGCTGTTCGTCCGCGTCCTGCCGACGCATCAGGCACTCGATCTCTGCGCGGCGGCGGGCATGGTGCAGAGCCACGTCATCGCGATGCAGGGGCCGTTTTCGCGGGATTTCAACGCGGCGCTCTACGATCAGCTCCGCATCCGCACGATGGTGTCAAAGGATTCCGGGCAGCCGGGGGGCGTGGCGGATAAGGTTCTGCCCGCGCTGGAACGCGGGATCGACGTGGTGATGATTGAACGGCCGAAGGAGGATAAACGATGAAAAAAGCGTTGGTCATTGTGAGTTTTGGCACGACGTATGAAAGGGCACGGCGGAGCATCGACGCGGTGGAGCGCGCACTGGCGCAGGCTGCGGAGGGCTATGACGTTTTCCGCGCGTATACGAGCAGCATCGTCCGCAAGGTGTTGAAATCGCGCGGCGAAATTGTGCCGTCGCTTGAGGAAGCATTGGAAAAACTGGCGAACGAAAGCTATGACACGGTGTTTGTTCAGCCGACGCACCTGCTCTGCGGCAACGAATACGACGAAAAAATCCGCGCATCGTATATGCGCTATGCGGGACAATTCCTGCGTGGCGGCATCGGTAAACCGCTGATTGCGAATAACGATGACCTGCTTAAGCTGGCTGAGATTTTGGCGGCTCTCAAGCCTGATGATGCGGACGCGCTTCTGCTCATGGGGCACGGCACGACGCATTTCGCAAACATGGTCTATCCCGCGATGCAGACGGCACTTCGGCTGCAAGGCCATCCCAATGTCGTCGTTGGAACGGTTGAGGGCTGGCCGACGCTGGAAAACGCCATCGACGAGCTGCGTGCGCTGGGCGCAAAGCACATCGAGCTGCGCCCGATGATGCTTGTCGCGGGCGACCACGCACAAAACGATATGGCGGGCGATGATGCGGATAGCTGGAAAAGCCATCTGACCGCCGCCGGATTCGACGTGCATTGCACGGTGGAAGGGCTGGGCGAGCTGGAAGATGTGCAGAGGCTGTATGTGGAACATTTGAAGGCGGAACTGAAATAAAACAATAAGAAAAACCACGCACTTCCTGCATGATGAACGGGGAATGCGTGGTGAACTCCTTCCGTCACGACTTCGTCGTGCCACCTCCCTCGATGAGGGAGGTTTTATTTATATATGACGTTATTTCAGCGTAAAAGGCTCCATCTGAGAGGGAGCTGCAGCTTGTTGACATAAGCAAACTTGGCTTGATAGCATAATCAAGAAATTCAGCTATTCTTTCATTTGCGGAAAGGGCTATTCTCCCCCTTCGGGGGGAGAACAGCTTTTTGTCTACAGTCTGAGGCTCCCTCTAAGAGGGAGCTGGCACGCGTTAGCGCGACTGAAGGAGTTAGTGCGTCCCCCAAACGACGGTCAAACCCTTTTCACGGAAGGCTGCCGCCATTTTCGCCATGCCGGGGCATGCGGTTTCCTCCGTGCGTCCGCCGCACAGACCGATATGGACGATCTCCACGCTCTCGCTGACAAAGCGCTCCAGCTTCTCCACGAAGCCCGCATCCTGCATCGGGTCGCCGTCCTTGACGCAGTGGGAACAGCGCATGAACGCCATCAGCCGAAGCTCCTCGCCTGCGTAACGCTCAAAGGACTTGCGGCGGTCGTAAAAGGCGTTCAAACAGGCACAGCCCGCGCAGACCGTATTGGAATTTTCGCAGGCCACAATCGCAATTCGTTTCATAATTCAATACCTTCTCTAAACCTATATCTATCGTTTTTCCTATCGACCGCAAAGCGGTCGATTAGCGGGAGGTGTCGGAACCTCAGGTTCCGACCGGAGTTTGAGGCAGAGCCTCAAGCGTACCCAGCCGCCCGTCCTCCATGTTCACAATCTCGTCACAGAATTGCTCGGCAAGCGCCGTGCTGTGCGTGATGAACAGATAGGCGGTCTGATACTGCTGCTGATAGCGGCGCAGGAAGTCGATCATCTGCGCCTGCGTAATCACGTCCAGCATGCTGGTCGGCTCGTCGAGCAGGATCATCTCCGGCTCAAGCACGGTGACACGTGCCAGCGCAGCACGCTGCAATTCGCCGCCGGAAAGTTCGCCGGGATAGCGGGCAAGATGCTCGGCGTGTAGGCCGAACGGCTCGATAACGGAGAGAATCGCCCCGTCGTCAAATGGTTTGCCCATCAACTTGAATGGTTCAACCAGGCTCTGTCGAAGCGTGAGCTGGGGATTGAACGAAACCTCCGGATGCTGAAAGAGAATCTGAATCCTGCGGCGTGCCTGCCCTTGAATGGGATAGCTAAGCAGCTTGCCATGGAAAAACAGCTCGCCGGAATCGGGCTTGAGCAAGCCGACCATCATTTGTCCCAGCGTGGATTTGCCGCTGCCGCTCTGCCCAAGCAGACCGAGCGTTTTGCCCTTTTGCAGGGAAATCGACGCGCCGTCCACCGCGGTGAACCACGTCTTATCCGCGCTGCGGAAGTGCTTGGTCAGCGAAACAGCCTCCATGATGGTTTCACACATACTGCCAACACCTCACTTTGTGGCCGTCCACGTCCGCCATCGGCGGCATTTCGGCACATTTTTCGCTGCAATTCGGGCAACGCATTCGATATTTGCAGCCGGTCACGCGCGTATCGTCGTGCGCGGGGGCATAGCCGGGGCGGAAATGCAGCCCGTTTTCCGGCATGGCGGCGAGCATATCGCGCGTATAGGGATGCAGCGGATGGGCGTACAGCTCGTCCGCGTCGGCGACCTCGATGAGATTCGCCGCATACATCACACCGATGCGATTGGCGACGTCACGCGCAAAGCTCAGGTCGTGCGTGACGCAGACCATCGTCTGCCCGTCCAGCTCGTTCAGCGTGTCAGCGACCAGACGGATGCGTGCTTCGTCCAGCCCTTTGGTCGGCTCGTCAAAGAGCAGAAGCTCCGCATCGGCACTGATGCCCATCGCAATCAGTGCACGCTGGCGCATGCCGCCGCTCAGGGTGTAGGGGTACTGCCGCGCCAGTTCTTCTTCACGCCCCAGATGAAAGCGGCGCATCAGCTCCACCGCACGGGCAATCGCCCGTTTTTTATTCATGCCGCGATGCGCTATCAGCGGTTCGCCAACCTGAAATCCAACGGAAAGCAGCGGGTTCATGCCGTTGCCGCTTCCCTGCGGCACATAGGAGATTTGACCGCCGCGAACGCCATCCATCTGCTTGGGCGAAAGGGCGAACAGGCTTTGCCCGTGAAAGCACACGTCGCCGCTGACGACAGCACTTGCCGGAAGCAGGCGCAGCACGGAGAGCAAAAGGATGCTCTTGCCGCTTCCCGTTTCGCCGATGATGCAGAGTTTATCGCTGGGAAAGACAGAGAGGGAGACCTGTTCAACCGCCTGTACGGCACTGCCGTTGGCAAAGCGGACGGAAACGTTTTGAATATCCAAAATCGCATTTTCCACAGGAATCACTCCCTTCTCTGCCGGCCATAGTAGCCCACGAGCATGAAGCCCATCACCGCGACGCTGATGCAGATGATCGGCGGCAGATACCACCAGATCTGTTTGCGCAGAATGCTGTTGCGGAAGAAGGCAAAATGCAGGATGTTGCCCCAGCTCTTTTGACCGTATGTTCCCAGACCGAGAAAGCTCAATCCGGATTCCGTCGTCATCGCGCCGGAGACGGAAAGCGCCATGCGCGTGAGCAGGATATCCTTGAGGTTGGGCAAAATGTGGCGCACCATGATGACCGGCGCGGAAACGCCCATCGCCTTTTCAATCTTGATATAGGGCAGTTCGCAGATCTGCTTGACGCGCGTGCGCAGGATGCGTGCCGTGCCCGTCCATGCGGTGATGCTGATCGCCAGAATCAGGCTGAACATGCCGCTCTTGAGGTAGGCAATCAGCAGCATCGTCAGCGGCAGGGACGGAACTGCCATCGCAACGTCGATCACAGCGCAGATGGTTTTATCCGCCGTACCGCCGAAGTATCCGGCGATAAGTGCCAAAGCTGTGCCGATCAGCGAAACCAGCAGTGCGGAAAACACGCCGAGCAGCAGCGACACGCGTGTGCCGTAAACCATCTCGCTGAAAATATCCTGCCCCAAATCGTTCGTCCCCAGCAGATGCTCCGCGCTGGGCTTGAGATACGCCGTGCCCAGTTCAGAGGGGTCATACGGCGCGATGAAATCCGCGAAAATCGCAATCAGGCAGAACGCCAAAATGATGCACCAGCCTGCGATGGCGGCGGGGTTATGCTTTTTACGCACGCTCTGCCGCCTCCTCCCGAATGCGCGGGTCGATCGCCGCGGCGACGATATCGCCCAGCAGGTTGCTGAGCACGACGCAGAGCGCCGAAAGCAGGAAGCAGAACTGCGCGGTCGCAAAGTCGCGGCAGGATACGGCGTTGTACATCATCTGTCCCATGCCCTTCCAGCCGAAGACGACCTCGACCACCATCGCGCCGGAGAGCAGCCCGCCCAGCTGCATGCACAGCGATGTGGAATACGGCACGAGCGCGTTTTTAAGCACATGGCGAAAGAGCACCTTGTTTTGACCGATGCCCTTGGCGCGTGCGGTGAGGATGTATTCCTCCTGCCGAATCTGGGAGACGGTGCTTTTCATCAGCATGAAATCACCCGACGTGCGGAACAGAATCAAAATGCACAGCGGCAGAATCATGTGCTGGACGATGCTCGCCGTCCGCGCCGCGCCGGAAAGACCGGGCGAAACCATGCCGTTGATCGGCACCCACTTGAGCTTGTAGGCGAACGCGATGAGCAGCAGCAGACTCAGGCAGTTTGAAGGAATGGTATTCAGAAACAGGAAAAACGGCGTGGCGATGCGGTCAAACAGACCGCCGGGGCGGATGCCCGCGTGAATGCCGAGCACCGCGCCGAGAATGCAGGAGATGATGAGCGTCGGAACGGAGAGCAGCAGCGTCCAATACGCGGCGGAACGGAAATTTTCGATGACGGGCTTCTGGTTGGTATAGGAAAGACCGAAATCCAGCGTCAGCACGCTTTTCATGTAGCGTGCGTACTGCGTCGGCAGATCGTCGTTCAGACCGAATTTCTCCGTGACCTGTTCCAGATAGGCAGGGTTGTTATCCAACAGGTAATAGTATTCCTCTTCGCCAATCAGAAAGATGATCGGGTCGCCCGGCATGGTATGCACCAGCGTGAAGCTGATGGTGATAATCAGCCAGATCGTCGCAATGGCGATGAGGGTTTTCTTGAGGATGTGTTTGAACAAAAGGAAATCACTCCCGTTATAGCAGAAAAGGGCTGACAAGCCCCAAGATCAAGGATTTGTCAGTCCCCAAATTCAGATATGCTTACTTCGCCGTCAGGTCAAACCAGGTTCTGGCATTGATGACGCCCCAGCTCTGCCAGTTATCCCAGCCTTCAATCTTGTCGGTGCGATACGGGAAGAAGCCCGTCTGCCACGCGAAGGTCAGACCGAACATCTCCTCGTCGGCGAGGTGCTGGAGGTTGCGGCTGTTTTCGATATACTGCTCGTCGTTGATGGCCTCGGTCATCGCGTAGTAGTATTCCTTCAGGCGCGGATCATGGCAGCTGCCCCAGTGCCAGCCGGAATCGCCGTCGCGCAGCTCGGCGAGTATGTAGCGGAACGGCGTGGAATAGAGCATGCCAGAGGTGGTAAAGGTGATGGAGATGTCGTATTCCTCCTTGGTCACCTTATCTTCCCAAATCTCGCTGTTAGCGATGGCTTCCTCGTCGATGTGGCAGTTCACGCCGACATTCTGGAGGGACTTGCAGACGATTTCGCCCAGACGGGAGCGGACTTCCATGCTGCGGGAATACTGCGGAATGACGGACAGATCCATCTTGCCGCCGTCCGGCAGTTCGCGCCAGCCGTCGCCGTCCGCATCGACATAGCCCGCCGCATCCAGCATGGATTTCGCGGTCTCCACGTTGTACTCCAGCATCGCGATGGAATCGTCAAAGCCCTTGAAGGACGGACCAAGCACGCCGCGGTTGGCAGGCTTGCCGTATTCGCCGTTGATGGCGGTCGCCGCGGTCGGGTAGTCGATGGCGTAGGCAATCGCCTGACGGAAAATCACGTCGTCGCCCGGTGTGCGGCTGCATCCGAACAGCATCTGATAGCTGCCAGCGAACGGGCTTTCGCCCATGTCGAGTCCGTCCATACCGGTGAAGCTGTCGATCAGTGTCGCTTCAATCGGGTTGGCGTAGTTGTAATACGCGTCGCACTCGCCGCTTGCCAGCGCCATCATCAGGCTCGCCTGATCCGCGTAGGTCTGCACGGTCACCTTGTCCACGGTGATTTCGCCGAGGAACGCGTTCTCCGGCACGGCCTCATAGTAAGAGGTCTGGGAATCCACATCGTAGCCCACCAGCTTGTACGGGCCGCAGCCAATGGCAGCGTCTTCGCCGGTGTAGTGGGAATAATCCTCGATGCCTTCCCAGATGTGCTTGGCATAGATGCATGCCGTGTTCATGCAGGAGGTGTTGAGGTAATAATACACGTCCGGCTGGGAGAAGGTCAGGCGCGCCGCGTTTTCGCCGGTGATCTCCACGCTGACCAGATTGGACAGACCGCCGACCTTCTTCACGTCGCGCTGGAACTCGAAGGTGAAGATGATATCCTCGTCGGTCACGGGCTGACCATCATGCCAGATCGCGCCCTTATGCCAGGTGAAATCCAGCACCTTACCGTCTTCCGAAATCTCGTAGCTGGTGAAAAAATAGGGCTGCAAATCGCCGTTCGCGTCGCGATAGACGTAGTTGCCCTGCGTCAGACCGTTGTAATTCATGCGACCGAATGCGTCGCTTTGGGTGGTCATGTTGAAGGTGTTGTTGGCTGCCGTCGTGCCGACGATGAGGTTTTCGACGTGCTTTTTGCCCTCGGCCATGGCGCAGGAGAGCGAGAACACAAACACCAGCATAAGCAGCAGGGAGACAAGTTTCTTCATTCGGATTATTCCTCCTTTTATTTGGTGCGCAAGACGACAAAAAGCACTGCATCGACAATCTTTTTCGGTCGGCACAGTGCTTTGAGCGCGCCAAACAAACCCGCCGCCGTCAGGAGAAACGGGATATTTGGGTACAGAAAAAACAGCTCTTCCGAGACCGGGAAGACCCTTGATTGTCGCAAAAAGTATGTATTCTGACTCGGGCTTCATAGCAGACGCTCTCGCCTTCCCAGAGCTTACACCCCAGTGACTGACCCAAAGGGTCGTGAGAGCCGCTCAGCCAATACAGCAGCGGTCCTGTGCGGGATTCTCACCCGGCTTCCCATGCGCAAAGGCATGATGCTTTTCGCTACGCTATGCAGTTTGAGGCTTACGCCATAAGGAATTATAGGGGGATTTGAGGCGGTTGTCAAGGCGATATGCTCGATGAATATATACAAAAAATTTTTTGAACAGAAGGATAGGAGCGCAAAACACCGAAAAAATTCCTTGACAAAAACAGTTACTGTAGCAGGCGATGATATTGATCTTCGGCAAAACAAATTGAGATCTTTACACATAAGTAAAAGTACAAAATATAAATATAGGAGATCTGCGCTATACCTCAAACGAGTAAATAAGAAGTCTCGTATCTCGTATTAGGAATAGATACACAACTGTATATGAAGAAGGCCCTGGAGGTAAAGGTGATGGAGGAAATCCGCCAATTATTAGTACAGATATCAAGGAGTGAGTGAATGTCTTTGATTAAGGAAATTGTTAATAATCTTCCCTATCTATTAATCTATTATGTACCTGGATTTTGCACGATATTTGCGTATCGAAGGTTTAGATCGGCGCGTTCTTTTGCGATGAGTGAGACTGTTCATTTAGGGGCTTGTGTAGTTATAAGTTACATAATCAATTTGTTTCTGGAGGTAGTTTGGCCTACCTCTGAGAGTGCTGGGCTTGAAGTGACCGGATGAAAGTGCATTTTGGCGATTATTGTCGGAGTAGGAATTGCTTTTGCTTTAGTAAAACTGAGAGGATGGAGAAAGGCACGGCAGCTATATGCAGATAAACTGAAGAGTAGTTTGTCAGATACAGTTTTTGAGGCTTCTGAACTTGCTGATGATGTATATGTTACGGTTTATGGAGAAAAAAGCGAGTGTCGGGCAGATTAGTGTTGTATGGTAATGAGAAAGATCCATGGATTGCGTTAGATTATTATCAAGCATTTGAAGAGGGGAGAGGACGGATTGATATCTGGCATAACTATACGACATATACCAGATACATAATTCCATTTGCCGAAATTAAGGCAATATTAATCCAATATAAAGCGGATGACCATACATATACGACTGAAAGATTTCGTGAATTGCAGAGAAAAAAAGTAGATAATCCTATGAAAAAAAGATTGTAAACATCATCTAAGATTATTCCAAATTCTATGTAAACTCTAAAAGCTGGTGTAAAAATGAAAGTGAGTAGAAGGACGGCAGGCAGGTTTTCCTGTTTGCCGTCTTGACTGCCACGAAACAGCTTTGCGAAATTTGTTCTGTAAATGTAGGCCTTTCGTGATTCGACCAAGATTAGGTAAGACTGTTAGGAAAAACTAAGGTGCGGTGTTTTCTTCAATAGGCTATTGTTTATGGACGAAATAACCAGACTTACCTGAAATTGAGATAACGTTAAAATAATCCTTGACAAAATTCTTTCCAGATGAATATCAATTTTACGCCCCTTTGCGAATGGCGATGCACAGCGCGCCGTTTTGCACGGTGCAGTCAATGACGATCGGAAAGGAAAAAACGTTTTGAAATTCAAGGTTCAGTTTGATGGTGCCGCCGGTGACGTTGCTTCTGCCGACAGCGGCGTCAACACCGTGCGGGGCATAGGTCGCGCCGCTTGGACCATGGGCATGGCGGTAGAGGATGGAAATGCCCTCCGGCAGTTGGAGCAGAGCGTTATACAGCGTGGTGGAAACCTGACAGGTGCCGCCGCCCGAACCCGCAACGGATTCTCCGTTAATCAGCACGGGAGAATCCTTGTAGCCTCGGCTCTTGCGATAGGGACCAGCCACCGCGTCAAAATCGAAAACATATCCCGCCTCGTAGGAGCCGTTGATATAGTTGCAGCCGACGCGGATATTTTCCATGCGCCCCAGATTCAATTCGGTGCTGCGCAGAGAATAAAACGTGGTGAAAACAGAGATGATGTCGCCTTCCTGAGCGTAATCGGGATTGGGCGCGACAGGTTCAAGCTGTTTGATATCGCCGACGTACAGATAGCCGATGACACGTTTATACGGCACAACGGCCCATCCGTCCTGAATCAGCCAGGCGCTCAGCCGCGAATCGGCCGCGATGGAAACCAGCTTTTCAGCGTTTTCGTCCGCAGAAGCATAAAGCGCCGTATCCACCGCCGTTGTGGCGACATAGGTGTTGCGGATGACGCCGTAGGGCGCGATGTCGTCGGATACGGGCGTGATGTTGTCCACGTTGTGGCGGCCGATAAAATACGTGCCCACGTCGCTGCGCCAGCAGAAAAGCCATTCCTGGTCAAAACCGAAAATCTGAACGGTTTCGTTTTCTTTCAGCGTACCGAGAGATGCGCTGTCTTTATCCGCCTGACTGCGCATGTTCAGCGCGATTTTTGTTACGCCGGTATAAAGCACGGTCGGCGTGCCGTCTGCATGGGCGTTCTGCATGAATTGCTCCATGCAGATTTCCGTGCCCGTGTCGGCCAGCGCGCCGCAGGCAATCGTCATACAAAGAAAAAAGAGGAGCAAGAAATGTTTTCGCACTGAAAGCCTCCGTCAATCGTTGTGAAAAGAATTCGTCTTTTCATTATACCGCCAAATACTGGGCAAGGCAAGCGGCAAAAACGCATAGTTTGACCGGGAGGTGTTCGCGATGAACGAAAGCTTTGTCTTTAAAAACAAAAAAGGAGCGACGTGCGGCTATATCATGGCCAGAGGCAGACAACTGCGTATTCGTTTGCCGGAAGGCATGGAAAAAGCCTGTCTCACAGCGGTTTATGAAGATGGAGAACGAAACTTTGAAGGCGGTTTTGACGGTTATGAAACGGAAAGGCCGAATGACGGCGAGCGGCTGATTGGGGCATACGTGACGGCGGATGGGAAAATGGTGCTCGATACGGGAACGGCGGCGCGAAAGGCGTTTGAAAACCGAAAAGCGACTGCCTGCCGTCCGGAAAAACAGAAGGCCGCGCAGAATTTGGATTTTGCGAAAGAGAAACCGGAAAAACAGACTCAAAAGCCGGAAACGGCGGAGCGCAGATGGCCACCTCCGCCCTGTATGCCCGGCGCAGTATATCGAAAAGGCATATGGGAGGTCACAAAGAGGGAGGCGCGCTGAATGTCGCGCGGCGGACGGCGTTGTTATGACGCTGACCGATGTCACGGATGTAATGGGTGCGCGCGCCTTGAATGCGCACAGGCGCGGGAGAAGCGGGGGATTCGGGCGGCGGTGGCGGCATATCCTCGCGGTTTTGAACGGCGCTGTAAAGATCATACGGCGTGACGATGGAAGCCGCGGATTTGGGGCGGCTAGCGGTCAAAAGCGCATACGGAGAAATCATATCGATCGGCTCCTTTCCACGTTTCTGATTTTAGTCTATGTCGGAAAAAGAAAGGTTGACAGAGAAAAAATGATGTCATTTCCACCTTTTCGCTAAAATGGGATTGAGAAAACAGGAAACATCATGTATAATGTGGATAAACCGAAGACTGCCTGAAATGAGGTGTATGAATTGGACGAACAGAAGAACGGGACGCCTGCGCCGAGAAGGCGGCGGCGTGCCGACGTGCAGAGACCGATGATTACGGAAGAAAATGAAGCGGATTTTTTTCAGCCTGAAGCGCCGCAAACGGAGCGGGCCGAAGCGTCCCACCCGCACAGCGAGGTGCGCAAGCCTGTTCAAAGCAGCGTGCAGCGCCAGGTATGGGAAGAGGAATATGACGATTTTGACGACGTTCCGGCTCGAAAGAGAAAAAAGAAACGTGGAAACGGCACGGGATGCCTGATCGGCATTATTATTGTGCTTTTGCTGGTCATCGTTGTGTTTGCGCTGGGATGGATTGTCTTCCCGAACCAGAAGGACGAAATTCTTTCGCAGATCGGTCTGGGACCGACCGCGACCCCGACGGCCGCACCGACCGCTACGCCGACGCTTGAGCCGACGGCGACGCCCACGGCAACCCCGACGGCGACGCCGACCGCGACCCCGACGGCCGCACCGACCGCCACGCCGACACTTGAGCCGACGGCGACGCCCACGGCAACCCCGACGGCGACGCCGACTGCAACGCCTACGGCCACGCCGACCGCAACGCCTACGGCAACTCCGACGGCGACGCCGACCGCAACGCCTACGGCCACACCGACCGCAACGCCCACGGCTGTCCCTACTGCAATCCCGACGGCTACGCCTGAACCTACGCCGTCCCCGACGCCGTCGCCGGTTCCTTATCAGGCGCAGAGCGCTTCTGCGATTGAGGGAACGCAGCCTGAAAGCGTCATCCGGAATACGTTTGTGATTCGCGACGGTCAGACGATGCAGGATTATGCGGCTGACGAGATCATCAGCATGGGCGATCCGGAAAAGTATACGGGTCAGGGCGGCGTGCTGACCTTCCGCGGCGGCCCGCTCCGCCAGAATGCAGCGTATGGCACGGTGGACGTGCAGGAAGAGCAGCTTTCCGTGGTTCGAGGCGTTCGGACGACCAAACTGGATAATGCCTATACCGGTTTTGGCTTTGGCAGCCAGCCGCTGATTGTCAAGTGGTATAAGAACATCCGCGAGATGATGAATATCGCCGACGATTCAAAGAACACGACAGCCATGCGGGAAGTGATTGTGCCGTCCGACGACGGCAAGATTTACTTCTATGATCTGGATACGATGGCGTATTCCCGTCAGCCGATCGACGTGGGGCTGCCGATGAGCGTGACGGCCAGCGTCAATCCGTATGGCTATCCGCTGCTGTATGTGGGTCAGACCGAAGAAAAGACGTCGGCCTATACGGGCGTGATCGGCATGCGCGTCTATAATCTCATCGATCAGACGCTGCTTGATTTTGTGACGAGCAAAGACGAGGCCGCAAAGGGTCAAAATGACGCGGTCGCGCCGTCTTCCATCGTTGAATCGTATTCGGACACGCTGATTTATACGGCGAAAAACGGCCTGCTCTATACGGTAAACATGAACACGTACTTCGATTTGGACAACGCTGAAGTTGTGGTCGATCCAGTCAAGACGGTTTACGGATATGAGAGCAGCATCAGAGGTGCTGTACAGGGCATTACCGGCGGCGTGGCCAGCTATGGCGACTACGTTTATTACGGCGACGATTCCGGCGTGCTTCAGTGCGTGGATGTGAATACCATGCAGCCTGTCTGGGCGATGGATTTGGGCGAAAGCATGATGTGTACGCCCGCGCTTGAGACGGATGACGACGGTAACGTCTATCTGTATACCGGCACGGCATTGAGCAGAACGGAACGCAGCGCACAGGTGCGTCTGCTGAAAATCGATGCGCTGACGGGCGAAATCCTGTGGGAATGCCAGAGCGCAATCAAAGGCAAATACGCCAGTAAGAGTGCTGCTGCCGGGTCTTATGCAGGCCTGATGGCTTCCCCGCTCGTGGGCGAAGGCGATATCAACGATCTGGTGATCTTCAACGTGAACCGCGTCGAATTGGATGATAAGAGCGTCTGCGCCGTGGTCTATGCGCTGGATAAAGAGACGGGCGAAGAAGTCTGGAGTCAGCCGCTCGATGTGGAATCCATGTCTTCTCCGATTGCGCTGTATCAGAAAGACGGCAAGAGCTACATCGTCATGGGCGACGACGGCGGAACGCTTCGCCTGATGGACGGCTTCAGCGGCTCGACCATCAGCGCGCTTAGCTTGGGCAGCGCGATTCAGGCTTCCCCGGCGGCCTACGGCAACCAGATTGTGGTTGGCACGACGGGCGGTATGCTGTATTTCGTGGAACTCAGGTAATTCGCAATGCTTTGTGCCGCCGCGGGAACGACCTGCGGCGGCCGTTTTATACACTGAAAGAAATCGGGAGGCAATTTCGCCATGCATACCTATGTGATTGCGCTTGACCAGGGTACGACCAGTTCCCGCGCTGTTTTGTTCGATGAAAACGCGCGGATTGTCGCCATGAAAAGCTATGAGTTTGAGCAGATTTATCCGCAGCCCGGCTGGGTGGAGCATGATCCGACAGCCATCCTCAATACGCAGATCGATGCGCTGCGTGAAGTGGTTCGCATTTCCGGCGCTCCGTTGGACAGCATTGTGGCGATCGGCATGACCAACCAGCGCGAAACTACGCTCCTGTGGGATCGAAAAACAGGCAGACCGCTGCACAATGCGATCGTCTGGCAATGCCGCCGGACTGCGCCGATTGTGGCCCGGCTGTGTGAAGAAGGGCTGGAAGAACACATCCGGCAGACGACGGGACTGGTGCCAGATGCATATTTTTCCGGCAGCAAGCTGAGCTGGCTGCTTGATCATCTGGATTTGCATGATCGCGCTGAACGCGGCGAAATCTGCTTCGGCACGGTAGACAGCTTTCTGGCGTGGAATCTCGTCAGCGGTCGTCCGCATGTGACGGATGCGACCAACGCGAGCCGCACCATGCTCTTCGATATCCATAAAAATGAATGGGATGATACGCTGCTCAAGGCGCTGAACATTCCGCGCGCTATTCTACCGCGCGTGGTGGATACCTCCGGCGTGATCGGTATGCTCGATCCGTCTATTCTCGGCCGGGCGATTCCCGTCGCGGCGCTTTGCGGCGATCAGCACAGCGCGCTATTTGGGCAGGGCTGTTTTGAACCGGGCATGATGAAAAACACATATGGAACGGGCTGCTTCCTGCTGATGAACACGGGCAGTGAGCCTGCCGTCAGCCAAAATGGTCTGGTTTCCACCATTGCGTGGCGGCTGAACGGACAATGCACTTATGCGCTTGAGGGAAGCGTCTTTGTGGCGGGCGCGGCGATTCAGTGGCTTCGCGACGAAATGAAGATTATCGAACGCGCTTCCGAAACCGAAACAATCGCCCGCTCTCTTCCGGATAACGGCGGCGTATATATGGTGCCGACGTTTACGGGGCTGGGCGCTCCATATTGGGATATGTACAGCCGGGGAATGATCATCGGGTTGACGCGCGGAACGGGGCGGGCGCATGTCATTCGCGCCGCGCTGGAATCGATTGCCTATCAATCGGCTGATTTGGTCGGCGCAATGGCTTCCGACTGCGGGCAAAAACCGTCCGAATTGCGCGTGGATGGCGGCGCGAGCGCTAATCAATTTCTGATGCAGTTTCAGGCGGATGTGCTGGGCTGCAAAGTTATCCGGCCCGCCGTTATCGAAACGACGGCGCTTGGCGCGGCGCTGCTGGCCGGACTGGCGGTCGGCGTATGGAAGAATATGGATGAGATTCGCCGCGTTTGGCAGGTTGATTTGAGCCTGGTGCCGCAGATGAGCGAACAGGAGCGCGAAAAGGCGATGGTTGGCTGGCACAGAGCCGTTCGACGCAGCATGCGCTGGGCCGCGGAAGAGGATTGACGGACGATTCTGCATGAAATGAGCGGGCGTATTGCATGCGCCCGCTTCTTTGATTCGTAGAAAACTGCATAAAGACTGCCCGCGCGCATAAGGCTTTGACGCTTTACGGGCTGCGGCGGAAGAGCAGGCGGGCTCAGCCCGCTTCTTTGATTCATTTTTTTACGGGAATTTTCACTTGAACGATAGGTTTTCACAAGTTTGTGTCGAATAATGCTCTATGCCGTTTTGAATCAATGAAAACGGTAGCGGCGAAAGGAGGCGCGCGTGATGACCATTAAAGAGAGACTTGAACAACAGGAACGGGCGGTATTAGGCCCGCGAGCCATGCTCTCGTGTCAATCGCGGGGACGGGAAAAGCCGATTTCTGCCGACGACATGCGCACCGAATTTCAACGGGACAGAGATCGAATTTTACATTGTAAGTCTTTTCGGCGACTGAAAGGCAAAACGCAGGTGTTTATTGCGCCGCAGGGCGATCATTACCGAACGCGTCTGACCCATACGCTGGAGGTAACGCAGGTCGCGCGGACGATTGCGAGAGCGCTGCGGCTCAACGAAGATTTAACCGAAGCGATTGCGCTGGGACACGATCTGGGACATACGCCGTTCGGCCATACAGGCGAAGAGGCACTGAACGGATTGATAGAGGGTGGATTTGAACATCGGGTGCAGAGCAGGCGCGTTGTTGAGGTCCTAGAAAACGACGGCGCGGGGCTGAACCTGACGTGGGAAGTGCGCGACGGCATCGAACATCATTCTGGCAAGGTCAGGGCGCAGACGCTGGAGGGACAATGCGTTCATCTGGCGGATCGAATTGCCTATCTCAACCATGATATCGACGACGCGATTCGCGGCGGCGTGCTGACGCGGGAGGAGCTGCCCGTACACGCGCTCAGAAAGCTGGGCATGACGCACGGCGAACGCGTTGGAAATATGATCGCGAGCGTTGTCCGCGCTTCGGCAGACTGCGATGCAATCATGATGGAGTCGGACATGTGGGATGCGCTGATGGAACTGCGCACGTTCATGTTTGCGCGCGTTTATGCGCGGGATTGGGCGGCGGATGACGCGAAGAAGGCGATGCATATCGTCACCGCGCTGGTGCGCCATTATACGGATCATCCGTCGCAGCTGCCCAACGAATATCTGGAAATCACATATCGCGAGGGTACGCAGCGCGGCGTGTGCGATTTTGTGGCTTGTATGACGGACGCTTATGCGGTGAAAACCTATCAGAAATTGTTTATTCCACCTTTTTTTGACGGAATCGGGTGAATGTTTGCAGCAATCCGTGAAAAAATGCATGAAGGATGCAGGAATGCGCAAAAAAGTGGCGAAAAAGAGTAGGGCGGTGAAGGACGATGGCCGGAAGGCTGCCTCAGGCATGGCTGGATGAGCTTCGCGACCGGGCGGATATCGTGCAGGTGGTTTCGCGCTACGTGCAGCTGAATCCCAAGGGCGGTCGCTATTGGGGGCTGTGTCCTTTCCACGGTGAAAAAACGCCGTCCTTTTCCGTAAACCCGCAGCGCCAGATGTATTATTGCTTTGGTTGTCATGCGGGAGGAAGCGCCATCACATTCGTGATGGAAATGGAACATCTTGACTTTATGGACGCTGTGAAGCTGCTGGCTGAACAGGTGCATATGGAAGTGCCGGAATTGACGCACAGCCGGGAAGACTCGGAAAGCAAATCCCGCAAAGAGCGGCTCTATGAGGCAAACAAGCAGTGCGCGCGTTTTTTTCACGCTCAGCTTTGGAAGGAAGAGAGTTCGGAAATTCTGGCGTATCTGCACGGACGGGAGTTGAGCGACAGCACCATCCGCATTTTCGGTCTGGGCGCAACGCCGCCGCACAGCGACGGGGCGACGAGGGCAATGCGGGAACTGGGGTTTACGGATGACGAATTGGTGAGCGCGGGAATCTCTGTGCGGCGGGAAGGCCGCGTCTATGATATGTTCCGGCAGCGCGCCATTTTTCCCATCATAGATGCGCAGGGGCGGGTGCTCGGCTTTGGCGGTCGCGCTTTGGGCGATGTGAAACCGAAATACCTGAACACGGGCGATACGCCGATTTTCAACAAACGACTCGGCGTGTTTGCGGCGAATCTGCTCAAGAAGCAGCGCGGATTGAAGCGCGTGATTTTAACCGAAGGATATATGGACGTTATTGCGCTGGTTCAGGCGGGTGTGCCGGGCGTCTGCGCAACGCTGGGCACGGCGCTGACGCTGGAACAGGCGAGGCTGCTCAAGCGCTATGCGCCCGAAATCTGGGTTTCCTACGACGGCGATGCGGCAGGACAACACGCGATCCTGCGCGCGCTGGATATCTTCGAAGAAGAGGGCGTCCCTGCGCGGGTATTGGATTTTCCGGGCGGGATGGATCCCGACGAGTACATTAAGGCATATGGGCCGCAGAGCGTCGAGCAGCTCAAGCCGATGGATGCGACGGCATACCGCATGAAACGGGAGGCCGCGAACCACGATTTATCCACAACCGAGGGACGGACGGCTTACGCCATAGCGTGCGCCAGGTATCTGGCAAAGGTGAAAGAACCGGTTGAACTGGAAAATTATGTGAAGCAGTTGATGCTTTCCACAGGCTTTACGCGAGAGGTGCTGCTGGCGCAGATCGGGCGGACGGAACTGATTCAGGAAAACAAACGCCCCATGTATCGCCATGCGGCGCGTCCGCTGGAAGAGAAAAACGAGGGCGTGGATACGGGAACGTCTGCGGCTGAGAAAAAACTGCTTGTTCTGCTTGCAGAGGGAGGCGTTGAGCCGGGAACGATTTCGGCGGAGGATTTCATCTCGCCCAAAGGAAAAGCGCTGGCGCAGAAACTGCTTGACGGCATGACGCCGGCGGCTATTCTGGAGGAAATCGACGATGAGGACGAGCGGAGCCGAACAGCCAGGCTGCTTACGAGCGAAAGCGGCGCAGGCGAGCAGGAATTGAGAATGGTGGCAGATTGTCTGCGCGTGCTGGAAAAGAAGCGCAGAGAGAATGAAATCAATGCGCTTAAAGAAAAAATGAGCACACAGCAGGGCGAAGAAAAGCGCGGCACGATGATGAGAATACAGGAATTACTGGCTCAGGAAAACAGAACCGGCAGAAGGGAATGATCGTTAGTGGCATTGAACAGGGAACAGGCACAGCAAAAGGTGAAGGAAATCCTCGACCTTGCGCGCAACGAAAAAAAGACGCTGACTTATCAGGATGTGATGAATAAGCTCAGCGATTTGGATATTGACGCAGACGCGATCGACGCGGTTTTTGAGACACTGGAATCCGAAGGCATTAACGTCATCAATGCGACGGAGGATGAAACTGCCGTTCTGCCTGCTGACGTAACCGGAACGGATATGGATCTCTCTGTCCCGGAAGGCATCAGCATCGACGATCCGGTTCGCATGTACCTCAAGGAGATCGGCAAGGTTCCGCTTTTGACGGCAGAAGAGGAAATTGAAATTGCCAAGCAGATGGAGATGGGCGGCGAAGTGGCCGAGGCAGCGAAAAAGAAGCTGGCCGAAGCGAATCTGCGTCTGGTGGTTTCCATCGCCAAGCGCTACGTCGGCCGCGGCATGCTCTTTCTCGATCTGATTCAGGAGGGAAATCTGGGCCTGATTAAAGCGGTTGAAAAGTTCAATTATACCAAGGGTTTCAAATTTTCGACCTACGCGACGTGGTGGATTCGCCAGGCCATCACCCGCGCGATTGCCGATCAGGCGCGCACGATCCGCATTCCGGTGCATATGGTGGAGACAATCAACAAACTGATTCGCGTCAGCCGTCAGCTGCTTCAGGAGAAGGGCCGTGAGCCGCAGCCGGAAGAGATTGCCGAGGCTATGGGCATCAGCGTGGAGAAGGTGCGCGAAATCATTAAAATCGCGCAGGAACCGGTGTCGCTGGAAACGCCGATTGGCGAGGAGGAGGACTCTCACCTCGGCGACTTTATTCAGGACGACGACGCGCCGCCGCCCGCAGAGGCCGCTTCTTTCACGCTGATGAAAGAGCAGCTGATGGGCGTGCTTGATACGCTTACCCCGCGTGAAAAGAAGGTGCTTTCTCTGCGCTTTGGCCTGGAGGATGGCCGCCAGCGCACGCTTGAAGAGGTTGGACAGGAGTTCAACGTTACTCGTGAGCGTATCCGTCAGATTGAGGCGAAGGCGCTGCGCAAGCTTCGCCATCCGAGCCGCAGCAAAAAGCTGAAAGACTATCTGGAGTAAACAAAGTTTCAAAATGGGACGCGGAAGCGTCCCTTTTTAAATAGAACGTTATTCATGTGAAAAGGTTGAAAAATGGACGAAATATGGAAAATCTGCATGTTTACGGCGAAAATGGCGCGTATATTTCGCGGTTCTTTTGTAAAAAACACTTTTTTCCGTGCGTTTCGACAGCCTAAGCCCTTGACATTGTGTACATGTGGCGATACAATAGAACCACTACGATTCGAGGCAATTTTGCCCCAGAGTTCGCGGAAAACCGAACTTTGATGGAGGATAAAATCATGTACGATATTCCTGTGACGCTCACGACCAATCCCAAAAAGAAGCCGGAGGATGAGTCCAAACTCGGTTTCGGCAAAATTTTTACCGATCACATGTTTATTATGGATTATGAGCAGGGCCGCGGCTGGCATGACGCACGCGTGGTGCCTTACGGCCCGTTTGTGATGGATCCGGCCTGCACCGTGTTCCACTATGCGCAGGAAATTTTTGAAGGCATGAAGTGCTATCGCCGTAAGGACGGCGGTTTGAATCTGTTCCGCCCGCGCGATAACTTTGCCCGTATGAATCGTTCCGCCGAGCGCATGGGCATGCCGAAGATCGACGTGGAAGAGGCTATGGCCGGCCTGACCGCGCTGCTCAAGGCGGATGCGGATTGGGTGCCGAGCGCGCCGGGTACCTCGCTGTATATCCGTCCGACGATGATCTCTACCGATGTGATGCTAGGCGTTCATGCGTCCCACACGTATCGCTTCTTCATTATTTGTTCTCCGTCCGGCGCGTATTACGCCAAGGGTCTTGCGCCGGTCGGTATTTATGTGGAACCGGAACTGGTTCGCGCGGTGAAGGGCGGCGTCGGTTTCACGAAAACGGGCGGCAACTACGCGGCTTCTATTCTTGCGGGCGATATCGCGGAGAAGAAGGGCTATGAGCAGGTGCTTTGGCTCGATGGCAAGGAGAACAAGTATATCGAGGAAGTCGGCTCGATGAACATGTTCTTCAAGTTCAAAGACGCATTGGTTACGCCGCCGCTTCTGGGTTCTATTCTCGGCGGCATTACGCGCGATTCCATCATCAAGCTGGCCAAGCACAAGGGTATTCCGGTGGACGAGCGCCGCATTACCGTTCAGGATGTTTTTGATGCCGCAGATAATGGCACTTTGGAAGAGGCTTTCGGTTCCGGCACGGCGGCGGTTGTGTCTCCGGTCGGGCGTCTGGCTTGGAAAGATCGTGAAATCAGCATTTCCGGTGGCCAAATCGGCAAGTTGACGCAGGATTTCTATGATACGTTGACCGGCATTCAGTATGGCGAGCGCGAAGATCCGTTTGGCTGGGTCGTCAAGCTCTCCTGAAACGAGCGATAAATCAGGACGAATTTTATCCGATTCCGAAAGATAAACGCAAGACAAATGGCACCCATGCAAACCACGGGTGCCATTGTCATGCCAGGGAATCAGCCCGAAAAACAACCGCGGAGGGATCGACAATGTTCAGGCAGGAAGAAATATTGATGGGCGGTTGGTCGGATAAAACGCCGGAGGCGATGCAGAAGCGGCGCTTTGAGCACAGCGTGAAACAGTTGGGGCCGCTGGGGGCGAACCGATTGGAAGCGCTTTCGCCGGATGCATTGGAGCGCAGACTGGAACAGAGCTGGCAGGACGTTAAGCGGAAGCCCATGCATCATCAGCAGCTGACACAGGTATGGAAGCATGTTCTGGAAACGATCGACGTGCAGGCTGACTGCCTTTCTCGCGAAGAGCATGAACTGGTTGAACGCGCGATCGTACTGGGTGGAACGGCAAGGATCGAGGATGCTGTTGAGTTGGAAGCGGCGCGCGCGCTGTCGCTCAGGCTGTGGGCCAGCATTGGCGTAATAGGCGATAAACCGTATATCGAATTGGAAAAAACAGTTCGTCAACCTGTCGCGCGCGCGTTTTCCCGCAATGAGCATGAGGCCATTCGCGTGCGTCTGAACGATTTTCACGAGTATTTGACAGGAACCTTGTATCGCGTCGGCGCTTTGGACGACCGCCAGCCGCAGAGGATGATCTTGCGCGATATATTGTGTGTGGATGAACAGGATGAGGTGTTCAGTCAGCTGGCGCGGCGGTATCTGTGGGCGAGTTACGACTGCATGGATTACAACGGCGGCGTTATGCTGATTCATCCGGCGTTGGCCGACCCACAGTCGGTCATTCGCGGCAAACGAAACCTGGGCGGAATTTTGATGATGCCGAGCAGCGCAGTGTGTTATACGGATATTCTGCCCGAAGAGATTCCGCTTCAAAAGGAATTGGAGTGCGCGATTGCCGGTGCGCTTCGCGACGGCCGCAGGGCGGAGGATGTTGCGACAACGCTGCGTCTGCTGTGCAAGCAGGGCGCGCCGCTCAGCGCATTGGAAGAAGTTTTGCAGGCTTCTTTGATCGTCTATGTATCCGATTCGATGCGTGCGGCGCTCTCCGATCTCTATATTCAAACGCCCAAATGGGTTGCCCCCGCGCGCAGCGTTATGCTGCAATAAACCAAAGAGGAGAATCAACATGCAATTCACTGTGACGCCCGATAAGGATGGAATGATGCTTTCCCGTCTGCTTTTGCAGCTGGCCGATGTGCCGCAGTGGGCAGTGAAGCAGGCCTTGAAAAACAGGGATGTGCGGGTGGACGGCGTGCGTGTGACGGGCGATGTGCGCGTACGGGAAGGGCAGCAGATTCGCGCATACTGGCCCAAAGAGGCCGTCGCGTCGCGGGGGCAAAGCAAACCAGGATTGCCGATTGTCTTCGAGAATGAGCATGTGATTCTCATCAATAAGCCGCAGGGACTTCAGGCGCAGAATGACGAAAATCCGCTTTCAGGCGACAGCGCATTGACACGCGTCATTGCCATGAAGAGAGAAGCCGGGGAGAAAACCGACTCGATTCGGCTTTGCCATCGGCTGGATGTGCAGACCGGCGGTCTGCTTTTACTGACCAAGGACGATGCCGCTTACGAAGCGGCACGGAAGGCCTTTGAAGCGCGGACGATGGAAAAGTTTTATACCTGCCGCGTGAAGGGATGCCCGGCCAGAAAAGAAGCGGTCATGCGTGCGTATCTGCGCAAGGATGCCGAACTGTCGCGCGTTTCAGTCACAGATTATCCGGCGCGTGGAGCGCTTGAAATTGTAACGGGATATCGCGTGATGGAGCCGGGAGAATATGCGCGGCTTGAGGTGGAATTGATGACGGGACGCACCCATCAGATCCGCGCGCATTTGGCGCATATCGGCCATCCGATTCTGGGCGATGATAAATACGGCGATCGTGCGCTGAACCGTCAGCTGGGCTTACGCAGACAGCAGCTTTGGGCGACTCGGCTTGTTTTCCATGCGGACGGCGTGCTGGCGGAATTGGATGGGCAGACGTTTACGGTGAAATGTCCGTTTTGATGACAGAGGAGGAAAAACGGTGAAACACGTGCGTTTGATTGCACTTGATATGAATGGAACATTGCTGCTCAGCGACCATCAAACTGTGCCGCAGCGGAATATTGATGCAATTCGCCGGGCGAATGCGGCGGGAATTCATGTGTGTATCTGTACCGGCCGCATGCTTGAAGACGCGAGTGATTTTACGCACAGATTGAATCTGCCTTGCATGCTGATTGCCTGTAATGGAACGAGAATCAGCGATGCGCCGCTTCCTGAAGGCAGGGTCATTTACAAACGTTCGCTTGAGCCGGAAGACGCAAAGCGGGCGATCGATCTTCTGCTTCCATATCATATTATGATAAACGGCTTCGAGGATGGCCGCGTGACGACGGTTGCGTTTGTACCGGGGCAGCATTATCACATAGCAGACCGCGCGCTGGTCGAAGTCCGCTATGGCGAAGAAGCGATGTATGCGGCGGCTGAGCGCGGCATCATGAAACTGTATCTGGCTGAGGATGGCTATGCAGGTGCAGTCGATACGGAAAACACCAGGGCGGCGCGCGCGGCCGTCCAGAAAGCCCTTCCGCATTTGCAGTTAACCCAGTCTTCGCCGGGCAATATTGAAATTATGCCGGAAAACGCGGGCAAGGGAACGGCGCTCGCGTTTTTAGCCAACTATCTCGGCTTTGAACGGGAACAGGTGATGGCCATGGGCGACGCGGAAAACGACTTGAGCATGCTGGAATATGCGTATCACAGCGTCGCAATGGCAAACGCCAGCCCAGCAGTTCAAAAAGCATGCCGCTATCAGACATTGAGCAACGATGAATGCGGTGTTGCGGCGATGATTGATCGTGTATTGGCGATGCAGGAGAGATAAAGAAAGCCGACGAAAGATTTGAAAATTGAAACAGACGGGCGTCGGAGTGTTGTTGATTTTACAGCGTATAGGAGGCGCGATCAAATGAACATGCCTTCTGAAGCTGGATGACAAGCTCCGAGAGATATCGCTCATCGGTTTCGTCGAACCGGGCAAGGGTCGGGCTGTCGATGTCTAACACGCCAATGACGCGCCCATGATGGCGAATGGGAAGAACAATTTCGCTTTGCGAAGCACTGTCGCAAGCAATGTGACCGGGAAAATCGTGAACATTGGCGATGCGCAGAACCCTGTCCTTTTGTACGGCTGTGCCGCATACGCCGCGACCCGGCTGGATTCTCGTGCAGGCGGGCAGACCGCAAAACGGTCCAAGCGTCAATGCGCCATGATCCATCAGATAGAAGCCGCACCAGTTGATTTGCGGCAGAGCATCGGCCAGAAGCGCCGCAATATTGGCCAGGTTGGCAATCGGATTGAGCGTTTCATCGAGCAGCGCGGCAGATTGTGACAGAAGCATTTGATAGTGCGCTTCTTTCTCTTCGGGATAACTCGGATGAGAAAAAGACATGATGGTTCCTCCTGATGTATCCAATACGAAAAGAGACGTGCCGAGATGGACGCGTCTCTTTGACTTTTAATGGCCGGTCGTTGAGCCGAGGCCGCCGTTGCGGACGCCTTGGGCATGGTCGTCCACCGTAATGCCGAACGGCAGGAAAATGCCCTGCGCAAAAGCCGTGCCGGAAGGCACAATCAGACTCTTGCCTTCGCGATTGTCGTTGGTCATGCGCATGAAGATGTGCCCCTCGTTGTCCGAACGGGCATAATCGCTGTCAATCACGCCGACGGAATTATCCAGCTGAAAGCGATATTTGAAACCCAGGCCACTGCGCGGATAAATGGTTAGCACCCAGCCTTCTTCAATCAGCACGCGCAGACCTGTCGGAATCTTAATGCCTTCGCCTGCGCCAAGCTCAAATCCGACTGGCGCAAAGAGGTCGTAGCCTGCGGAACCGCTTGTCGCACGTTCCGGCAGGCGAATGCGTTCGTATGCGGCAACAGCCTGCTCAACGGTCTGCTGGGGAAACGTCGCGACCCAATCCGTGACGAATCGGCGGAGAGAAACTTTTTCAAAGCGTGCGACACGAACCATATGTTTTGTCTCCTTTGTATGGGAAATCAGTTTCGGGCCCACAGAACCACTTTGCCTGTGGCTAACGTCTGTTTAACGTCGATGACGCGTTGGTTTTTGCTGCCCCGCCAGCACAGATTGACGTCTCGCAGCGCCTCGACATAGGGGCCGTCTACAATCACGTCAATCAGCGGGAGAAAGGGGAGCGTATCGCGGAAGCTTTCAAACAGATCGCCGGTGTAAAGCCAGATCGTTTTCTGAGGAAAACGTTCACGAGTTTCCGCGATCAACCGTCCGACGGTTTCGCGATTGGCGGGGCAGAGCGGATCGCCGCCCGAAAAGGTGATGCCATCCATATAATCCCGCGAAAGATCGGCAAAAAGCTCTTCTTTTGCGGCTTCGTCAAACGGGATACCGCTCTTGTCGTCCCATGTTTGCGGATTTTGGCAGCCGCGGCAGTGGTGCATGCAGCCGGAAACCCAGAGCACTGTGCGCAGACCGTCTCCGTTGAGCATGTCGTCCACGGTAATGTTGTGATAATTCATGTTACATACTCTTTCTTTCCGCAATTTCTGCCATCTTTGCGTCGTTCAGGCGGCTTTCGCCATGCACACGGGAATAGGAGAGATAGCCGTTCATGCGGTCGATTTTCGTCAGGTTTTTGCTGCCGCACTTCGGGCAGACATCCATTTCGAGCTGCTGATAGCCGCAGTCGTCGCAGTATGCCAGCGAGAGGTTCACGCCTTCGTATAGCCCCAGCTTCATGGCGCGGCGCACCAGCGTGCGGATAGCCTCCTTGTTATAGCTGACAGGATAGCGCACGTATTGAATTTTGCCGCCGTTGGAGAGATTCCAGAACCGCGCCTCGCTGTTTTGCTTTTCATTCGGGGTGATGTCTTCGGTTACATGGCAGTGGAAGGAATTGGAGACATATGGCCGATCCGAAACGTTTTCCACAATGCCGTACAGGTTGCGGAATTGCTCGATTTGCAGGCCGCAAAGACTCTCGGCCGGCGTGCCGTAGATGGCGTAGAGGTTACCGTCTTCCTTCTTGAACTGGTTGACCTTTTCGTTGATGTGCTGCATCACATCCAGAGCGAATTGGCCGTCCTCATAGATGCTCTTGCCGTTGTAAAGCTCCTGAAGCTCATTGAGCGCGGTATAGCCGAACGAAGCGGTCGCCGTCTTGAGCAGCGGCTTGATCTTGTCATACAGCCCCAGATGGCCGCCGTAGAAACCACCCTCGCAGTAGGCCAGCGGGTTGGTGCTTGCGCGCATTTCGCCCAGATAGGCATACGTGCGGATGTGCAGGCGGCGAATCAATTCGAGGTAATAATCCAGAACCTCGTAGAAGTCGCGTCCTTCTTTGCGGGACTTGGCCAGAATCAACGGCAGATGCAGCGAAACTGCGCCGATGTTGAAGCGGCCGACAAACACGGGCTTGTCGTTTTCATCGGCCGGTTCCATGCCGCCGCGTTCAAACCACGGGGAGAGGAAGGCGCGGCAGCCCATCGGGCTGATGACGGCGCCGTATTTTTTGTACATCGAAGCGACATAGCCTTCCCCGGTCAGGCTCAGCCAGTCGGGATACATCGTCTTGGAGGAACACTCAATGCCGGCTTCAAACACATCTTCCAGCGGCTTGCCCGGCCCATGTAGATTTTCGTCATACAGGAAGACAAGTTTGGGGAAGAGCACCGGTTTTTTGTTGTTTTTCTTGCCTTGACCGCCTGCATGCACCTTGAGGAAGAGCTTGCTGGCCAGTTTGGCCATGCGGGTCTGGCCGAGGCCGAGCGTCATGGTGATGAACGGATAATCGCCGCGGCTGGAAGCGACCGTGTTGAACTTGTATTCCCAGCCCTGGAAGCCCTGCTCAAAATCATTGGTGATGTCCTTCATGGCTTCTTCCTGTGCGCGCTCGTCAGACAGGCCCAGCGAACGGTAGCGGTCATAAAACATCACATAGCTGGCTTCGGCGTATTTATCCAGCAGCTGATCGACGCAGGAAACCGTGAAGCCGCCGTATTGCTGGCTTGCGGCTGAGAGCACGATATCGCCGATGACGTCAAATGCGACGTTCAGCGTTTTCGGTTCGTTGTACCACAGATTGCCCATTTCGAAACCGCCGCGCAATACCGCGCCGACATCGAACAGACAGCAGTTCATGGTGTCGCGGCGGGCGGACATGTCATGGATATAGATATAACCGTCGCGCTGAGCCTGCAATTCTTCGACTGTCAAAAAGAACTTCTGATAGAGCTGCTTGTTGAGCTGGTTGAAAATCAGGCTGCGGCGGGTGGATACAAGCGCGCTGTCCGCGTTGGAATTTTCTTTATCGCCGATGTACATGATGGACTGGGACTTTTTGTAGACCGTGTCGAGCATCTGCACAAAGTCTGTCTTGTAATTGCGATAATCGCGATAGGATTTGGCGACGGAAGGATTGATCGCATCGAGCGCGCCTTCAACGATGTTGTGCATCTGCGCGATCATGATGCCTTCGGTGCCGAGCGCTTCGCATTTTTCGGTGACGAAGCGGCAGATGAAATCCAGTTCCTCCGGCTTGAAGGTATAGAGCACGCGTTCGGCGCTTTTGTTGACTGCGGCGACGACCTTCTGAACATTAAACGGCTCTTTTGTGCCGTCTTTTTTGATGATATACATCTCCACACACGTTCCTCTCTTGATATGATGTGGCACTGGAACCACAATATATAGTTGGTTGATCGATTGTGAGACACAATATTTAGTTTTCGCTATCGTGTTCCATCTTATCATGAAAGCGGGGGAAACGTCAAGGGCGGCAGAGCTTAAAAAAAGAAAATATCTTGCGTGCGAACGTTAGGCGTTTGGCAGAGAAAGGATAAAACATGTAGGTTCGTGCAAAAAAATGACAGCTTTCTACGGAATGGTTATCCAATTATGTTTAAAAGCGTGGAATACGCGGAAGACGAAGAGACGCAAACTTGCAGGGGCACTGTTTATTCGGAAAAGCAGCAATGTGAGGGGAAAAAGAAAAGCCGAATGATAGAATTTGGAATTCTTTAAATGTTCCGATATTGTCCTTGCCGAAACACCAAAATGTTGTTTTTGTTTCGTTTTTACACAAAAACGCAAAATTGTGGCATAAAAACAGGAAAAATGGCAGACACATTCATTGACAAAAAAGGAAATCAGCGTATAATAAAAATGATGATTATTGCCCCGTTTTTCCCGGTGGCAAGAAAGAAGGTTCTACTTCATGAATACGCACTATCATATGACAATCGCTGGCTGTGAGCGTGATCTGCCTATTTGCCCGCTGAACGACAAGCTTTCCATTGGCGCATTTGTGATTTTTGGCGACTGCGAGTTGACGCAGGCATGCGCGACCGAGCTGCTCAAAAAAGCGCCGGAGTTTGATTATCTCATCACGGCGGAAAGCAAGGGCATCCCGCTTGCTTATGAAATGGCGCGTCAGCTGGGATGCAAAAAGTGGATGCTTGCACGCAAAGGCGTCAAGCTCTATATGAAGGATGTCATCGGCGTGGAGGTGCGCTCCATCACCACTGACCATGTACAGAAGCTCTATATTGACGGCGAAGATGCGGCGCTCATGAAGGGCAAGCGTATCCTGATTGTGGACGATGTCATTTCCACCGGCGAATCTCTGACCGCGCTGGAAAAGCTGGTCGAGAAGGCGGGCGGCAATATCTGCGGCCGCATGGCGATTCTGGCGGAGGGCGACGCGCAGGAGCGCGAGGATATCATTTATCTAGAAAAGCTGCCGCTCTTTAACCCGGATGGCACGGTTCTCGGCTGATTTCATGCACAAACAGCTCCTTGACGCATAGGCTTTTAGCAGAACGTCGAAAGGGGCTGTTCTTTTATGGATCAAATCAACGCAACCATGACGGAAAACGAGCTGATTAACCAGACGGCGCTTGAGCCGGATACCGGCGCATGCCCGGCGGGCAGCGAAACCTACCGCGTGCAGCGCGGCGATAGTTTTTATCTGATTGCCCGCAAGTTTGGCATCAGCGTGCGCGCCCTGATGAATGCCAACCCGAATATCGCGGCGGGGCATCTGCTGGTGGGCGATATCCTCTGCGTGCCGGTGGGCGAGGGGCGTTCCTGCCCGGTGGGTTCTTCTGCGTACACCGTGCAGCAGGGGCAGAGCGTTGTGGATGTCATGCTTTCTTCCAACGTTTCTCTCCGGGCACTTCGGGAGTATAACGAGGATATCCGGCTGACGGCGCTTCGGCCGGGCGACGTGCTGTGTGTGCCGCCCAGCGGAGACAGAGGGCTCTGCGAAAACGGCGGGCCGGTTTACCGCTTGCAGGAAGGCGACACGCTGGATGAGATCGCCGAACGCAACGGCACGAATGTTGAACAGCTGCTGCGGCTTAATCCCAATCTGCTGCCCAGCGATTTTGTGAGCGGGCAGGTGATCTGTCTGCCGACAAGGCGGCGCGTAACCGAGGAAAACACGGAAGAACAGGAAACCTGATTTACATAACAAAAAGGAGCGGACCGTGCGGATTCGCTCCTTTTTGCTACGCTTCTTTACGCAATTCGACCTTAGACCGCTTTTTTGCCTTTGCCCAGATTGATTTTGCTCTCCGTGTGATTCATTAACCGCCTGATGTTCGGCGCATGCCGCCAGATGGCCAGCAGACAGATGGCGATGATCGAACCCCAGATCACCGGATCGCACGGCGTGGTGAACATGATGAAGAACGGCAGCGTGACTGCTGCGCCCAGCGAACCGGCGGAAACATAGCGCGTTGCCGCCACAAGAAACAGAAATACGCCAAACGCGCACAGCGTCTGCACCGGGAAAACGACCAACAGACAGCCGAAGCTCGTCGCAATGCCCTTGCCGCCCTTGAAACCAAAGTAAAGCGGAAAGTTGTGGCCCAGAATTGCGCCGAACGCGCCGACAATTTCGCCTGCCTGCGTGCCGAGCCATGCTTTGCCGATCAGCACGGCGGCAATGCCCTTGAACAGATCGCCCGCGAACGTCAGCAGAGCGTATTTTTTACCCATCACGCGCAGCATGTTTGTCGTGCCCGAATTGCCGCTGCCCTCGCTTCGGATGTCCTTGTGTCCGAACACGCGGGAAACGATCACGCCCGTGGAGATGCTGCCCAGCAGGTAGCCGATGATAAGCGTTAGAACCAGCTTGACGTTTTCGCTCATTTCACATCATCTCCCTTTTGATTTTTATTGCGGAGGATGAAACGGATCGGCGTGCCCTCAAAACCGAAGGATTTGCGGAACTGGTTTTCCAAATAGCGCTGATAGGCGAAGTGCATCAGTTTTTCGTCGTTGACAAACAGCACGAATGTCGGCGGGCAGACGCTCTGCTGCGTTGCGTAATAAATCTTGAGCCGACGGCCGCTGATATACGGCGGCTGGAGCGCGGTGGTTGCGTCGGCCAGAATGTCGTTGAGCAGACCGGTTGTGATGCGGCGGGAGGTCTGACCATAGACCTCGCGAACGCTTTCCAGCACCTTCGGTACGCGCTGACCTGTCAGCGCGGAAATAAAGAGCACCGGCGCATAGTCCATGAATTTGAGATCTTCGATGACCTTCTTGCGGAAGGCTTCCATCGTGTTGGTATCCTTTTCCAGTACGTCCCACTTGTTGACGACGATGATAGCAGCTTTGCCTTCGTCGTGTACATAACCGGCGACCTTTGTATCCTGCTCGGTTACGCCGTCTTCCGCATTGATGACGATGAGCGCCACATCGCAGCGGCGGACGGCGGCCAGCGCGCGCACGATGCTGTAACGCTCGATGGATTCCTCCTCGATGGCGCGCTTGCGGCGGATGCCTGCGGTGTCGATGATGTTGTAACGCTGGCCGTCGCGCGCAAACGCCGTGTCGATCGCGTCGCGCGTCGTGCCCGCAATGCCGGAAACCATCGAGCGTTCCTGGCCGAGAATGCGGTTGACGAGGCTGGATTTGCCGACGTTCGGGCGTCCCACCACGGCAATCTGAATGGTGTGCTCTTCCTCGTCCTCGACTTGTTCGTCTTTCGGGAAATGCTTGACCATTTCGTCCAGCAGATCGCCCAGGCCGAGCATGTTCGTTGCGGAAATGGGGAAGGGATCGCCCAAACCGAGCGCATAGAAATCATAGATGTTGTCGTTCATGCCCTGATGATCGACCTTGTTGACCACCAGAATAACGGGCTTGCGGCTTTTGCGCAGCATCGTGGCCACGTCTTCGTCGTCGGCAGTCATGCCGGTGCGGCCATCGGTGAAAAAGAGGATGACGTCGCAGGTGTCGATCGCGATTTCGGCTTGACGGCGCATCTGCTTGAGCAGAATATCGTCTGTTTTCGGTTCGATTCCGCCGGTGTCGATCAGCGTAAATTTGTAATTGAGCCATTCGCAGTCTGCATAAATGCGGTCGCGGGTTACGCCGGGTGTATCCTCCACAATGGAAATGCGGCGGCCTGCAATTTTGTTAAAGAAGGTCGATTTGCCTACATTCGGGCGGCCGACGACCGCGACAAGGGGTTTGGCCATGGTTATTCCTCCGTTCCGCGCAGGGCATAGAGCAAGTCCGCGCCGTCGTCCGGGACGGGGGTGATGCGGATGCCGAGCTGCTGCTGCGCCTGTTCAAGCGTCATGTCGTCCAGAAAGATGTCCTCTCCCTGACGAAGCATGCTTTCGGTGATGAGTATTTCATCTGCTTTCTCGCCTTTGAGCTGCGCCACCAGATCCTGCCCGGTAATCAGGCCGGACACAGTGACGGTTTTGCCGAAAAAGTAGTTGATGATGGGTTTGATTTGGATTTCTACGCCGCTGACCGGGTGCGCAGTAATGAGTTCCTGCAAAAACGGCGCGACTGACGTGCCGCAGGCCATGATGACCTTTCGCTTTTCCGCCTGACCTTCGTCTGGATCAAGCCGGACGGCGGTTTCATATTCGTCTTTCAGACGGCAGAGCAGACCGACGCCGTTTTCAAACTGCGGAAAATCCTCGTAGCTGTCTACGTCTGGCAGCGGATGCTTTGCGATCTGATAAAACTCGTCAGAAGGGAAAACAAACCGCGTGCTGTGCAGGGCAAGCATTTCCTTTTGAAACGCTTCTGCCTGCTGAATGACCTGCTCCGCTTCTGCCTGTGTGTATGGCCGGAGCGGGTACAGATGCTCGCGATATTTGGTCAGTCCGACCGGAACCAGCGCCACGGTCAACGCATGCGGCGCAAGGGAAGCCAGGTCGTGCATTGTCCGTTCCAGTTCCGGCCCGTCGTTGATGCCGGGACAGAGCACCACCTGACAGTGGAAGCTCATGTCATGGGCGGCAAAGCGGCGGAGATGCTCCATGATGCGGTCGGCATGAATGTGATGCAGCATTTTTTTGCGCAGTTCGCCGTTTGTCGTCTGCACTGAGATGTAGAGCGGGCTGGCGTGACGCTCGATCATGCGATCCATCTCCTGCGGCGGCAGGTTGGTCAGCGTCACAAAGTTGCCTGCCATCAGCGAAAGCCGCCAGTCGTCGTCGCGCACATAAAGGCTGGGACGCATGCCTGGCGGCATCTGCTCGATGAAGCAAAACATGCAGTGGTTTGCGCAGGTTTTCGGGCAGCTCATCAGCGAGGATTCAAGCGTTAATCCAAGCGGTTCTTCGATGAGCTTGTGGATATGCACGGTGCGCGAGTGTCCGTTATCATCCTCCAGCAGCATTTCCAGCGATGGACGCGCGGTGAGATATTGATAATCGACCAGATCGAGCACCGGCGTTCGATTGATGGAAACGAGCGTTTCCCCTTCGCGGATGCCGCTGCGCGCGGCAAGCGAACCGGGATGAACGCGAACAATACGCTGGGGCATGGAAACGAAACACCTTCTTTTTCAAAATAACCCAACATATTATGGCCGATTTCGGCGGCAAAGTCAAGCGTTTGCCTATAAAAAACGCACGACGAGCCGAAAAGCCGTCGCGCTGTAAAATAAAAGTGAACGTTATCCGTTTCCATCCTTTGGTTTTCTGCCGAAAAGGCCGCTCGTCATTTCGCTGATGTTTCGCCCGATTTTTTCGCCCATCGCCTTGCCGCCGCCCGTCTGGGCCAGCGCAAAGATGAGCACGCCCGCGACGACGGCTACAATCAGGAAGATCACGCCGCCGGAAACGCCTTTGTCGTCTTTTGCAGCGGATTTTTGTGTGTCGGATGTGCCTTTTGCGCTTTTTTCCGAGATTGCGCTTCCGGTTTGCGGGCCGTACAGCGTGTTGGAAACGACTTTTGCCATCATTTCCGTCGAGTTGAGCACGCGTTCTTTGCTGATGGTGTGCGTGCCGAACTCAAGCAGAATGGCGTGCGGCGCAAGATCCTGGTTATAGGTGCCCTTGCCGATGAAAATATCCTTTACCAAACCGGGATATTGTTTGTCTGCCACGGCTTTGATCTGCTTGGCGAATTCCCGGTTGACTGTGCTGTTCTGATTGGCGCGTCCCACCAGCAGGCGAACCCGCGACGCGTTTTCGCCGTCGATGCTGCATGCGTATTCGTTCTGATCGGGAATGCCGTCGCGATGAATGTCGATAATCGCGTCCGGCCCTTTCTGCAAAAGGCGTTCGGCAGTCTGCCTGCTCCGCCGATACGCGCCGGAATCATGAGGCAGATGGGTGGATTCGTCGAGAATCACGTCGATCCCCTGTTGCTGCAAAGCGTCTCGGAAATCGCGCGCCACATCGTATATGCCGCCCTGCCCGTTGACGCTCTGCGTTCCGTCGGAGGGCACATAGCTTTCGTCGCTGTGGGTGACGTACATTGCAATCAGCTTGCGGGAATCGTCGGACTTTGTGTTGGCAGCGGGCACGGCGATTTCCGACGCAAAGACGGGCTGCGCTTCGCCGACCTCCAGCCACGAAACATCCGGCATGGCTTCTTCACCGATTTTTTCTGCGATAGCGTTGCCGTTCTGCACCGTTGCAATGCGGTAGAGAATGTTGTCGGCACTGATATATTCGTCGCCTTCGCTGATTTCCCCGCTGATGGAAAACAGATATGCGCCCGTTCCGTCTACCGCGACATGCAGCGATTCGGTTAAATCGTCCGCAGAGGCAGTCGGCAGAAATGCGGCATACAGCGCAAGCGCAAGCATCAGGGACAGTGCGAAGCGGGAGAGCTTTTCTTTCATGCGCGCTGACCTCCTTGCAGGGTGCTGCCGTTTGTCCTGCCGCGCGCGATGCGTTCTGCGATTTCGCCTGCCAGTTCGCAGAGCATGACCGCCGTGACGCCTGAAAGCACAACCGCGTCCAGCGCGCCCGCGCCGCCCAGATACAACATCTGGTTGATGCCGCGCGACCAGTTGACCACGCCCGTTGCCGCGTCGGCCAGAATCACGCCGAGTACGCCTGCGATAAACGCACTGCGCCGCGAGCGCCCCATCAGCCACGCGATGATGCCGCCGCACAGGCCGTAGAGAATCATCGGATCAAACGGCATTGTGACGGGGTCTGCGGGGAAAAACAGACTGACGACATAGATCACAGCCGCTGCCAGCACGGAGGCAATCAGGCAGCGAATGCGCTCTTTGCCCGTGCCCGCATGAAAAAACAGGTATACGCACACGCCGAAGGGGACGAGCGCGCCTCCAATGTTGAGTGAAACCATGCCCAGACGCAGATCGGGCAGCCATCCGCCCACAAAAATCAGCGCTACCAGAAACAGCGCCTGCCTGTCGGTGAGCGCCATGCGATCCAGCACGCGCTGCAAAACGCCAAAGAGAATGAGCAGCGTCAGCACCACCAAGAGAATCATACCCAAAGACACAGTGCATCCCTCCTTATACGGTTTTCATGGCATCAGGTTGCGCCGAAACAGGCGAAAATATGCTCTTAAAACGCGTAGAAACCTGTGCGGGAACGCGTAAGTTTTAAACGGGGCATTGCAAAAACTGGAAAAATCCGATATAATATACTCTTGTACGATTATAAGGAGGGCTTTATCCATGGCGAAAACCTACTCTGCCAGCATGCTCAAGGTGCTTGAAGGGCTGGATGCGGTTCGGATGCGTCCGGGTATGTACATCGGCTCCACAGGCTCCCGCGGTCTGCACCACCTGCTCTGGGAAATCGTGGATAACGCGATTGACGAGGTGGCCAACGGCTACGCCAGGAGCATCTCCGTTGAGCTGCATAAGGACGGCAGCGCCTCCGTGGAGGATGACGGCCGCGGCGTGCCGGTGGATATTCATCCGGAGCTTGGCATTACGGGCGTAGAGGTCATCTATACCAAGCTGCATGCGGGCGGCAAGTTCGACCATCAGAATTATGCCTATTCCGGCGGTCTGCACGGTGTGGGCGCTTCGGTCGTCAACGCGCTGAGCAAATGGCTTGTTGTGGATAGCTGCACCGGCGGCGGGCATTACCGCATGCGGTTTGAAAGCAACTACGATCCGGCAGAGAAGAAAATCGCCTCCGGCCGAGCAGTCACGCCGCTGGAACGCATCAGCGCGACGCGCAAGCATGGTACGCGCGTGACCTTTCTGCCGGATGATACCGTGTTTGAGGAAACGAAATTCAACGCGGAAACTGTCCGCCGCCATTTGCGCGAACTGGCGTATCTGAATAAGGGGCTTTCCATCACGTTCGTGGACGAGCGGGAGAAAGACCCGGACAAGCAGAAAACCGTTTTCATGTATGAGGGCGGGTTGTCCGACTATGTGCGTTATATTAACCGTGATAAAACCCCGCTGTATGAAAATGTGCTGATGCTTGAAGGCGTGCAGGACGATGTGCGCGTGTGTCTGGCAATTCAGCATACCGACGATTATGCGGAGAATATCTTTTCCTACGTCAACAACATTCCGACCGCTGAAGGCGGCACCCATGAAATGGGCTTCAAGGCCGGTTTTACGCGCGCTCTGAACGACTACGCCCGCAAAGTCGGCGCACTCAAGGAAAAGGATAACAACCTGATGGGCGAAGATTTCCGCGAGGGCATCACGGCGGTGTTGGCAACCTTCGTGCGCAATCCGCAGTTTGAGGGACAGACAAAGGGCAAGCTGGGCAACACGGAGGTTCGCCCGGCGGTGGAGGCTTTTGTCTACGCCCGGATGACGGAATATCTTGAAAACCTTAAAAATCAGGATGTGGCGCAGTCGATTGTTGAAAAAGCGCTGCGCGCCTGCAAAGTGCGCGAAGCTGCGCGCAAGGCGAAGGAAGTTGCCCGTGCGAAGAACCAGCTGGATGCCGCGCCGCTGGTGGGCAAGCTTTCCAGCTGCACGGGCAGAAAAGCGGAAGAAAACGAAATGTTCATCGTTGAGGGCGATTCGGCAGGCGGCAGCGCCAAGCAGGGACGCGACCGCCGTTTTCAGGCGATTCTGCCGATTCGCGGCAAGCCGCTTAACGTGGAGAAAAAGCGCATCGATCAGGTGCTGGCCAATGAAGAGTTTCGTTCCATCATCACGGCGCTGGGCACGGGTATCGGCGAGGATTTTGATATCAAGAGCCTCAAGTATTATAAGGTGATCATTCTCTCCGATGCAGATCAGGATGGCGCGCATATTCGCGCCATTCTGCTGACATTCTTCTATCGCTATATGCGTGAGCTGATTACGGACGGCCATGTGTATATCGGCATGCCGCCGCTGTATCGCGTTGCTAAGGGCGACAAGATTGTTTATGCGTATGACGACAAGGAGCTTTCTTCCATTACGGCGAAAATTGGGAAGGGTTATACCATTCAGCGTTATAAAGGACTTGGCGAAATGGATCCTTCTCAGCTGTGGGAGACGACCATGAACCCGGAAAACCGCCAGCTGATGCAGGTGACGCTGGAGGACGTGGCCGAAGCTGAGCGGCTGGTCACCCTGCTGATGGGCGACAAAGTGGAGCCGCGTCGCGACTATATCACGACATACGCCGATTTTAATAAGGTGGATACATTCCTGGCACGAGAGGGGAAGGCGAAGTAATGGCACGCAAAAAGGAAGGCGGGCAGCCGCCAAAGGAGAATGCGCCGCGTCACGAGATCATTCAGCGTCCGATGGACGAGGTGATGCACATCTCGATGATTCCGTATGCGGAGCACGTCATTCTGGAACGTGCGCTCCCGCGTGTGGAGGATGGCCTCAAGCCGGTTCAGCGGCGCATTTTGTTTACGCTCAACGAGTTGGGCGTTACGCCGGATAAGCCGCATAAAAAGTGCGCGCGCATTGTCGGCGATTGTCTGGGTAAATATCATCCACATGGCGACAGCTCGGTTTACGACGCCATGGTGCGCATGGCGCAGCCGTACAGCATGCGCGCGCTGCTGGTCGATGGACACGGCAACTTCGGTTCGATCGACGGCGACAGCGCGGCGGCGATGCGTTACACTGAAGCCCGCATGGCGCCGCTTGCGCTGGAAATGCTGCGGGATATCGACAAAGATACCGTGCCGTTCAGCTTTAACTTTGACGATACGCTCAAAGAGCCGGATATGCTGCCGGCACGTTATCCGAACCTGCTGGTGAACGGCGCTTCCGGCATCGCGGTCGGGTTGGCGACGAATATTCCGCCGCACAATCTCAGGGAAGCCATCGACGCGGCGATTCTGGTGATGGATAAGCCGGAAGCGACGCTGGATGAGATTATGAATGTTTTGCCCGCACCGGATTTTCCAACGGGCGGCAGGCTCATCCGCAACGACGAAATTCGCAGCGCCTATGAGACGGGGCGCGGTAAGCTGACCCTGCGTGCCAAGGTGCATATTGAAGACGGTGCGGCAGGGCGCAAACTGATCGTCATTACCGAAGTGCCGTATCAGGTGCCGAAGGCGGCGATGCTTGAAAAGATTTTAAAGCTGAGCGAAGAACGCAAGGTTCAGCTTGGCGGCATTTACGATATTCGCGATGAATCCGACCGCATGGGTCTGCGGGCGGTCATCGAGCTCAAGCGCGACGTTGACCCGATGGCGATTCTGTCGGTGCTCTATAAGTATTCCGATTTGCAGATCACCTTTGGCGTGAACATGGTGGCCATTGCGGAAGGACGCCCGATGCAGATGGGTGTCAAGGCAATGCTTACCTATTATATTGAGCATCAGAAACGCGTTGTCACCCGCCGCACAAAATATGAACTGGAACAGGCGCAGGCCAGAGAGCATATCCTTGCGGGCTTAATGGTTGCGGTCAATCATCTGGATGAAGTGATCGCGCTGATTCGCAAAAGCAAAAGTCCTAAGGAAGCGAAGGAACAGCTGATTGCGCGGTTTGGACTGACAGAGATTCAGGCGCAGGCGATTCTGGATATGCGCCTGCAACGACTCACGGGGCTTGAAATTGAGGCGCTTCGCAAGGAATACGCCGCGATTCTTAAAACCATTGCGCGGCTTGAGGGCATTTTGAAAAGCGAAAAGAAGCTCGACGACGTCATTCGCAGGGAAATGACCGAGATCCGTGACCAGTACGGTGACGATCGACGCACAGAGCTGATTGAGGACGACAGCGCGACGCTGCCGGTGGTGGAAAACAAACCTGTCGCAGAAGACACGGCTATTCTGCGCCTGCGAGATGGTCAGCTGCGCCGCATGAGCCCGCGCATGGTGGATAAGTATCTGGCGCAGCCGGGCGCGAAGGATGAAGTGGTGGAAACCATTCAGACCGCGACGGATGAGACGCTGTATTTCTTCACCAACAGGGGCAACTGCTTCATACTGGATGTGACCAGGATTCCGGAAACCATGAAGCTTAAAGACCGCGGCAGTCTGCTGACCGGTCTGATTGCAGGGTTGGCCGATCATGAGCATGCGGTAGCCTTGGTCTGCGTCAAGTCAGATGAGATGGCGAAAAAGGGCGATTTCCTGTTCATCACCAAGAATGGACAGGTTAAGCGTACCGCCGCAGCGGAATACGGCATCCGCCGCGCGCGCTTTGCGGCGATCAACCTCAAGGGCAACGATGAGCTGGTCGGCATGGTACAGGTCGATCCGGAGGATAAGGATGATATTATCCTGATTACCCAATTGGGCATGGCGCTGCGATTTAAGTTGGATACGGTTTCCTGCACGGGGCGCGCGACGGCGGGTGTCCGAGGCATCGACGTGGGCAAGGACGACGAGGTGCGCTGGTTTGAAATCCCGAAGGCGGGCGATATGCTGTTTGTACTCAGCGATCGCGGTTTCGGCAAGCGGATGCTCAGCGACGACGTGGAACGTCAGGGCCGCGCGGGCAAGGGGCAAAAGCTTTTGCCGATGAATAAAACAGGTGAAACGGGCACACAGGTGGCGGTCTGCCTGAATGTGACTGGCGCAAAGAGCGTGCGCGTAGAGCAAAAACACGGTCATACGGTATTACTCAACATGGACGAGATCGCAGTAGAGCGTCGAGCAAGCAAGGGACAGCTGCTTGTTAATGTTCTGCTGGACGATGTCGTACAGTATGGCGCATTGACCGCTGAAACAAAAGACGAAAAATAAACAGGATTCGGAACTGCTTCTTTCTAAATGAAAAGAGGCAGTTCTTTTTTGCATGCAGAAAGAACAAAAACCAAATGGATAGAGCGCCTCTTTCGAGAAACGACAAATAAGGCAGAAATGTGAAATCTTCCTTTTCAGGAAAAAACAGGGAAGAAATGCGCGGCGTGTTCCGTCTATTGAGTGAAGTTCTAAAAGCAGAGCGCTCCACATATAAACTTGCGAGGTCATAAGTGGAGGCGATGCGGATGAACAAAAAGCGCCTCGGTTCGCTTTCCATGAGGCATTGGGGGTTGCTGCTTGCGATGGCGGTTCTGACAATCGCTTACGCAAACTTTGCGGACAGTCCAAGCCTGATGGCGGCGGTGACGACGCGCGAGCTGCCGGTGTATAACGTAGATACAGAGGAAAAAGTGCTCTCCGTCAGCTTTGACGCGGCATGGGGACGCGCAAATACAGAGGGAATCCTCGATATTCTGGATCAATACGGGGTCAAAGCCAATTTTTTTCTCGTCGGTTTCTGGGCAGAAAAGTATCCCGAACTGGTCGCCGAATTGCAGGCCAGGGGACACGAGGTGGGCAATCATTCCGCAACCCATCCGCATATGTCAAAGCTCTCCGACGCGCAGATTCGCGAGGAGCTGAAACGATGTAGCGATTTGGTGCAGTCCGTTACAGGCAAGCCGACGACGCTTTTCAGACCGCCGTATGGCGAATACAACGACGAAGTGGTGCGTATCAGCCGCGAGGAAGGCTATGAGTGCATCCAATGGAACGTGGATTCGCTGGATTGGAAGAATATCAGCGCCGAAGATATGGTGCGGCGCTGCACCAAAGCTGTAAATCCAGGCGATATCGTGCTTTTCCATAATGATTCCAAGTATATCCTGCAAGCTTTGCCGCAGATTCTGGAATACTATCAGCAGGCAGGTTACAGGATTATTCCGATTTCCGAGCTGCTGCTTGAGGGCGATACATGGATCGATCATGCAGGCACGCAGCATTTGGCCACACCAGCGCCATCGGCGGCGGAAAAGGAAACAGACATTGAATCAAAAAAGATTGAGCAATAAGGAGGACGTACAATGGAAAACGTCATTAACACACTGCATCTGAGCGGTAAGGTTGTGGGCACCCCGGTCGTGGGACATGAAGCATTCGGCGAAAAGTTTTATTATCTGACGCTCGGCGTGCCGCGTCTGTCCGGCGCACAGGATTTGCTGCCGGTGACGCTTTCCGAGCGTCTGCTGGATGGAACGATGCTCGCCGACGGCGATGCGTTGACCATTGACGGTCAGGTGCGCTCCTACAACAAAATCATTGAAGGCGCGGGGCGGCTGCTGATTACGGCGTTTGCCCAGAAAATTGTGGAAAACGACGAACATGAAAATCCCAATCAGATTCAGCTGACGGGTACGCTGTGCAAAGCGCCGGCTTATCGCACGACGCCGTTCGGCCGCGAAATTGCCGATATGATGTTGGCTGTCAACCGTGCTTACGGAAAGAGCGACTACATCCCGTGCATCACGTGGGGGCGCAGCGCGCGCTTTGCCGCCAAGCTCAATGTCGGCGACAAGATTATGTTGACTGGCCGCCTTCAATCGCGCGCGTATCAGAAACAGATGCCGGATGGCAACGTAATTGAAAAAACGGCCTATGAGGTTTCCGTCGGTCATTTGGAATTGATTGACGGCGCGCATGGCGTGGATATGGCGCAGCCGCACGCAGCACATACCTTCCACGCGGATATGGCGCAGCCGCAATAAGCGTACTTTAGCAAAATAGAGAAGAAAAGCGGTGAAACAGATTTTCGCCGCTTTTTTTTGCGCGTCGTTTGTGCTATAATGGAAAGAGATTATCGACTGACCCCTTGAGGAGGACGGCGGAATGCAGGATCATATCATCAACGATCAGATTGCCGATCTGGCCCGCGCTATGCTTGAGCTGGATAACATGGACGAAGCTTACCGTTTTTTTGAAGATATCTTTACGATTCATGAGTTGCAGGCGGTCGCGCAGCGACTGGCGGTCGCGCGTCTTCTGCAAAAAAAAGTGACCTATCAGGAAATTGCCGAGCGCACCGGCGCAAGCACGGCGACGATCAGCCGCGTGAATCGTTGCCTGACCTATGGGGCGGGCGGCTATCAGCTGATCCTTGGCAAAACCAAGTTTGGGGACGAAACAAGTGAGGATAACCCATGAATCTGAATGATTTGAACAGAGAACAGCGGCTCGCGGCGGAAACGCTTGAAGGGCCGCTTTTGGTGCTTGCGGGCGCGGGATCGGGTAAGACGCGCGCATTGACGTATCGCGTAGCGAACCTGCTGGAACACGGTGTACCGCCGTGGGCGATTATGGCCATCACCTTTACCAACAAAGCCGCCAAAGAGATGCGTGAGCGCATTGAAAAACTGGCAGGCGAGGGTGCAGGGGAAATTTGGGTTTCGACGTTTCACTCTGGTTGTGCTAAAATTCTGCGCCGGGATATTGAAAAGCTGGGCTACACGCGTTCGTTCACCATTTACGATGATGACGACCAGATGAGCGCGCTGAAGGAAATCCTCAAAAAGCTGAACATCGACGACAAATTCCTGCCGCCCAGAGAAATCAAAAGCAAGATTTCCGACGCAAAAAACAAATTGCTCGGCCCGCAGGATTGGTTCGCCCAAAGCGAACGGGATTATCGCAGCCAGCTGATTTATGATGTTTACAACGCTTATGAAGAAAAGCTGAAAAGCTCCAATTCGCTGGACTTTGACGATCTGATCGTTAAGACGCTGGAACTTTTTGCCCAGCACCCGCCGGTGCTGGAAGCCTATCAGCGCAAAATCCGCTATATCCATGTCGATGAGTATCAGGATACGAACTATGCGCAGTATATGCTTGTGCGTCTGCTGGCTGCGCAAAGCCGAAATCTGTGCGTTGTCGGCGATGATGACCAGTCCATTTACGGCTGGCGCGGCGCGGACATTCGCAACATTCTCGATTTTGAAAAGGATTTTCCGGATGCAAGAGTTATCAAGCTGGAGCAGAACTACCGCTCGACGGCTAACATTCTGGATGCGGCGAACCAGGTCATCGCGCTTAATGCCAACCGAAAGGATAAGGCGCTTTGGACGCAGCAGGGGCCGGGAGAATTGATTCGGCTGTATCGCGCGGGCGACGAACGCGAAGAAGCGGCCTGGGTTTGCCAACAGATCCGTGATTTGAAATCGCATGGGGAAGATCTTGGCCGGTTTGCGGTGCTCTATCGAACCAACGCGCAGTCCCGTGTCGTCGAAGAATCGTTCGTGCAGGCGGGCATCCGTTATCGGATGTACGGCGGACTCAAATTCTACGACCGCAAGGAAGTCAAGGACATTCTGGCCTATCTGCGTGTGCTGGTCAATCCGGCGGACGACATTTCCGTGCGCCGAATTATCAATGTTCCCAAACGCGCTATCGGTGATACGACGGTAAATGAGCTTGCGCGCCACGCCGCACAGGAAGACATGCCGCTGCTGACCGCCTGCATGGATATGCCGGAAAGTCTGAATGCCCGCGCACGCAAGAGTGTGGAAAAATTCAGCGAACTGATGATGAGCCTGACCATGATGCAGGAAACGATGAAACTCACCGAGCTGGTGCAGTATGTCATCGACACGGTTGGACTTGAAAGCCAGTATACCAAAGAGGATAACGACGAGAACCGCTCCCGTGTGGAGAATATTCGAGAGTTTGTCGGCGCGGTTAAAGAATTTGAAGAAAAATCGGATCATCCGACGCTGACGGATTATCTGGAAAATGTGTCGCTCGTTTCCGATTTGGACGAAATGGGCGAGGACGGCGGCGCGGTGACGATGATGACGTTGCACAGCGCCAAAGGCCTTGAATTTCCGAACGTGTTCATGGTTGGCATGGAGGAGAACCTGTTTCCGTCGGCCAGAAGCCGAGACGACGAGGCGCGGATGGAGGAAGAACGCCGCTTGTGCTATGTCGGCATTACCCGTGCGCGGGAAAGGCTGTTTTTGTCTCACGCTTCGCGTCGTATGCTGTATAACCAGATTCAATTCAACGATCGTTCCCGGTTTATTGACGATATCCCGGCGCGACTGATTGAAGACGTATCCAACGCAGGCGGACACGGCGGTTTTGCGGGCGGACGAAAGCCCGGCGGGAATTGGCAAAGCGGCGGCTGGCAGCAGCCTGCATGGAGCAGAAGCGGCGGTTTTGCGCCCATGCAGCCGCAGGCGGGACAATCGAATTGGCAGCCGAAAACTAGCTATAACGTGGCGAAACCGACAGGACAGGCGCAGAGTTTTTCAAGCTGGAATGCGAAAAGCGCGACGGTTGGCGGCGTAACGGTGCAGGGGGTGCAGCGCGGCATGGGCGCGCAGCAGCCGAAGGCGGTTGTTTCACAGGCGCACGAAGTTGAAAAGCCGTCGATCTATGCGCCGGGAGATCATGTCCTGCACAAAAAATTTGGGCGCGGCGCGGTTGTGCGCGTCAGCGGAAGCGGATCGGATGCGCGAATTATGATTCGCTTTGACGATGTGCGCATAGGCGTTAAAGAATTGGCGCTGGCGATTGCGCCAATCATCAGGCTGGAGGAGTGAACAGAAACGTGGGCGAGACAAACGATTTGCAGCGTATGCGCGGTTTGATCGACAAGCTGAACGAAGCCTCGCGCAGATATTACGACCAGAATGAATCCGATATCTCCGACGACGAATGGGACGCGATGTATGCCGAACTGCGCAAGCTGGAGGAAAAGACCGGCGAGCGCATGGCGGACTCGCCGACCCGGCGCGTCGGCGGCGCGGTGATGGAGGGGTTTGAACAGCATCGTCATATTGCGCGTCTTTGGAGCATGGATAAGGCGCAGAGCGAAGAGGAAATTCTTGCCTGGGCACAGCGATGCGAAAAGCAGACGACAGAGGCGGGCGGCCTGCCGAAGAACAGCTACTGCGTAGAATACAAACTCGACGGCTTGACGGTCAACCTGACTTATGACGGTGGGAGACTGATTCAGGCTGCGACGCGTGGAAACGGAGAAGTCGGCGAGGCGATTTTGCCGCAGGCAATGACCATCCGCACCATTCCGCTCACAATTCCGTTCACGGGCAGGATGGAGGTGCAGGGCGAAGGCATCATGCGGCTATCCGAACTAAAAAAATACAACGAAACGTCTGCTGAGCCTCTGAAAAATGCGCGCAATGCGGCGGCAGGCGCGCTTCGCAATCTCGATCCTCAGGTGACGGCCAGCCGGCATTTGGATGCTTTTTTCTATCAAATCGGCTATATCGAGGGCAGGAGCTTTGAGACTCAGCAGGATATGCTGGATTTTATGAAGGCAAACGGGCTGAACATCAGTCCATTTGTCCACCCGGCGCAGACGATTGAAGAGGCGCTGGAGGCTGTTCATCAGATTGAAAAAGAGCGTGAAACGCTTGACTTTTTGATTGACGGCGCGACCATTAAGATTACGGATATGCGCACGCGCGAGGTGCTTGGCACGACAGACAAATTCCCGCGCTGGTCGATTGCGTTCAAATTTCCGGCGCAGGAGACCGTCACCAAGCTGTTGAAAATCACATGGGAAGTTGGCCGAACAGGCAAGCTTACGCCTCTGGCGCACTTGTCTCCTGTAGACATCTGCGGCGTGACGGTTAAACGCGCGACGCTCAACAACTATGACGATATCTGCCGCAAACGGGTGCGCATTGGAAGCGAGGTTTGGGTACGCCGCTCTAATGACGTCATTCCGGAAATCATGGGCGTTGTTTGGGATGGGGAGGGCGAAGCGCCGGAGACGGATATTCAGCCGCCGACGGTTTGTCCGGCCTGCGGCGGACCGTTGGTCAAACTGAGGCAGGATGGGGTGCACCTGTTCTGCCTGAATCGAACGAGCTGTCGTCCCCAGGCGATTGCGCGCATGGCGCATTTCGCTTCTCGGCAGGGTATGGATATTGAGACGTTTAGCACACGCACGGCGGGGTTGTTTTACGATGAGCTTGGGGTGCGCTCAGCGGCGGATTTGTACAGCCTTGACCGTGAAAAGCTGGTTGCGCTCAAAGGATTCGGCGAGAAAAAAGCGGACAAGCTCTTTGCCGAGCTGGAAAAGAGCAAGGATTGTGAGCTGGACGCGTTTTTGTTTGCCATCGGTATTCCGAATATTGGCAAAAAAACGGCTTATGATCTGATGGCGCATTTTGGCACGCTGGAAGCGCTGATGGGCGCAACTGAGCAGGAACTGGTGGATATCGAAGACGTCGGCGAAATTGTTGCGTCGTCGATTACGGAGTATTTCGCGGATGAAGAAAACCGCCGCTTCGTCAATCGTCTGCTGGAAGCCGGCGTGCATCCACAGATGCACATGCAGGAGGATGCAGGCACATTGTTTGAAGGGTTGACCTTTGTACTCACCGGAACGCTGCCGACGCTTTCGCGCGCACAAGCACAGGAAATGATTCGTAAAAACGGCGGCAAGGCGACAGGAAGCGTATCAAAGAAGACAAGCATTGTTCTGGCCGGAGAAAGCGCGGGCAGTAAGCTCGACAAAGCACGCGAGCTGGGCGTGACAATCATTGACGAAGCTCAGTTTCTGCGCATGATTGAGCAGCAAAAGCGCCCGGAGACGTTCGGCAATTAAAAAGCGTGTAGGACGAATGAAAAATTCTGTTCAAGTAGGCCATTTTCTTTTGTATCTCTCTGTGGTATAATCAGGAACAAACCTGCGTGAAAAGAAGGAGTGATTCTTCATGCAGAGTATGACCGGCTATGGCCGCGGGCTGATCTGCGAGGACGGACGGGAAATGACTGTGGAGGTCAAAAGCGTCAACCATCGTTTTCTGGATGTGTCCTTTCGCCTGGCGAGGCCGATTGCTTTTTTGGATGACGCGGTGCGAACGGGTATTGCGGCACGGCTGGCACGCGGCCATGTGGATGTGTTTGTCAATTATGTAAATCATCGCGAGGACGCACATCGGGTTCACGTGGATACGCAGCTGGCCAGAACCTATCAACAGGCGGCTGGCGAACTGAGCGACGCGCTCGGCGTGAAAAACGATCTGCCTTTGTCGGAGTACATACACATGCCGGACGTGCTGACGGTGGAAGCTTCCGAAGAGGATCAGGATGCGGTGCGCGATTTGTTTATGCGCGCGCTGAATCTGGCGCTCGACGGTCTGATCGCCATGCGTGCTCGCGAAGGAGACAGTCTGCGCGGCGATATGATGACCAAGCTCGATGCGATCGATGCGTTGCGCAGCCAAATTGCCACACGTGCGCCGCTTGTTGTGGAGGAATACCGCACGAAGCTCAATCAGCGGCTTTCTGCGCTGCTCGGCGGCGAGATTGACGAGGCCCGTTTTGCGACGGAAGTCGCGATTTTTGCTGATCGGGCTGCGATTGACGAAGAGCTTGTTCGCCTGAGCAGCCATATTGCGCAGCTTCGTGCAACGGCGGAGCTGGACGATCCGGTCGGCAGAAAACTCGACTTTCTGGTGCAGGAGCTGAACCGCGAGGTCAACACCATCGGCTCGAAGGCCTCCGACACGCAGATTGCCGGATGCGTGGTCGCGGCGAAGGGCGAAATTGAAAAGCTGCGCGAGCAGGTTCAAAATATCGAATAACGACGACAGCCGGAGGTATCCGTGGACATTAAGCTCATCAATGTCGGTTATGGCAATTTCATTTCTTCCAGCCGCATTATCGCGATTATCGGGCCGGAATCTGCGCCGGTCAAGCGTATCATTCAGGAAGCGCGCGAGGAGCGCAGATTGATCGACGCGACATACGGCAGAAGGACGCGCGCTGTGATTATTTCCGACAGCGATCACGTCATCTTATCCGCCGTGCAGCCGGAGACCATCGCTCATCGTTTTGATATCAAGGATAACACAACTATCGTTGAGGAGGAAGAACCGTAATGCACGAAGGGAAAAGGGGCGTTTTGTTTGTCTTTTCCGGGCCGTCCGGCGTGGGAAAGGGGACGCTCAAAGCCAAGCTGTTTGAGGAATTTGCCGATCAAATCACATATTCCGTTTCCGCAACCACGCGCGGGCCGCGCGAGGGCGAGGTGGACGGAAAGGATTACTTTTTTATTACCAGGCAGGAGTTTGAACGGCGCGTGCAGAATAATGAATTTCTGGAACATGCTGAATTTGCAGGCAACTGTTACGGCACACCGCGCGCCTATGTGGAAAAGCTGCTTAACAGCGGCATGAACGTCGTGCTGGAGATCGACGTTCAGGGCGCGCTTCAGGTGATGAAGAGCATGCCGGACTGCGTAAGCGTGTTTATTCTGCCGCCCAGCTTTGAAGAATTGGAACATCGCCTGCGCGGCCGCGGCACGGAAACCGAGGATAGGATTGAAGCCCGACTTGAAACTGCCAAAAGGGAACTGCCGTATGCGCCGCAGTATGATTATCAAATCGTCAACGGCGGCGATCTTGAAGAAGCGTATCAGGAGCTTCGCAGCGTATTTCTCAAAAGCACGGGCAGAGCTTGAAAAGACGACGATCCCCATTTTACGGTGATATTTTAGAGGAGGAAAACCCGATATGTCTATGACTGATCCCACCATTTTGCAGCTTCTTGAAAAAGCGGACTGCCGCTATACGCTGGTCGTTGAGACGAGCAAGCGTGCCCGTCAGCTGATTGATGGCGTGCCGCCGCTTATTGACGCCAAGGATAAGGAGAACATGCCTCTCTCCGTCGCGATTGACGAAGTGAATCGCGGACTGATTACCTATGAGCGTGCTCCGGAAATCGATGTCAAGTGAGACGAAGAAACCCTGCATTGTCCTCGGCGTAACCGGAGGCATTGCGGTTTATAAGGCATGTGAGCTGCTGCGCCTGCTGCAAAAGCGGGGCATCGACGTTTTTGTTGTGATGACGCAGAATGCATGTCGTTTTGTCGCTCCGCTGACGTTTGAAACGCTCTCCGGCCACCCTGTCGCGGTGGATACGTTTGACCGTCCGCAGACGTTGGAGGTTGAACATATCGCGTTGGCTAAGCGTGCCGATTTGTTTATGATCGCGCCCGCAACGGCCGACATCATCGGCAAGATGGCGTGTGGCATTGCGGATGATATGCTTTCCACCACGGTGATGGCGACTCGTGCGCCCGTTCTGATTGCGCCTGCGATGAATACCGGCATGTGGGAAAACGCTGCTGTGCAGCAGAATGTGAAAACGTTGCAGGCAAGAGGCGTGGAATTTGTCATGCCGGTTTCCGGCCATCTGGCCTGCGGAGACAGCGGCGCGGGCAAGATGGAAGACGTTGAGATCATCGCTGAACACGCGTGCAAAATGCTTTTTACAAAAAAAGATATGAAGGGTATGCGTGTGATGGTGACGGCCGGCCCGTCCAGAGAAGCGCTTGATCCGGTTCGCTATATCTCCAATCGCTCCTCCGGCAAAATGGGCTATGCCATCGCACAGGCGGCGCAGAGACGGGGCGCGGAGGTTACGCTGCTGAGCGGCCCGGTTTCGATTCTTCCCCCACAGGGCGTAAAGTTTGTACCGTTTACGACGACACAGGAGCTGCTGGACAAAGCGCGCGCGTTTGTAAAAGAACAGGACATTTTGATTCAGGCTGCTGCGCCTGCGGATTACCGCGCAAAGGAAATTGCGCCGCAGAAGATTAAAAAGCAGAGCGGGGAGCCGTTGACCTTTACGTTGGTTGAAAATCCCGATGTGGCTGCGACGCTCGGACGTGAAAAGCGGGAAGGTCAGGTATTCGTCGGTTTTGCGGCGGAAACCAATGATGTGCTTGCGCATGCTCAGGATAAGCTGGTGCGCAAAAACCTGGATATGATCGTCGCCAACGATGTGACGCGTCCCGGCGCGGGTTTCGATGTCGATACAAATATTGTGACGCTCATCACCGGGGAAGGTCAGGAAGCCCTGCCGATGATGACCAAGGCGGAAGTCGCGGATCAAATTCTTGATCATGTGATGAAGCTGAAATAAACGGATATCCGAACTGTCGTTTGAATTGAAACGGCAGTTTTTCTTTTGAAATCTATGTTCGGGATACTTTTTTGACGTTTCAAGTGCAGAAAACTTGACGGAAACCCCATTTGTGCATATAATTGAGGATATGCTTATATACAGCCGAATAGACCCTTTTGGCGGGGAAAAGATAAGGTACAATAAATTGCGCAAATTGAAAAAGACATAGTTTACAAACTCTGGTAGAATGAAAGTTGCGACACAACATTCTGAAAGGAGAGTAAACTATGTCCGAGAAGATTGTACAACT
>Ga0129315_1000204_pt1 | contig 64125 bp, 60 predicted proteins | sample Cm827metagenome_FD_94432 | JGI IMG/M metagenome (GOLD analysis project Ga0129315, IMG submission 94432) | Eastern black-and-white colobus group fecal microbial communities from Wisconsin, USA - Cm827 metagenome | ecosystem: Host-associated > Mammals > Digestive system > Large intestine > Fecal... | reverse complement strand
TGACCGGGCTCATTTTCATGAGTCCGCACATTGGCGTTCTTGCTTGCATTGTTCAGTTTTCAAAGAACCGTGCGCCTTGCGACGACTTTGTAAGTATAGCACTTTTCAAATCGTCTTGTCAAGCATGTTTTGTGATTTTTATTTCATCCTCAGTAACTTCCATGCTCGACTGCTACGGTGCTTTATTATGTTAGCACGAGGCAAATTCTTTGTCAAGCCGATTTTATCTCTTTTATCCATTTATCACATCGCTTCTGCAATTATGCATACGGACATGCAAAAAGGCGACTGCCTGCAGTCGCCTTGCGTATTCATTGTATTGCCGAGGTATCAGAAATACCGGAACGCAATGTAGAGATGTCCCAGAACAATCGTGAATATCATCACCGGGAAACCAATCATAAAGTATTTCTTGAAAGACATATCGTATCCGTTCTGTGCTGCCAATGCCGCGATGATGACGTTCGGTGAGGAGCCGATGACGGTCCCGTTGCCGCCGTAGCAAGCACCGATAGAGAGTGCCCACCAGAGCGTATCAAGGTTGATGCCCATCATGACTTCCATTTCTTTAATCAGCGGAATCATGGTCGCAGTGAACGGAATGTTGTCGATAAACGCGGAGGCCAAAGCGCTAATCCACAAAATCAGCGAGGCCGTCATTTCGATATTGCCTTGCGTCTGGGTGACCGCCCATTGCGCCACCCACGTGATAACGCCGGTCGATTCAATCCCGCCGACCAACATGAAGAGTCCGAGGAAGAAGAAGATGGATCCCCAGTCGACTTCGCCCAATGCTTCATCCGGCGATTCGCCCGTCATGACAATGATGGCAATCGCGCCGGTCATGGCAATGGTCGCGGTTTCCAAGCCGACATAATGGTGGATCGCAAACCCGAATACCGTCAGTATCATAATCGCCAACGACCGGTAGAACAGTTTCCAGTCCGAGATTTGTTTTTTCGGGTCGAGTTTGTCGAGCAATTCTTGCTTGAACGGTTCGTGCTTGAGCTGTTTGCGGTAAATCAACATCATCACGGGAACCAGCGCCAACAATACGATGACCGCCAGCGGACCGGTGTTTGTTACAAAGTCCATAAAGGTCAGCCCGACTGCCGAACCGATCATGACGTTCGGCGGGTCGCCGACCATCGTGCCGGTGCCGCCGATATTGGAGGCCAAGACTTCCATCATCAGGAAGGGCATGGCATTAATCTTCAAAAATTTCGTCAACGAAATGGTAATCGGCGCAATGAGCAGTACTGCCGTGACGGCGTTCAGAAACGCTGCCGCAACGGCCGTCAAAAAGGTAAACATCAGCAGGAGTTGGGCTGAGCGCCCCTTGGTGACTTTTACCGCCCAAATGGCAAAGGCTTCAAACATGCCGGTGCGTTTGACAACGGCGACGATAATCATCATCCCGATTAACAGTCCCAATGTATTGAAGTCAATAAAGTGGGTGATTGCTTCGTGCTGGGTAATGAGTCCCGTCAGAACCATCAAGATGCCGCCGACCAGTGCGACGGTCGTTCGTGACCACTTCTCCGTCATAATGACGACGTAGGTAACCACAAAGATTAAAATAGAGATACCGAATGCACTAAACACTACCGTCTCAACTCCTTTTGACTGTACGCACTTCCCCAATCCGTTCATAAGTTGGTTTTATTATAACTTTTAGTGCTTTACCTGTCAATGTAACGCACGGCGACAACGGTCGGATCAAGGGTGCTTCCAGCCCTCTTTTTATCATTCCTGTTTATATTTTAATAGCAAATAAAATTTTATGCAAGACGTTTTCTCATTTATTTTCTTTTTCATTCCTTTTTTTGATGACGGACATCGCCCCCTTTCCGATTGCATCACCGTCGGGGGAGGTCTATACTGTAACCGCATGCGGGCGAAAATCGGCGACAAATGGTAGGGCTCGTCCTTCGTTCCGAGGCCTGCGGCAAAGGAGGCAACAATGACACCGCAATCGGCAGAGAACAATATCGGTTTGACATTACACGGAAAAATCAATTTATTATTGGATATCGGGCAGTTGTTGATGGAAAGCGGCTCCGGCTCGCGTCGACTGGTCGCAAGTATGCTGGCCGCGGCAGACTATTTGGATATCCGACAGGAGAACATCCAAATCCATATCACCTACAGCACGATTATGGTCAATATCAATACGTCGCGGCGGTCGGTCACGATGTTTCGCAAATGTTTGCAGCATGGCGTCGACATGACAACCATGCTGCGCCTGACCTTTTTGAATCGGCAGGCACTCAAGTATCGCTTCGCCTATTCGTACTACGTCAACGCCCTGCAGACGGTCGGCAGAGAAAGTCGCGAACGCTTGTATCCCGCCGCCGTACGCACACTCGCCGGCAGTATCGCCTGCGGCGCATTTTGTATGCTCTTCGGCGGTGACATCGCCGCCGCCGTCTATACGGCACTCGCAGCAGCCGGCGGCGGTGTCGCCCGACACGGTGCGACCCGCTGCTGTCTCAACAGCTACTTGGGAATCGCGCTCGCTGCCGCTATCGCAACGATTACGGCGTATGTGTCCGTTTTCATCTCGTCTTCCGCGACGCCGTGGATGCCGATGATTGCCTGCACGCTCTTTCTCATCCCGGGGATACCGTTGATGAATGCCATCGATGATTTGTTGAACAATTATCTGACCGCGGGGATGACCCGCGCGACCCACACGACATTGCTCATCTTATCGATTACCTTCGGCATCGTCAGTGCGCTGGCGGTCTGTCCCCTCCCGCAATTCACCGCCATCAGTATTGTCCCGCAGGCGCTGCGTATCACGCAGGCATTGGCTGCCGGTCTTGCGGCGGTCGGCTTTTCCGTCATCTTTGATATTCCGAAACGCTTCCTCCCGATTATCTTCCCTGCGGCGATGCTCGCCATGGAGATTCGTAATGTCCTGCTCATCAACGACGCTTGGTCATTGGCGACCGCCTCATTTGCCGGTGCCGCCGGTATCAGCAGTCTGTGCTTTGCGCTTTCCCACCGCTTTCATGCCCCGATTTTTATTGTCGTCATCCCCGCATTGATTCCGCTGATTCCGGGTGTATTGCTGTACCGACTGCTGTTTTCGATTATTCACATCAATTCACTGACACAGGCCGACATCATCTCCGCCGCCCAAAACGGTGTCACGGCATTACTCGTCTCACTCGGCATCGCCGTCGGCGCCGCAATTCCGGACGCCATCGGCTACCAAATCTTACGCCCCGCTCGACGACATTTTTAGCCTGCCTACACGGTACGGCCTCCGGAAATGCGATTCACAATACTGCTCCGCCCGCGCATGCAAAACGCCTCGGTCAATGACCGAGGCGTTGATTTACCGTGGTGATCCATCCGCGACTCGAACGCGGGACACCCTGATTAAAAGTCAGGTGCTCTACCGACTGAGCTAATGGATCATGGCAGGGGTAGGTGGATTCGAACCACCGCATGACGGAGTCAAAGTCCGTTGCCTTACCGCTTGGCGATACCCCTATGGGGTGAGTAGTGGGAGTCGAACCCACGCATAACGGAGCCACAATCCGCCGTGTTAACCACTTCACCATACCCACCATAATACCGACTACCGCATGTGGCTAAAATAATCGGAACGTCTTACATGTTATCATCTTGTCTGTGAATTGTCAAGGGCGACGCCGCCGATTACTCTTGCGGGCGCTCGCGCAACAATGTTTTGACGAAATTAGGCAAGACAAAGGCCGCTTCGGCAATCGCGTCATTGTAATAGCGCAGCGGCGCAATATCGGCGGGACGACGCGGTGCCGTCAACGGGTCTTGGCCTTTCGAGGCAAGCATGAAGGAATGCATCCCGCTCGGATAAATCGGAATCGCCGCCAGGTACAGACGCGCATACGCAAACTCATCCGACATCACACGAACGATATCGTGTACCAGCGCCCCCCGCAAGAACGGCGAGTCCGTCTGCTGTACCAAAAGGCCGCCGTCTTTAAGCGCGCGACAGGCATCCCGGTAAAATTGCCGCTGAAACAGTCCTTCGCCCGGTCCTATCGGGTCAGAGCAATCGACGATAATGACATCATATTCGTTTTCCGTGGCGGCCACCTTAGCCAAGCCGTCACCGACGGTGACATGTAATCGCTCGGGTTCGGCAATCAACGCGGACGCAATCTGCGGAAAATACTGCTTCGCCAAGCGGATGACTTCCGCATCGATTTCCACCATATCGACCGCGCGCACTTCCGGATGCCGCAACACTTCACGGGCGGATCCGCCGTCCCCGCCGCCGATAATCAAGACGCGTTCCGGATGCGGATGCATATACAACGGTACATGCGCAATCATCTCATGGTAGACCCACTCTTCCGCGTCCGATGTCTGAAATACCCCGTCCAGCGACAAGACGCGGCCGAATTGCTTCGTATCCGCCACGATGATTTCTTGAAACTCCGATTTGCCTTGATACAAAATTTCGTTCACCGCCATGGAAAACCGTAATGACGGTGTTTGCACTTCCGTCACCCAGCCGGCATGTGCCGAGGGGCGGCATTCAGTCTTCGCCGTTGCCATCGTCCTCACCTCCCGGTTCGGGGGCCTCGCAAGCCACGCAGTCCGCCGCCGTCACTGCCGGTGTGACCGCCTCCGGCGCTACAGGCGCAATATCCGGTGCCATTTCATCGACCAGCGTCATTTGCGATGCCAACAGCGAACGCAGTTTGGCGCGGAATACATTGATGTCCGTCACCATCCGATTGCAGCACTCCTGCGATTTGCGCACCTGCTCGGCGGCATCGCGCAAAATCCGTTCTTTTTCCGCTTCCGCATTACCGATGATGAGCTCGGCTTCCTTGCGCGCATTAACCCGCACATTTTCCGCCGTTTCTTGCGCCATCATCAACGTCGACGTCATCGTCGTTTCCATCGTTTCATAGTTTTTCAATTTGCTGCGCAGCAAATCCATTTCTTCTTCCATTTCACGATGCTCGCGATATACTTTTTCGTAATCGTTGACGACCTCCTGTAAAAATTGATCGACTTCTTCCGACGCATACCCGCGCAAGCCTTTTGCAAATGTTTTATTATGAATGTCCATCGGTGTTAACATAGTGTTTCCTCCTTCATAGGTAGCGTTCCAAGCGCACGCCCGCACGGCCTTTGCGACTGGTCCCCGTCAGCTCCGCCAGCACGACCCGTCCCCGCCCGCGAAACGAAATCACATCGCCGACCGCCAGTATCTGGGCCGGCCCTTTGGCCCGCTGCCAATTGACACGGACTTTTTCCGCCGCGACCGCCGCCGCCATCTTCGAGCGGGAAATCCCGAACCCCGCCGCACCGACCGCGTCCAAGCGAAGTGACGCGACCGTCGCCCGCAGTTCCTTGCACGTCTCTTCTTTCGGCACAATCTCCGTCGGCGCCAGCTCCGTCACACGAATGCCGACGTTGGCGACTTGCTTCCATTCCGTCAGCAAGTATCCCGACAGAGGCGTATCCACCACCACCTGTGCCGTCGCACCCTGCATAATAATATCTCCGAATACGTCGCGTTCCAGCCCCAAACCGAGGAGCGAGCCCAACACATCGCGATGACCGACGAGGCGATACCGTGCATCCCATTCGGCACGAACGGCACTGATTTGGCAATCCGCTTCGCCGCGATATTCCGCTCGACGGAACATAATTTTCGTCCGCTCCGCTCCCGGATAGCCGCCCCATTCATCAGCGACGAGATCGGGAAAATGAGCGACAATCGTACTCGCAATCTGCCCGGCCGGCGGGGTCATAAACCCGCTTGCCGCATACGGTCGCCCGCCGCGTACCGCCGCTGCCAAATCCAACAAACGGTCGGCCTGCTCGCCGGCGCCGCCGGCCGCAAAATAGCGACTGATTTTCTCGCGCTCATTCATGCGACTGCCTCAATTCCGCATTGCGACGGTATGCCGCCAGCACCGCTTCCGTCAACGCCGTCCGAATGCCTTCCCGCTCCATGGCGGCAATCCCCGCAATCGTCGTTCCGCCCGGGGATGTCACCCGGTCGCGCAATACCGCCGGATGCATCCCGCTCTCACGTTGCATATACGCCGCGCCGTACAGTGTCTGTACAGCCGCTCGCAACGCCAGCGGACGGGGCAAGCCGATGCGCACGCCGGCATCCGCCAGTGCATCGAGCATCACAAAGACATAGCCCGGTCCCGCGCCGGCCAGCGCCCCCAACCGTTCCAATGTCGCTTCGTCAACAACGACCGCTTCTCCCAACGCGGCAAAGAGTCGTCGCACGACTTCGACGGTATCGGGATTGACACTAGCCTGCGCTGCAACTGCGGTAAATCCCGCCCCGACAGCCAAGGGCGTATTGGGCATCGCCCGTACGCACGTATACGTCGGCACGGTCGCCGCCAATGTGGCCAGTGTGCACCCCGTCACGACGGACACCAACACCCCGGTATACGCCTGCGACGCCAGCGTCTGCAGCACCTTCGCTGCGACGTCCGGCTTGACCGCGAGTACGATGACATCGCATGCCGTCACATCGGCCGGCGTCTGTGCCGCACGTACGCCGTACATAGCGGCGTCTTCTTCACTGCGCTGCAGCGTACGCCCTTGGACGACGATATCCTGTGGCGTATACAATCCCGCCGCCAGCACGCCGCGAATCAATGCGCCGCCCATCATGCCGGCGCCGATGACCCCGAGTGTCGGCATCAGGTGCGATCCTGCCACTTCGGCAGCTCCGCACTGAAACCGGACGTCGCATTGCCGTCCGAGGTGAATCCCGCTGTGGCTTTGGTATAGGTATAGTCTTCCTTATCGACAGTCATATTGTTCGGCACGGCCAAGTAAATAAATTCATTGACCTGTTCCAGCGAACCGTGCTGCGCATAGACTACACCGTCGACAAAATCCATCAACCGACGGCCGATTTCTTCTTCCGTCTTTTCCAGATTAATCAGTACCGGATGGTACTGCATCAAGTGATCCGCCACCTTGGACGAATCTTGAAAACTGTACGGTTCTACGATAATCATACGATATGCCTTTGTCTGTTGTACGGGCGATACCGCCGGAATGTGACGCGGCTCGGCATCGTCTCCCGCATCCGCGCTTGCGTATTCATAACCGTCTTCATAGTCATCCTCATAATCCGCCTTTTCTCCGTTGATTTTATCCAACAATCCGCCCCAACTGAACTTGCCTTTCCACGCCATGGTTATCCTCCTCAATACTCACGTGCCCCGAAGATGGCCGTACCGACCCGTACCAAGTTGGCACCTTCCTCGATGGCTGTTTCAAAATCGTTACTCATCCCCATCGACAGATACTGCACCTGTCCCGCCGGCAACCGCCGCCGCAACTCGTCATAGACATGGTACGCGATACAAAACACCGGCCGCACCGTCTCCGGATTCTCCGCCAACGGGGCCATGCACATCAGCCCTTCAATCCGCACATGCGGGCAATCCGCCGCCGCAGCCAGTATCTCCTCGTACTCGGACAACCGCAATCCGTACTTGGACGGTTCTTCCGCGATATTGAACTGCAATAAAATACGCTGTACCTTATCCGCCTTGGCCGCTTGCTTGTCGATTTCCCGCAAAATGCGTACCGAATCCACCGAATGAATCAAGTCAAACAATCGGACTGCCTGTGCCGCTTTATTGCGTTGCAAATGACCGATTAAATGCCACGTCAGCGGCGGACCGTCATAAGCGGATATCTTCTCCGCCGCCTCCTGTACACGATTTTCGCCGACATGCGTCACACCTTGTTTCGCCGCTTCGACAACGGCTTGCGTCGGGTGATTTTTGGTGACGGCGATCAGCTCTACCCGATCGGCCCGACCGGCCCGAATACGTGCCGCACGAATGCGGTCGCGTACGGCCGTCAAGCCGGCCGCTATGTCCGTCATGCCACTCCTCCTTTGCACACACTGCGTTCCGTTTCTTACATTTTCCTTCCTATCTTTTTTATTATAGCAACAAATACCCGCCATGACAAAAGAAATCTGTCTGCGCGGCGGGATTTCTCACAATCAGTCCGCCGTCAGCAGCCCTCGGGGCTATCATCACCCTGCGCGTCAGCCGCGAGCAACGCCGCATACTCGCCGTACCCTTCCCGCTCCAACTCCGCCGCAGGAATCAACCGCAACGCCGCGGAATTCATACAATACCGTCGTCCCGTTTCCGTAGGACCGTCGGTAAAGACATGCCCCAGATGCCCGCCTGGTCCTCGTACTTCCGTGCGCGGCATGTACGGGATGGAAGTATCCGGATGCTCGGTCACGGGCGCCCCCGCAATCGTCCTGTCAAAACTCGGCCAGCCGCAGCCCGCGTCAAACTTATGCGTCGACAAAAAAAGCGGCTCTCCCGTCACGACATCGACATACAGCCCCGGCTCGTCGGTATCCCAATACGGATTGGCAAACGGCGGCTCCGTCGCCGCATGTTGTGTCACTTCATACTGTAACGGCGTCAATCTCGCCCGCAATGAGGCGTCCGATTCTTCATTTCTCATTCGACTCCTCCAAAAACCGCCGCACTGCCGGCCGGCGACATAATGCATCATAGTCTTTTTTTGTCGGGGTCTGCGGGCGGTCGCGCCGGACATTCACCAGACACAAAAAGCCGAGTGCTTCGCCACGATTCGCACGAAATTGATGCCATTCGCCCGCCCCTATCGTCACCAGGTCGCCCCGCTCAATCGGCGTCACCTCCGTGCCGACCAGGCACGTCCCCGCACCGCGGAAAATCATCACATGATGCGTATGTTCGTGTCGCTCAAGCGAAGAACACCCGCCCGCGGCCACTTCAAAATACCGCCACTGACAGGGAATATCTTCCGTGCCCTCAAACAGGACTTGACGACTGACATCGCGAAAAGTCGTATCCGCCTCTTCTTTGTACACCAGTACCGGCACTTCATCCCATCGATACGCGTGAAATTTTCGTACCATCCCGACACCCCTTTCCTGAATTTCACTCCGTTGCTATTATACTCATTCTCTTGCACGCCTGTAAATGCACCGTGTCGGTCATGATATAATACAGACAAACACTCATTACCATAAAGGAGACTACATTGACCATATCACTTGCCTGCGGACTGCTGTACCTGCTCATCGGTATCGCGGTCGCCGCATTCGGTACATTAATCGGTGCCGGCGGCGGGATTATCTTCGTGCCGCTGTTCTTGTTTCTCTTCGATTGGGAGCCGGCATCGATTGTCGGTACATCGCTGACCATCGTACTGTGCAACGCCCTCTCCGGTACATACGCCTATATCCGCCAGCGCAAAATCAAGTACGATGCGGGGGTACAGTTTGCGCTGGCCACCGTCCCCGGTGCCGTTGCCGGTGCCGCCTTGGCGTCATATTTCAGCGGCACGGGCTTCCGTCTCTCCTTCGGCACCCTGATCGCGGCAATTGCACTGCTGTTGTTGTGGAAAAACCTCCGCGCGGGGCACACTGTCAATGAAAGCACGACGCGCGATTTTTCCTATTCGGTCGCGGGCGGGATTCTCATCAGCCTGGTCGTCGGCTTCATCTCCAGCATCTTCGGCATCGGCGGCGGCGTCATTCACGTCCCGGCGATGGTGTATCTGCTGGGATTCCCGACGCATATCGCGACCGCTACCAGCCATTTTGTACTCACCGTATCGGCCGCCGTCGGCGTCATCTCGCATGCCGTACAGGGGCATATTCTCTGGGAGTATGCCGCATGGTTCGGCGCCGGTGCACTGATTGGCGCGCAAATCGGCGCCGGGCTGGCCCGCCGGGTACGGGCGCGGCGCATCTTGCTACTGCTCGCGCTTGCATTGCTCGCCCTCGGCGTCCGCCTGATTGTCGTCGGCTGACTTGCCCGAATGCAACAAACAGCGTATACTGATAGACATCATCAATTAAAGGAGTGATTCCATGAAACCATACAGTCGTACGGAAACCGTATGGCAACGCATGAACGACGAAGAACGCGCCGCCTGCCACGCCTACGGTGACCGCTACAAAGCGTTTTTGAACGTCGCCCGCACGGAGCGTCTGGCCAGCCGGGAAATCGTCCGGCAGGCACAAGCCGCCGGCTTTCGCCCGCTCAGTGAATGCACCGCGCTTCACCCCGGGGACAAAGTCTACTACCACCACAAACACAAATCCGTCATCTTGGCCGTCATCGGCACGGACGAATTGACGACCGGCTTGAAAATGGTCGGCTCGCACATCGATTCGCCGCGACTTGACCTCAAGGCCAATCCCTTGGATGAAAAAGAAGGCCTTGTGTTCTTGCGGACGCACTATTACGGCGGTATCAAAAAATACCAGTGGGTCACGATGCCGCTGGCATTGGTCGGAGTCGTCGTCACGCGCGACGGCGCATCCGTCGATGTCGCCATCGGTCTCGACGCGGACGATCCCGTCCTCTATATCACGGACATCTTGCCGCATCTCGGACAGACACAAGCGACGAAAAAAATCGGCGACGCCATCACCGGCGAAATGCTGCTCCCCGTCATCGGCGGTCATGCCGACGGCGACACCTCCGCCAAAGACATGATTCTCCGCTTGCTCGCGGATAAATACGGCATCGAAGAAGAAGACTTCACCAGTGCCGAGCTCGAAGTCGTCCCCGCGCAGGACGCACGCGATGTCGGCTTGGATCGGGCATTTGTCATGGGGCACGGACATGATGACCGTGTCTGCTCATTCGGCAATCTCGAAGCCATTTTGGCGGCGACACCGGGACGCAAGACCCAGGTCGCGCTCTTTACCGACAAGGAAGAAATCGGTTCGTACGGCAACACGGGTGTCAACTCCTCGTACGTCGTCGATTTCATCATGGATATGCTCGCGCTGTGCGGCCACGACGACCATCGCGCCCTGCGCGACACCCTGCGGCACACGGAAATCCTCTCGGCGGATGTCACCGCGTCGCTCGATCCGACCTTTGCCGATGTCATGGAACGCAACAACGCCTCGCTCACCGGCTACGGCATCGCGTTGACCAAGTATACCGGCTCGCGCGGCAAATCCGGCAGCAATGACGCCAATGCGGAATTCGTCGGCAAGGTGCGCAAAATCTTCAACGACAACAACGTGCCGTGGCAAATCGGCGAACTCGGCAAAGTCGACCAAGGCGGCGGCGGTACGATTGCCCTGTACTTGGCGGCATGGGGATGCGAAGTCGTCGATTGCGGCGTACCGATGCTCAGCATGCACGCCCCGCTCGAACTCGTCGAAAAAGCAGATGCCTACACGGCCTATCTTGCGTATCGCGCGTTCTTTGAAAGCAACTGATACACGCTCCACACAATAAAAGGCTTCCGACCAATGTCGGAAGCCTTTTATTATGTCACGCATTCAAGCCGACAGATACGCGGCCAGTGTCATCAGCCCGTACAGCAGCGGCTGATGCAGCAAGTAGACAGCCAGTGCATGTCGTCCCCACCACGCCACACCGCCGGCGGACGGTCTGCATTCTGTGTGTCGGCACATGCGCTGCAAATGCACACCGACACGAAACAAAAAGAACCACGGGATAAGCGGAAAGTAATCAAGCGAGGCAAACTCCGCCGGCGGAAAGCCGAGAAATGCGCCCCACTCCGTCTCGTACCACGAAGACGGCACCACCGCCGACAGTGTGCCGATGCCGACCGTACCCTCTGCCGTCCGCCTCGTCACCACAAACAATCCCGCGGCGATGATGGCCCCCGCAAGCGGTGCGTGCGGCATACGCACACTGCGGCATACCGCACTGATCAGGATAGACGCCCCCAACAGCGTCAAGATGCCGTAGTGAATTCCCGGCGGTTGCACGACACTCGTCACGCCCGTAATCCCGCCGCCGATGAGGAGTAACATCGCCCCGCGCCTCCACGGTGCGCGATCCAGACCGAACGAAAAGCCCGCGATGAGGATAAACAGCCAGCAGGTCGCTTGTTGCCACACCGTACCGACCGTCCCCGTAAACCACGGCGCCACAGTGCCGTGCAGATACACCGCGTCCCACAACGCATGATAGACCACCATCGAGATGACGGCCGCCCCGCGCAAGGTATCCAGCCATCCGATTCGCCCCGGCGTAACCGATTCCGTCGCAGCGGATGATTCGGCCTGTGCTCGCTCACTCATCGCTGACACTCCTGTTGTCGTACGACAGCGCATTCCGCACGCTCGCCCGTCGCGGCGAAACGCCGACCGAAACGCGCCGGGTTTTTGCTGTCACTGCTCGTCAAATATCCCCAATGACAAATACCGTTCCCCGGTATCGGGGAGAATCACAACAATGCGTTTACCTTGCATATCTTCACGCCGGGCAATCTCCCGCGCAGCGGCCAGTGCCGCACCCGAGGAAATCCCCGCCAGGATGCCTTCCTCCCGTGCCAACGCCCGCATCGTGTCGATGGCGTCTTCATTGGCCACCGTAATGATTTCATCATAACTGTCCCGCGCCAATACCTCCGGCACAAAATTGGCGCCGATGCCCTGGATTTTGTGTGCGCCCGCATACCCCTGCGACAACAGCGGGGACGTCTCCGGCTCAACGGCGACCACATGCAGATTTGCAATATGCTCCCGCAGCGCACCGCTCAATCCGGTGACGGTACCGCCCGTGCCGACACCGGCGACCAGCACATCGATGCGGCCGTCCGTATCCGCCAACAATTCCTGCGCCGTCGTGCGCCGATGCGCCGCCGGGTTCGCGGGATTGGCAAACTGCTGCGGGATCCACACCCCCGTCAGCTCACGTGCCAATTCCTGCGCTTTGTCGAGTGTCCCCTGCATGCCCTGTGCGCCCGGCGTCAATACGATTTCCGCGCCGTACGCACGCATCAGGTTGCGGCGTTCTTCGCTCATCGTCTCCGGCATGACCAAGATCACCCGATATCCTTTCACTGCACCGACCATCGCCAGACCGACGCCGGTATTGCCGCTCGTCGGTTCAACGATTGTCATTCCCGGACGCAAGGTGCCGTCCGCTTCCGCCACTTCAATCATCGACAGCGCAATGCGGTCTTTTACCGAACCTCCCGGATTTCCCCGCTCCACCTTGGCCACGATTTCCGCACCCAATTCACGCGCCGCCGCATAGCGCGACAACCGCACCAGCGGCGTATGTCCGATTGTATCCGTAATTTGATTCGCTATCTTCATCTTGTCACATCCTGTCTCTTTGCAGTCGGGCGCAAATACACAAGCCCGCCGCCCAACAATGTATCACCCAGCCATGCCGCCGGCCGGAACGACTTGCGTCGTCCCTCATCCACACACACCGCCGTCACAGTCTCTTCTTCCGTCAGCAACTCCACAATCGGCACCCAGTGCCACGTATCGAGCTCCGGTTCGTTGCCGGCGTGGCGGTTCAGAAACGCCACCGGCGAATCCGCCGCCAGTCCGTCCCGGATAAATGCAATGACCTGTTGCGGCGTAGGGCGATGCGACGGCAAAATCGATACCGCGAGCATCTCCACCGCATAGCGGTCAATCCGCTCCGCCGCCAAGTACCGCCGCAATCCTTCCGCCATCCAACGTGTCTTGTATAATCCGCCGTAGCTCGGCGTCACGTACTCCCAGAGGCGATCCATATACAGCCGCGCCTCGTCCGCTGTTCGGATGACAGGCCAATCGCCGTCACGCCCCAAGCAATACGCCAGCAAGACCGTCGCCGTCGTCGGTCCGCAACCGGCCCGTTGCCGCCATTCATCCGCGTACCAATCCTGCGAGAAGCCGCAATACGACGCCGCTCCGATTCCGACCAAACGCTCCGGCGTACGCAACCCGACCCGTGTCATTGTGCGTCCGCGGCGTCTACCGTCACCGAGACGATTCGGTCTCCCTGCTGAATGCCGTCGACGGTATCCATCCCGTCAACGACTTGCCCGAACACCGTATGCACGCCGTTCAAATGCGGCTGCGGCGCAAAACAAATGAAGAACTGACTGCCGCCAGTATCCTTTCCCCGATGTGCCATCGAAACCGCGCCGCGTATATGCCGATGCGGATTACCTTCCGTTTCGCACTTGATGGTGTATCCGGGGCCGCCGGTCCCTGTCCCCAACGGGCAACCCGTCTGCGCGACAAATCCCGGAATCACCCGATGAAACACCAACCCGTCATAAAACCCTTGGCGGATTAGTTTGACAAAATTGTCCACCGTGCCCGGTGCCTCCTTGGCAAACAGCTCAATCGTCACCGTCCCGCCGTTTTCCATCGTTATCATTGCCTTCATCCTATACTTCTCCTTTCGCTTCTATCCCCGCCAGCCGACGGCAAATCACACCTGCCATCAACAATCCCGCCACCGACGGAACAAACGATACCGATCCGGGCACCGTCTCCTCGCCGGGTGCAAATATGGGCTTACGCGGTATTTCTCGCGAATACACCACCTGCTGGGAGACAATCCCCCGTCGGCGCAACTCCCGCCGCATCACACGTGCCAGCGGGCACACCTCCGTCTCATAAATATCGGCAATTTCCAGTTGCTCGGGGTGGCATTTATTGCCCGTCCCCATCGCGGAAATCAGCGGTATCCCCGCCGCTTGTGCCGTCACAATCAAGGCCGTTTTCGCCGCGACCGAATCAATCGCATCCGCCATATAGTCGACCGCCAACGCCCCGACCCACTCCGTATCCGTCGGTTCCAGACGCCGCGTCATCACCGTCACCGCGCAAGCGGGATAAATGTCCCGAATCCGTGCCGCCATGACCTCCGTTTTATATTGTCCGACCGTGGACACCAATGCCGGCAACTGGCGGTTGCGGTTCGTCTCGCTCACCCGATCCGAATCAACGAGAATCAGCCGGCCGACGCCCGCACGGGCAAGTGCCTCCGCCACATACGAGCCGACCCCGCCGAGACCGAATATCGCGACTCCCGACCGCGCCAGTCGGTCTACACCGTCACCGAGCACCAAGCGGGTACGCGCTGTCCATGTATCCGCACTCATGATGCCGGAATAATTTCCAACCAATACTGATCCGGATCCGCAATGAAGTAGATGCCCATGTCCGGATTTTCATAACAAATACAGCCCATCTCTTCATGCCGGCGATGCGCCGCCTCCATGTCGTCTACCGCAAATGCCAGGTGAAATTCATTTTCGCCCAGATTGTACGGTTCCGTCCGGTCACGCAGCCACGTCAACTCCAGCTCATACCCGCCGCGACCGTCACCCAAGTACACCAGGATGAAACTGCCGTCCTCGGCCTCGTAGCGGCGCACCTCGTGTAAGTCGAGCGCATCTCGATAAAAGCGGATGCTCAGCTCCAAATCCAGCACATTGAAATTGCTGTGCGCAAAATGAAATGCCATATTCTCCCTCCCCGTCATCGTCTATATACTCATACTTTTCGATATGTTCATTCAGTATATCACACCGACGGCGCGTAGCCAACTAGCCCAACACCCACCGTGCGCGACTGCCTTGTTCCGTCTTTTGGATTTCCAAACGAGTATCGATTCGTCGTCGCAATTCGTCGACATGACTGATAATGCCGACCAGACGGCCGCCTGTCCGCAATTCCAGCAACACGCGAATCGCCTCGTCGAGCGCCTCGCCGTCAAGCGTACCGAAACCTTCATCGATGAGCATCATGTCCATCCGCAAGCCGCCCGCATAGGCCTGTGCGGTATCCGCCAGCCCCAGCGCCAACGCGAGCGACGCCAAAAACGTCTCCCCGCCGGACAGCGTATTGACGGGACGGACATTTCCCGTCCAACGGTCGATTACCGCCAGCTCCAGTCCCTCCGTCGAACGACGATCGGTCGCCCGCATTTCCCGCTTCAATTGGTACCGGTGGTGACTCATGTCTTGCAGGCGGGAATTGGCCAACACCAATACCTCATCCAGTATCGTGCCCAATACGTAGCGCTGGAACGTCATCTTCGCGGCGGCCGACGTATCCGTGCCGCCGGCCAGTGCCGCCAGCCGCCCGACAACGGCATGCTCCGCATCCAAGCGGGCAATCGCTTCACTTTCGCGCCGATACATCTTAACCCAACGCGCATACTGCTTTTGTTGTTCCTGTGCCTGTGTCAACTCGCGTTGTTTGGCTGTCTCCGCCGCGACGGCAGCGGCTTCCGCCCGCACCAGCGCGGCCACATCCGGACACGCTCGTCCTTCCAACTCCTGCGCGAGTGCCGCCAAATCCGATGCAATACGCCGACATTCCAACTGATAATCGGCGACTTTCTGTTCATATTCCTGTCGGCGAGGCAGCTCGGTCAGCGCCTCACCGACCGCCGCCAATGAGTCCAACCCGAGTGCCAGCGCACGCTCCGTCAGCGCGTCCTTTTCTGTTTGATAGCGCTCCCGGCACTCTGCCAATCGCCGTCGGCATTCTTCTTCCTGCTGCGCCGCCCGCCGGTACGTTTCTTCATCTGCGGCGGCACGGGTGTCGCAGGCCTCGCGTCGACGACGATACGCCAATATATCCTGCTCCAACGCTGTCAGCCGCTGCGCCAATTCATTGCCGCTGCGCCACGCTTCGGGGACCTCTTCGGCCAGCGCGCACGCCCGCTCCGCCAGTCGTGCAGCCGTCGTTTCGGCATCGCGGCTGTCGGCTTGCGCCTTCTCACGGGCTTGTGCGGCCGCCGCTGCTGCCGTCTGTGCCTGCTGCCATGCCTCTTCCAGTCCGGGCTGCGCCGCCTGCGCCGCCTGTACCTCACGCAATAATCGCTCGGCATCGGCCAGCGCGGTCATCAGCGTCTCTCGCGTGTCGGTACCGATTTCTTCTCCGCGGCGGCGGCTCTCCGCCCGCAACTGTTCCGCTCGGGCACTGCATTCCGCACGACGCGTGTGCCATGCCTGCAGTGTCTCTTGCGCCGCCTGCCGGGCCGCCCGCGCCGCCTCTTCTTCCGCCGCACTCGGAACATACTCCGCCGCGAGCGCCGGGCGGGGATGGTCACAGGCACCGCAAACGGGGCAGGGCGTGCCGTCTGTCAACTCCGCCGCCAATGTCGCCAAACGGTCCTGTTCTTGCAGAAACACCACCCGTTCCCACGCGGTTGTTGCGCGGACGGCGTCCGTTTCGGCAGCCGCCGCCTTAGCCGTACACTCCGCCAATACCTGCTCCGCCTGCCGGGCCTCGTCTTTCGCCTGCCGCCATGCGTCATACGCCTGCAAGCGACGACGGGCATTCGCCGCTGTTTGTTGCGCCGTGGGTTCCAATGCCAGCACCGTCCGATTATTTTGCCGTTCGTTCTCGCGCTCGGCCAGTGCCGCATCGGCCTCTACCTTGCGTTGTTCGGCAGCCGCCAGCGCGGCTTGTGCCGTTTGTGCCGCCTGTGTGGCCGCCGCCGCCTGCCGCTCGATATCTTGCAACCGGCGCCGATTCTCGTCACGCCGCCGCAAATCCGCCAGCTCCTGTACTCGCTGCTCCTGCCGGGCGGCCGTATCGCGCAGCACCTGTCTCTCCTGCTCCCAATATTCCGCTTTGGCACGATACTCGGGCAGATGCGCCTGTATCTCCTGCCATTGCGCATGAATATCCTTGCCGGTCTCGGTCAGCGCCTGCCACGCCGTATATCGATCCTGCATCTCCGCCGCATGTTGCAAGCGACCGAGCAGCGCCGCACACGCGTCCATCTCCGGTCGCAAGCGCTCCAACTGCGCCCGGCGACGCTCCTTTTGCTCCTGCTCGCCAAAACGCTCCTCTTGTCGCCGTCCTTCGGCCAACTCCTGCTGCGCCTTGCGTGCCCTCTCATGCAGCGCGACCGCCTCCGCCTGCAGTCGCTGCACTGCCGCTTCGCAGGCGCGACTTTGCGCATCCAACACCTCAACGGATTCGACTTCCGCCACGGCCAAGTAACTCTCTCTCTTTGCATTATGCTCCCGATACGTTTCCGTCAACTCGCGGGCCTGATCGCGCAGCCGCTCCGTCACTCGAGCAAAAATATCCGTGGCAAACAAGCGCGACAATATCGCTTCCCGTTCATCCGAACCCGCCAGCAACAACTTACGAAAATCCCCCTGCGGCAGCAACACCACCTGGCGAAACTGGCTGACCTCAAAACCGATAATGTCCACAATCTTTTGATTGACATATTTATCGCCGAGCGATTTGACTTCGCGGCCTTCCGCGTCAATCGCCGCCAATTCCGCCGTCCCCGGCGCCATTCGCATTCCGTCACCGCGCTTCTTCGGCACCTCGCGGGGGGGGGTGCGGCGGACGCGATACCGCGCGCTGCCTACCGCAAAATCCAACACTACTTCCGTATCCAGTTCCACCGGTGCGTAGTCGCTGCGCATGTGTTTGGCATCCCGCTCCGCGCCGCTTGTCGCACCGTACAAAGCATAGCAAATCGCATCAAAAATCGTTGTCTTGCCCGCGCCGGTCGGCCCGTGTACCAAAAAGAACTGCCGCGTCCCCAACGCGGTAAAATCGATTTCCTGCCGCTCGACATACGGCCCGAATGCCTGCATGACCAATCGTAACGGTCTCATCGCTCGTCCTCCGTCAATACTTCCTGCCAAATCCGTGCCATGACCGCTTTCTCCGCCTCCGTCATCGGCGCGCCGCCGACATCTTCGACAAATCGGGCAAACAACTCCGTCTTATCTGCTCGCCGTATATCCTGCGGCCGCGGCGACGTCGTCAATTGTGCCGTTTCCAGCGGCTCGATTCCGAGCACCCGCGGGAACTTTTTCCGCAAACGGCCGATACCGTCCACGACCCCCTGCGGCTGATGCAAGCGCACCAGCAAATAATCCCCGCTGGCCGGTACCGCATCACTCATCAACTCGGTAAATGTCCCCTCCACAATACGCATATCATACCGCGGTCGCAAATGCACCGTTTCGCGACTGACCGTTCCGTCCGCCGCGAGCGTCACACACTCGATTCCCTTCTCGTCCGCCACTTCACTGAACGAATACTTGAGCAACGAACCGCTGTAACGCACCGTCGGCGCTCCCACACTCTGCGGCCGATGCAAATGTCCCAACGCCGTATAGTCAAATCCCGCAAAGGTCGTCCACGGCACCTGTGACGTACCGCCGACCGACAGCGGGCGCTCCGACTCCGATTCACTGCCTCCTGCCACAAATCCGTGCGCCACGGCGACCGACCTTACCCCCGCGGGAATCTGTGCCGTAAACCGACGCACCTGCTCGGCCAAGAGCGTCGCATAGTCGCACACCTCGGGCGCATCAAAACCGATTCGCACCGTCATCGGGTCGGCAAATGCCAGCGGGCAAATATACACTGCCCCCGCCTCGTCGTGCAACACCACCGGCGCGGTATCGGGACGCGCGACACCGTACATATAGACGCCGCCCGCCCGCATCAAACGACTGCCGAAATCAATCCGCTCCGTACTGTCATGATTACCGCTAATCGCAATCACCGGCACCCGCCGCGCCGCCAGCTGCCCCAGCACCTCGTCGAGCAATCGCACCGCCTCGGCCGGCGGAATGGCCCGATCATAAATATCACCGGCGATAATGACGGCATCCGGCCGCCACTCATCGACGAGCTCAAGAAACTGACCGAGCACATACTCCTGATCCGCCGTCATATACTGTTCATAAAAAATCCTGCCCAAATGCCAATCCGCTGTATGGATAAATCGCATGCGTCACTGTCCTCCTCTGTCCGCATGATACGCGCGCCCCGTCATGATTGCGTCGCCGCTTGTGCCAACGCCTGCACCAGACGCGCCTGTAGATCCTCGCCGCGTGCTCGGTCCATGTCCTTCTCCCGCACCGACCGTGCCGGACTCGCCCACGTGACGACCGTGTGCCCCTTCCGTTCCGTCACCGCGAGCGCCGCCTGCCAATAGAGCGCCGATACCGGTCGCTCACCGATGATGTGCATGCTCAACCGATCCGTCGGCAACGCGGTAATATACATCACTTCCTGTCCCTCAGGTGCCAGCCGCTGCGCCGTCGCCAGCCACCCCTCCGCCGTCAGACTCCGCAACAAACGCTCCGCCACCGCTGACGAACGACCGGCCACCGTCGTCTCATACACCCCGTAACCGATTTCCCTCGTCACTGCTTGCGCCGCTGTCAATTGCGCCTGTTGTGCCTTGGTCAAGCGGACGGAAGGCGACTCACCGCACTCCTCCCGATTGGGAAATCGCGTGCCGACCTCTCCGAAAACGCCGCCACCACGTCCGAACCCGATTCCCACACCGAATGAAATCGCCTCAACCGACGACGCAGTTCCCAACAACGCCAGCGCCAGCAACAAACTGCCGATTCGTTTCATCTCTATCGCCTCCTACTCACTTACTTGTATTATACCAAACATACCTCCGTATGACCGCGCCTCCCTTACCTGCGAAAACACCTGTCGAGTGACGCCTTGATTGCAAAGCGGAAAAAGCCCCGGTAGGCTGCCTTTCCCTGCGAAGACGCACTATCGCGTACCCACGCAAGCATTCGCGCCGATATACCTTGAACGCCATACGCGACCTCACCATGCAGGCACTATCCGCACCTCTATCATCCGTCCGCCATCGCCGGCAGTACGAAAAAGCGACATTGCACTCGGCCATACACGCCCCGACGACACCTGTCGCAACTCTTGGCGAACAATCTCCCCGCCTGCTCGTCTGTGCACGCCCGCCCCCACCCGTATCGACGACCCGCACCCCATCCCCCGCTCTACGATGCACAAGAGTGCCCCGACCGTCCGAAATCCCCGACAAGTATTGACAAATCGCGCAATCTTTCGTATACTTAGCTATGTTATGGGGGTATAGCTCAGCTGGGAGAGCGCTTGAATGGCATTCAAGAGGTCAGCGGTTCGATCCCGCTTATCTCCACCACACAAAACGCCCGCAGGCATTGCCTGTAGGGCGTTTTCACGTTTTCGACTGTGGTTTCGGATATTGCCTTTATCGCCCGTATTTTGCCATAGAATCGAGTGACACTTGCACCCCGTCACCGTCAAAGGGGATAAAATTCACCCCTTCGCCGTGATGGCGCCGCAAGCTCTTTCGCGCGGCGGTTGTAGTCTTCCTTGCTCCACAGATACGAACGGCCGACCGTTTTCGCGATATCTTCGCCCGCCTTTGCCGCCCACGCCTTCGCCCCGTCCCAATTGCTGCTCTTTTCTTCCGGCTCTGCCTGTTGCGACCGCTTATCGACCATTGTAGGCGTCGGGACGGCTTTCGGCAGTCCGAATGCCGGATTATCCGCATTTGCTAAAAACTCTTGTTCCCACGCTTTCCAGTTGCTTATTTTTCACTCCTAAAAAGACATATTACCGTGCTCTCCGCGAGCAATTTCATCCGGCCAATATTCCATACTGTCTTGCGCAATATCTTTATAATTGCCGTTGGGCAAGTACGCCCGACAATACCCATTGCCTATATCCGCCACATCGGCATAACCGTATTTATGTGCATATTCGGCGCGTGTATGCCCGCCGGCGGTATGTTCGACAAACAATTGTGACGCCCGCTGCGCGACCCGCTCCTGCGGCGGCTCGCTGCCGTGATTATCATTTCGGTATTGCACAACTTTCTTCGACAGTGCCACCGATACCCCCGGCCGGTTTTCCTGATATGTGGCAAAATCCGCCTTGCTCGTGGTCTTTCCCGACAAACCGAACACCGCTTCCTTCGTCGGACCGTTTTTGTAAGCAAGTAATCCTTTGCAACGCAATCGAAAAAGCACGAATGTCAATCCGACATTCGTGCTTTTTCGATTGAAATTTCTGCTTTCCCTTCATACTCTTTTTCACGTAACCATATAAAAATCTTTGCACACCTTTATATCAATACCACGCGGCATATCCGGCAGTAACGTCTTCGTATCCTTGCCAATCCCCTTCTTCATCCCCCTCTTCATACTCGCCCTCATACCGCCCTTCGTACTCATCCTCATACCGCCCTTCGTACTCATCCTCATACCGCCCTTCGTACTCATCCTCATACCGCCCTTCATACGCATCCTCATATCCCTCTTCGTACTCATCCTCATACTCATCCTCATCCCCATCTATCCACCCATCCTCTACACCGGATTTGTACCTTTCTCCCCACTCGACAGACCGGCTGCTATCCTCATTCTCTATATATTCACCGTTGTCGCCATCGCAACTCGCCATAGCAAGAATACCAATGCCTAGTACGAGAAGCACCAGCTTTTTCACTTTATTGTCTCTTTTATATCCTGACACAATACGAGTCCGTTGCCGTTCCTTATGTGCCGCATGATTCGTATCGGCTGACGCCGCTTTGCTCTCGGATCGGTACCGATTGTCTTGCGCAGCGGTAGGCTCGGTGATGTGCGCCGGGTTTGCGTGATTCCCCTCGTAATGAGGAACCTGCTCTGTTTTCGTCACCGCAAACGGGGAGCGGCACATGCCGTTTGCATCTGTCGTATCGTTTCCCGCCGGCTGCGCCGCCTTGTCGCCATTCGTCTTATGGCGCACTTCCTGCTTACCCGCCGACGTCGCTCGCGTGGCGATGATACCATCCTCGAACCGCACTTTGTCGGCCTGTAGTACCGCTTGCCACTGTGCGCTCAGGGCGCCGTGCGCCAACAGCGCCTCCGTCAGTCGCAAGGCCCACTCCGGCCGGCCGTAATCGGTCGCTGTTTTGACACTGATGTGCCGGATGCGTTTCACGATATCGTTTTCCGTATATCGTTGCCCCTTGCTTTGTGCCGCTAATCGTAGAGGAAGCGTCCACTTTCCCCACGCCTGAATTTGCTGCAGCAGGCTCTCCATCGTATTATCATCAAGCGGTGTCTCCGCCAACTTCTTTTCTATTTCCCACGCATGTACCACCAATACCATTGCCGCGCCGGCGATATATATCTGCGCATCCCGTTCATACTGTTCCACCACGCGATACACCATCTCGTTGGCATAGCGTTGTCCGTGATTCGTGACATCGGCGACAATCTCCGTGACAATCCGACGTTGTTCTTTCGGTAAAAATGCTTGTATCCGATTGTGCAGACAGGTCGCGATTTCTATCTGATAGGCCTGTAGCGCATCGGCTGTCTCCGCGTCTCTGCGGATGAGTGAAATACCGGCGACTTCGCGCAAGCGATTGAGCGATACGATGAGCTCGTCGCATTTGACATCGAGAAAACAATTTCCCGGCTGACAGCCGACCTCGGCAAGCGTGTCCGGTGACCACTCATCACGAGTGGCCAGCAAATGATACGACCACGCGATTTGCGCCAATGACGCGACGGTTCGATTCGTATCCGTGAGATGAAAAAACGACGTCACCGCCGTCTCGGAAAGCACTCCGGGATGGTTCTGCAGATGCTGACACCGATCGATGACGTCGGCCGTCGGAACGGAAAACAGCCACGTCACTTCCGCCTCTATCCGGCGTTGGGGATGTAGTAATATGTCTTTGGCGCGTCGACATCGCGCTTCATCCTCCACCAGACTTTTCCTGTCATAGGCACGTTGGATGATTCCCACGTCATCCGTCGGCTCTACACACAAAATATAAAACGGATTGTCTACCAACCGCATCGTTTTTCCTCCCCTCACTACTATCCGCCGGGTCGCCCGTCTTCCCGTATCGCTTCTTCGCGGCATCGGTACGCCCGCCGTACCGCATCGCCGGCTTGTCTGCGCGGTCATGCCTGCGCCTTAGCTCTTGCACTGTCGCTCCAAGCGTTTCGACCAGTACGCCGAATGAACAAAAAAGGGACGCATCCGCTGCAAAAACCGTTGAAACTCATACGCCATAAATCGCTTGCGGTAAATACCGTCCGCCACCTGATACAGCGCCGTACCAATCTGTTCCCATGCGTCCGATTTCAGCCGCCGACTGCGATTGGCCCGTTGCACGACCTCGGTGGCGGCAAACGCAACCTCTACCCGCGCAAACAGGCGCTCGATGTGTGCGGCCCACGCTTCCTCCAAGATGTGCTCCCGCGTATAGGCGGCTTGTCTGCGAACGTCCGCCAAATATTGCTCGATGTCCGTCCGGTAGCGCGCGTGATAGGCATCAATCAACTCATAGGTAAACGCATCCGCCCGCTCCGTCGTACTGTCCGTGCTTTGCGCCAATACCTCCGGCAGCCATCGCTGCCAAGGGGCACAGCCCCCGACATCCCACGCCGCCACCAGACCGCGCGCGACCTCGCCGCGATGGTGCACGACGGCCTCTTGTATCCACTCCGCCTCCGCCACCGCGGCCACTCCCGCCACCGCCCGATAGCGATTGATGTGAACGCGGATGTCCTCACTTTGCAACCGTACAAACGACGTTCCCAACCGTCGGCAAACCGCCTGCCGCAAGGAAGTGTCCTCCGGCGGCAAATGGCAGGCCGCATTGTACAATACATTGATGCATTCCAGCTCCCGCACGGACGAATCGGACTCCGCTTTAGCGAGATATTCGCCGACGACTTCATCGGCATGCGCTTGGGAGCGTGCCGCCAAGCGCCGCAGACCGCGCGTCGTCCGCCACCATACCCATGATACTTCCGCATCGATGCGTCGGCGCGGATGCAATACCGACTTCCGTGCCTCACTCACCGCATCCTCACCCAGGTACAGTTCTTTCGCATCCGCCGCTTGGATGATGTGCGCTTGATCGGTCAGCAGTGTCGCTCCCAACAGATAAAAGGGATTCTCCTCCAGCCGCATCTCACCCCTCCTTTGCAAATAGCCGCCGTCAACCGACAAAGAAGTTGATTCCGAACCATACTTTCGAAATCAACTTCTCCTATCAGCCGCGAATAATATTGATGACCGTTTCCGCTTCTTCCGTGTCATACGCCGGCATCAATCCGTACATCTCACTGAGCAACGACCGCAAATCCGCAAATTTTTCCGCTTCCAACAGCGCCTCGCCTCGGCGGACAAGCTTGTCAAACCGATTGCGATCCAACACCGTGCGTGAGCTGGAAGCCAGATGCCGGAACAAATCCGCGATGTACCAATCCTGGCGATAGAGTACCGCAAAGCCGATGCGCCGCAACTCCTCAATCGTCTGCTCGAAATCGCTCTCGACGGTCTTGGTTTGAATCAGCAGCTCCGCGACCCCCACCAGCTGCTGATAGATTTGCTTGTCATCGTCCGTGCCGTACTTCTCCACAATCTCGTCAAATGAAGCGCGTACCTCTTTCAGTTCCATTCGACGGATGACGCTCAAGTTGTCCCGACGGGTTTCCGCCAAGAGTTTTTTGGCCTCCAATATTTTTTCTTCCGCATGCTTGACGCTTTCCATGTCCTCTTCATTGCAGGTCAATATATCCGCTTCATCCACTTTGTCACGAATCACATCCAAGCGGCTGTCCTGCACATTTTCACCGATGGACGCGATCCGCTCCCGCAGCGACTCGACGCTGTCGGAGACCTGCGCGGCGATTTCCTCGGACGTCTGCGCGCCTTCTTGCCGCGAATAGAAGTTCTTGCCCGCACGCACCACGCCCCGCACTTTCGGCACGGCTACGGACATCACGATATGGCCCGAATCGCTGACTTCGTAAGTGCAAATCAATTCGTCTCCGACTTCGATTTCTCCTTCGTCAAAATCCATACCGGCAAATTTGAGTGTACCGATTAAGCGGTTATCCGTAACCGGATCCTGAATATCGCCTTCGTACATCATGAAGCACAGCGCCTCAGGCGATCCCGCCTTGATCGGTTGGCCGGCACGATACTTGCGGACTCCCTTTTGCGGCAAGGCATCTCCCTCCTTGACCAAAAAGTCCAACTCCTCGCGACCGCCGCCGCCGAGTTTGTTGCGGACGGCCACGCCGATGGAATGCGACGCCGGAATCGCTTCGACCATCGCGGCCGTTTTGGTGATGGTGATTTCGCTTTCCGGCAGACTGACACTTCTTCCTTGCGCATCATAGACCGACACCTTGAAACGGTTTTCGCCTTGCGTAAGCAGCGGCACACTGATTAATTCACCGCTGACCAGTTTGATTTTCCCCGACGACCAGCCGGAACTGAGACTGTCGACCTTCCACTCCATGCCCGCGGGGAGTGTCTTCTCCGCTTTGACGCCGATTAGCGTCTCCTCCGTGCTGACGCGCGACTTGTAGTTCAGCGTAAATCCCAACTCCGCAGCTTGCAGATTCGCGCGGCCGCTCTTGCGCGCATGCGCGCTGTCCTCCCAGTTAATCGACTCGGCAAACAGCGCCGCCCCTTCCGCCACGGCGGTCATGGGATTCACCTTGATCGACGACTCCATCTCCAGCGCCTCGGCAATCTTGTCACGCATCGGTTTATAGCAGGTGGGCCCGCCGACAAATACCATCCGCGCGACATCGCCGGCGGCAATCCCCGCCTTCTTCAGCGTCGCCCGTACGGCTTCCGTCATCTCTTTGATTTGGTCGGCAATCAGCGCATCATATTCCCTGCGCGAGAAGGGAATATTCAAATAGATTTCCGTGCCTTCCTCGTCAAGTGTCGCCGCGTCGGACTCTTCCAGATTAATATACGTTTCTTCCGTTGACGACAGCGCGATTTTCGCCGTTTCCGCGGCATAGCCGACCATCCGTTGCAAGCGTGTATACTCGGCGTCTTCCATAAAATCGAAAGGCAATTCGAAATTTTCTTCCAACCACGGCACGATGACCTCATCGACAATCTTCCGGTCAAAATCCCGCCCGCCGCACATGGACAGCCCGCCATGCGAGAGCAGACTGACCCGCCCGCCCAGATTTTGCGCAATCGCGACATCGAGCGTACCGCCGCCCAAGTCAAAAATGACAAACATCCCCTCCACCGGATCGTATTTCATGACACTCATGACCGCCGCGACCGGTTCTTGCATCAGCGCCACACGCGCAATCCCCGCCGCGCGCGCCGCATCCGACGTCGCATCTTTTTGCATTTGGTTGAACGCCGCCGGCACCGTAATGACGACATTGACATCATCCTGCTCACGCCAGTCCTCCGGCAAGTATGTCAACATCTCTTTCAGCACTTCCGCCGCACATTCCTCCGGCGTCCAGCGGATATTGGCCGACGGGATTTCCAGCAGTTGATTGGTCCCCATGTAGCGCTTAAATAATGCGATGGTCTGCTCGGGATTTCTGGCCAATTGGGCATAGGCACGTTGGCCGATATATTTATTACCGCGTTTATTGACATGAATCACCGACGGCGTGACATCGGTCTGCTCATGACTTTTCCAAATGCGTGTGTGCGCCCCGTCATACGATGCAATGGCACTGTTTGTCGTTCCCAAATCGATTCCTACGTATTTACTCATGTTCTGCCCTCCACAAAAATACTTTCCCGACATTAATCGTATGGCCTTGCCTATCCGTAATCAGCGGCTCAATCACATCGCCGATTTCATATACTCCCTCCTCCCCGCACTCATCCGCATTCATAATCTCAAGCGCCCGCCCTGCATCATACTTCTCCCCCTGCAGCCGGCGCACCGTAAGCCCCACTTCTGCGGCGCTCAACACCTGCTCCCACTGCATACATAACCACTCCCGTTGGCTTTTTAAGCGCGTTTGATCGCTGCCGTTCAATTTGATAGAAACACGCTCCACTCTTCGCGCAAACCGCCACGTCTCGATATACATTTTCACCAAGTACTGCCGCAGCTGCCGGCTGTCCTCCTCAAAATCCGCCATCACTTCACCTCATTTCATGCATGTATGACTACCGTCGCCCTCCGCTGCTCCGTCCTACGCACCATTTCCTGCCGGGCCATGACACGTCGGTCACCGGCTCGGTCATCACGGACGCGACTTCCGACCCTTCGCCGTATCCGTTCGCCCCCTTACGACACCATCATATCAGCATCGATTGGCAAATAACATGCCGCACCGTTTTTTCGGCACAAAAACAGCACATCTATTTTGCGTGTTGACCCAACTGTCATCCGCATAGAAAGGGTATCGATTCCGTTGCACGTGCGACAACCGGTTTCATGGCGGCCATCTGCACGGAAAGCGTGTCGCTGCCGCCGACACCGTTCGGATAATTGCGAACATCGGTGTGACATGTCTCTCTCGTACTTGTGTCGCGCTTGACGGCAAGCACCGTGCTGTCACCTCGTATCCGGTTCCCCTTGTAAGCTTCCCGATAACCGACACCGCGCATTCATTGTATGACCTGTGACGGCAACGTATGCCGTGACCGCCACGACGACATCACGCGCTCGTTCTCCACCCCCGCCGGCCCCGTCAAGACGTGACCGCCGATTGCACAACAAAACGGCACTCGTACGAGTGCCGTTTTTCCTGTATCTGATGTTCCCTTACTCTCAATGCGACGGATGCGTACCGCGAATCACTTCCACACCCTCCGCTTCAAACTCTTCTGCGATTTTCGTAATCGTCGGACATTCCGGCCCGCCCGCCGTCGCCGTCAGACGCGTACACACGCCCAAATGCAGCTTCTCAATCCCCAGCGACTTGACCCTGTCAATTTTCTCGCGCAAACCGGCATCATCCTCCGGCGCGTCGCACCCGTTGCAATACCAAAACGCACACAACTCTACTTCTTCTCCATCATACTGTCCGAACTTACCCGTCCGCTTGTTCAGTGCCTGCAGACATGATGCGCCCGCGCACACGCGAATCGCCTTACGACAATTCAATATCGCAATCTTCTTCATGTGACCACCCCGCTATGCCTCTTGACTGTGTCGCGGCAAGTAGACCACGTGAATCTGCCCCGACGGCAACCGCCGAATCGACGAGCGCACCTCGTACAGCTCGTAGATAAACGCCTCCGTCAACAGCTCTTCCGGTGTCCCCACCCCGACGATTTTCCCCTCTTTCAGCGCGACAATCGTATCGCAATACATCGCCGCAATATTCAAATCATGTATCGCCGTCACGACGGTAATCCCGAGTGACTTGACGATATCCATAATCTCCAGTTGGTACTTGATATCCAAATGATTCGTCGGCTCATCCAGCACCAAGCACGGCGTGTCCTGCGTCAATGCCCGTGCCAAGATGACCCGCTGCTGCTCACCGCCCGACAACGTCGAAAAATTGCGTTCTTCAAACATCTCCAACCCGACAATCCGCAACGCCGCCCGTGCCTTTTCATAATCCTCGGCCGTATTGCGCTCCATCATCTTTTTGTGCGGCGAACGCCCCATCAGCACGATTTCCAATACGGAAAAATCAAAGCTGTAAAAATTATGCTGCGCCACCACCGCGAGTTGTAACGCCGACTCCCGAAACGACATCTCGTCGAGCGCGCGGTCATTGAGATAGATTTTCCCCGCATCCGGCTTGAGCACCCGATACACACACTTCAAAAAGGTACTCTTACCGCTGCCGTTCGGCCCGATTAACCCGACCGTCCGATTATCATGAATGGCCATCGAGACATCATCCAGAACGGTCCGACTGCCGAATGATACGCCGATACTGTCCGCCCGTATATTCATCATTGACCGCCTCCGAATCCGTACGTCTTTTTCACCATCAAGTACACAAAACACGGCCCGCCGATAAGCGAGATAAGTATCCCGATTGGCAGCTCCGTCCGTGGAATAATGATCCGACACAGACCGTCTGCCAGCACGAGAAAAATCGCCCCCACCAGCGCCGCCACTGGCAGCAAATGCTTATGATCCGTACCGACCAGCATCCGCACCACATGCGGCACGATGAGACCGACGAACCCGATCATCCCCGCCGAATACACCGCAAACCCGACAATCACCGAGCTCAAGAGCAAGTACAACTGCCGATACCAATGCAAATCCGTCCCCAGCGTAATCGCCGTCTCGTCACCGAGCAACATGAGATTGAGCATCCGACTCTGCGTCCAAAAGAACAGCGCCACCGCCACCACAATCGGGCCGATGACGTAAATCGTATTCCACGTCGCGCCGGCCATACTCCCCATCAGCCAATACGTAATACTCTGAATGCCTTCCTTATCATTGGCAAAATAGACGATAAAGCTCGAAAACGAACTGCACACCGCACTGAGCGCCATACCCGCCAAGAGCAGCTTAATCGAACTCGACCGGCCGCCCATATTCGAGATAAACAGCACCGCCAGCGAAATACCGAACGCCCCCAAAAACGCCGCAATCCCGACGAAATTCTCACCGAGTGCCGCCCCGATGCCGAGCAAAATCGCCGCCGTCGCCCCCAGCGACGCCCCCGACGAAATCCCCAAGATATACGGATCGGCCAGCGGGTTTTTGACAATCGCCTGCATGATGACCCCGCTCACCGCCAACCCGCACCCGACAATCGCCGCCAGTACCAACCGCGGGAACCGCAACAACCACACAATATCATGCACGGGGCCACGCCCGGGAGCGTCAATCGGAATATCATGTGTCAATTGATCAACAATTGATTCATAAATCTGACTCAACGGTAATTTAACAGTCCCGATTCCAAGTCCCCAACTCAATGTAAGCACCAACAAAACCAACAACATCAACATGAAAAAAGCAAAGTTAATCCTATTCAATTTACTCATAGTTTTCCCTCAAAAACATTTGGGTATAACCCCTGTCGCACCGTTTTTATCCCTTCAACAGTCTTTACTCCGGCCGCATACACATAATCCAATTGAATCAAATACACCCGTTGATTGCGAAATGCCGCAATCGACTGAAGTTCGCTTTTTCGTAAAAACCGATCGATATCTTTTCTTTGTTTCTCTTGCAAATAAATCATAAACACCACATCCGGGTTGTAAAAAATTAAATCTTCTACGCCAATCGATCGGCTATGAATCGGCATCTCACCTCCCAACCGCGTAACTATATCTCCGACTAACCATCCTTTTTCATAATTGGTAATCATGCGTCCGCTTAATTCAATCACAGCGACTTTCTGCTTCTTCTGATTTTTTATCTTTTTTTCCGTCGCCCTTACTTCTGCACGTATCTCAGAAACAATCGCTTCCGCTTTTTCTCTCTCATCAAATATGTCGCCGATATCCAAAATGTGTTGGCATTCATCCTCAATCGTTCCTATGTGCACTACGCGGTTTGACGTTGGAGAAATATACGTCACAACACCTCGATCTTTCCACCAATTCGTCGAACCAAGACGTGTTCTGGAAAAAGTAGACCTCCATCCTAAAATGCAGTCCGGCTGTTGCGCAATCACCGACTCCCTATCAAGATCTCTCTCATAAATGCCCCGTAAATCAGTCAATCTCTTACCATAAACCGATACCATGTCATCAAACGAAACGGTACCTCGCCTCATCGATGCATACACAATTCTGTCTTCCAGACCGAATGACAGCAACGTCTCCACATTATCTGTCCGATCGACAACTACTCGCTGAGGTTTATGGCTAATCTTCACATCAATCGGATTGGCCGCCGAATCAAAGTTCTCTAAAATGACAGGATAGTGTGCAACAGGGTCACTATCAATAGGCATCATCACGCGCTCCACTCTCGGCGCATGTTGATTGATTAATAATATCCCTAGAAAGAACATGTTGATGAACAACAATATTCCTGCTTTTCTCATATCATTTCCTCACATCTCGACGACAGCAAATAGACAGGTTGAATCAACCTGCCTATTTCCGCTACTAGCCCAGTCTCGATTAAAATGTATATTTAGCACCTAACAATACACTTCTTGCCGGCATCGCCGCTGCCGCAATACCGTTTCTGGAATTATAGGCTGTTTCATACGCTTCATTTGTCAAATTGCTTACCAACAAATACAGATTCATATTGTCCGTAATTTGATAATTGGCGTTCCAATCCATTACCAAGAACCGTTTTGATGAAAACGCTTTTGTGTTATTTCCCGTGTACCAATTAATCAACAGACCCGTATACAACTTCCCTTTTTCATATGACAAATTCAACGAATAATGATTTTGCGGGCGCAGTGTATTAATCGCCGTATTAATATCACTACTATTGCTATACTCCCAATCAGGATCCAAAATCCAACCCTCTTTAGCCATCCACTTATCATCCATGTGAGAATAGGATGCACTCACCAGGAAATGATCGTTAAACCTATGATCCAAAGTAACATTAAATGATTTTTTGTCTTCTTTGGCATTCAATGCTGTACGTTTGAACTCATCTGAGTCCTTGTCCCATATCGGCAACGTAGCAATCGCATTACTCATCTTCACTAAGCTATAGTGTACTCCCAACGAGGTCTTTTCCGACAGTTCTTTGCGGACTCCTAACGTCCATGCATTGCCTTTTTCATCTTTCAACGGCGTTTTGTAAATTCCCGTATTCGCTGAATAGTCACCAATCCGAATCGGTCTGAAAATACTGGTCCACCCCAAATATACGCTGGTCGTATCATCAAGCAAATATTGCGTATTCACGGCATATGTCAACGCATTGGTACTTCCTTTCCCTTGGCTCGGATTGCTTTCATCTGTATCTGTATACGCACTATATCGCGAGTAACGCACCGAAGGCGTCAAATCCCAGTCGTCAGTGATATGAATCTTATCTTGAATAAACGCCTTCCAGCTGTCACGAGAAACCGTATTATCAATAATGCCTCCCGTTTTTCGGTTTTTCTTTTTTACTCGTTCGGTTGCCTTATCAAAAACAACCCCTGCAATCACATCATGATTTTTCCATGTATCGGCATATTGCAACTCTATACCGCGATTCTTTTCTTGATGCCAATCCGTCACAGGGGCACCGTTTCCTAATCCTTTTTTCCATTCTTCAATACGCTTAATATCTGTCCCTGCAGGGAACGGAGCAATATACTCCTTCATGAATGCCATCAAATTTTCATCCGTTGTTCCGTTCGGATATTTTTCAGTATACAAATCATACAGCCCGGGAATAGATGTCAAATACTTTCCGTCTTTTTTGAAAAATGCAAAATAACTTCTCGTCCGATAAGTATGCTGCTGATTATACAAACGAATAAAGCTGTCCATCCCGTTCACTTTTTTGAACGTGTAGGTGATACTCAAGTCATTATTGTTAAACTCACTTTTCACATCGTTGAGTGCACGCGCCAAATAAATATTGTGATATCCCGGCTGGTGCATATCTGTCCACGCTTTGCCCTTTTCCACAATTTTATTGTTTTCGTCATATTTCCCGGCGACTACTTCAAAGAGTATACGATACCAATCTTTCTCATTCCAAAACTGTAGCCGCGGTGTTGCAACCGGATATCCGTCCACCCCATTTTTATGGTTATACCAAATACTCAAGCTTTGATTGTCATCGAACTGTTTCTCAAGACTGATATTAACTCCGTCCTCTTTCCACGCAGAAATCGGGAGTTCTGCCACCTGTCCGTTTGTTCCGTCTTTGAATTTGCTGTTTCCGGACATATTCCTGTTTGCTGAAACAAAATAGCGAAGAGATTTATCATCGCCGGCAGCACCTGAAAAAGAAACCGCGTAATTATGTTTCCCCCACGATCCCGTCGACAAATCAACACTCCCGTAAGAATCAAGCCCGCCTTTACGAGTAATAATATTGATTACGCCGCCGGTAGCGTCAGCTCCATAAACAGATGCCCCCGGTCCCTTAATCACTTCAATTTTTTCAACACTTTCCATATTCGTAACTTGATCTAAATTTACTCCTGTCGATTTGCTTCCACTCGTACTTCTTTTGCTGATTCGGGTGCTGGCAGCATTATCTACACGCCGACCATCAACTAAAATAATAACTCTTGTATCTCCGTTAATAGCAACTCCGTTGTTATAAAATTCATAGCCGTATTCGCCGCCACGATACCCAGGATTTTGGAAAGTCACACCGGGAATACGTTTGATTGCTTCCGTCAAATCCGTGTAATGCCGCTTTTCAATTTCCTCACGGGTAATAACTTTCACATCACCGCCCGTCCGATAATATGACTGTTCCGTAATGGTATCACCAAACTGATTTTTTAAGGCTGTCGCTTCAACAACTACAGTATCCAGTGTATAGTTATCCAAGTTTTCATCAAATGCCGCCTCTGCGGAAAATCCGCCCGTACCGACACATGCCACTGCCATCGCAAGCAGCAACATACCTTTGTCTTTTTTTCTCATTTCCCTGCCTCCCTTTTAATCACCATGCGAATATCGCCCGACTCACCTCTGCTGATAACTGTTCATCATTAACGATACGCATTATCTCTTATCAGAATAGATAAGAAAAATAAATATGTCAAGGTATTTGATTTCGTAATCAAAAGTTTCTATAAATGGGCGGTTAATATAATTTTTTTGTTTATGCGATTCTCCTACCATCTTTTGTCAACTCTAACAAAAAAAGCGACCGCAGTCGCTTTTTGTCGTACACTCAACACCGCATTGTATTCTCTTGCGTCCTATTCGTTCCCTCTTTCCTGCCCCGCCATCTCCGGATACAGAGCGGCGGCAATCATTTCCACGCCGTCCTGTACACGCACGCCGGGGCTATAGACGGCATTGAGCGGGAGTGTATGGATACGGCCTTCTTTGACGCAGCGCATATTTTTCAACGCGGGGTGGTGGACCAGCCGTTGGACGAGCATCTGTTCACTGCCGTAGAGTGTTTCCGTCACGACCAAGAAAATGACATCCGGGTCGAGCACCCGCATTTCTTCTTCGCCGATACGTTCCAAATCCGCCGCCAAGAGTTCTCCGTCAACACGTTTTACCATTTGCCCCGCGAGCGTACTCTCACCGTAGACGCGGATTTCTTTGCCCATCCATTCGATGACGAGCGCTTTGGGTCGAGTCTGTCGCTCCGCCGCATAGGCACGCACCGCGGCAATATGGTCTTGTACGCCTTGCACCATGCGGTGTGCCTGCTCACTCTTGCCGAAAATCCGCCCCATATCCTCAATATAGCGATACTCTTCCTCGAGAGTATGGTGCTTGCCCTTCATCCCTACCGGAATCGAGGATTCCGCGATGTAGGTATTGATTCCTCTGTCCTTCCAAAAATCCGACCCGCGTAAATACTTCGGCCCGAATGTCGAATACCAGCCGAGAATAAAATCCGGATGCATCATCAGTGCCGTTTCCAAATCGGGGACGCGGTCGGATTGGTACTCGATACGCGTATATGCATCCTGATATTCGTCCCGCAAATATTTTTTGTCGGGGATGCCGATTGCTGCGATAATCTGCTCTCCTTCGCCGAGTGCGATGAGTGTCTCAATCGAGTTTTGCCAAACAGCAACAACCCGCCGCGGCGGGTTGTTGTAGACAAAATCTTCCTGTTCTTTACGAGAGTTGTATTGTCGCACGACGACCGGATACCCTTCGGCAGTCTGCGCGTGCGCGATCGGCAGGGCGGCAATGTCGGCGGCACGTTGCGTGAGCAACGTGTCCATCCCGATACAGTACAGCCCCAATGCCGCGACCATCGCACTGCCCAGCCACAGTTGATATCGGTTCATGTCACGCTCCCGTCAGAATGTGTACTTCATGCCGCCCATGATCATGCGTCCCGGCATCGCCGCACTGCCGACACCGTTCCAGCTGTTGAAGGACGTTTCGTACGCTTCATTGGTCAGGTTGGTAATCAGCATGTACGCACTGGCATGTGCATTGATGTCGTAGTTCAGACTCCAGTCAAGGACAAGGAATTGGCGTTTGGTAAAGGCGTTCAGGTTGTTGCCCGTGTACCAGTTGACCAAGAGACCCGAATAGATTTTCCCGTTTTGGTAGTTCAGGTTCAGCGAGTAGTGGTTCGCCGGACGCAGGTTATTGATGTTGGCATTGATGTCGCTCGCTTTGCTGTAGCCCCAGCTCGGGTCAAGCACCCAGCCGCGTTTTGCTTTCCACGTATCGCGCAAATGCGAGTACGCCAAGCTGGCGGAGAAATGTTCCGTAAATTGATGGTCAAGCGTAATATTGAACGATTTCTTTTCCTGCTTGGCATTGACCGCCGTCGCCTTCGGTCCTTCCGGTGTCACAATCGGCAGACGCGCAATCGCATTGTCCATATGCGTCCAGTCGTAATGCACCGCCAAGCTGGTGCTGTCGCCGAAGCGTTTGGTGATGCCGGCGGTAATCGCGTAGCCCTTTTCGTCTTCGAGCGGCGTTTCGAATACACCGTCCACGCTGCTGTAGTCGCCGCGACGAAGCGGACGACGAATCTTCGTCCAGCCGAGGTAGGTGCTGATGTCGTCATTGACGAGGTACTGCATGTGCAACGCCGGTGTCGCGGAGGATTCTTCCCCTTTGCCTTTTTTCGTTTCACCGTCGGCGGTCACCGTATCAAAGGAGCTGTATTTTGCCCAGCGTACGGACGGCGTGATGTCCAAGTTATCGGATACGTGAATCTTATCCTGCACAAAACCGGTCACCGACGTCCGTTTGACGTGAGACGTCGTGAGCGAGCCGTCTTTTTCAAACCGTTTCGTATAGGTCCGCGCCCGGTCAAAGGTCACACTGCCGAGAATATCATGCTGTCCGAGTGCTGTCGCATACTGCAACTGCATGCCGCGGTTCTTTTCTTCAAACCAGCGGTTCGGATCATCCGCACGCCCGCCGGTGCGATCTGCCCACTCTTTCAGTTTTTGTTGGTCGCCGCCCGGGAAGGGTGCGAGATTTTCGTCAATCCACTTGTTAAATTCTTCCGCAGTCGTACCGTTCGGGAACTGTTTGTGATAGAAATTCGCCGTCGGATTACTCCGGCTGCTCGGAAGCGTCGTCCAGACGTATTTATCCCGGAACGAGAAACGATGGTCTTGGTCGTAGACGCGGATGAAGCTTTCCATGTCATGGACTTTGTCAAAGGTAAATACCACATCGATATCTTTCATCGTGAACTTACCGAACGAGCCGTACGCACGACCGTCCAGGGCATACAGGTTGTGATAGCCCGGGTTTCTCGCATCGCCGCCGAGCTTGCCGAATTTCGGCAGCCCCGTATTTTCGTCGATATCGATTTCATCCGTTTCATTGCCGTCTTTGTCCCGTTTTTTCATAGGAATCAATTTATAATTTTCGTCGACCTGACCGACTTCCGCATTGAAGATGATGCGTTTCCAGTCTTTTTCATTCCAGTATTTCATCGACGGTACGGCAATCGGATAGCCGTCGCGGCCGGAGCGATAGTTGTACCAGATTTTCAAGTTTTGATTATCACCGAACTCTTTGTCCAAGCGCAAGTTGAAGCCTTGCTCGCGCCAGTTCGAACCGCCGAGCGTGCCCGTTTCACCTGTGACCGCGTCTTTATATTCGCTGTCGCCCGACATGTCGCGGTTCGCCGACAAGGCATAGCGCAACGAGCCGTCATCCCCCGCGCTGCCGTTAATATTCAGCGCCATATGGTGACGATCCCACGAGCCGGTCGACAAGTCCAACGAGATGACCTGATCGTCGCCGCCCTTGCGGGTGATGATATTGATGACACCGCCCAGTGCGTCCTGTCCGTAGACGGATGCGCCCGGTCCTTTGATGACTTCGATTTTTTCGATATTTTCCATATTGGTGAGCTGGTCGAGATTGACCCCGGTCGATTTCGTACCGGTCGTACTCCAATCTCCCATCCGTCCGCTGGTGGAGTTGTCCACGCGGCGGCCGTCAATCAAAATCACGACGCGGCTGTCGCCGTTGATGGAGATGCCGTTATTATAAAATTCGTAGCCGTATTCCCCGCCGCGATAGCCCGGATTGTGGAATGTAATCCCCGGTACGCGCTTAATCGCTTCCGTCAAATCCATGTAGTGCCGTTTTTCGATTTCTTCGCGCGTGATGACTTTCACGTCGCCACCCGTACGATAGTACGATTGCTCCGTAATCGTATCACCGAATTGGTTCTTGAGGGCGGTCGCCTCTACCACCACCGTGTCCAACGTATAGTTGTTCAAATTTTCGTCAAACGCCGCCTGCGTCGCCAGTGGCGCACACCCGATGACGGCTCCCATGACCGCCAGTGCCAACCGTTTTTTCCCTGTCATTGTCTTACAAATCCCCTTTCTTATACAAAAGTTAACAATATAATATCCCTTCCCAGCATACCGTTGCTGCTTTTTATTGTCAAGTATTCTTTGATAGTTATCAAAATCTTCTTTGTTTTCTATATTTTCTATACACTCACCATGCGTTCTTACCATCAATCCATGATTTAGGTGAATAGAAAAAAGCGACCGGAGTCGCTTTTTTGTGTGCTTACGCTACACCTCATACAGTTACATCGCTCATTGATTATTTTCCCGTCTTACCAGTTCACTACGGATTTCAGGATACAAGCCTGCTGCAATCATCAGTAATCCGTCTTTCAATCTTGTTTCCGGAGAATATACAAACTCCAGCGGAATTGCATATACTCTATTGTTTTTGACTGCCGACAAATGGCTCATCAGCGGATGCCGCAAAAAATTTCGCACCGCCGTTTTTTCTCCACCTGCAGAACAAACAATAAACAACACTTCCGGATTGGCCATCAACAAGGTTTCATAGTCAATCATCGGCGGCATATCCGCAACTTGTCCGCCCAATTTACGCACCATGTCTCCTGCCAGTTTACGTTGACTATAACAGGCAATCCCGTCACCGAATTGTTCTACTACCAGAACCGTTGGATGGTGATGATTGTGCGACACCCCGGAAACATATCGAATGGTGTCCTCCACATCATCCGCGAACCGGCGCGCTCGTTCTTCCTTGCCGAGAACCGTCCCCATATCCTTGATAAAACCAAGCTCCTTTGCAATGGTTTCACGTTCGACATGCTTGCTAGGATTATTGGTGTTCAACGGTACCATCGTAACAACTCCGCGTCGATTCCAAAAGTCGGTGCTGCGATATCGCTGAGGCGTAAAAACACATTGTTGTGCAACAAACAAATCCGGCTCTTGCATCAAAACATACTCCAGACTTCCTGCACCGCCTTTCATGTCAGGGATTCGTTGTAACAGATGGCTTTGACTTTTACGAAAAAACACATCCCTGTCATACCATAATTCCGCTGCAACAATGCGATCCGCCACACCAAAATCCAGCAACATCTGCGTCTCACTGGCACCAACGACAACAATTTTTTTCGGTGCATGTTGAATACATTGCCTGTTTTCTCCGCGATTCAAATATCCGCTTACACGTATATTATTGACCGCCTTGGCCCCACAAGAAGCAACCGTCGCTTCCTGTGGATCCGAATCCTCGCCCAATACGCAGGCCATTGTAAAGACATAGCACACCAAGCCGATAACGACTCCTAATAGACGTTTCATACCACACACTGTACGGTCATTACGTCATCAAAACTCATAACCGACAGTAAAAACCAACGTCCGCGGTCCGCCCAAACGAACCACATTATTACCGCTCGCAATCCAATAATTCCGATTGAGCACATTAAATATATTCAGCTGTGCAAATACGGATTTATTTGCGTCCATTCGTTTTTCATATCGTCCACCGACATCCAAATAGAACCAACTCGGTACCGTTTTGGAATTTGCCGAATCGATATAAGCCGAACTGTTCCAGTGCACTCGCGCGTTAACAGAAAATCTGTCATTCAATTGATAATCTCCCGACGCGGTCACATTCCATTTAGAAATACCCGAAATCGTCTTCCCGTCGTTTGTACCGCCCTTTTGCAAACTATCCAAGTACATCAACCCTGCCGACCAATTCAGCTTGTCATTAAATTTCCCCGTAGCCGTAACTTGCAACCCGCTATTTTTCACTTTTCCTGAATATCCAAGCCGCTTTTTCGCGTCCGTTTGCAAGCTGCCTTGTTCCAAACGGAAAATGCTTGCGCTTCCGCCCCAAGAATCATCCTCCCACTTGACCCCGAACTCATATTGGTCGGTCGGCTTCGGCGGCAAATATTCTCCTTGGTTGGAATATCCTCTACCGGCCGGTACCAGGTATCCCTTGCTGACCCCCTCCATATAATTGAAATACAACTTAGTGTTCGCTTGGATTGCATACATCGCCCCTAAGTTCAATATATTGGCTGATGTATTGAGAGTTTTTGTGTAGTCTTTACCATCATGCTTAGTAAACGACTTCTCATTTTGCCGGCGAATTCCCGCCAAAAACGTCCACTTGCTCATTTGCGGTTCAATAATATCCACGACACTGACTCCGCTAAAAATATATGCGCCGCTATAGTACCAATCTGTCAACTTAAACTGAGGAATTTGATAGGCAGGATTTTCAATTGAGTGGTCATAAATGTTTCCTAAATATTGCTTATCATAATCCCACCAATCTTGTCCTCTCCCCTGATGCGAAAGGCGATCCGCACTAAGTGAAATTTTATGCTTTAGATTCCCTGTCTGCAATTCTCCTCGAATCCCCGCCGCCAAACTCAAACGCCAAAACTTGATAGGCAGTTCTTCCAATGTCGCAGCAAAATTACCCTTATTGTCAAGCAGCTCAGGATAATACGATTCAAAACACGAACGCCAATCTTCATCCTGATAGCCTGCTTTGAAAAAGACTTGCCAAGAAGGAGTTAATTTGCGTTCATACGAAAGCGCCAAAATGTCATTGTTATATAAATATTGCGACCATGGCAACTGAAAATTGGCATCTCCGTCAGGTGCTTTCGGCAAATCAAACTCTCCTATATAAAGTCCCAACACCGGTGCATTCTGGTGTACGTATCGATATCCGTACAAAAGTTCTGCATTGCTTTTTTCATCACGGTAGTCCAGATTAACAAATACGTTTTTGCGTGTCATCGTTTCGTTACGATATTCGGTATTTCCTGCAGAATAATCTGCTACCAAACGCACGCCCCACTGCTGATTCTTTCCCCATCTGGAGCTGATATCAATTCCGTGTTCCCAGTTGGATTTACCGGAAAAAGACTCGGTTACTGCAATTTTATTATCTTCCGCCACTTTAGGTACAACATTAATCGACCCGCCAACCGAACCGTTATCAGGAACCCCCATCAGCAAACTGCTGGGTCCCGAAATAATTTCCAGCCGATCAACAAAATTCATTGGAATAGAAGAACTCGAAAGCAGTCCGGATATACCATTTAAATAATAGTCATGTGCACTGATAGAAAATCCTCGAATAGCAACCGTATTGTAGGTATTTGTTCCTTTAGATGTAACCGACGGATCCAAGGTTGCGACCTTCCAAATCGTGCTTCCCGGGCTTTTATTAATCGCAATGGCTTTTTGTGTCAACGTGTTGGATTGGACGGGTATATTCATGTAATCGACCGAACCCAGGACACCCATTTCCGTTTCCCGCACGGAATAATCTCCGGGCATATGCACTACCGGACGACGCGCCGTCACAATCATTTTTTCCAAATGAGTCGGCGAATCATTTGGCGTAGCATAGGCACCGTACTGCCCCCCCAGCACCGCAATCCCTGTTAACAACAGCAACATGCTTCTCTTTTGATAGAATTTCCCCATTTGACACACTCCTCTTGCATCGAAACAACACATAAATATTAACTAATGACAGAATATCTACAACAATTTATTTTGTCAATACATCTTGATTTGATTATAAAAAATTTGTGCAATTCAATTTTTTTATTATTAATTTTATACTTCTACTCCGGACACACAAAAAAGCGACCGGAGTCGCTTTTTTGTGTGCACCTAATCAGAAATAATACGTCGCTTGCAGGCGATAGGTATTGTTCAGTTTTTCGCCGTCCATCGCTTTGGCGTTAAAGGCGTAGCTCGCTTCGAGCAAGAGGCCTTTGACCGGGACGTATTTCAAGCTGGCGAGCCAAAGTTTTGCGCCGGAATGTTCATAGGAGTAAGCCGCTTTCGGTGCCAGTTTCGGCATCCCCGTCGCCGGGTCGATGACAGGCTTTCCGTCTTTCAGTACGGGTACATAGACGAGGTCTTTACGCGCGTCGTAGCTGTACGACGGCATACGCACCGTGTCGCCGTTTCGGTAGTTCGGCAAAGCGAATCCCTTGTCCTCCTTCAGGCTATCCACATAGGCTTGCATCACGCCGGCGGCGATTTTTTGTTTGACCGTGTCGGTCTGATATTGCGGCGGGACGCCTTTGAATTTTACATGCTTCGCCAATTCCGCGGTATTCGTTTCGTACATGCTGCCCATGTATTGGTTCAGGATGTCGTACTTGCCGTGGCCGAAGAACGAGCCGCCTTCCGAGTGGATATAGTCCACCCCGATTTGGAAGGATTTCGGATAGTACGGATGCGCAATCCCGAGCGACGCACCGACGAGCAAGGTATACGGCTTGGTATTGTTGACGATGGTCGATTTGTTGTTCAGGATATAGTCGGCATGCACATTGACGAATTTGGCCGGGAACCAGCTTGCACCGACACCGATGTTTTGGACGTGCTTACCGATAATCCCCGTCGGCTGCAGGAAAAAGGCTTTCGCGGAAAATTTCAGCGGATTGTTGTACGCATATTCAATGAAGTACGCTTCCGGTTTGCGATTGCGCGCCACGCCGTAATGGCTCAAGATATCGCCGACAAAGGCTTCATCCAGGTCCTTGACCCGCCCGAACGCCGCCGTAAAGGAATGGCCTTTTTGCCCGCCGACTTTGGCGGCGACACCGGCAAAGTTGCCGTCATAGAACACGCCCGAAACGCCGGCCGTGTACGGGAATTGACCGACGGTAAAGGTCCAGTCGCCCGTCTTGTGCACGCCGAAGAGTTGATCGACGACGACACCCTTGTCATCGGGTTTGCCGTCCAGGCCGAGGTTGGTCTCAAACAGGCCGACGACGGTGGTTTTGGGGGTGACCGCCGCAATCGTGCGCAAACGCAGACGCGCGGTGACATCGCGATCCTCGGTTGCGCTGTTGCGGATGTCACGGTAGCGGTTATTCCAGGTAAAACGCACATCCCCGCCGAGTTTCACCCGACCGGCACGTTCTTCCAAGCCCGCCACCCGCACACCGAGGCTCTTGAGCTCGTCGGCGAATTCCGCCGCGAGTTTGTCCAGTTGCGCCTGTTGCGCCGCGTTCAATTGCCCTTCACGCGCCATTGCGCGCGCGACCATTTGCGCCATTTCGTAGCGGGTGATATTGCGCTCGCCGCCGAATGTCCCGTCCGGATAGCCGACGACAACACCTTCCGTAGCGAGTCGGGCGACGGCTTGGTACGCCCAGTCCTGCGGGGTGACGTCGCTGAACGGATTGGCCGCCGTTCCCGTTTGTACGCCCAGGGCGACACAGGCCGCCAATGCCAATACTTTTGCTTTCATACAATCCCTCCTGCGTTCATTCTCAAAATTATTTCTATTTATCAAACATTTATTGATAAATGCGTAAACAACTAGCTGTATTATATGCCCCGCCGGCCTGTTTTGTCAATGGTTTTCAAGACGCAGTGCCCGATTTGCCGTATACCGATCGCTAATCCGACGCGTGCGTACAGGGCATACCTCCCTATCCGCACAACTGCCACGATGCGGCAACGCATGCCCGCTCCGGCAGCACCGCAGGGTAATCCCTCCCGCCACCGGCGAGGACAGTCCCGCCTTCCCGTTCCGTTACGCCCCGTCGTGCGCCGCGTGCGCCCGTGCCGATCCACCGCAAAGTGCCCCCGACGTCGGCAAGGGATACCCTTTCGCCGTGCCGCCTGCTACACTGCCGCCTGCTGGCACGAATCGCCCGCAGATACCTCGACACGAAACCGCGCCATGCGCGCGATTGCCGGCGCAAGCCTACCGCCGCCGTTCGCCTGCCGCCAATTCCGACCGCCGGGGGAGACGCCATCGCTCGCATCACGCTCATCACCGCCTCCCTATATCCGCCGCCGCGCATACTCCCGTACGCCGTACCGGCGATTGCACCGACGTATGCGGCAGAACGCGTGCGGTATGCTATAATACAATTACTTAGGTAAAGGAGGAACGACCATGCGCAATTTTTGGAACGGGCGGTTGCTGTTGGTACTGGCCGGTATTGCCGTATTGGCGTTGGGTATCGGGTGCGGACGAGCGGACAAATCGGCCACTTCCGCCGCGTCCTCGCCGCTGCCGGTACAGGTCGGCGTCTTACGACTGGCCAGCTCGGCACCGCTGTTTATCGGCTTGGAAAAAGGCTTTTTCGCCGAGGAAGGTCTTGCCGTCGAGCCGGTCTGGTTTGACGCGGCCCAGCCGGTCGCTGTCGCTACCGCCGCCGATGAAGTGCAGGTCGGCGCATCGGGCTTGACCGCCGGTCTGTATAATCTGGCGGCGGGCGGCAAGGTGCCGGTCCTCGTCGCCGACAAAGGGCGCGAGACCGCCGCCCACTCGGGCAGCGTGCTGGTCGTAACCCGCGCGCAATATGACAGCGGGGTACGGACAGTGGCGGATCTCGTCGGCAAACGTATCGGGAATACGCAGGCAGGCTCGAGCTACCAGTACATGCTCGGCGCGATTCTCGAACAAGCGGGGCTGTCGGTCAATGCGGTCTCCTATGCCAATCTCGGCAAGGTCGGCGCGATTGTGGCGGCCTTGCGCAGCGGGCAAATCGACGGCGCGATTTTGAATGAGCCGCACGCCTCACGTCTGCTGGCGGACGGCACGGTCTGTGCGATTGCGCCGATCGGCGAGTTGCTTCCCTGCCAGGTGTCGGCGATTTTCTATGCGCCGTCATTTGCGGCGGACAGCGAGCGGGGGACGGCCTTCATGCGCGGCTACATCCGCGCCTGTCGCTACTACTATGATGTCGTCTTTGCCCGGACCCCCGAAGAGCGGGACGCGGATCCGCGCTATCGCGAATTGATTGACATCATCGCCCGCTACACGTCCACGCCGCCGGAAGAAATCGGCCGCATGCTCCCCTATATCGACCGCGACGGCGCGCTCGATGAGGCATCGATTGCGGCGCAAATCGACTGGTACCGCGCCCACGGCTACATCCGCGAAGCACTCTCACCGGCCGATATCTTGCGGACGGATATCCGCTTGCGGGCGGCCGAGGAGCTGGGGGTGATGCCATGACGGGCGAGTCGTTTTTCTTTCGCACCTCGGACGATACGACGCTGCTGGTACAGCGCCAAGGCAGCGGTCGCCCGCTCGTCTTTCTGCATGACTGGCACAGCTCGTCGCGTGTCTGGGAGCGGAACGTAGAAGAACTGGCCGCCGAACGGCAAGTGGTCACGCTCGATTTTCGCGGGCACGGTCGCTCGCAAAAGACGCTCGAAGGCCATACGCTGACCCGCTACGCCCGTGACGTCCATGAGCTCATCACGGCGCTGGGGCTGCAAGACGTCGTCCTCATCGGCTGGGGGCTGGGCGGCTCGGTCGCGCTGACCTGCTGGCAGGATTTCGGGCGCGACGGGCGCGTCACGGCGCTGGGGCTTTGGGATATGACGCCCTTCCCCTACAGCGACGCCGGCTGGAACAGCCACGAGTTTGCCGGGTTTCAGACGCAGGGCGCGACCCATCTCACGGACGACCTGCTCACCGACCGCGACACGTTTCTGCAGCATTATTTCCGTCGCTGGTGGCATCAGCACCGCGTCCCCGACGGCGCGGAATCGCTCGCCGAAGATTTGCGTGCGACGCCGCCGTGGATTGCGCTGGCGATTTACTCCGCGTACCTGCTGACCAATACGGCGGACATCCTGCCGACGGTCACGGTGCCGACGCTGGTGCTCGCCACCGACAACGATGTCTTTCCGCAAGGCCTCGTGCAGGCCAAGTACCTGCTCTCGCGCTTGCCGCGCGGGACACTGCACGAACTCACCGGCGGCCATGCCTTCTTCTATGAAGACCCTGCCGCCTGTAACCGTTTACTCTTGTCATTCAGTCAAACCCAACGAGGAGGTTTCCTATGAGCATTGCGATTCCGGAACAATTCAAATCATTTTACTATCGGCATTTGACCCACTACCCCGAACTGGACATCGATCCGAAGTCCACGGCACTCTTGATTGTGGATATGCAAAAAGAATTTGCCGACGACACCGTCGGAGAAGCACTCACCTTCAAAGCGGACGGCACCTGGGACGAATGGCAGTACTTCCGTACGCGGCTGCGCGAGACGACCATCCCCGCCAATCGCCGCCTGCTGGACTACTTCCGTGAGAAGGGCATGCGCGTCCTCTTCGGCCGCATCGCGTGCCTGTCACCTGACGGCGAGGACCGTGAGCCGGTACAAAAATCCGACGGCTGGAACGGGATTTTCATTCATCAGGACTCCGTCGAAGCGGAAATGGTAAATGAACTGACCCCGCAAGCGGGCGAACTTGTCTTCAACAAAACGACCGACAGCGTCACGACGGGGACCAATCTCCTGCGCGTCCTGCGCAACCTCGGCATTCGCACGGTCGTCGTCGGCGGTATCGTCACCGACCAATGTGTCGCCGGAACAGTGCGCGGTCTGGCCGATGACGGATTCCAAGTCATTTGCGTCGAAGACGCTTGCGCGGCCGGCGCGGAAGACGTCCACGTCGCCGAGCTTAAAATTATGAATCTGATTTATTGTCAAGTTCTCTCCTGCGAGCAAACGATTGCTCTTTTGAACGACGCACAATAATCGCACGCAAAAAGGACTCACCGAGTATAAAGGTGAGTCCTTTTTTCATTGCCGTACGCAACGGCAGCTTGCTTACCGGCTTGCCAGACAGGCCGCCATGCCGCTGCGAAAGGCAGGCACGCCGCCATTGGCCGGATGGCGCACCGCCGTCACCACAACTCCCGCGTCCTGCAATGTCGTCGCACTCTTGCGGCCGACCGCGATAATCCGCTCCGGTCGCAGCAGTGCCAAGAGTTCTTGTGCCAAGTCCAAGCCCTGCGCCAACTCCGCCGCCGTCGGGGTGCGATTGGCAAAGACTTGCCCCGCGGGATGCGGGTGAAAGGGAAAAATATTCCACAACGCAAATGCCGTCGGCGCGAGTCCCGCATCGAGCAGTGTCCCCCAGACGACCGTGTCCGTCGGTTCGTTCATACCGAGCGTGCGCCATGTCGGTTTGGGCAGGCCGGCGGGGACACTGGTGCGCAGCGTGCCGGCCGGTACGCCGTCGGGGAATACGTCCGCCGCCGTCACGCGCGGATGATGTCCCAGCAGCATCCGCTCGCACGTGAGCGGTATCCCGCTGAAGCGACAGCCGAAGTACCCCGCCGCCTCCGCGATGACGAGAATCCGCGCCGACCGCCGTGTCCGCCAATACGCCGCCATCCACTCCCGCCGCCGCGCCGCCGCATCCGGTGCATCCACACCGGCCACCATGCCGTCGTCATGCCACGGATTCGTCACCGTCGCACTCGAAGGCACTTGCGCCAAGCGCCGTTCCCACGCCGTCCAGTCCGCCATCATTTCGTCCTTTCTTTCGTCGTATACAGGACACCGACCTCTGTCGAAGCGACCGGTACAAATGCCGCCGCATACGGTTGCCGTTCAAACTCACCCACCAATTTATGATCGACGGCAATCGAGAGCGTCTCACCCGCGGCGAGCCGTCGCTCGATATCCGCCGTGTACTCACGCGGCATCGTATACTTGCCCGCCCACGCGCCCGTGATTTCTTCCTTCAGTAGCAGCAACGGCTCACGGTCAATATAAAACGGTACCGATGTCGCATACCACCGATAAAAATACAGCTCTCCCGGTGCCGCCGCCAACACCGGCGCACTCGTCCGTCCCGAGCGGGTATCCATGTATTGCGGGAGCGCCGTCACCATCACGACGATCGTCATCAGTGTCAAGCCGACAACCGCACGCGCCGCCAGGCCCGGTGCACTCGCCGTCCGCCAAGCGACCGCCATCAGCACCGCAACGGCCGCCGCCATCCCGTAAACGGCTGTCGCATCACCGACAAACCGCTCCGCAGCGACCACCCACAACCCCATCAGCACCAATACCGGCACCGTCAACCAGGCATACGTCCGCCGCGCCGACTCCCGCGCAATCCGGTCCCAGCCCGCCGCCGCCAAAATCACCAGCGGCACGACCGCGACATACGCATACGTGATGTACTTCGTCTGCATCAGCGAATAAAACACCACCGTCGTCAGTATCCACGCCCCCGCCAGGGTCAGCCACGGCGTGCGCTCGCGCCGCACGCGCCACCATTCTTTGAGCGCCAGCGGCGTCCACGGGAATACCGACAGCGGCAAGATAATCAAGTAATAATACCATACATTTTGCGCCGGATGCTCGGAAACCGTCGCGCGGGTAATATTGTGCAAGCCGATAAATCCCAGCAAGAAATCCGCCCCGTGCAGGACGTACATCGCCCCGTACCAGGGCAAGGTGACCACGCACCAAGCGAAAATCCCCACCGGGTCAAACAGCCGCCCCCAGCGTTTGTCGCCCTCACGCCACAGCGTCCATACCAGCAGTATCAGCCCCGGCAACACGAGCCCGACGGGGCCTTTCGTCAGACACGCCAGCCCCGCCGCCGCGTACGCTACCACCATCCGGCGACGGCTGTCCTCCATGATGCCGCGATACGCCGCGCCCATCGTGATGACCGTCCACAACAGCAGCGGTGCATCCGTGATAATCGATCGGCTGATCGGCTGAAACGCAAACGCCGTCAGCAAAAACCCCGCCGCATACCAGCCGACCGTCCGCCGCCCCGTACAGCTCCACGCCAGCCGCCCCGTCAACGCGACCGTCAGCGCACCCGCCAGCGCCGCCGGAAAACGCGCCGCCGCTTCATTGAGGCCGCCGACGGCAAAAGCCGCCTCCAGTAACCAATACGTCAAAATCGGCTTGTCATACCAATACGCCCCGTAAATCTGCGGTGAATGCCAATTTCCCGCCGCGAGCATTTCCTTGGCCGTCAATGCATAATTCGACTCCACCGGATCGGTGACCGGCAGCGCGCCGTTGCCGATGACAAGCGCCAACAACGCCCCGATGAACCAAATGCCGTACGTCAACCACTCATTGTGTTTACCGTGAATGTTCACAAATCACCTCGCCAATTCCAACTTCACCGACACCGGACAGTGATCCGACCCGTGAATATCCGGGAAAATCGATGCCTCTTTCACCTTGTCCGCCAACCGATCCGAGACGAGGAAGTAGTCAATCCGCCACCCGATATTGCGTTCGCGCGATTTGGCGAAATAACTCCACCACGTATACGCATCCGTCACATCGGGATACAGCAAGCGGTACGTATCCGTAAACCCGGCCTCGAGCAGTTCCGTCATGCGACCGCGCTCTTCATCCGTAAAGCCCGCATTGCGGCGATTCGTCTTGGGATTTTTCAAATCGATTTCCTGATGCGCGACATTCAAATCACCGCAAACGACGACCGGCTTGTCCTTGTCCAAGTCCTGCAGGTAACCCTGAAACGCCGTCTCCCATTCCATCCGATAGTCCAGCCGCGCCAGCTCGCGCTGACTGTTCGGCGTGTAGACCGTCACCAGGTAATGATCCTCGTATTCGAGCGTGATGACACGCCCCTCCTTGTCATGCGCTTCCTGACCAATCCCGTAGCGCACCGAGAGCGGCTCGTGTTTGGTAAAAATCGCCGTCCCGCTGTACCCCTTACGTTCGGCACTGTTCCAATATTGGTAATAGCCGTCCAGCTCCAACTCCAGCTGGTGGGGTTGCATCTTCGTTTCCTGCAGGCAGACGGCATCGGCGTTCAACGCCGCAAACGCGTCCATAAACCCTTTCTTCATCGCGGCCCGCAGACCGTTCACATTCCATGAAACATAGGTACGTAGCATTATATCCTCCTTATCGTCAATTGTATCTATTGTATGCAATCGGAGGAGGGCTTGTCAAAGCCTGACGCGTCGTGTGTCCGGAACCGCTGCAAAAACGCCGCCACACACGCCGCCGGCATCACCAGCACCAATTCGTCCCCCGCCCGCAAGACGGCATCTCCGTTCGGCACGGGCGACTCCCCGGCGCGGCGGATTTCCCGTACCAGGACAAACCGTCCCCACGCGATATCGCGAATCCGCCGCCCGACCAGATCGCTGTCCGTCTCGATGACCGCGGTCAGTTCCGTTTCCGCCTCCGCCCTCGCCAAGGGGGTCCTCCGCTCGCGCCGCAACAGATTGGCCAGCAGGTACGTATAGACGGGCGGCTTGCCGCAGGCATTGGCCACCATGTACGCCACCAGACAGACGACCGCCAGCGGCAAAAAGCATTGCAACGACTGCGTCATCTCGACCAAGAGCAGCATCGACGTCAGCGGACTGCGCACGACGGCACACAAGTAGCCCGCCATCCCGACCACGACAAAGAGCGGCAAGTCGGCGGACGGCACGCATTGCGCGACGAGTGCGCCGAGCAATGCCCCTTGCACCAATATCGGCAGAAAAATCCCGCCCGGCACGCCCGACGTAAACGACAGTAACGAAAACACCAACTTACCGGCAAAGAGCCACAGCAAAAACGCCCACCCCGTCGGTACCGTGGCGGCCGTCTCCACCCAGCGATGCCCGCTGCCGAGCCATTCCGGGGCGATGAGATAGAGACCCGTCGCCAAGACAAATACCGGCACGGCGCGCCAAACGATGTACGGATTCCACCGCGCATACAGGCGATAGCACCGGTCCATGACATGCATATACAGCGCCCCGCCCGCGCCGAGTACGACGCCGAGCAACACCAAACCGCCGTACGCAGACAGCGCGGGCGCGGATATCGGCGGCAAGACGAAAATCGGCCGTAAGCCGAACACATATTGCGCAATGGCATCCGCCGCAATCGACGCGGAAAAACAGGCGATGACCAATTTTTTTGACACTTGCTTATGGATTTCTTCCAGTGCAAACAGTACGCCCGCCAGCGGCGCATTAAATGCCACCGCCAACCCCGCGCCGGCGCCGGCCGTCAAGAGATAGCGCCGGTGAACGGTCGCCGCACCGAGCCGCTCGCCCGCCCATTTCGCCGCCATCGCCCCGAGCTGAATGGACGGACCTTCCCGTCCGAGTGACAGCCCGCCGAGCGCCGAGAGCGCACCCCCGACGCACTTGGTGAGAATCACCCGCACCGGCCTTGTGACCAAGTCGCCGTTGGCCTCCGCCGTCACCTGCGGGATACCGCTCCCGCCCGCTTGCGGCTCATAGCGGATGAGAAATCCCGCCGCCCATGCGAGCACCACGCCCGCCAGCGCCAGCGGCACCACGTACCACGGCGATCGGGCGACCCACTCCGTCGCCTGCGCCACCCACGACTCCGCCACCTCGATACCGTACCGATACGCCACCCCGACGATTCCCGCCGCGACACCGACCAGCACGCCTTGCACCAGCAGCACCGATTCCGTTCGGATATCACTGCGCACCGTTTCCTGTTGCCTGATAATCTTCATAGCGTCTTCCTTTCTCCCGCTTCATTCTACACGCTCCCCGTCCGCACCGCAACGGCACCCGCCGTACACGCCGCCGCCCGCTGTGATATAATGAACAAAAACAAAGGAGCGTATCGCTATGAATCGAGTCGTCATCAGCGTCATCGGTCCGGACCGTGTCGGCATCATTGCCGCCGTCTCGCGTGTCCTCGCCGACCGCCACATCAATATCCTGTCCATCAACCAAACCATCCTGGACGGATACTTCAACATGATTCTCATCGGCAGCCTGCCGGCAGAAAGCACCGATATCCGTCAATTGCAAAGCGACCTCACCGCACTCGGCGCCTCGCTCGGCGTCGACATCCGTGCCCAGCGGGCGGACGTATTTGAACAAATGCATCGCATCTAGGAGGACGTATGCTGGACATTGCTGAAATTCATCATACCCGCCGCATGTTCGACGAAAACCGTCTGGACGTGCGTACCATCACGATGGGCATCTCCCTGCGCGGCTGCATCACCGAAGACGGTCGCGCGTTGGCGGAGCGGATTTACGATCACATCTGCCGCACGGCGGAGCACCTCGTCGCCACCGGCGACACCATCGCCCGCGAATACGGGATTCCGATTATCAACAAACGCGTCTCGGTGACGCCGATCGCGCTCATCGCCGAAGCCAGCGACCTCACCGACTATACCCCGATTGCCCGCGCGCTTGACCGCGCCGCAAGCACCGTCGGCGTCGACTTCATCGGCGGCTTTTCCGCCCTGACGGAAAACGGCATCACCCGCGGCGATCAAATTCTGCTCGACTCGCTTCCCGAAGCGCTGGCCTCGACCGAACGCGTCTGTGCCTCGGTCGCCGTCGGCTCGACCAAAGCGGGGATAAATATGGATGCCGTCCGCCAAATCGGCACCATCGTCAAACAGACCGCCGCCCTGACCGCCGACCGCGACGCGCTCGGTTGCGCCAAACTCGTCGCGTTTTGCAACGCCGTCGAGGACAACCCCTTTATGGCGGGCGCGTTTCACGGTATCACGCAGGGCGATGCGGCGATTCACGTCGGCGTCTCCGGCCCCGGCGTCGTCAAACGCGCACTCGAAGACGTGCGCGGCGCGAGTTTTGACGTGGTGGCCGAGACCGTCAAGCAGACCGCGTTTCGCATTACCCGCGTCGGCCAATTGGTCGCCCGCGAAGCCTCACGCCGACTGGATATCCCCTTCGGTATTATCGACCTCTCGCTGGCACCGACCAGCGCCATCGGCGACAGCGTCGCGCATATTTTGGAAGAAATGGGACTGGAAAGTTGCGGCGCGCCCGGCACGACGGCCGCCCTGGCGCTGCTCAACGACGCCGTCAAAAAAGGCGGCCTCATGGCCTCGGGACGGGTCGGCGGTCTGTCGGGTGCCTTTATCCCCGTCAGCGAAGACCTCGGCATGATAGAAGCCGTCGAACGCGGCTCGCTCTCGCTCGAAAAGCTCGAGGCGATGACCTGCGTCTGCTCGGTCGGTCTCGACATGATTGCCGTACCCGGCACGACGAGTGCGGCGACACTGTCGGCGATTCTCGCCGACGAAGCCGCCATCGGGATGATTAACAACAAGACCACCGCGACACGCATCATCCCCGTACCGGGGAAAGATGTCGGCGACGTGGTGGAATTCGGCGGTCTGCTCGGCTATGCGCCGATTATCGCCGTCAACCGCTTTGCCGCCGACGACTTCATCGCGCGCGGCGGGCGCATTCCCGCGCCGTTGCGCAGCCTGACCAATTAACGCGAGCGGAAACGCTCCCGTCGGCACACAAAAACGGACGACAATATTGTCGTCCGTTTTTTAGTATTCTCTATTTCGTTTATGTCTGCCGCTGGCGCCACGTCATTTCGGATGCGCGGACAGCGCAAGAAGTCCACGCTGAGCAATCAGGAGCATTGGCCTTTCATCGCACACGCAGACCATAGCGCACCGCCACCGTGCTCACCCCGCCGCAATGATACCGCACTGCTCCGACCGCCTCACAAAAAAGAGTGCCCTGCGGCACTCTCCTCGTCTTACCCTCGGTAGCGCAGACAGACGGCCGCACCTTCTGCCGGCCCGTCCGCCGCCCGCACCGTCCAGATTTCGTCCCCGACGGCGACCCGATAGCTGTATTCGCGTCCCAAGTACTGCCGATGCAACACCCGACCGGCAATCCCGTCGTCCGCCCACTCCCACTGATCGGGGCGAACGGGATACACACCTTGCGCGCGGAGTGCGGGCGCGACATCCCCCCGCCAGCACAGCGACGGTGCCGGCTTCGGGATAAATCGCTCTCCCTCCCAGCGCCCTTCGACCAAGGTATACTTCCCGACGAACGTCGCCGCAAAGCAGGTCGCCGGTCGATGATAAATCCGCTCCGGCGTATCGATTTGCTCCGCCGCGCCGTCTTTCATCACCAGCAGGCGATCCGCCATCGCCATCGCTTCTTCCTGATCGTGCGTGACGTAAATCACGGTCGCCCCCGTCAGCCGATGTACCTGCTTGATTTCTTCGCGCATCGAGAGCTTGAGCTCCGCATCCAGTGCCGACAGTGGCTCATCCATCAACAGCACCCGCGGCTTGGCGACGATCGCCCGCGCCAGTGCGACGCGTTGCTTCTGGCCGCCGGAGAGGGCCGCAGGATGCCGCTCCGCCAGTGACGCGATACCGAGTGTGGCCATGACCTCGTCGGCACGGCGCGTACGTTCCTGCGACGATACACCGCGCATCTGCAAGGGGAACTCCACATGCTCACGCACCGTCAATAACGGCCATAGCGCAAACGACTGAAAAACCATCCCCCAGTTGCGCGTTTCAATCGGACGCGTATACTCGGCATCGCCGATGAGCTCCCCGTCCGCCGTGATTTGTCCCGCCGTCGGTCGCTCAAATCCGCCCAGCAAACGCAGCAACGTCGTCTTGCCGCACCCCGACGGGCCGACGATAGCCAAAAACTCCCCGCTCGCAATCTCCAAATCGAGCGCGCGAATCGCCGTCACCTCGCCGTACTCTTTCCGTAGTCCTTCGATGGTCAGTTGCATACCGGTCCTTTCCTCACTTCACGCGGCGTGAGATCCATGCCCCGCCGGCTCTCCACAACAAGTAGCCGCCTGCAATCGCCGCCACCAAGAGTGCCGAGACGGCATCCGCCAACGAATACTCACCGCCCTGCTGCAAACCGAAAATCGCCAGCCCGATTGTGCGGACATTGGCGCCGGCCAAAAGCGACGACAAGGTCAGCTCCGTCGAGGCGGAAATGGCGATAAAAAACGCCGACGCGCCCATCTGCGACGCCATCATCGGCAGCAGTATCCGCCGCCACCGCGTTCGGCGCGAAGCACCCGCCACCGCCGCGGCTTCTTCCTGCGCGGGCGCAATCGCGGCCAACGCCGCCTGACTGCCCTTGATTTGCAAAATCAAGTACCGCGTCACATACGCAATCAACAAAATATATACCGTGCCGTACACGCCGCGCATCGTCCCCCAATGAAAGATAATGGCCAGCGCCAGCACGATCCCCGGGAGCGCATACGTCAACGACGCCGCCTGCTCCAAAAAGCGTACCGTCACATCCCGGCCGTCGCGTTGCCGCACGGCCACCCACGTCCCGACCGCCAGACAAATCAGCGCGGTTGCCGCCGCCAGTCCCACACTCGTCAGCGCCGCACGGCGGATGCCGTCATTGGTCAGTACCGTCACAAAATGTTCCGCCGTCATGTTTTCCGGGCGCCACGGCGCACCGTAGTACGTCGTCGCCGCGTTCATCACAAGCGCCACAAGCGGAATCATCATCCCCGTGCCCAAGACGACGAGCGCACTCCCCTCGAAACACCGCCGTACAGCCGGACGAAACTCCACCCGCGGCCGCGCATCTTCCCACATGCTGTCGGAGATGCGGCTCGTCCGTAAAATCCGCTGCTGTACCCACGCCGCGATCAGCACCAGCACTGCCAATACCACCGACAAGATGGCCGCATCGTGAAACGCGGCCGGCCCGAAGCCGATGGCCTTTTCATAAATATACGTACTCAACACCGGCACGCCCGACGAAATCCCGAGCAAGGCCGGAATACTGAAATTGTCCACTGCCGCCAAAAACGCCAACATCCCGCCGCCCAAGAGCGCGGGCAAGATATGCGGCAAAGTAATCACAAAAAAGGAACGGCGGCGACTGCACCCTGCCAGCCGCGCCGCCCACTCCCATTCGCGGGGGATTTTGCGGAGCATCGTCACGGAAAACAAAAACACGAGCGGCACATGACACCAGCCCATCGTCCAGATGATGCCCCACAGCGAATACAAATCCACCGGCCCGATTCCGCACCATGTCAGGATACGGTTGACACCGCCGTGCAACGACAACAAATCGCCCCACGCAATGGCAATCACATACGACGGAATGACGTACGGTGCCAGCGTCAGCACGGTCAGCCAGCGTTTGTGGCGGATATTGGTATACGCGATCAACCACGCCAAATACAGACCGATGACCATCGCCATCGCCGTCGATACCACCGCGATGACAATCGTATTCCACGTCGCCCGTTGCGTGCGTTCCTCGGCGATGAGCGACTGCATGGCGGCCAGCGTCAGTTGGCCGTCCGCATTCGTCACGCTCATGACCGCCAGCTGCCACAGCGGCAGGATAAAACACCACACCGTCACCGCCGCGACCGCCGCGCCGACCGCGATGCGCCGGCTTCTCTTACTCATACCGTCACCTTACGCCTGAAACAGTCGGGCAAATTGTTCTTTGTCCGCCGCCCGTTCCCGCACCATGCGGCCGATATCCGCCGGCAATGCGTGCAATTCGTCCACCGACCGATACCCCTGCGGCGGCGCGACATCTTTGCGAATCGGTGTATAGCCGATGCGGGCCGTCACTTCCTGTCCCTCCTTGGACAAAATGAAATCCACGAACGATTCCGCGGCCTTGCGATGCGGCGTTCCCGCGACGATACCGATCGGTTCGGTAATCACCAGCGAGCCCTCCTGCGGATAAATGAATTCGACCGGTGCACCGGCGGCTTTCGCCCTGTGAGCCAAGTAATCCACCACGATACCGACGGCCTTTTCACCCGACTGTACGGCCTTTTGTACCGCGCCGTTACCTTTTTCCACCTTGATACGGTTTGCCTTCAGGCCTTCATACCAGCCCCAGCCGAGCGTATCCTGTTGCAAAATGACGCCGAGATTGTACGCCGCCGCTCCGGAATAAAGCGGACTGGGCATGACCAGCTGACCCGCATACGCCGGCGACAACAAATCCGTCCAGCGTGTCGGCCGGTCGCCGATCTTCTCCGTATTTATCATCAGTCCCGTCGCCATCGCCTTGGTCCCGACATACATATGCTCCGCATCATAATACGCCGCATCGATGGCCTTGAGCTCCGGCGATTCGTACGGCGCCAACAGTCCTTCGCCTTTCAATCCTTCAAATGTCGAAACATCGGCGACCAAGAGGACGTCCGCCTGCACCGCGCCGACTTTTTTCTCCGCCATCACCTTGCTGATGACTTCTTCCGTGCCGCTACGGAAGGTGACCACCTTCACCTGCGGATACACTTTGTTGTACGCCTCAATCAGTTGCTGTACATCTTTTTCCGGTTGCGAGGTATATACGACCAACTCGCCCTGCGGTCCGTCCGTCGGCGCCGCCGGTTCCGGCCCGCCGCATCCCGCCGCCAGCATTGCCGCCGCGACCAACCCGCACGCCCATTTTGTCCACTTCATCCAATTCCTCCTCACTGCAATTCCTACCGACTCCATCTGTCGGCAGTATACGTCCGCGTTGTCAATCCCGCGTCAATATCCTGTCAGATTCTCTCGTGTCTCTTTATTATACCACCATCCGCCCGCCACAGCGGCATACCCGCCCACGCTAAAACGGCTCGACCGTAGTCGAGCCGTCATCATCGCATACTTTAGACGAGCGGTGTCACCGTCCGTTCGACGATTTGCGCCGCTTCATAGCGGCTGTACACCCCCTGCTTGTTTTCAAACACGCCGTCCGCGGCGAGCTTGTCACCGACCGCCTTGACCGTCGCGGCCGTCAACCCCTCCCGCGGATGGGCGACGTGCAGCATGGCTTTGGCACCGCCGGCACGAAACACGAGTTGCAATGTCTTCACTGTCTCACCTCCTTTCCACATCTCATTTCTTACCCTCAGCGCGAGAGCAGCGTTGCCTCGACCTTGACAATCTCCTTCAGCGTCCGCTCCTGCAAAGAGACCAGCCCTTCCGCCGCCGAGAGCAACTGTTCATCCGTCGCCGCTGCGGCGATATTGCCGAATGTCAGCCGACCGTTTTTCATTTGGCCGTTGCCGGCATCATACGCCAGCACTATCTGCAAGCGACGCGAGATAGGTTTTGCACTCATTCACTCACCTCCTTTCACTGTCTATATTCCGGTTTGTCACGAAACGCAAGGTAACCCGTATCTGTTTTTTTCAATCAGCAGGCGGCACGCAGTATGCGCGCCCACACTGCCGCCGCCTCTGTCCGAAGCCAGCGGCATTCTTCCGGATGCGTCAAAAATCCCGTCTCCAGAAGTACTGCCGGCATCGGCGTCATACGCAAGACATAAAAATCCGCCTCCTTGTACCGTGCCCCGTCCCGCGCGGGCGGTAACGGCTCTCGCCACACCAGCCCCGCCGCACACGCCTCCCGCGCAATCCGATTCGCCCACTCGCGCGCCGCCTCACCGGCCGCGGGGTGGACGTAGATTTCCGCACCGTGCGCCCGTGTATCCGCCGCCGCATTGGCGTGGATTGACAGCAGCCGGTCCGCACCGAACTGCGTCGCCGTGCGTACGATTTCCGCCGGCGAATCGGATTGCAAGATACCGCAGACTGCGACATCCCGCAATGCCCGTGCCGACGCTTCCGCAATCGCTGCGGCCACCGCCCATTCCGGCGTACCGTCCGCCCCCACGGCGCCCGGGTCGGGCACGCCGCGCGGGGCATGGCCCGGATTCATCAACATCCGCATCCGCCTCACCGCACCGGTATGTCGATGCGGCGGCGCGACCGTTCCGTTTCTTCCGACAACCGGCGAACCAGCTCCCCGAGCAACCACACCAGCAATCGCAACCAATCATCTCGTGTCATACGACCTCCTTTCTCCCTGCGTTCACCCTCTATATTCCCGCATCGCATCAAAACGCAAGGTGCCGCATAAAAAAAATCGCACACAAAAACACCGCACCGAAGTGCGGTGTATCTGTCGATAATGATCTCAGCGATACAATCCCATCGCCTCGACGGCCTTGCGGTAGGTGACGGAGGCTTTGGCGTGCGCCTTGTCGCGCCCCTCATCCAAAATCCGTCCGAGCTCCGGACTGCCGACCAACTCATGGTAGCGACGGCGAATCGGTTCCAGCTCGCCCACCACCAAATCGGCGACATCTTTTTTGAGCGTGCCGTAGCCCTGTCCGTCATAGTCGCGTTCCAATTCGGCAAAACTCTTGCCGGAAATCGCCGCATGAATACTGAGCAGGTTCGATACGCCGGGTTTGTTTTCTTTATCATAGCGGATGACGCTTTCCGAGTCGGTCTGGGCCCGTTTGATTTTGCGGACGATATCGTCCGTTTCGTCCAGCAGGTAAATCGTCGCCGTCCGATTGTCGTCGGACTTGCTCATCTTCTTCGTCGGTTCTTGCAGGCTCATCACTCGCGCGCCGCCTTTCGGAGCCCACATTTCCGGGATAGTAAACACCTCTCCGTAGCGATAGTTGAAGCGTTCCGCCAGCGTGCGCGTGATTTCCATGTGCTGGCGCTGGTCTTCACCGACCGGCACCAAATCCGCCTGATACAGCAAAATATCGGCCGCCATCAACGGCGGATAGGTCATCAGACCGAGCGGAATGGAATCGCCCTGTTTGCGCGCTTTATCCTTGTATTGCGTCATGCGTTCCATCTCGCCGACATACGACGTCGTAATCATCACCCAGCCGAGCAACGCATGCTCGGGGACCTCCGACTGCACAAACAGCGTCGCCTTGTTCGGGTCAAGCCCCGCCGCGAGATAAATCGCCGCCAGCTCCGTCGTCCGCGCATGCAGCTGTGCCGGCTCTTGCGGCACGGTAATCGCGTGCTGATTGACCACGCAATAGTAGCACTCATGCGTGTCCTGAAACGGGATGAAATTCTTCAGTGCCCCCAAGTAGTTGCCCAGCGTCAAATCGCCGCTCGGCTGAATACCGGAAAATATCGTGTTCATACTGCCCTCTCCCTTACTATTCTACCGTGACCGATTTCGCCAAATTGCGCGGTTTGTCGACATCCGTACCGCGCGTAATCGCCGCATAGTACGCGAGCAATTGCAACGGGATGACCGCCAAAATCGGCGCGACGTACCGATGTACATGCGGAATCCGAATCACATGATCGGCGGACTCGGCCAATAGCGGATCGTCGTCATAACCGATGGCGATGATAATCGCTTCGCGTGCCGCCACTTCTTGCATATTATTGTACATCTTTTCACGGACATCGTCCTGCGTCACCAGCGCGATAATCGGCGTCCCCGCGACCACCAGCGCCAACGTCCCGTGCTTGAGCTCCCCGCCGGCATACGCCTCGGCGTGGATATAGGAAATCTCTTTCAGCTTGAGTGCGCCTTCCATGGCCACCGCATAGTCAATCGAGCGGCCGAGGAAAAAGGCGTCTTCGACAAACCCGTATTGCCGGGCAAACATTTTGATGGCGTCCGTGCTTTCAAAGACGCGGTTCGTCTTGTCCGGCAAGGACAGCAAGCCCGCGACGATGGACTGTTCATCGGCCACGCTCAAGTTCCCGTTCAAGCGACCCATGTAGACCGCCAACAAGAGCAGCGCCACCAATTGCGTCGTATACGCCTTCGTCGAAGCGACGGAAATCTCCGGCCCCGCCATCGTATAGACGGCCGCATCCGACTCGCGCGCAATCGACGAGCCGACCGTATTCGTAATCGCCAGGCTCTTTGCGCCGCGCCGCTTGGCCTCTTTCAATGCCGCCAGCGTGTCGATGGTTTCCCCCGACTGGCTGATGGTAATGCAAAATGTCGACGCATCGGTCAACGGATCGCGATACCGATACTCCGAGGCGATATCCACCTCGACGGGAATCCGCGCCAACTGCTCGATATAGTACTTGGCCACCAATCCCGCATGATACGCCGTCCCGCAAGCCGTAATCAGGATTTTGCGAATGCCCGCCAAATCCGACGGCTGCCAGCCCAATTCGTCAAAGTACACCGACATCGTATCCTTGTCGATATGCGTCGCCATCGTATCGCGAATCGCCTTCGGCTGCTCGTGAATTTCCTTGAGCATAAAATGCTCATAGCCGCCTTTTTCCGCCGCTTCCGCCGTCCACGTCACCCGATAGATTTTCTTGTCGACCGGACGCCCTTCGCGATCCATCACCTCGACACCGTCCGCCGTCACGACCGCAAGCTCCCCGTCATTGAGGATATAGGTATCGCGCGTCCGCTGAATAATCGCCGGAATATCCGACGCGACAAAATTCTCGCCCTCGCCCAGTCCGACAATCAGCGGGTTATCTTTTTTGACACAAATCAATTTGTCCGGCTCATGGCTGTCCATGAAGAGCAGCGAATACGAGCCCTCTATCAGCGTCAAGACATACTGCACCGTCGCCAAAAAATCGCCCCGATCATACTCGGCGCACAAATGCGGGATGATTTCCGTGTCCGTATCCGACAAGAACGTATGCCCCTTGGCCAATAGCTCCTGCTTGAGCTCCATGAAATTTTCGATAATGCCGTTGTGCACGACGACAAAACGCCCGCTCGCATCGGCGTGCGGGTGCGCGTTGAGATCCGACGGGCGACCGTGCGTCGCCCAGCGCGTATGGCCGATACCGACCGTCCCGTGAATCGGATGCGTCTCGATATACGCCGCCAAATTATCCAGCCGGCCTACCTTTTTGCGAATCTCGATAGCGCCGTTGTCAAAACATGCAATCCCTGAGGAATCGTATCCGCGGTATTCCAATTTGCGCAATCCCTCGATGAGAAACGACGCCGCATCACCGTGCCCGATATATCCTACAATGCCGCACATATGTGCCTCCTGTCCCCGCCTCCCGCTGTCGGAAGGCATGTGATTTCCTGTCAAGTCGCAATCAATCGACTGTCAATGTCATATCAAATACTGTATGTATTGTAGCGTAAAACCGTTTGAAATACAACTTATTTGCCCGCCGTATAGCGTCCGGCGGCACTCACACGGGGCGCAGGCGCTCTGCTGCCAGCACACTCGCCACAATCCCCGCCGCCTCCATCAGCAACGCCTGCACGGCCGCCATCCCCGTCGGCGACGTATCGACCAGCCACTGCCCGAACGCGGCCGCCGCCAAGTAGAGCGACAGCCCCGTAAACGCCGCCACGGCGCGCCGGCGTTTCGTGCCGGGCGCACGGACGAAGTACAGCGCCCCGTACATCAGCGCCGCCAGCAGCGGCACCAGCGTACGCATCGCCGCCAGTATCATTCCTGCGGACACCGCCACGACATCACCGTCCGCGATGACACCGCTCCACGCGCTCGCCGCCTTGACGCCGACAACGGCCGCGAGCGGCGTCAAGTAGGGTACGCCGACTAATACCCCGACGAGTCGCCACAGCCGCCGCCATCCTCCCGTCAGGCGAGTATCGACGGCCGTCACCGCCACAATCTCCGCCACCAACAGCGCATACCCGATGGCCATCGTTGCCATACCCGCCGCCGAGGCCGGCACCCATTCGTCCGTCTTTTCCCACACGACCAGCGCCCCGAGCACCGCCATCGCCCACGGCACCCAGCAGGCCGTCTGTATCGCCGCCGTCCGCCACACCGACGTCTCCCGGCGTGCCGCACCGACCGCCCCCGCAAGGACAATATACAGCAGTCCCGCCTGCGCGGCCGTCAGCCCGAGCACCGACGCCGCCGCCGGAATCCCCACGACCACGAGTGCGGCCGCTATCCATTGATAGATTCGTCTTTGCATCGTCCACCTCACCTATTATCTGTATTATATCATGAACCGCTCACGCCCACCGCAGACCGCCCGCCCATGGTATAATAAACGGATAGGAAATGATACCGCCTGTCGCCGCGGCGACAGCATGAAGACAAGGAGCAACCATGACTACATTTACCACGCTCGGCGTGATACCCGCCCTATGTGACGTACTCGCCCGCACGGGCATCACCCGTCCGACCGACATCCAGACCCGCGCCCTGCCGCTCGCCTTTCAGGGGCACGATATATTGGCGCACAGCCGCACCGGTACGGGCAAGACGCTGGCCTTTCTGCTGCCGCTCTTGCAACGCATCCGCAAGGACGAAGCCAAGGAGCAAGCGCTCATCCTCGCACCGACCCGCGAACTCGCCCGCCAAATCGCCGTCGTCGCCCGACCGCTCGCGGACGTCGTCGGCATCGACCTCGTCACCGTAACCGGCGGCGCGACACTGGAAAATCAACTCCAAAAACTCAAGCGCCGCCCGCAACTCATCATCGGTACGCCGGGGCGCATCCTCGACCACCACACGCGCGGCGCGCTCATTCTCTCCTCCGTGCGGCATATCGTCCTCGACGAAGCCGACCAAATGCTGGCCATGGGATTTCTGCAGGATATGCAGACCCTGCTCGCCGCCTGCGGCAAACCGCGCCAACTGCTGCTCTTTTCGGCGACACTGCCCGACGCCGTCCGACGCCTTGCCAAAAGCGCCATGCGTCACCCCGTCTCCATCAATGCGGGCAGCGGCACCGTCGTCCTCGACGCCATCGAACAGCGCATCTACCTCATCGACGAAGACCGCAAAACCGCCCTGCTCCGCCACCAACTGCAAGCATTCAACCCCTACCTCGCCATCATCTTCTGCAATACGAAAGAACGCGCCACCGCGCTCGCCTATGAACTCGCCCGCGCGGGCCTGCCCGTCGAAGAACTGCAAGGCGACATGTCGCAAAGCGCACGCAATCGGATCTTGCGTGATTTCGCACAGGGGCGCTTCCCCTACCTCGTCGCCTCGGATATCGCCGCCCGCGGCATCGACATCGACGGCGTCTCCCACGTCTTCAACTACGACGTACCGAGCGATGTCGATTACTACATCCACCGCATCGGGCGCACCGGGCGGGCAGGTCGCGACGGCCTTGCCTGCACCTACGTCACACCGCGTGATATCGGCAAACTCCGTCGTATCGAAGCGCGCATCGAACAGCCGCTGACCAAATACCGCCCCGACGGCACGGAGCAAACGAAAATGCCGCGCACCCGCAAGAAAAAAGTCATCCTCCCGGGCGAATACCGCCCCACCAAGGACAAACTCCACAAACAAGAACACGGCGGCACGAACACCCGCCGTCGCCGCGCCGGCAGTACGAACACGCGCAATCGCAAGACCGCGAAACGCAGAAAGCGCGGCCGGCGATGAAGGAGAGCATAAAAATGTTGCATAAAATTGTGACCTTACCCGGTAGCCATGACCGCCAAAATCACATGAAGGCAGAAATGAGAAAATTAAACCTCACCCCCTGCTTTCATTTCGGTATCCAAGGCAATAAACTATCCAAGACAGAGTTGGACAATGCAGTGATAGAACCCAATATCTTGCGAGCGGGAGAAATCGGTTGCGCACTGAGCCATTTACAACTGTACCGACAAATGCTAAAAGACGACATCCCATACATGATGATTTTAGAGGATGATATCATCATCGAAAACTCATTTCCAAAAGTTCTACCGGAGATAACCCGCTTCGTTCAATCTCACCTGCAAGGTACTGCAGCTGTGTTACACTTAAAAAAGCAATATCAATATTTGTCAAAAGTACATGCAATCACAAATGAAATCGGAATATATGAAACGCAATATGCCATCGGTACCCCCGGATATATCATCACTAAAGAAGCCGCGGCAAATATTTTGAAAATTCAAACTCCTCTTCGCTGGGAAATTGATATTTGGAAATTTTACTACTACATAGGCGCAGTCAAAATCTTTGCACCGAATATCAGTCTTATTCAAACGCCTGAAGATTTTCCATCAACCATTAACGCAATGGAAAAAAGAGTTCGTAATCATCGGTCAACAATTAATAGAAAACTCCGTTTTTTATCCTATCTTCTTTCTCAAGCGAATGGGCACCAGCGTTTGTTGTTTTAT
>Ga0129315_1000203_pt1 | contig 64472 bp, 57 predicted proteins | sample Cm827metagenome_FD_94432 | JGI IMG/M metagenome (GOLD analysis project Ga0129315, IMG submission 94432) | Eastern black-and-white colobus group fecal microbial communities from Wisconsin, USA - Cm827 metagenome | ecosystem: Host-associated > Mammals > Digestive system > Large intestine > Fecal... | reverse complement strand
AAGCCGCAATTCAAAGTTACACTTTGGTATGGGTCTATATATTACAAATTCGATTATGGAACAACATAATGGTCAGCTTATTTTAGAAAATTCAAAAGAAACCGGCGGCGCAAAGGTTACTATCAAAATTCCATATTAAAAGTAGTGGGCGGTACTGTGGTATCGCTCATTATTTTTTCAAATCTTTATGAAATCTGCAAATTTTCCATATAGCATATAGGTAAAGAATAAAGCTACATTCTGCCGGACGACGGCAAAAGAAAAAAAGCCGTCGTACAGCAGACAATTTGACACGCCCATTGAAACGGCGGCTTTGATTTTCAGAGCCGCCGTTTCTTTGCGTTTACACAAACCTATGACGACTTGCAGGGACACGGTAGCCGATTGGAGGTTGTTTTGCCGTGTCTTGTTTGCTTTTTCAAAGTTCACATGATCTACATCAGTTAAAAAAAGCATTGCTCCTCCTCCGGGCAAGTATAACATTGCATCGGCATTATCGTTCCATGTAATTCAGTATAATAATGGCTGTTCTTGGCGCGCCAGTTTTCCCTCACGGAAATCTGGCGTTTTTTGTTGCCATTTTTTCGGAGATGACCCGGTTGTCTGCCGGTGTCGGTCTCCGCCTCCATTCGATTCACCCGTCAATCACCCGTGAATCGAAATGGAGGTACATAATGAAGAAAATTAACCTTCGGGAACTTTATCCTAATGTTTATACAACAGACTTTTTGGTAGATGTGACAGAGGAAGTAATGGAGACTATTCGAGCAGCTGAACGTGCGGAAGCTGCTTATGACCGGAGGATGTATCGCTATAAGGCGTACTACTCCCTGGACTGCGACAACGGCATTGAAAATGCGATTCTGATGAAGTCCCAGACACCGGAGATGCTTCTGGAGGAAAAACAGTTTCAGGAGCAGGTCTATGCCGCTGTGATGAAGCTGCCGGAGAAACAGGCAAAGAGGATTTATGCCCGATACTATCTGGGAATGACGGTAAATGAAATTGCCGAAGTAGAAGGTATAGACCCAAGCCGTGTCCGAGACAGTATCCGCCGTGGATTAAAGCAGCTTGTAAAATATTTTTGATAAAATTTCATTTGATGCGCCTGTTTTTTGCCTTTTTTGTCAGTGTTAATAAGAAGGACAAGTTTTCCTCCTTCATCAGTACATTGACAATCGAATAGACAGCACAACAGGTACATAACCCATGTACGAGCGAATATGAAACGCCGCGAAGATGGAGCAGTCAGGGAGGTGATGAAAGAACTGCTTCGGAGCGATCTACGATTTCATAAAACGGATTGTGGCAGATTCGGCGCGATGACTGCATGGGGGCTTAAAGATACTTCCTCACGGCCCGCCAAAGACTTGGGGGGAACCCTGCGGCACACGATACGAACGATGCTGCGGAGTTATGACAGCCGCGCCAGCGGAGACCTGTTGTGTTCCCATCGTCAGGGGGCGTGGCAAATGTGATGAAAGCTGAGTTATATAAATAGGAAGCGTTTGCAGCTTCCTGTTCAAAATCAGATACCATGCGCTGGCAGTTTCGGCTGCCAGCGTATTCATGTGGCTTTGAACAAACACGATGACAAACTTGACAGATTGGAGGAAATATGCTTTATGGAAAAACTTATTACACGAAAAGAAGCAGCAGAAATTTTAGGTATCAGCATTGCAACGCTGGACGCGGCCCGTAACAATGGTCTTATTTTTTATGTGCAATATGTGCAGAATGGCTGTGTGTACTTTACTTCAGCGGGCCTTCAGGAGTATATCGCAAAATGCACCCACAGAGCAAAGCCAGCAGAAAAGAACGCAACTTATCGTAAACCTCGCAGAGCTGGAGTGTGAGCCGGTCCGTATCCTTGTCGAAATCAGAATGGTCTGATAAAACATAGATACAGCGCTGGAGTCTATTCTTAGGAGGTGACGGAATTGGCCAAACGGCAAACAATAATTCCTCAATATGGCACAGTTATGAAAAGAGGTGTCCTATATTATAGGACCAGAATCAAAGACGCGAATGGTAAGCTCGTAGCTATCTACGCAAAAACACCTGAAGAACTATACAACAAAGAAACGCTTGCGTTGGAACAGATTGAGAATGCCACTTTTCATCGGAAAACGCCCACAGTTGCAGAGTATTGTGAAAAGTGGCTGCTGATGCAGTCGGTTCATGTACGAGCTACTACTTTGACGGATTACACCTCAAAGGTTAGGCGGCATATTATAGCGGAATTGGGAGATAAACGGATGGGTGAGGTTAGCCTGGATGATATTCAGCTTGCCCTTGTTCCGGTTTCCAAAAAATCTGCATCGGTTTATAAATCTGTGGTAATCCTTTACAAATCTATCTTTCGCGCAGCGATGGAAAGCAGGATTATTGACCACAACCCAACGATTTATCTGACAACAAAAGGTGGCGGTGTTCCACAAGAGGATCGTCAGGCTTTGACAGATGAACAGGTGGAGCGCCTTTTGGATGCTATCCGAGATTTGCCGCCTTATGTCTTTGTCATGATTGGTTTATATGCAGGGCTACGCCGGGAAGAAATTCTTGCTCTGCAATGGGATTCAGTATATCTGGATACAGATACTCCATATCTGACGGTAAGACGCGGGCATGGCACGCCGCTGTCCTACACGCAGTTTAAGCGACTTTGGCAGTATATTGTTACGAGGACGGTCAAGGAGCGGAGCTATTATCGGTATGAAGATGGAAAAAGAGTAAAGCATACTGTCACACCTGTCTTGGGAGAAAAGGCTGCTCATAACGGAAAAGTGGTTTACAGTCTGGACTTTGAAGTAACACCCCATCAGCTGCGGCATACTTACATTACCAATCTCATTCATGCATCGGTAGATCCCAAAACGGTTCAATACCTGGCAGGCCATGAAAGCAGCAAGATTACCATGGACATTTATGCAAAGGTTAAGTACAACAGACCAGATGAGCTGGTCAGATCAATGAACTGTGCGTTTGCAAGCTGGGATGCAGCACAGTAATAACAAATAGGAAATGAAGCAGGAGCGAGGCAAGTATGTCTCGCTTTTTGTTTTACCTCAGCCGTATCTTTGATTAAATCGAGGCTTTCTGATAAAAAGAGAGTGTAGATACGGAGACTACACATTATCAAGAAAGGACGATCAAAGATGGCAAAAAAGAAAATACAGATCCCGAAGTACGGGACCATTACATTGAAAGGAATCCAGTATTACAGAACCAGGATTACGGATGCAGATGGAAAAGAGTTGAGTTTGTATGCCGCTACTTGTGAAGAATTGTATGAGAAGCAGTTAGAGGCCCGGAAGCAGGTGGAAGAAATTATCTTTCACCGGCAGCACCCGACAGTAGCCGAGTATGGAGAGAAGTGGCTGCTGATGCAGTCGGCAAAGGTGTCTGCGTCTACACTCAGAGGTTATACGAGGAATATGACAAACTATATCATAAAACCTCTGGGAGAGATGTATATGGAAGAAGTGACCGCTGACGATATTCGGCTGGCGCTTGTTCCATTGTCAAAGAAATCGGAAGGCTTATACAATAAGGTCAATATGCTACTCAAGTGCATTTTTTATGCGGCAGAGAGAAACCAAATTCTTGAACACAATCCCTGTGCGGGAATATCCGGTAAAGGCGGAAAACCGACAAAAAAGAAGGAGGCATTGACAGATCAGCAGGTAGCCGTGCTTCTGGATACAGTCAAGTGACTTCCTCCATATTTGTTTATTATGCTCGGTTTGTATTCCGGTCTGCGTCGGGAAGAAATTCTTGCACTGCAATGGGATTGTGTATTTCTGGACGAGGATACACCTTATCTATCGGTGAGGCGGGCATGGCGTACAGAGCATAACAGACCCGTGATTTCTACGGTGCTAAAGACTCCGGCGGCAAAAAGGGATATTCCGATACCGAAGTGTTTGGTGGATTGTCTGAGAGAAACAAAAGAAAATTCCATATCAGATTATATGATTGCTGACAGCAAAGGGGAGCCACTGGCTGCTTCGCAGTTTCAAAGAGTGTGGCAGTATGTCGTTGTCCGCTCCACTAAGCCCCGGAACTATTATAAGTATGTGAATGGGCAGAGCATCAAATACACGGTTACCCCAACGCTGGGCATGACCCAGAAAAATCAATCCAAAATCAGATATACGCTGGACTTTGATGTAACCTCGCATCAGCTGCGGCACACTTACATTACCAATCTTCTCTATGCTGGTGTTGATCCAAAGACCGTCCAATACCTTGCCGGACACGAAAACAGCAAAACAACTATGGACATCTATGCAAAAGTGAAGTACAATAAACCAGAGGAGCTGTTTGGGGTAGTAAATGGTGCGTTTCATCAGGCTATTGCTGAATGAAAAAATGCCGTTTTTTATGGTCCGCACACCGGATAACTGAGAGGCAGAAAGCCGGAAAAGCCCGGAGTATCAAGGGAAAACAGCTCAAAAACTCGCGCAGTACGGCCTCAAAGCCGCTCGTCGCGCTCCGCAGTTCAGCAAGCGATAATCTACAACTTAAAAATGCTAAAAAAGCCCGGAAATACGCTATTTTCCGGGCTTTTTCTATACCCCAAATTCTGCCTGGACTGTTCGGCTTTGATGGAATTTGAACGGAAATTTATGGGTTTATAGTGGTCAAATTACTGGTGGACAATAGGAGCAAATGAAGTCCAATTTTGCCATCGACGGACGAACACATATTTGACTGATTTACATAGAGCCTTGGCTCATTCTTTGAAAACGAGGATGGGTCGGGGCTCTATTTTTTTCGACCGAAATCCGGCGAGACAAATTTGAGTAGGAGGTAACAGGTATGACGGATTTCAATCAGAAGACCCATGACACCGATGTGGGCAGTCATGGCAGACAGTCGAGGCAGATGATGGAGGTGTTCGAGAATCAGGAGTTTGGTTCGATCCGCGTGTTGCAGGAGGCAGGCAAGACCTTCTTCTGTGCAAGCGATGTGGGGAAAGCGTTGGGGTATGTGAATCCCTATGCCGCAGTGAAACGCCATTGCAAAGGCCCCCTAACGAAACGCGAGGGGGTCGTTCAGAAGGTGAATCGGTACTGAAGTTGGACTTCAGGAGTATATTGCAAGGTTTACACATCGTGCAAGGCCGAAGGATAACAATCCGACTTTCCGAAGGAAGAGAACAGATGTCGGAAGTGTCGGTGCTGCGGAAGCATCTAATCAATTATGCCAAGGCAAAAGATGTTTTTACCGCGTATAAAGCATCCGGCTACAATCGGGAGTTCTATGAAGCCAATCGGGATATGCTGGCCTTGCGCAGTGCAGCGAAAAAAGTGTTTGATGCATATAAGAAAGAGAACGGCTCTGACAAGAAGCTTCCACACATCAGCGAGCTGAATGCAGAGTATGCCAATGCTTTTGGAACGAAAGAAAAGCTCCTATGCAGAGTACCACAAGACCAAATCGGAAATGCAAGATTGGCTTGTGGCGCAGAGGATTGTGCAGGAAATTCTGAAAGAGGACGAGCAGAAAAAAGAGCAGCTGCATGGGCAGGAAGTACGGCAGGAAGAGGAAAATAGACAAAGTAGTCGATGATGGAATGTCCGGTTTAGTGTGGGCGTAATGCTCATGCTGCACCGGGCTTTTTTCTATGGCAGGAACTGCCGTTAAAGCATCCGGAACGGATGCGCAGCCCGATGCCGCAGGCAGCGTTTTATGGGGATTGGGGAATTTCCCCAACAAGCAGAAAATCGCATTCGTGTCACGAAAGCCCTGCTTGCAGAAGACTAGCGACTTATGAGAAGTCGGCATTTTTTGTTTACTCTTAAAGCGTGCTGTGCTATAATGGCAATAGAATTTTTTGATGGCTTGGAAACCACTTAGAAAGATAGAAGGCGAGGAAAAAATGGCAGTATCGTACAACAGACTATTCAAACTCATGATTGACAGAAAAATGCGTAAAAAAGATTTGTGTGAGCTTGCCGGTGTGAGCACAAGCACTATGAGCAAGATGGGGCGGGACGAGATCGTTTCGCTGGAAGTCATTGATCGAATTTGTCAAAAATTGAGTTGTAATGTCGAGGATGTTCTTGAAATTCTGCCTGATAGTCCTGATAACGGGACATCAAAAAATGTAAAATAAAGACTGAGAACAAAGGCGGGTGAGCAATTTGAAGATTCTTGACAATATTACCAGTACGGTCAGGGATGATCTGCGAGTGGAAATCAAAAAGGGAAGCAAGGTGTCAATAGCGGCAGCCTGCTTTTCGATGTATGCGTATAAAGAGCTGAAGAAGCAGTTGGAATCTGTGGACGAGTTTCGTTTTATCTTCACATCGCCCACCTTTGTCAAAGAGAAAGCGGAAAAGCAGAAACGAGAATTCTATATTCCCCGTCTTTCCCGAGAGACCAGCCTATACGGTACAGAGTTTGAAATCAAGCTGCGCAATGAGATGACCCAGCGAGCTATCGCAAAAGAGTGTGCTGACTGGATCAGAAAGAAAGCGAAATTCAAATCAAACACAACCGGCGAAAACATGGCTGGCTTTATGACTGTGGATTCTAAAACAGCACAAACGGCCTATATGCCAATCAATGGGTTTACGACGGTGGACATCGGCTGTGAGCGTGGCAATAACAGCTACAACATGGTCAACTGCATGGAAGCTCCGTTCGCCCAGCAATATATGCAGCTTTTTGATGGATTGTGGAATGATCGTGAAAAGATGCAGGATGTCACGGACATGGTTTTGGAAAACATCAGCACGGCCTATGCGGAAAATTCTCCGGAGTTCATCTATTTTATGACCTTGTATCATGTGTTCAGTGAATTTCTGGATGATATCTCTGAAGATGAACTGCCGAACGAGGCTACTGGTTTCAAGCAGAGCAAAATCTGGAGTATGCTGTACGATTTCCAGCGGGATGCCGTGCTTGCCATCATCAACAAATTGGAAAAGTACAACGGCTGCATCCTTGCTGATAGCGTCGGTCTTGGTAAAACATTCACTGCGTTGGCAGTTGTAAAGTATTACGAAAATAGAAACAAGTCGGTGCTGGTGCTTTGCCCGAAAAAGCTGGCTGAAAACTGGAATACATACAAGGACAACTATGTCAATAACCCGATTGCATCGGACAGGTTGAACTACGATGTTTTGTTCCATACGGACCTTTCCCGCAATGGCGGACAGTCCAATGGCCTTGACCTGAATCGCCTGAACTGGGGCAACTATGATCTTGTGGTGATTGATGAATCGCACAACTTCCGGAACGGTATTGGTACGCACAGCAAGACGCAGGATAACCGTTATCAGCGTTTGATGGATAAGGTGATCCGTTCCGGAGTAAAAACCAAAGTTTTGATGCTCTCTGCAACGCCAGTCAACAACCGTTTTGTTGATTTGAAGAACCAACTTGCCCTTGCCTATGAGGGTAATTCGGAATTCCTTGACGAGCGGCTGAATACATCCAAAAACGTGGAGGATATTTTCAAGCAGGCGCAAAAGGCGTTCAATGCATGGAGCAAACTGCCTCAGGAGGAACGAACCACAGATGCGCTGCTGCGCACATTGGATTTTGACTTTTTTGAGCTGTTGGACAGCGTGACCATTGCCCGCTCCCGTAAACATATTGAAAAATATTATGACACTAACGAAATTGGAAAATTTCCCGAACGGCTCAAGCCAATTTCCAAACGTCCCTGCCTGACGGATTTGAACAACGCCATCAACTATAACGAGATTTATGAGCAACTCATGCAGCTCTCTTTGTGTGTGTATGCGCCCTCCAATTACATTTTCCCCAGCAAGCTCCAGAAATATAAAGAGCTGACCCACAATAAGGGTGAGAACCTGACCCAGACAGGACGTGAGCAAGGTATCCGCCGCTTGATGAGCATCAACCTCTTGAAGCGTCTGGAAAGCTCCGTACATTCTTTCCAACTGACACTGACACGAATCAAGGAACTGATCAATGGTACGATTCAGTCCATCAATCAGTTTGAGGCATACGGTCGGGCGGATTTGGACATGTACGATGCTGGTGGCGATGACTTTGATATAGATGATGAAAATTCGGATTTCTTCACCGTTGGTAAAAAGGTAAAAATCGACCTTGCGGATATGGACTGGAAGAGTTGGCGCACGGAGCTCAAACAAGATGCGGAGGTTCTGGAACTGCTGACCTTTATGGTTGCGGACATTACCCCGGAACATGATACCAAGTTGCAGGAACTGTTAAAGCTGGTGTCTGATAAAATCGAGCATTCAATCAATAATCAGAATAGGAAAGTCCTGATCTTCTCGGCGTTTTCTGATACGGCCGAGTATCTGTACGACCATGTCAGCGAGTATATCAAGAAGAACTATGGATTGAATACAGCGGTCATCACCGGCTCTATTGATGGAAAAACAACAATCAAAGGATTTCAGGCAACACTGAATAATGTGTTGACCTGCTTTTCCCCTGTTTCCAAAGGTCGGGATGTTCTGATGCCGGGCAGCACTACCGAGATTGATGTGCTGATCGCAACGGACTGTATCTCAGAAGGTCAGAACTTGCAGGACTGCGATTATCTGATCAACTACGATATCCACTGGAATCCGGTTCGCATTATTCAGCGGTTTGGCCGTGTTGATCGTATCGGCAGTCGCAACCAGTACATTCAGCTTGTAAATTTCTGGCCGGACATGACGCTGGATGAGTACATCAATTTGAAATCCCGTGTGGAGACCCGCATGAAAATCACTGTTATGACATCTACCGGTGATGATGACCTGATCAATCCGGAAGAAAAAGGTGATTTGGAATACCGCAAACCATTGTTTCTACATCATTGATCAGCTTTTTGCTTCTGAGCATCATCCTTGGTGTCTTTGGATTTTGCTTTTCTCATGCGATGATGAGCGGATTACAGACCCCTGCCGATATTCTGGGGGAAGCGGTACTATATTTGCGGGTCTATTTTGTGGGTTTCCCGTTTTTGTTCATGTACAATATTCTTTCTACCATGTTCACATCCATCGGTGAATCAAAAATTCCGCTGGGGCTGCTGATCTTTTCATCGATCCTGAATATTGTGATGGATCTTTGGATGGTAGCTGGTCTGGGGCTCGGCGTGTTCGGCGCGGCACTGGCAACCCTGATTGCCCAAGGAATTTCCGCTGTGTTCTCACTATTGATTTTCCTATATCGGATGCGGCGGTATAAGAGCGCCTTTGTCTGGTTTGACAGGCGGGAGCTGCGCTCGATGCTTCGAATTGCCGTGCCGTCAGTTCTCCAGCAGTCTACCGTGTCTATCGGTATGATGATCGTACAGGCAGTGGTCAATCCCTTCGGCACACAGGCGCTGGCAGGATATGCGGCAACGATGCGGGTGGAGAATGTCTTTTCTCTGATTTTTGTGTCCATCGGCAATGCGGTTTCTCCATATGTTTCCCAGAACCTTGGCGCAAACAAAACTCAGCGTATCAAAAAAGGCTACCACGCAGCATTGGTGCTGGATGTGTGCTTTGCAGCCATTGCCTTCCTTGTCATTGAAACGCTGCACACGCAGATTTCCTCGCTGTTCCTTGGAAAAGACGGAACAGCTCTGGCTTATCAGGTGTCTGGGGATTATATGAGGTGGATCGGTTACTTCTTTATCTTTATGGGAATTAAAATGGCGACCGATGGAGTTCTTCGCGGACTTGGAATCATGCGCCCATTCCTTATTGCCAACATGGTAAACCTTGCGATCCGCCTGTCCGTGGCTTTGATCTGTGCGCCGCGTTTTGGCATTGACTTTGTTTGGCTTGCTGTGCCTGCAGGCTGGCTTGCCAACTTTTTGGTTTCCTATGCGGCGCTCAGAAAATCCTGGCCAATGGATAAAGCGGCGAGCGCTCCCTAATACCCGGTTTATCAAACCACAATACAGAGAAAAGTGTCCATTTTCTATCCCGAAAACGTACAGTTGCCGCGATGAACAGAGGGCAGCGCGTCAATATGGCAAAGAAAAGCAAACGGCATACAGGCGATTTTATCCTCGAAAGAAGCCCCGAAACGCAACATAAAAGAAGCCCAGCATCGCGTCATTTGACGTGATGCTGGGCTTTTCCTGATTACAGCGATTTTCATCAGATAAGGCAATGCGCTGCTTGCAAACAGCTCTTTCGCATTTTGCTGCGTGGCGTGGGAATGTACTGTTTCGCAAAATTTCACGCGCAGAAGCATACCACGTACACTCTATCGTGCTTTGCTTTCTAATATATTTTTTTGCGCAAGAAGAAAGAAATTTGCTGTTTTCACTACGCCCGATTTTAGCACGGCGTTTTTACTGCCTCATAGTCAATTCACTCAGCAATTAAACCAAAATGCCGCAGCGCATCCTTGATCGCCTCGACCTTCTCAGGCGGGCAGGGATGATGCTCATGTTTTCTCTGCTCCACTGCGTTCGGCGCTTTGTGCATATCCAGTCCGACCATACGCTTGACCTCGGCAATATATGCCGTATGGACTTTGAAGCCGTACTTCTCCTGCACATACTCCTGAATACGCTTATAGGTCGGATGCTCCTTGACCTCGCCGGTTTCCACTTCCATTCTGACCTCAACCGTCAGTGGATTTGTTTAAGAGGACCACCGTCTCCACATGCTTGGTTCGCGCAAACAGATCCGCACAGCTGAGCCGTTCCGGCTGGTAACCGCGGTCTGCCAAATAACGCACATCCCGCGCGGCGGTAGCAGGGTTGCAGCTGATCATCACAACGCGGCGGGGGGCCATGGTGCATACGGCGTCCAGAGTGGCGACATCGCAGCCTTTGCGGGGCGGGTCCAGCAGAATCACATCCGGAGCAAGACCCTCGGCGGCCAGCTGAGAAGCGGCCTGGCCGGCGTCTGCGCACAAAAAGCGGGCGGCTACTCCCATGCGGGCGGCATTCTGCCGGGCGCTTTCCACCGCTTCGGGGATGATCTCCACGCCTACCAGATCGGCACAATCCTGCGCCATAGAAAGGCCGATGGTGCCCATGCCGCAGTATAGATCCAGCAAACGATCGGTGGGCTTCAGCTGTGCGTATTGCCGGGCCAGGGCATACAGCCGCTCGGCACTGGGGGTATTTACCTGATAAAAGGAAAGGGGACCCAGCCGGACGGGCACACCGCACATGGAGTCCTCAATATACCCCGGCCCATACAGGGGGATGCTTTCCAGCCCGGTGATTACATTGGTGCGCTGGGTATTCACATTCAGCAGGATGGTCTGGATTTCAGGGAACCGCTGCAGCATGGTGGAGCAGAACGCTTCACTGTGAGGCAGGCTGCGGCCATTGATGACAAGACACAGCATAATTTGCCCGGAATGAGTGCCCCTGCGCAGAAAAATATGCCGCACCAAGCCGGTATGGCTGGTTTCATCATAGGGGGAAACTCCGTTTTCGTCCATCCAGGAGCAGACTGCCTGGGCAATCTGGTTCAGAATGGCAGGCTGAAGCAGGCAATCTTCACAGGGGATAATCCGATGACTGCGGCCGGCATAAAAACCGGCGACCGCATGGCCCCGCTCGTCCCTCTGAACCGGGAACTGAACCTTATTGCGGTAGCGGTCCTCCTGCGGGGAAGACAACACCTGGTCAATGGGCAGTTCCAACCCTCCAATGCGGCGGAACGCATCCAGAACAAAGCCTTTTTTGGCCTCCAGCTCGGCCTCGTAGGTCAAATGCCGGAAACAGCACCCGCCGCAGGGGCGGCAGATGGGGCAGTCCTCGTCCCGGCGGCCGGGGCCGGGCTGCTCCAACTTGTCCACAATGCCGTAAGCATACCGCTTGCAGTCCTTGACAATGCGCGCCGTAACCCGATCGCCGGGTGCGGTATCGGGTACAAAAACGGCCTCGCCCTCATATCGGCCAACCCCGCTGCCTTCACTGGTCAAACCGGTGATCTCCAGCGGGATGCACTGATTCTTTTGTACAGCCATTTTCTCAATCCTCCAACAGCCGCATGGGCAGATACAGGCAGTGCCCATCGGCGAGTTCGTCCAGGCCCTCAATGGGGGGGCGTTCCGCCAAAAGGTTAATGGTCAGCGCGGCGGCGGTATCAGTCACGGTGGGCAGATCATAATAAACCACCCGGGCGACACCAGCCTCCGCCAACTGGCGGGCCTGAAGCTCATTCAAGGCAAACCCCGCCAGAAGGGAAGGCGCTTCACCATTGGTCCACCCTTGCTGAGCAGCTTCCTCCAAAGCGGCCTGACCGCTTTCGGGCCCGCCGAACAGAATGGCTTCCGGAGTGCTGCCCAAGCTCAAAACAACGGGGGTGTCCTCGGCATCGGCCGCGGGAGTTTCACCGTCCCGGGCATCCTGCTGGGCCTGTTCAATCTGGGACAATTCATCCGACAGTGTTTGGTCAGGCTCTTCCTGAACCGGATTGGAGAAAATGCCGTAATGCTCGCATTCGTTCAATACGGCCTGAAGCAGGGGATTAGACAGACTGGTTTCTTCCTGGCCGCGCAGAATGTACTGCATCAGATAATCCCCGTTCAAATCCGGCAATATGCCGCCGTTCCAATCCGACGCCAGGGCTGCGCCCAAAAGCTCGCCGCCGCTGGCAGGGTCGCTGCCCACATACCAGATGTTGCCGGTTTCCACGAGGCCCTCCTCCGGGGCGGCCCCCGCCAGAATCACCGGCAGCCCGGTTTGGGCCAGTTGTTGGGCCAGGTTTGCTGCCGTGGTACGGTCGTCCGCCGCCACAATGGCAGCCCGGACGGTTTTGCGCTTCTGAGTGCGCTGAAGCTCTTCCAGCTGTGCGGCGGCATCGCCCTCGGCATCCAGCGTGTAAAGCGTACAATCCGTCAACTGCTGAGCCAGCCGATCCGAATCCAGATAGGTAGCACCGTTCTTATCAGTAAAAAGCACCACGGCCGATGCGGGCGTAAAAGCACCGCTTGCCGTCAGCCAAACCCAAAGGCAGAGCGCAAGTGCTGCAAGGCAGCCCAACACGCAGAAAATTTGCCGACGGTGTGCTTTGAAACTCTTCATAGATAAAATCCCTCCTGCGCCCTACGCAGAAAAAGCAGGCCACAGCGAAGCAAGTGGAGGCTGCGGTCTGCCGATGTGAATGCAGAAAAAATCAATTTTGCCCGGAAGATTCCAAACTGGCCAGGTATTTGCTTGGGGGAACCCCCTTCGCCTTCTTAAAAACCCGGGAGAAATAGAATTGGTCAAAGAAACCGACGGAGACCGCAATTTCCGCAATGGAAAGCTGGGAATTGCGCAGCAGATGGCAGGCCTCACTGATGCGGTAACTGGTAAGGTAATCAATGGGGCTTTGGCCGACGTTGCTCATAAACACCCGGTAAAGGTGGCTGCGGCTTACACCGACGGCTTTGGCAATATCGTCAATGCTGATGTCGTGCGAATAGTTGAACTGAATGTACTTCACCGCATTGAATACGTACTGCGAGCTGGAATTGGCGGCCCGAGGCTCCATCTCCTGCGCCTCTTTAATGAGGCTGGCCATGAAGATGTACAAATAGCCCACCATCAGGGCCTCACTTTGCGGGTCCGGCCCACGGGAAACGAAAATGTTGTTCAGGGCGGCCCGCACGGTGTCGACGTCCTTGCAGTGGTAGACGGGATTGGCGTCCGTAAAGGGGGTTTGCTGCACCAAACGGTTGGCGCAGGCCCCGTTGAAGCCTACCCAGTAATATTCCCAGGGGTCGGCCGAGTCGGCACAATAGACGATCAGCTGGTTCGGCTTGATGAGAAACAGATCGCCAGGAACAAGATCATACGTTTTACCGCCCACTTTGTAACTGCCCTTTCCGGACACCACCAAATGGATCAGGTAATGGTCACGAATGCCCGGGCCCCAGGTATGGCCGGGAACGCAGCGCTCCTGCCCGCAGTTAAAGATGGAAAGCTCCACATTGTCTGTGTAGTTTTGCTTAAAGGACTGCTTATAGACATTTGCCATCCGAATCACTCCCGATTTTTCACAAACTTCATACCGTTGTTTTTTCATTATAGCAGACAGCTCAACAAAAGTCCATGCCAAAGTGCGAAAACCGTGTTTACATCATCAAAAAACTTGATATAATGGAGATAAATTTGAGAGAGGATTCTCAAAAAAGTACGGCACCTCGCATGTTGCACAGTGAAGCAGCAACACTTTTGTGCAGAGTGCCGGCTGAATCCGATTGGTGAGGCAGGGCTGCCCATCCAAGAAAACGAGAAGCAAATTGTGCATTGCGGCGCGTAGGCCGCCAGGCAAAGAAAGGTGTAATGAGCAATGGCAAAGGTTCAGCAGTTGATTGACCACATTCGTGAAGGCCGTTATGATCGGGCTTTTACCCGGCTGTACGCCGCGGATGAAAAGGCGCTGGAAAAGCAGAAGGCGCGCTACATTCAGGCACTGGAGCAGTTCGCGCTTTACTATGGCACAGACCGTGAGGCGGCGCTGTACTCTGCTCCTGGCCGCACGGAGATCGGCGGCAACCATACCGACCACAATCATGGTGTGGTGCTGGCCGGCGCGGTGAATCTGGACGTGATCGCGGTGGTGAGCAAAAACGAAGACGGTTTCATCCGCATCAAGTCCTATGGCTTCGACAGCCAGTTTGTGGTGGACCTGAGCGATTTGACCCCGCACGAGAACGAGTTTGGCTCTTCCGATGGGCTGATTCGCGGAGTGGCGGCCGGCATTGCCAAGGAAGGCGGCCAGGTGGGCGGCTTTGACGCTTACTTTACCTCCGACGTCCTTCAGGGGTCCGGCCTGTCCAGCTCGGCGGCGTTTGAAGTGATGATCGGCGCCATTCTGCGGGGCGAGTACAACGGCAATGATATGGAAACGTTCAGCCAGGTGGAGATCGCCAAAATCAGCCAGTATGCCGAGAACGTGTTCTTCGGCAAGCCCTGCGGTCTGATGGATCAGACGGCCTGTGCAGTGGGCGGCGTAATCACCATTGATTTCAAGGACAATGCACATCCCGTGGTGAACCAGGTGCCGTTTGATCTGGCCGGGCAGGGCTATGCGCTGTGCATCAGTGATACCAAGGGCAGCCATGCGGATCTGACCGACGATTATGCAGCCATCCGCCGCGAGATGGAGAGCGTGGCCGAATTCTTCGGCAAAAATGTGCTGCGCGAGGTGGACGAAGCAGATTTCTATGCAAACATTGCCAAGATCCGCCCCGTAACGGGGGACCGCGCAGTGCTGCGGGCAGCCCATTTCTATGCAGACAGTCGCCGCGCCCGGCAGCTGTACGAGGCGATTCAGGACAATCGCTTTCAGGATTTCCTGAAGCTGATTGTGGAGGGCGGCCATTCCAGCTTTGAATACAACCAGAATGCGTACAGCCTGTCTAACTACAAGGAGCAGGGCGTTTCCATCGGTCTGGCGGTTTCTCAGAAGATTCTGGCCGGCCGCGGTGCGTGGCGCTTGCAAGGCGGCGGCTTTGCCGGAACCATTCAGGCGTTTGTGCCGCTGGATCTGTTGGAGACCTACCGCAGCACCATTGACGGTGTGTTTGGCGAAGGCTCCTGCTATGTGCTGAGTGTGCGCAACTACGGTGCCGTGCCGGTCACTGAGGAGATGTGAGCGCACAGCGGCGGAACTTGACTGTGGTGTGTAACCCTGCTCAAGTCATAACACTTTAAATCGTGGAATAGAATGTTTAGAAAATGGCCCGGGTATGGCAAGTTTTGACCGTACCAGGGCCATTTTTTTGAAACGGTCTGCCCGCATATTGCCCTAATCTGCATCATATAGATAACACCAGAAACGCGCGAAAGGGGCGAAGGTATGGAATTGAAGGTGTTTAAGGACACCCTTGCCGCGGCGGGCGGCTGCTACGATGCAAAAGCGGAGCTGCCGGTGGAAACCGAGATTTTGATCCCGGATTATCTGCCGCAGGTGTTCAAAATTGTGAAGTGCTTTGTGTCCTTGGTGGTGCTGCAAAAGCAGATTCTCAACGGGAGAATAACGCTGGATGGCTATCTGCGCTGTACGGTGTGCTATCAGGCGGAGGAAGAACAGAGCCTGTGCCAGACGGAACAGAAGCTGCCCTTTACCCGCACCATTGACCTGGCCCCGGCGCAGGCGGGAGACGGCCAGATCCAGGTGGGCGGCGAAGTGGAATACCTGAACTGCCGGGCGGTAAACCAGCGGCGCATTGATGTGCGGGGGGCCTACGCACTGAACCTTCGGCTGGTGTGCATGGCTGCGCAGGAAGTGGTAACAGCGGTGGCAGACTGCGGGGCCGAACAAAAAACGGCGCTTTTGAGTGGGATACGCCCTGCCGCAAACCTGGATAAGCTTATCACCTGTGAGGAAGAAGCGGCCTTCCCGGAAACACCGGCTGCCGTGCTGGACATTGCCGGGGTTGGCCTGGTGGAGGAAGTGAAGGTTATTTCCGGCAAGGCAGTGGTCAAAGGCAAGATTCAAACGCGGGTGCTATACCGTACCGGGCCGGGCTATCAGCTGGAAACCCTTCGCCGGGAAGTACCATTCAACCACATTGTGGATCTGGAGAATGTGGGGGAGGACTGCACTTGTTTTGCTGCGGTGGAGCCGGTTGGGTGTACGCTGATGGCCGGTCAGGAGGGCCAGACGTCGCTCTCCGTATCAGCACTGCTGCATCTTCGTGCCTGGCGGCGGGTGGAGTGCTACGGGGTAGCCGATGCGTTTTCCACCCGATACGAACTGAAGGAAACCCGGCAAACGGTGACCATGGAGCAGCTGGCTGCCAATTTGGACGAACTGGTGGAGACCTCGGCTGCCGGAACCCTGCCAGATGAAAACGCGGAACTGCTGCAATGCTTTGTAACGCTCAGCCCGCTGGAATTGACGGAGGCGGGCGGCTGTGTACAGCTGCGGGGGCGGGCCATGGCTCATCTGCTGTGCATGAACAGCCTGGGTGAGAGCGACTGCTACGACAAGGCCTTTGAGTATACGCTGCCGCACACGCTGGAAGGAGAAAGCGGGCAGTATCGGGCAGAATGCTGGGCGGCGCCTGCTCAGGTGAGCTGGAGCCGTACCGGTGGCGAGGTGACCGTCAAGGCAAGCCTTCAGGTGACCGGACTGGTAATGCAGCGGCAGACCGTGAGCATTCTTTCAGATCTTGCCTGCGGCGACCCGCTGGAACGCCCGGACCCGGAGGTGGCCCTGCGCATTTATTACGCTAAAAAAGGGGAGGCCCTTTTTGACATTGCAAAACGATACCATGTATCACCAAACACCATTCAGCAGTGCAACCGGTTGGAAGGGCCTGCTCTGGAGCAGGATATGCGGCTGCTGGTGCCCATGGTGGTGTAAAAAAAGGGGGGAGTGACCATGGAGACCGGAAGCCTGTATCGAGACATTGCCAGCCGCACCGGAGGCGATATCTATATTGGTGTGGTTGGCCCGGTGCGCACCGGGAAGAGCACTTTCATTAAAAAGTTTATGGAACTGATGATTTTGCCGGGGCTGCAGAATCAGGCAATGAAAGCCCGGACGAGGGACGAACTGCCTCAATCTGCTGCGGGGCGCACTATCATGACCACCGAACCAAAATTTATTCCGGAAACGGCGGTGACGGTGGAGCTGGAAGGCGGCGGCAGCTTTCGGGCGCGGCTGATTGATTGCGTGGGGTATATGGTGGAAGGTGCCATGGGCCATGAGGAAAATGACCAGCCCCGTATGGTAAAAAGCCCTTGGTTTGAGGAGGAGATCCCCTTTGACCAGGCTGCGGAGACCGGCACCCGGCGGGTGATTCGGGAGCATTCCACCATCGGGCTGGTGGTGACCACCGACGGTTCGGTGAGCGACATTCCCCGGGAAAAATATCAGCCGGCAGAAGCCCGAGTGGTGGCCGAACTGGAAGAGCTGGGCAAGCCATTTGTGATTTTGCTGAACTGTGTTCGCCCAGAAACGGAGGAGAGCCGCGCCCTGGCAGCCCGCATGGAGGCGGAATATGGCCATGCGGTGCTTCCGGTTAACTGCGAAGATCTGACGGCGGCCCGCATTAATGAAATTTTGCAGAGTGTGCTGTATGAGTTTGATGTGCGGGAGCTGGCATTTGAGCTGCCCCGCTGGGTGACCATGCTGGAGCCGGATCATTGGCTGCAGCAGGCCGTCTATCAGGCGGCGGCCGAATTCGCGACGCAGGTCAACCAGATGAAGGACGTTGTAAACCACAGTGACCCAGTGAAGTGCGAGTACCTGAAGGGTTCCCGCGTTAAGGAAATGGAATTGTCCACCGGCTGTGTGCGGCTGGAACTGGACCTGAAGCCGGACATCTTTTATCAGGTGCTGGGCGAAACCACCGGTCTGGAGGTGTGCGACGAAGCCAGCCTGATGCCCTGTATTCTGGATCTTGCCAAGGCCAAAAAGGCTTATGAAAAAGTGCGCAGTGCCCTGGAACAGGTGGAGGCAACGGGCTATGGGATTGTGATGCCGTCCATTGGCGAATTGCAGCTGGAGGAACCGGAGATCGTGCGGCAGGGCGGCCGATATGGTGTGCGGCTGCAGGCAAGTGCACCGTCCATCCATCTACTGAAAGCCACCATTCACACGGAGATCTCTCCCATTGTGGGCAGTGAGAAACAGTCCGAAGAGTTGGTTCGGGGCTTGCTGCAGGATTTTGAGGCTGACCCCATTAAGATCTGGGAGTCCAACATTTTTGGCAAAAGCCTGCACGAACTGGTGAACGAGGGGCTGCAATCCAAACTGCTGCATATGCCGCAGGAGGCCCGCGCCCGCCTGCAGGAAACGCTGGAACGGGTCATCAATGAGGGGTGCTCCGGGCTGATCTGCATCATTTTGTAAAGTAACTGCCGTTCAGGCGGAGTGATTAAACGGGCACCAGGCAGACCATACTTCCTCCAAAACTGGAAGCAAGACGCGTTCTTTCCCATAGAAGAGCGCGCGGAAAAGGGGGAAGAGGTGCGTGAATGCAAAGCGGCTGCTGGCGCTGTTCGGAGCGTTCATATTGGCATTTGCGGTGGTGTTGGGGCGCTGCTATGTGACGGCGGATAACCAGGCGTATGCCGCTGCGGCGGAGGAGCAGCGAATTACAAACCTCCCCTTGGAAGGAGAACGGGGCGATTTCTATGACGCGAACGGGGTACCGCTGACCGGAAAAGAGCTGCGGTATTATGCGCTCTGCATTCCGGGCGAAAGCAGTTATGCGCGGCTGTTTCATCTGGCAGCGCCCAGCGCCCAGAACCTGCTGTATACCCGCCGCAACGCGGCAGAGCCGTTTCTGATCCCGGTATCAGGCGATTTGAGCGATACCGGGGTGTATACCTATGCGGTTCCCAAGCGCTATCTGGAAGCCCCGATTGCGTGCCACCTTTTGGGCTACCTGAATGGAGAAGGAGAAGGAGTGGCCGGGCTGGAACTGGCCTATGAGGAGGTTCTGCACCCGGCGGCAGGCAGCTACATTCAGTGCGAGACCAACGCAAAGGGGGCATTGCTGAACGGGCAGCCGCCGAAGCTCTATTCCGGCACCGAGCAGTGGGGTGTGCAGCTGACCCTACGTGAAGAAATCCAGCGGGCCTGTGAAGGCATTGCCGGCAGCCAGATGGTCAGCGGCTGCATTTTAGTGCTGGAAACCGGCACAGGTCGGATTCTGGCCAGCGTAAGCCTGCCGGAATTTGACCCGGAGCATGTGGCGGCAAGCATTCAGGCGGACGATACCTCACTGCTGAACCGCCCTCTTTGCGCCTTCAACGTCGGTTCCGTGTTCAAACCGGTGCTGGCAGCGGCTGCGCTGGAGCAGGGGCTGGATTGGTTCACGCACACCTGTGTGGGCTATGTGGAAGTGGACGGCCATATTTATCGCTGTGCGGGGGGCATTCCGCACGGGAATGTCAACCTGCGGCAGGCACTGGAACAGAGCTGCAACTGCTACTTTGTGCGGCTGGGGCAGCAACTGGGGGGCCGGGCTGTGTGGGAGATGGCGCGCCGCTTGGGGTTTGGGCAGGCGGTGTATCTGTCTGCCGGAATGAAAACCGTTGAGGGAACGCTGCCGGGGCCGGAGGTGCTGGAAAATACCGGCCAGCTGGCGGGGCTAAGTTTTGGCCAGGGGCAATTGACGGCGACGCCGCTGCAGGTCGCGGCATTTATGGACGTTATTGCAAGCGGCGGAAGCCGGCACAGCCCCTTTGTGGTGGAGGGCCTGATGAACGAGGCGGATGGCAGTCTGCTGGAGAAAAATCCAGCCCCGGCGGGCAGACGGGTGCTTGAACAAGCCGATGCAGAACGGTTGCGGGATATGCTGGCCACTGTGGTGAGCGACGGCATCGGCGGCGAGGCACAGCCAACCTTTGGCACAGCGGCCGGGAAAACCGGAACGGCCCAGACCGGGCGATATAATAAACAAGGGGAGGAACGGCTCAATTTCTGGTTTGCGGGGTTTTATCCGGCTGAAGAGCCGCGCGTTACCGTGGTGGTGATGCAGGACGACCAGGCGGAGGCCCCGGTCAGCTCGGCAGCGGTGTTCCGGCAGGTGTGCGATGCGCTGCACTTTTTACTGGGCCGGACAGAGACCGTATCGACAGAATCCGATGGAACGGCTTGACAATTGGAAAAGGGCTGATTATAATCAAACATGGAATAAGAAAAAGCTGTGAAAGGGCCAATGGCAGTGCCCAACGGCAAGAGAGAAAGGGTGCCCCGGCTGAAAGCACCCTGCCGAATTGCTGCCAGAGCCACCCCGGAGCCTTCGCCTGAAAAGCGAACGTATCCGCTGCGTTAAGGCGGGAAAAGCGGCGGCATTGTTGAAGAATGCCGCAATTTGGGTGGTACCACGGAAGCTGACAGCCTTCGTCCCTTTTTGAGGGGCGGAGGCTTTTTTCGTGGTCTGCGGCTTTTTCTCAGGACAAGTTGTAAAAACACCAGCAGAGCGCCCAGCGCCGCAGGCCCGGGCTGCCCGGCAGGAAGTTTTGGCATGGAGGAGTTAGAAACTATGGAATGGACCGGACTCAATGAACTGCGTGAAAAATACCTGAGCTTTTTCGAAGGCAAAGGGCACCTGCGGCTGAACAGCTTCCCGCTGGTGCCGAAGAATGACCCCAGCCTGCTGCTGATCAACAGCGGCATGGCGCCCATGAAGAAATGGTTCCTGGGCCAGGAAGAGCCGCCCCGTCATCGGGTGACTACCTGCCAGAAGTGCATTCGTACCCCGGACATTGAGCGCGTGGGCATTACCGCGCGCCATGGCACGTTCTTTGAAATGCTGGGCAACTTCAGCTTCCAGGATTATTTCAAGAATGAAGCCATTGCCTGGGCTTGGGAATTCCTGAACAAGGAACTGGGAATCCCGGCGGAGAAGCTGTACATTTCCGTTTATCAGGATGACGATGAGGCCTACGACATCTGGACGAAGACCATCGGTATCGCCCCGGACCATATGGTGCGCTTCGGCAAAGAGGACAACTTCTGGGAGCATGGCTCCGGCCCCTGCGGCCCCTGTAGCGAAATCTACTTTGACCGCGGCCCCGAGCATGGCTGCGGCAAGCCCGATTGCCATGTGGGCTGCGAGTGCGACCGCTTTATGGAGGTCTGGAACCTGGTGTTCAGTCAGTACGACTCCGACGGCAAGGGCAATTACGCTCTGCTGGAGCGGCCCAACATCGACACCGGCATGGGTCTGGAGCGCCTGGCCTGCGTGATGCAGGGCGTGGGCAACCTGTTTGAGGTGGATACCGTTCAGGCTCTGCTGCACCATGTGGAGCGGGTGAGCGGCAAGACCTATGGTCTGGACGACAAGACCGACATTTCCATCCGCGTGATTACCGACCACATCCGGTCCACCACCTTCATGGCCAGCGATGGCATTCTGCCCTCCAACGAGGGCCGCGGCTACGTGATGCGCCGCCTGCTGCGCCGCGCCGCCCGTCACGGCCGTATGTTGGGCATCAACCGTCCCTTCCTGACTGAGCTGGTGGATACCGTGATCGAGACCAGCAAGGCCGGCTATCCGGAACTGGAGGAGCATGCCGATTACATCAAGAAGGTCATCGGAACGGAAGAGGAGCGCTTCTACCGTACCATTGACCAGGGCATGAACATCCTGAACGGCCTGATCGACAACATTGAGCGTGCGGCACAGAACGGCCGTGCCCGCATTCTGTCCGGTCTGGAGGCATTCAAGCTGAACGATACGTTCGGCTTCCCCCTGGATTTGACCAAAGAGATTGCCGCTGAGGCAGGCATTAAGGTGGACGAGGAGACCTTCCGCGCCGAAATGCAGAAGCAGAAGAGCCGTGCTCGCGCTGAGCGTCTGGCCAAAGACATTTCCGGCTGGTCTGCGGACCTGTTCGGCGAGCTGACCGCCGAGCCCACCAAGTTCACCGGCTACACCACGCTGGAGGATACCGGTGTGATTCAGGCCCTGTCGGACGAGGAAGAACTGCTGGATGCCATTTCCACGGACGATGGCCCGAAGGATGGCGTGCTGGTGGTTTTGGATAAGACGCCTTTCTATGCGGAAATGGGCGGTCAGGTGGCTGACCATGGTGTGCTGCTGGTGGGCGATGCCAAGCTGACGGTGAAGGACGTGAAGAAAACCCCGAAAGGCTACTACGTTCACAACTGTGTGCTGGAGAACGGCATGGTGCAGGTTGGGCAGGAAGCCAAGGCCTGTGTGAGCCGCGGCCGTCGCAGCGCCATTGCCCGCAACCATACGGGCGCCCATCTGCTGCAGGCTGCCCTGCGCGAGGTGCTGGGCAACCATGTGCACCAGGCCGGTTCTTATCAGGACGACGAGCGCCTGCGCTTTGACTTTACTCACTTCAGTGCGATGACTCCGGAAGAGCTGGCTTTGGTGGAGCACATTGTCAACCAGAAGATCTTCGAGGCGCTGGACGTGACGGTGCGCACGATGCCCATTTCCGAAGCCAAGAAAATGGGCGCGATGGCCCTGTTCGGCGAGAAGTACGGCGATGAGGTCCGCGTGGTGGACATCAACGGTTGGAGCACTGAGCTGTGCGGTGGCACCCATGTGACCAATACCGCACAGGTTGGCTGCTTCAAGATTGTGGGTGAATCCAGCGTGGCTGCCGGTGTGCGCCGCATTGAGGCCACCACTGGTCTGGGCGTGATGCGGCTGCTGGACGAGCGCACCGCAATGCTGGAGGAGACCGCTTCTTCGGTGAAGGCCAACAACCTGAAGGATGTGCCCGCCCGTGCTGCGGCTCTGGCTGCTGAATGTAAGAGCCTGAACAAGGAACTGGAAGAGCTGAAGGCCAAGATGGCTTCTGCTAAGATCGACGGTCTGTTTGAGAACGCCGTGGATGTGGACGGTGTGAAGATCATGACGGCTTACCTGTCCGGCACCACGGCTGATGCGCTGCGCACCATGTGCGAGCGCGTGCGGGATAAGGCGCCCAACGTGGTGGCGGCTCTGGTTGGCTCCAGCGACGGCAAGCTGACGCTGGCCGTTACCTGCGGCAAGAACGTTCTGGGCCGCGGCCTGAAGTCTGGCGTGCTGGCAAAGAAGATTGCTATGCTGGCCGGCGGCAACGGCGGCGGCAAGCCCGATTTCGCCATGGCCGGTCTCAAGGATGCGACCAAGGTGGACGAGGCGCTGAACGCCGTGCCTGAAATCGTTCGGGAAGAACTGAAGTAACGCAAATGGAAATGGCCGATACGGGCGGGCGGCCGCCCGCCGCGTCGGCAAAAAATAAAAGAGCCGGGTGAATCCGGATTTATTTGAACGATTTTGCGAAAGGAGAGAGTTCCATGGAGGATTGCCTGTTTTGTAAAATCGCAGCGGGCGAGATCCCCTCGAACAAGCTGTTTGAGGACGATCAGCTGCTTGCGTTTTACGACATTGACCCGCAGGCCCCGGTGCATTTTCTGGTTATCCCGAAAAAGCACATTCAGTCTGCGGCGGCCCTCACCGAAGAGGATGGCGCACTGCTGGGCCATGTGTTTGCGGTGATCGCCCGCCTGTGCAAGGAGCTGGGCTGCGATAATGGCTATCGTGTAGTGAGCAATGTGGGCGAGGACGGCGGCCAGAGCGTGAAGCATCTGCATTTTCATGTTCTGGCAAAACGCAGCCTTGCCTGGCCTCCGGGCTGATGTCGGAGCGCCCTGTCTGCGTTCCAAAGCAAACTGCGGCTAACTCTTTAGTAGTTTGCATCGTGAAAAAAGGAGGAGATAAATCTATGTCTACCTACCATTTGGAAGTGGCCGGCCTGAGCCGTGAATTGCCAATCTGCCAGATCAGCGATCAGCTTTCCATTGCTGCCTTTATCATGCTGGGCGATCCCGAACTGTGCGTTGCCAGCGCAAAAGCGCTGCTGGAGAAGTGTCCGGAGTTTGATGTTTTGCTGACGGCTGAAACCAAGGGCATCCCTCTGGCGCATGAAATGGCTCGCCAGAGCGGCAAACGCTATGTGGTTGCCCGTAAAGGTGAAAAACTTTACATGCCGAAACCTGTCGTTGTAACGGACAAATCTATTACCACGGCCGGCGAACAGAAGCTGGTGGTGGATCAGGCGGAACTGGATGCCATGAACGGCAAGCGGGTGCTGATTGTGGATGACGTGATCAGTACCGGTGGTTCGATGCACGCGCTGGAAGCCCTGGTGGCGCACAGCCAGTGCCAGGTGGTAGCGGAAGCTGCCGTGCTGGCGGAAGGGGATGCGGCAAAACGGAAGGATATTATCTTCCTGGCACCGCTGCCCCTGTTCTTCCACTGAGCGCCCGACGCAGGCCGCTGGCTTGTTTCTGCTTCAGTTTTTTAGCGGCGCAGTTTTTGCTGGCCGTTTTGCCGCTGGTGGCCTGGGTGCTGCTGGCGGCTTTTTGCGTATTGGGCTTTGGCAGAAAGCAAAGCCGCTTCGCCTGCTGGACGGCAGCGGCCGGAATGTTGCTTGGAATTGTGATGGCGGGCATCCTTGGCCGGTTTGTGATTGCCTCGGTGGAGAAAAAGGCCGGCCAGACGGTGCAGCTTACCGTTTGCGTCGAATCGGTCTCGTCCTCTTATCAGGATGGGATGTGCCGCGGCCTGCTGCTGGTGGAAGAAGAAAACGGAAGCCCGGTGCATTACCGGGTTTATGGCACGGCATTTCCAGAATCGGAACTTGGTGAACGCTTTTCAGCGCAGTTTTCGATGGAAGGGCTGGACGGTGAGGAATACCGCTTGGCCGACTACGCCGACGGGGCGTATTTGCAGGCGGAGATGCAGGGAGATTACCAGCCGTTGGCGCCAAGCCGCGCAGCGCGCTTTGCCTTTGCGAGGCTTGGCCGGAAGATGGCGCAAAACCTTCTGGCTCAGCTGCGGCAGCCATACAGCGGCCTGCTGGCTGCGATGACGTTGGGGCAGACCAGTTATCTTTCAGCGGAGGCAAAAAGCGTTTTTCGCAGAGCGGGCATTTCCCATTTGTTGGTGGTGTCCGGCCTGCATCTGACGCTGACCGCAGGAGTGTTTCTGAGCAAGGGGAAGAAACGGTATTTTCGCGCAGGAGCCTTGGCGGCGGCGCTGACGGCGCTTTTCATGATGGAACTGGCGGGAATGACGCCTTCCGTGGTGCGGGCCGGCACGGCAATGCTGGTGAGTGTAGCCGGCACGTTTGTGCTTGCTGCACCGGACCCGCTCACGTCCCTTGGGTTGGCAGGGCTGCTGCTTTGCCTGGGAAACCCTTACGGCGTCTGCGATTTGAGTTTTCAACTTTCTTTCTGTGCCTGCCTGGGCTTGGTCGCCTGCCAAAAAGTAACCACTCGGGCAAAGCGGAAACACAGTGGGGCCGTCTGGCTGCTGTCGCTGCTTCTGCCGCCGGTTTTTGCTGCACTGTTTACCCTACCAGTGCAGCTTTTGCAGGGCTTGACTGTGAGCGGAGTTTCGGTGATCGCCAACCTGGTCACGGTGTGGCTGACCGCCCCGGCGCTCAGCTTTGGGCTGCTTGGCTGCCTGGTAGGGCTTTTGCCCCGGTGCCGGGTAGCGGCAGGCTTTTTGCTGGTCCCGGCCGGGCTGTGCGTGCGGCTGATGCTGGCGCTGGCCACTTGGGCGGCAGAACTTCCCTTTGCGGTGCTTGTGCTGCCCCGATGGGAGACTCTGGGCGTATTTGTGCTGTGTGCTTTCCTTGCAGGGATGTGCCTGCATAAAAAGAAAGGACGCCTGCTGTGGGTCTTGCTGCCGATCGTGATTGCGGTTTCGGCAGGCGGCATCTGGCGGCTCAATCGGGACGTGGTTCGGGTTCAGCTGGTGGGGCCGACGAACAATCCCTGTGCGGTTGTTACGGAGAACGGAACGTCGCTGGTGCTGTTCCGGGGCGGAAGCATTCAACAAAACCGGACGATGGAGTACCTGGAAAATTGCGGCATATCCGAAGCGGAGCTGGTTGTGGATCTGCGGCAAAACGGTGAAGCATTGTGTCTTGCCGCCCGGCAGGTTGTTACGGCAGAATCGCTGGCCCAGGGAGTGTCGGAATCGTTTTTCTGGAATGGACACGAGGTTTTGGTACTGAACCAGAAGCAGGGCAATCTGGCGCTGCTGATGGTGGACGGAAAACGCATCCTTATGACGGCGGGGCGGGTGGAATTTTCCAGCCGATTTGATGCAGACCTGCTGCTGGTGCCGACGGGGACGATTCCAAAGGAACTTCAGGTCCGGCAGATTCTTTGCGGCCGGCAGCGGCCAGAGTTGGAGGACGGAAAGGTGGAGTTCCACTGGGGTAAGCGCGCCGCTGCCCTGCTGCGCCCCGGCAAAGAGATCAAATTTAAGGAGACAGCTCAATGAATTACGATGCAAAACAGCTGAAGACGGCCTTGGAAAACGGCTGCCCGGTGTTTTACTTCTATTCGACCGAGGAATATCTGGTGCAGGCACACGCGCAAAAGGTGCTGAAGGTACTGGCCAAGGAAGACCCGGATATGACCCGGCTGGAGGGGCCGACTCCTGCGGTGGAGGAAATTCTGCTGGCGGCAGGAACCATCTCGTTTTTCAGCACCCGCCGGGTGGTGGTGCTGCCTCTTTTGCAGCCGACGGCCTATGGGGAAAAGGATCTGGAGCTGCTGTGTGATGCGCTGCGCAGCACCGAAAATGCCGTGTTTGTAATTACCACCGTGTTTGCGGACGAGAAGGGCAAGCTGGCAAAACGGGCGAAAAAGCTGATTGACCTGTGCAAAACGATCGGTTTTGCGGCTGAGCTGGCACGGCCGACTGCGAATGAATTGGTGAAAGAGATGCAGCGCCGCGCCAAAGAACAGGGAACCGAGCTGCCTCCAGAGGCGGCCCGCGACCTGCTGGAGCGCAGCGGCCAGGATCAATTCCTTCTTGGAAACGAAGTGGACAAATTGGCGGCGCTTTCGGGATATACCGCCATTACCCGGGAAATGGTGGCACAGGCTGGTACGTGCAGCCTGGACGCCGATGTGTTTGATATGGTCAATCTGATTCAGGCCGGCCGCCCCGCTCCGGCCCTGAAAAAACTGAATGAATTGCTTCAGCTGCAGAATGACCCCATTGCCATTGCGGGGGCACTGGCCGGAAGCTACATTGATATGTATCGCACCCGCTGTGGCCTGGTCCAGCAAAAAGCCTACCCAACGGTATTCAAGGATTTTGGTTACAAAGGCAAGGATTGGAGACTGCGCCGGGCCTCAGAAAGCGCCGGCCGCTACCGTTTGAGCCAGCTGGCCAGCTGCCTGGAACTGATTCAGGACCTGGATGAAAAGCTGAAAAGCTCCCCGGTGGATGAGGTGGTGCTGATTCAAACAGCGGTTTGCCGCTTGGCAGAGATGAGGGAACGATGATGAGTGCGAAGATCCGCGTGAAGCAGGTGCTTCTGGTGGAAGGAAAATACGATGCCGCCAAGCTGAGTAGCCTTGTGGATGGATTGATCCTCACAACGGATGGTTTCGGCATTTACAAAGATAAAGAAAAACAGGCCTTATTAAAGGAATTGGGTCGTCTGCGGGGAGTAATTATCCTGACCGATTCGGACGGGGCAGGTTTCCGCATTCGGAATTTTGTCAGCAATCTGGTGGGGGAGCAGTATGTGCGTCAAGCCTATGTGCCGGCGCTTCCAGGCAAAGAGGCCAGAAAAGCGCAGCCCGGGAAAGAAGGCCTGCTTGGTGTGGAAGGCGTTCCGGCCGAACTGATCCGCCAGGCAGTGCTCACAGCGGCAGGAAACGGCCAGGAAGTCCCGCGCAGCGGGCGAGCCATCACCTATGCGGATTTGTTCGACTGGGGACTTTCCGGCACGGCAGGAAGTGCAGAGGTGCGCCGTGCAGCCTTGCGTAGATTGGGGCTGCCGCCGCGGCTTTCCAAAAAGGCACTGTGCCAAGTACTGAATGAGCTTTACAGTTTTGAAGAGCTGGATGCACTTTTGCGTCCTTCAGAAACAAAGCAGATATAACGTGAAAAAGCCCGGAGAAGCGATGCTTTCTCCGGGCTTTTGAAATGAAGCGGATGGTTATCCCAGCGCGACATCCAAAACCATCATAATGCTGAACCCCACGGCGAAGAACAGCGTGCCGATGTTGGAGTGTGTGCCCTGTGACATTTCTGGAATCAGTTCTTCCACAACCACATAGAGCATGGCCCCGGCTGCAAAGCTTAAAAGATACGGCAACGCCGGAACAATCAATTGCGCGGCCAGAATCGTGAGGATTGCGCCGATCGGTTCCACAATGCCGGAGAGAACGCCGCCGCAGAAGGCTTTGCCTTTGTTCATGCCTTCGGCCCGGAGGGGCATGGAGATAATGGCACCTTCCGGGAAATTCTGAATGGCAATGCCAAGAGAGAGAGCCAGCGCACCCGCTGCTGTGATTTGGACACTGCCGCAGAGGTATCCGGCATACACAACACCGACGGCCATGCCCTCGGGAATGTTGTGCAGCGTGACCGCCAGAACCATCATGGTGGTGCGCTGAAGCTGACTTTTCGGGCCTTCCGCCTGGCCGCTCTGCACGTGCAAATGCGGAATAATGTGATCCAGCGTCAAAAGGAACAGGATGCCGAACCAAAAGCCCAAAAATGCAGGAAGAAACGACAGCCGGCCCAGGAATGCGGATTGTTCAATGGCGGGAATGAGCAGGCTCCATACAGAAGCGGCAACCATAACACCGGCGGCAAAACCGGTCAGAGAGCGCTGAACCATATCACTTAGGGATTTTTTCATAAAAAGCACACATGCGGCCCCAAGAGATGTGCCGAGAAACGGGATCAGGATTCCATAGAAAGCTTCCATTGAATGCTCCTTATAATTTTTTGATGCGTCAAAGCGGAATGACCGTTCGTTTTTTGGATTAGCTATAACTAACTTCTTGACACAATTATACCATTTAAACGAAGTGGTGTCTATGCATCGGCCATTTACGTGCGGGTGTGCGTGTAGACACACGAAGGGGGAGAGCGGCTTTTGCGAGAGACGGTACGATGGAAGAACAAAAATTCAAACAACCAGAAGATTTGTGCAAAAATTAACTGAATTTTGTATTCTTTTAGCATTGCATCAAAAATAACGGATTGTGTATAATAGAAGAAACATTCCGATTGACAGGAAGAAAATTACACTTGGAAGGGGGGCCTCTGCGATGAATTGTGTGCAGGAGCAATTTCTATATTGCATGAGGGCATTTATGGAGGGCACGCCCCCGAAAACGTGCATCACGGAAGAACCGTCAGAATGGCAGGCGCTGTTCGTGCTGGCAGCGCAGCAAATGGCGCTGCCGATGGTTTACGGAACAACACGCGCTCTGACGGAATTTCAGGCCCAGCCAGAGGAATTTCGGCGGGAAGTGCGCCGGCAGACCATAGGGCAGACGGCGGCACAAATCCGCCGAACCCAGGCATTTGCTGCTGTATATCAGGATTTGCTCATCCAGGGAATCCGGCCGGTGGTGGTCAAGGGGCTGGTCTGCCGGGATTTGTATCCCTCTCCGGAACTGAGAATCTCTGGCGATGAGGACTTGCTGCTGGACCCGGAAAGTTTTTTTCGCTGCGTGAAACTGCTGGAGCAGCGGGGGATGGAACTGGTTTCCGGCGGGGAAGTGCCGGAGGGAGACGCAGCCCTGCTGGACCGCAAAACGGGCCTTTATCTGGAATTGCATCCGGACCGCACCACAAAGCAGGACGTTGGCAATGGGGGGCTGGAACTCTTTTTTGAACGGGCAGCCGACCGGGCCATTCCCTTGCAGTGTGCGGGGATAACGGTGTACACGCTGCCCAATACCCAACACATGCTGTATATGCTCCTCCATGCGTTCAAGCATTTTTTGCACAGTGGATTTGGGGTGCGTCAGCTTTGCGATATGGTGCAGTACGCCAACCGATACGGGAAATGCATCGATTGGGCGGAAGTTGCTCGCTGCTGCGCCCAATGCCGCGCGCAAAAATTTGCCGCTGCACTTTTGGCCCTGGGAGAGCAGTGGCTTGGGTTGGAGCCGGACCGGGCAGGGCATCCGGAACGCGCCTTACAATGTGAGAAAGACGGGGCCGATCTGCTTCAGGACCTTTTGGATTCTGGCGCCTATGGGGATTCATCCATGAGCCGCAGGCACAGCGGAACCCTGACCCTGGAAACGGTGCGGAGCGAAAAGCGCGGGCTTGTGCGTACTCTGTTCCCGCCAATCTCCGCCATGCGCCAAAAATATGCCTGGCTGAAGCAGCGGCCCTATTTGCTTTGGGCGGCGTGGGGGCTGCGCGGTGCCGGATATCTGCGGGAAATCCGGGGCAACGGAAAAGAAAATGGAATCGGAGAGAGCCTGGCCATTGCCCGCCAGAGAGAAACGCTCTTGAGAAAATACGGAGTGCTTCCATAACAATTTGGTTGGGTTCTGGTTGATAAAGAAAGCGTCAATTCGATCGGAATTTCTTGCATATGACAGCAGGTGCCGCTATACTGAATCGTAAGGCCGCAAAAAGCAAATCGGAAGGCGTAAATGAGAATCTTCGTTCGGAAAAGTCTGAATGCAGGCGATGGCACCCCGGTTAAACGAAAAGCTTTTGTGCATACAGAAGCCGGCGGCTAAATAAAATTGAACGTATATCTGCAAAATTAAATCGACACATCGGAATGAATTTTACGAAAGTGCATTTTATACATAGACAGACGCACAAAAAAGACGTAAAATAATACGAACTGGCCCATTTTCTAATTTCTGGCCGGCAAAGGAGATCTCAATGAAGCACCCAATGCTCAAGGGATGGCAGCGGAAGCTGCTGATGTACCTGATGGATATGTGCCTGATCCTGGCAGCATACTTTCTTGCAATGCTGCAGCGATTGGATTTTAATATTGAAGCCCTTCGTTTCATGTATCTGGATCTGTGGATTCAGAATCTGCCCTGGATGCTGGCGCTGTTTACCATCAGTTTCTGGCTGGGCGGCCTGTACGATGTGATTTGGAAATACGCCGGTGTGCGTGATATGGTTCGCCTGACCGTGCTGACGGCGGTGCCCACGGTGCTGATTGCGGTGATCGACTATGTGACCCATCACGGATATGCGGTGCTGCATCGTTCAGCGTTGCTGGTGGGCGGCATTTTGATTATCTGCTTTGTGGGCGGCGCACGGTTTGCGTCCCGTTTGGCGCTACTGTTCCGCCAGGCGAACGAAAACACGCAGAACAACAGCAGCCCGCTGATGATCGTGGGCGCCGGCAGCGCTGCGTCCTGGGCGGTGAATCTGTGCAAGGCAAAAACCAACTTCGGCAACCCGGTCATTCTGGTGGACGACGACCCCAACAAAAAGAATATGCGTGTGCAGGGCGTGCCGGTTCGCGGTACGCTTGATGACATTCCGGAGCTGGCGCGCCGGTACCACATTCGGGAAATCGTCATCGCCATTCCTTCCCTGAAGGGCGAGCGGCTGAACCAAGTGGTTGACCTGTGCCATTCCACCCATTGCCGGGTGCGGATGCTCAGCGACCCGCAGGCGATGGATGAAAAGGGAGAGCAGACGGCATTCCGTGAACTGAATATTTCGGACTTTCTCTCGCGGGATGAGATTCAGCTGGATACGGCTCAGATCAGCGGGTATCTGGAAGACAAGGTGGTTTTGGTAACCGGCGGCGGCGGTTCCATTGGTTCAGAGCTGTGCCGTCAGATCATGCGGTTCAAGCCCCGGCAGCTGCTGGTATTTGACATTTATGAGAACTGTGCCTATGAACTGGAGATGGAACTGCGCCAAAAGTATGGTAAGGAAGTTCCGATTCTGGTGCTGGTGGGCAGCATCCGGGATAAAAAGCGCCTGGATGAAGTGTTTGAAGAGTATCATCCATCGGTGGTCTTTCATGCAGCGGCCCATAAGCATGTGCCGCTGATGGAGGTCAGCCCGGCGGAGGCCGTAAAGAACAATGTGATCGGTACCAAAAATTTGCTCACCTCGGCGGCAGAGCACAACGTGGAGCGGTTCGTGCAGCTTTCCACCGACAAGGCCGTGAACCCGACCAATGTAATGGGCTGCACCAAACGCATCTGCGAGATGCTGATTCAGACGTTTGCACAAAACACCGAGATGAAGTGCATGGCGGTTCGTTTCGGCAATGTGCTTGGAAGCCATGGCAGTGTGATCCCGCTGTTTGAGTCGCAGATTCGCAAGGGCGGCCCGGTTACGGTAACGCATCCGGACATTGTGCGGTACTTTATGACCATTCCGGAAGCGGCGCAGCTGGTGCTTCAGGCGGGCGCGCTTGCGCAGACCGGCAGCATTTATGTACTGGACATGGGAGAGCCCGTCCGGATTATGGAATTGGCCAAAAAGTTGATCCGCTTTTATGGCTATGAGCCGGATGTGAATATGCCCATTAAGATTGTTGGGCTGCGCCCGGGTGAAAAGCTGTATGAAGAGCTGCTGATGGACAGCGAACAGGACAAGATGCGCAAGACGGCCCACGATAAAATTTTTGTGGCGCCGCCGATGGAGATTGATCTGGCAAAATTCTACGAACAGATTCAGCAGTTAAAAGAGGCGGCGGCACACAATGACAACGGCGTTGTGAAGCTGCTGGAAAAGATGGTACCTACATATCATCCGAATCGAGGAATGATGTAACAATTCAGCCGACGTTTTGTGACGTGCGGCTGAATTAAAATGGCATCTGCTTTATTTGTGACAAAAAATGATAAACAAGGATGCTTTGAAAAGACGGTGAAGTTGGCATTGTGAAAAAGGTTTTGATTGTGGCGAACGTGGCGAAGGAACACATTCTCAAGTTTCACGTTCCCCTGATCCATATGTTGAAGGAGAGCGGTTGGACGGTTCATGTGGCCTGTGCGGGGGAAGAGGAGATTCCCTATTGCGATCAGCAATGGCACATGGTGTACGAGCGCAATCCGCTGCGTTTTGCCACACTGCGGGGCATTGTTCAGCTGCGCAGAATTTTGAAGCGCGAAAAATACGATCTGGTGCATTGCCACACGCCCACCGGTGGGGTGGTGGCCCGGTTAGCGGCATTGGGGCTGAAAGACCGGCCGATCGTGGTGTACACGGTGCATGGGTTCCATTTTTACAAAGGGGCGCCGCTGGTGAACTGGCTGGTGTTTTTTCCGGTGGAGTGGCTGCTTTCCTGGTGTACCGACTGCATTGTGACCATTGACGAAGAGGATTACCAAAACGCCCAAAAGCTGCATATGGGGATGAAGCAGCTGCGGCTTATTCACGGGGTGGGCGTGCGGCTGGAGCGCTATAGCGGGCCGGTGCGCGAGGATGCGAAAGATGCACTTCGGAAAGCGCTGCGGCTGGAGGACGAACCGCTGGTACTCACCTATGTGGCAGAGCTTTTGAAGAACAAAAACCAGACGGTATTGCTGCGGGCTCTGAAGCGCATTCGCCAGCAGCGGAATGTGGGCGTGCTTTTATTGCCCGGGCCGGATCACTGGAACGGATATCTGGAGCAGGAAGCACAGCACTTGGGCGTTGCACCCTATGTGCGCTTTCTGGGATGGCGAAGTGATGTGCGGCAGATTCTGGCCGTTACAAACATCTATGTGGCTTCCAGCCTGCGGGAAGGCTTGCCTTTGAACCTGATGGAGGCCCAGTGTGCCGGGCTGCCCATTGTGGCTTCGGAAAATCGAGGTCACCGGGAGCTGGTGCAGAATGGAGAAAACGGCTTTTTGGTGCCGCCCAAAGATGATGTGGCCTTTGCGGAAAAGGTTCTCCAATTGTACGACGATACGGCTTTGTGGGAACGCATGGCTCAGGCCGGGCAAAAGCAGGTGAAGAAATTTGCACTGGAACCGGTGCTGGAAGCCAACCGTGCACTCTATGGAGAATTGCTGGGAGAGACGCCGCAGCCTGAACTGGCTGTGAGCGCCATTACGAAATAAGCAGGAAGAAACGGGCCTGAATCGGCGGATAAAATGCTGATTCGGGTCCGTTTGCCGATTCCGGATTCGGCAGTTTCTGCCAAGTCAGGGGTTGCATCTTGCACGGAAGTATGATAAACTCATCTGGATAAGGCTGTTTTGCAGACCTGCATATATCTGCTGGCTCCGAGCCAAATGCGCAGAGTTCGCCGGAGCATTTTATAGGGAGGATCATCCACATGTCTGGACATAGCAAATGGAACAACATTAAGCGCAAGAAGGAAAAGACCGACGGCCAGAAGGCTAAGATCTTCACCAAGGTTGGCCGTGAAATCGGCGTGGCCGTGCGTGAGGGCGGCGGCGACCCCAACGTGAACGGCAAGCTGCGCGATCTGATCGCCAAGGCGAAGAGCCTGAACGTGCCGAACGACAACATCATGCGCATCATCAAACGTGCTGAGGGCGGCGAGAAGGAAAACTACGAATCCATCACCTACGAAGGCTATGGCCCCTGCGGCATTGCCATGATGGTAGAAACCCTGACGGACAACCGCAACCGCACGGCTGCCAATCTGCGCCATTACTTCGATAAGTTCGGCGGCAACTTGGGCAACATGGGCTGCGTGGGCTTCCTGTTCACCGAAAAAGGCGTGATCGTTCTGGACGGTGAGGGTCTGGACGAAGAGAAGGTCATGGAGGACTGCTTCGACGCCGGCGCCGATGATTTCGACATGGGCGATGATGTGGTTGAAGTGACCTGCAGCCCCGACTCCTTCAGCGATGTGCGCCAGAAGCTGGAAGAGAAGGGCTACACCTTCATTTCCGCTGAAGTGGAGATGGTGCCTTCCACCACCACGCCCATCACCGATCCCGATGCACAGGCGCAAATGGCCAAGCTGCTGGACGCCCTGGACGACGATGACGACGTGCAGAATGTGTGGCATAACCTGGAGAACGAAGAGGATCTGGATCGCTGAGTTCAGCGTGCAAGATTCGCTCGGCCGCATTCGGCCGGCCTGCGGGCCTGTGCCGGGTGCGGCTTTTTCCTGTTAAGCAGGCAAAGGCCTGATTTTGCCCGAATGCTGGTTGCAGATGAAGCGCCCGGCCCATACTGACCATGCCGTTCAAGCGGCAAACAAGGAGAACACATGAGTGAAAAAATTCTGTGCCCTTACTGCCTCTCTCCTTTGGAGGGACAGAGAAAGGAATGCCCCTTCTGCGGTAAAAGTCTGGAAAATTTAAATCCGCCGGGTACGCTTCCGTTTGCCTATTTGCTGGGCAGCCGATACACCATCGGCAAAGTGCTGCAAGTGGACGGCGAGGGCATTCTGTATGCGGCGGTCGAAAATGTTTCCGGCTTTCGGGTAAACATCAAAGAATATCTGCCTGTAACGCTTTCTTCAGGCCGGGATGAAAACCTGATCGTACATCCAAAGCCGGACAGTGAAGTGCTGTTCAAAACCACCCGCATGGATTTTGCGGATCTGTACAAGACGGTACAGCGCATCACGCCTGCCACAGGTCTGGTGGCAGTGTTGGACGTGCTGGAAGCCAATGACACAGTGTATGCGGTGCTGGAGGTTACGCAGGGTATTCCGCTGGAACGTTACCTGGCCCTTCGGAGCGGCCCGCTGCTTCCGGAAGAAGCCCGCAGTCTGATGCAGCCGGTGATGGAAGGCGTGGCCGCCCTGCACAAGATCGGTCTGGTCCATCGGGGCGTTGCGCCAGATAACATTCGCATTACCGAGGGCGGGCTGGCCCGCCTGGGCGGCTATGCAACGCTGGGCCTGCGCAATTTGGGAAGCGAATTGAAGGCGCAGCTGTATGAGGGCTATTCGGCACCGGAACAGTATTTTCCAGAGCAGTTTGAAGGACGATACACCGATGTTTACAGCGTGGCGGCGGTGTTTTATCGGCTGCTCACCGGGCAGGCACCGGTGCCCGCCATTCAGCGTAAGGTGATGGACAGCCTGCCCGCCGCCCGCCAGGTAGAGCACAGTGTGCCGGGGTATCTTTCGGCTGTGCTGGGGCGTGCCATGCGGCTGGAACCTTCAGAACGTGTGCAGAATATTCCGGAGCTGATGGGGGCGCTGGCCTCGCAGAATGCGGCCAATGCCCTGATGGAACGCGGCCCGAAGGGGAAAGAGCCCACGGAGCGCCGCGGCCCTTGGGGCGCGTTGACAGCAGCATTGCTTGCCATTTGCATTTTGCTGATTTTGCTCGCGTGGAGCATTCTGCGCTTTACAACGGATAAGCCGGCCGAGCCAATCCCGGAGAGCAGTTCTTCCGGCACCTCCTCTTCCAGCGCAGAAACGCTGTATGTACCCGGCTTTGTGGGGCAGATGTACACGGATGTGATGAAAAACCAGGATTATCAGGAAGTCTACCGATTCCGGGCTGTGTATCAGCACAGTTCGGCGGAAGAGGGACGGGTCGTCGATCAGCGGCCTGCACAGGGCAGTGTGATTCAGGAAGGGGATACCATTGAGCTGATTGTCAGCCAGGGCAATGTAATGCCGGATATTCTGGGCTTTACGCTGGAGGATGCCGCCCGCGATCTGAATAACCTGAACATCCAGTTTAATCTGTTGGAAAAGGTAGTCACGGATGGAAGCGCTGTCAATGGCTGCGTGATCAGCACCGAACCGGCGGCCGACGAAAAAGTGACCGGAACGGTGAATGTGTACTACGCACTCACCGTAACCGATGGCGAAGGCACCGACGAGGACGGAAACGGCTGATCCGCGTTCGCCGTTACCAACTGAAAAGGACAAAAAAGCCGCACCGCTGAACTGATCAGCGATGCGGCTTTTCTGAGTTTTCAGGCAAATTATACCACCGGCTCAGCCGAAACAGTCCGGTTTAGCCGCTGCTCAATGTAATTTTCCACCTGGTTCAGCGGCAGATTGAGCGCAACGGAGAGTTCCTGAAACAGAAGCGTCTGTGCCTGATGAAAAATTCGCTCATCGGTGGAGTTCATTCGCCGGCCGCGGGTTGCCGTGTTCTTTTTTGTATACAGCATTTTCAGCAAAGCGGCAAGGTCGATGGTGCGGTCAAAATGAAACAGTTCGCGATAACGGCTGTCCAATTCCGTGCTGTTGCGGGCCTCTACGGTGGGATAGGTCAACTGGGGAATTGCCTCAATCAGTTCGTTGGCCTGTTGAGGGGTGATAAGTGGGCGCATGGGAACTTTGGTATCTACGGGCGTATAAATGGTTTCGCCGTTAAAGAGATTTTGCAGCGTGTAGTACTGCTTTTCGGGGGATACGCCGCACATCTTCAGCGGCCCAATGGCCGTGACCTCACACACACCGGAAGAACCATAACAAACTCGCTGGCCAACCTGAAACATTTTCAATTCCTCCTTTTTCAAAGCCGCAGCTCGGTATGCAGCCGTACAGAATACTCAAAATGAGATGCAGGCAGCAGCGAGCAAAGCTCAATGTACGATGTTATGTATCTATTTTAACATATTCTACGCGACCGATGTAAGCAAAAGTTTTTCGGAACCTGCGATTCTTTCAAAATATGACAGAAGAATCTGCCAGGGAAGGAAAAAAGATGACTTTTGCCTGGCAGCGTGGTATAATATAAATTAGATATCTTTTCTTGCCGCGGTATTGGCTGCGGAGAGAAACTGAGCGGAACATACAAACGGTGTTTGCCCCCGAATTCCCGGCGGGCAGCCGAGAAAATGAGGAGACAGTACCATGAAACAGGTGATCCTGACCGGCGACCGCCCCACCGGGCGGCTGCACATCGGCCATTACGTCGGCTCACTGCGCCGCCGCGTTGAGCTTCAGAACAGCGGAAAATTCGATGACATCTTTATCTTTTTGGCGGATTCTCAGGCGCTGACGGACAATGCGGAAAATCCGGAGAAGGTGCGTCAGAATGTCATTGAAGTGGCGCTGGACTATCTGGCCTGCGGCATTGACCCGGCAAAGAGCCATATCTTTATCCAGTCTCAAATTCCGGAGCTGTATGAGCTGACCTGCTACTATATGGATCTGGTAACCGTTTCGCGCCTTCAGCGCAACCCCACGGTGAAGTCTGAAATTCAAATGCGCAATTTCGAGGCAAGCATTCCCGTAGGATTTTTCACCTATCCCATCAGTCAGGCAGCGGACATCACGGCCTTTAAGGCAACGGTGGTGCCGGTGGGTGAGGACCAGCGCCCCATGCTGGAGCAGTGCTCCGAGATTGTGCGCAAGTTTAACAGCGTATATGGCGAAACTTTGGTGGAGCCGCAGATTTCCCTACCGGAGAATGAGGCCTGCCTGCGCCTGCCCGGCACCGATGGCAAGGCTAAGATGAGCAAATCTCTGGGCAACTGCATTTATCTGGCAGACAGCGCCGAGGAAGTGTGGAACAAGGTGCGCGGTATGTACACCGACCCCGGCCATTTGAAGGTGTCAGATCCCGGCAAGGTGGAAGGCAACACGGTGTTTACCTATCTGGATGCGTTCTGCCGCCCGGAGCATTTTGCCGCCTATCTGCCGGAATATCAGAACCTGGATGAGCTGAAAGATCACTATCGCCGCGGCGGCTTGGGCGATATGAAGGTAAAAAAGTTCCTGAATGCCGTTTTGCAGGAGGAACTGGAGCCCATTCGGACCCGCCGCCGTCAGTTCGAGCAGGACATTCCGTATGTCTATCAGGTTCTGCGTGAGGGCAGCGAATATGCCCGCAGCGTAGCGGCGCAGACTCTGCATGAAGTGCGCAACGCGATGAAGCTGAACTACTTTGACGATGCAGAACTGATTCAGGCGCAGACGGAGCGCTTCCGTCAGGGCTAATTTCCAGAAAGCAGGCAATGCCTTCCATTTGAACGACATCCGGGCGGCGGAAAGCCGACCCGGATTTTTTGTTCGAATGAAGGGGAAAACGGCTGAAATTTTCACTTATCCATGCTATAATAAAATTTACTGTGTATTTTGCCTGTTCTGCGGTGTTGCGAACAGGCCTTGAAAAAGCGGCCAGGAGGGAAACGCCATGGAAGAAAACCAGAGCCTTGAGGGCGTGGTTGAATATCTGATTTTTGAAAATGAGGATAACGGCTATGTGGTGTTTTCCGTAAACACCGGCTCGGAATTGGTAGAGGCAGCCGGTGCGGTGGGGGAAGTGCACATCGGAGAGACGGTTAAACTGGAAGGCCGTTTTGAAACGCACCCCACTTATGGGCGGCAGTTTAAGGCCACCTTCTGTGCCTCTTCTGTGCCTCAGGCGGTGCAGGACATTAAAGCGTATCTGGCCAGCGGGGCACTGCCCTACATCGGCCCGGCTACGGCAAAGAAGATCGTGGCAATGTTTGGCTCCGATGCCCTGGACATCATTGCTGAGCACCCCGAACAGCTGACCGCCATTCGGGGGCTGAATGAGGAAAAGGCCAATGCCATTCATCAGGAATTCCGCCGCCAGTTTGGGGCGCGGGAAGTGGTAACCTGGCTTGGAAAGTACGGCATTTCCGCCCCGCGTGCCATGGAGGTGTACCGGGCGTATGGCCCCCATACGCTGCAGGCCCTTACGGAAAATCCCTATCTGCTCTGCGGCGAACCGCTGCATCTCCGCTTTGCGCAGGTGGATGAAATGGCGGCTGGGCTTCAGCTGCCGCAAGAAAGCCGTTTGCGGGTATGGGCGGCCCTGCTGTATGTGCTGCGGCACAACGCCGGAAATGGCCATACCTGCCTTCCACTGGCCCGGCTTGTGGCCACAACCTCAGTGTTTATTGGGGTGGAACAGGAAAAAGTTCAGGAAGAGCTGGATGTGGCTGTGGAGGATGGGGAACTCCGCCGGTGCGATCTGGCCGGGAGCGAATATGTGTACCTGCCGGATCTGTACAGCGCTGAAGAGGACATTGCGTTCCGTTTGACGGATTTGACAAAATACCCGGCACCTCAGCCGAAAGACTTGGAACGGAACATTGACGCGTTGGAACGAGGGCAGGGCTTTGCCTATGCGCCCTTGCAGCGGCAGGCAATCCGTCAGGCACTTACCAGCAATGTGCTGGTGCTGACCGGCGGCCCCGGTACGGGCAAAACCACCACGGTGAATGCCATTCTTGCATTGTTTGAGCATCAGGCGGACCGGGTGGCCCTATGTGCCCCCACCGGCCGTGCCGCCAAGCGGCTGGCCGAGCTGACCGGGCGGAAGGCGTCCACCATTCATCGGCTTCTGGAAGTGGATTACAGCCAGGGAACGGTGCGCTTTATTCACAACGAGAAGAACCTGCTCAAGTGCGACGTCGTCATTCTGGATGAGATGAGTATGGTGGACGTCAAGCTGTTTCAGAGCCTGTTGTGCGCCTTGAAGCACGGCTGCCGCATCATTATGGTGGGAGACGCAGACCAACTGCCCAGCGTTGGCCCCGGCAACATTTTGGGGGAAGTGATCCGTTCCGGCGTGGTGCCGACCGTTTGCCTGACGGAAATTTTCCGACAGGCAGCGCAGAGCCGAATCGTTTCCAATGCCCACCGCATTGTCAGCGGGCAGGTGCCGGAAAACGGCGGCAAAACCGACGATTTCTTTTTCATCCGGTCCGCCGGGCAGGCCTGCCAGCAGCTGGTGTGTGAATTGGTAGCCGTTCGCCTGCCGAATACGTACCATTTGGACTCGGTGCGGGACATTCAAGTGCTTTGCCCTACCAAATTGGGGCCTTCCGGGACGCGCCAGCTGAACCCTCGCCTGCAGGAAATGCTGAATCCTCCCAGTGCGCAGAAGCCGGAAATTAAGAACGGTGACACTGTGTTCCGTTTGGGTGATAAAGTTATGCAGGTACGGAACAACTATGACATTCCCTTTGAGCGAGACGGCGGGGAGGCCGGCGTGGGCGCTTACAATGGTGACATCGGCGTAGTGATTGCGGTGGACCCGGCTCAGCGCACCCTGAAAGTGCAGATGGATGACCGGAAGCTGCTGTACACGGCCGAGCACCTGCCGGAGCTGGAGATTGCCTATGCAGTTACCGTTCACAAAAGCCAAGGCAGCGAATTTCCAGCGGTCATCATGCCGGTCAGCGAGGTTCCGGAAAAGCTGTGCTACCGCAATCTGCTGTATACCGGGCTGACCCGTGCCCGGCGGCTGTGTGTGATGCCGGGGCAGCCGGCCACGGTGGCGGCCATGGTGCGCAATGTGCGCCAGAATCTTCGGTACAGCGGGCTGTGTGAGCTGCTTCGGCAGCAGCGCGGATGAGGCCGCTGATGGGGCAGGTGCTGGATGCCCTGCGGGATTTGATCTATCCGGTACGCTGCCCGTTCTGCGACGAAGTACTGGGCACATTGAGAGACTGCCCTGCCTGCAAAGCCAGTGCGGAAAAGCTGTTTCACCGTCCGTTTCGGCTGGCGGAAACCGAGCATCAGCTGGAACTGGTGGAGGGCGCAGCCAGCCTGTATGAATATGACGGGTGTGTACAGCAGGCCATTCAGCGCATGAAATTTTCCGGTCGGCCCGGGTATGCCCGTTGGTTCGGCGATGAAATGGCAGAAAGGCTGTTCGGGTGTACTTTCCGGCAGGGGCGTGCTATAATAAACCTGCCAATCATTGGGCACAGGCAGCGCAAACAGGCTGAGGTGCAGTCGGTGCGGGCCTATGATGTGATCATTCCGGTTCCGCCGAGCCGCCCCGGGCAATGGTATAACTCACCAACGCTGCTGGCAAAGCAATTAGCACGGCGCTTGGAACTGCCCTGCGAGACAGGCTGCCTTTATAAGCAGCGTAAAACACTTAATCAGGTGGGTTTGAGCGCAGAACCGCGGCTTTCAAACCTGCGCGGGGCGTTTGACGTGCACAATTCGCAGCGGCTCGAAGGAAAACGTGTCCTGCTTGTGGACGATGTGATTACCACCGGAGCAACCTTGCACGCCTGCACGCAGGCGCTGCTGCAAAACGGAGCAGAGAGTGTGTTTGCGGTGAGCATTGCTGCGTCGGAGCTGCATGAAGTGTCATCGGCAGAAAATTCAGAAAATAAAGAATCAGAATAAAGTAAAGGAGACGTTCCCATGGCAAATTATGACATTGGTATTGACCTTGGCACCACCTCCATCATTGTGGCGGTGGCCGGACAGGGTGTGGTTTTGAGCGAATCCAGCGTAGTGGCAGTGGATTCACGCAAGAACAAGGTGCTGGCAGTGGGCGATGAGGCCCTGGCAATGGTAGGGCGTACCCCGAATTATATTTCCGCCATTCGCCCCCTGAAGGATGGCGTGATTTCCAATCATACGCTGACCAAAGAGCTGATTTGCCGCTTTGTCAACAAGGCGTATGACGGCCGCCTGGTAAAGCCGCGGGTCGCAGTCTGTGTGCCTGCCGCCATTACTGGCATCGAGAGCGATGCCGTGGTGGAGGCAGTTGTGGCTGCCGGTGCCCGCCAGGTGTATCTGATTGATGAGCCCATTGCCGCCGCGCTGGGGTCGGACGTGGACATCCTGCAGCCGGAGGGCCGCATGATCGTGGACATCGGCGGTGGAACCACCGACATTGCGGTGATCAGCCTGGGTGGCAAAGTTCGTGCCACCAGCGTGAATGTGGCAGGCAACACGTTTGATGAAGAACTGCTGAAGTATGTACGCTTGACGTTCAACGTGGCCATTGGCCAGCGCACGGTGGAAAACCTGAAAAAGGAAGTGGCCTGCTGCAAGCAGAAGGACTTCTCTGCCAGTATGGAGATCAAGGGCCGCAGCCTGACCACCGGTTTGCCCCAGCGGGTAACCGTGACCACGAAGGACCTGTATGAGCCGGTGATGATGCTGGCGGAGCAAATTGCTTCTGCTGCCCATCAGGTGCTGGAAAAGACCCCGCCCGAGCTGGCAGGAGATATTTACCGCAACGGCATTATGCTGACCGGCGGCGGTTCGCTGCTGCAGGGGCTGCCGGAGTTCCTGAGTGAGAAGCTGAAGGTGAGTGTGTACCGCTCTCCGGACCCCATCAACTGTGTGGCGCTGGGCACCGCAAAAAGTCTGACCATGGGCAACGAGCTGGAAACCGGCTTTGTGAACGCAACCCCGCGCATTGGGCGCTGACCCACGAGGTGCATTATGGCTGCTGATCTGCATACGCACTCCACGTTTTCGGACGGTTCCAACCCGGCAGAATTGCTGCCCTGGTTGGCAGCCCGTGCCGGGCTGACGGCGCTGGCGATTTCGGATCACGATGACCTACACGGGGTGCGCTATGCCTACGAACACCCCACGATGGAGGGGGTGGAGCTGATTCCGGCGACGGAATTGACTGCCATTGACCCGAAACGAGGGCGGCGCGTGCATCTGCTGTGCTATTGGCCGGATGACTGTGCGGCGTTGGAGAAGCATTGCCGCACGATGGGCACCCGCCGTATGGAGTGCTGCACCCAGAGCGCGCAGGAGTTGGAAGCGATTTATCCGCAATTCCGCAAGGAGATGGCCCTGGCCTATGCGAAGGACAGTGGGGTGCTGTATAAAGCGGGAATTATGCGGGCGTTGATGGATTTTGGATTGGCCTCTTCCTTGTATGGGGAAGAATATCGCCAGCTGTTCGGCACCCGACATGCTCCCGGGCCGGTGCTGCACAGCCCTGCCTATGAGACGGTTGACGATGTGCTGAAGCTGGTTCAGCTCTGCCGCGGCGTGGTGGTGTTTGCCCACCCGAGCGTATACCATAGCATGGAGCTTGTGCGCGAATTGGCTGAGCAAGGCCGAATTGACGGCGTGGAAATCGAACACCCGCGCAATACCCCGGAAGATAAGGCGGAACTGCATCAGTTGGCACAGGCTTATAACTTGATCGTCACCGGCGGAACAGACTATCACGGGATGAACACCGGAAAGCCGCATCCCCTTGGAACGTGTACGACCGAACCGGAGCAGCTGGAACGCATCCGGGCGCTGGCCCAGCAGCGCAAGGAACGTTGAAAAAACAAAAAGCTCAAAAATTCGGCAAAAAAGGAGAAAGAGTTATGACGTATACTCGTAGAAATAAGGGAACCTGTTCCATGCAGACCACAGTGGAGCTGGCACCGGATGGAACCATTCTGGATGTGAATGTTCAGGGCGGCTGCAACGGCAATCTGAAGGGGATCACCAGCCTGTTGAAGGGCATGAAGGCCCAGAATGCCATTGAGCGGATGGAGGGCCTTACCTGCGGCCCCCGTCCGACGTCCTGCCCGGATCAGGTGGCGCAGTGCCTGAAAGAGGCGCTGGAGCAGCTGTAATCCAAGCAATACAAAAAGCCGATGATACTGTTTGAATGAAAGCAGTATCATCGGCTTTTTGCATACAAGGAAAGCGCAAGCAGATTGCCGGGGGCCAAAGCCGTCCATACTGAAGGAGCATCATCTCACAGGAGGAGACCGATATGCTTCACTTCAAAGGGTTTTCCCGCACGGCGGGTCATACATTGGCGCAGGCGCTTCGTTTGGCGGGCAAGCAGGGGCAGCCCAAAGCCAGCACTGGGCATCTGCTCATGGCCATTTTAATGCAGACATCCGACCCGGCAGCAAGCTTTCTGCGGGCGCGGCGCATTACAGCGCTCCAGGTGGAACTACGGCTGCAAGGGCTAGGGCAGGGCAGGCCGCTGCACCTGCGGGCAGGCGACCTTCTACCGGAGACGCAGAAGGCGTTGGATTACGCGTTGTTGGGCGCAAGAGCCGCCCAGCGCAAAGAGGCGGACAACGAGCACCTGCTTTGTGCCATGCTGGAAGATCCGGCCTGCACCGCCAGCGTCTGGCTGCGGGAATTCGGGCTTGAGCTGACGGAAACGGCACGGGACTGCCGACGGCTGAGCGGCCAACTGGTGCTTCCGGTTTCGCCGCGCCCGCTGGGATACAATGCCAAAAGCACTCGTTCCAGCGATAAGTACGGGCGCGACCTGACCAGGCTGGCCACAGAACACCGGTTAGACCCGGTGCTCTGCCGGGAAATAGAACTGGATCGGATGATTCAAATTCTTTGTCGGAGACAGAAAAACAATCCGTGCCTGATTGGCGAACCGGGGGTTGGAAAAACCGCATTGGCGGAAGCTCTGGCCCAGCGCATTGCCGAAGGCAAAGTGCCGCAGAATTTGCAGGGTAAACGTTTGCTCAGCCTGGATATGGCGCTGATGGTGGCGGGCACAAAATATCGCGGTGACTTTGAAGAACGCTTTCGAAATCTTCTGGAGGAGCTGATCCGGGAACAGAACACCATCCTGTTTATTGATGAAATCCATGTGGTCGTAGGGGCAGGGGCTGCCGAGGGGGCGATTGATGCCGCAAGCATTTTAAAGCCGCTGCTGGCCCGGGGAGAGCTGCAGCTGATCGGCGCTACCACGCAGGAGGAATATCGTCGATGCATTCAGAAAGATGCTGCACTGGAACGCCGCTTTGGAAAAGTGACGGTGGAAGAGCCAACTCCTTCGAATGCGGCAAAAATTTTGCAGGGGCTGGCTTCAAAGTATGAGCGCTATCACGGGGTAACGCTTCTGCCCCAGACCATTCAGGCGGCAGTGGAGTTGAGTGTACGGTACCTGCCCGGACGGTTCTTGCCGGATAAGGCGGTGGATCTGTTGGACGAGGCCTCGGCCGGGGTGCGCATTCGGGCCGGAGCGGATCGAAGCCAGCCGCAAATCGTTGCCCCTGAGGATGTGGCAGAGGTGGTCAGCCGCGCAAGCGGCGTGCCGGTCAGCCGGGTAAATGAGGAGCAGCGGGAGCGTTTGGCACGGTTGGAGCAGCGAATGGCGGAGCGTGTGGTAGGCCAAAGCCAAGCGGTGCAGGCAGTTGCCGGGGCAGTGCGCCGCAGCCGTACCGGATTGAGAGCCGAGGGGTGCCCCATGGGGGCTATGCTGTTTCTTGGCCCAACCGGAGTGGGAAAAACGCACCTGGCACGGGTCTTGGCCGAGAGCTGGTTCGGAAGCCCACGCGCATTGCTGCGCTTTGATATGAGCGAGTATATGGAAGCCCACACGGTGGCCAGACTGATCGGGGCGCCTCCCGGCTATGTGGGCCATGAGGAAGGCGGTCAGCTGACGGAAGCCGTGCGCCGCCGCCCATACAGTGTGGTATTATTCGATGAAATCGAGAAGGCACACAGCGACCTGCAAAATATTTTGCTCCAGATTTTGGAGGATGGCCAGTTGACGGATGCAGCCGGACGAAAGACAAATTTTTCAAACTGCATCATTCTGCTCACCTCCAATTTGGGCGCACGGCAGTTGACGGGGCAGGGGGCACCTTTGGGGTTTGGCCGGCAGGAAGCTGCCCTTGAACGGCAGAAACAATTGGCCATTGCGGAGGCAAAAGCGTATTTCCGCCCGGAGCTGATGGGCCGGTTGGATGAGGTGGTGGTGTTCCATCCGTTGGAAGAAAAGGATTTGACGGCGATTGCGGAACAGCTTTTGAATCAGCTGGAGCAGCGTGCCGCAAAAAATGGCTATCGCCTGCATCACGCCTCGGAGCTTCCGGCGGCATTGGCGAAGCGGGCAAAATCGCCCTATGGTGCGCGTGAACTTCGACGTACCGTAGTTCGTGCTGTGGAGCAGGCCCTGGCGGACCGCATTGCCAGCGGCGAGGCAATGCCCGGGGCCAGCTTTACGGCCTGCCTGCAAAACGAACAGGTTGTGTTGGAAGCGGACAATGCCGTTACACTGCATTAAATCATCGGGCAAATGAAAAGCAGGTCGTGCGCCAGAGGAGACCAGCGGCACGACCTGCTTTTCGCCTGGCGGAAAGAACCAGGCAAGAAGGGGTAGAGAATGGCGTAATGAAATGATTGACTTGCCTGGGCAGCGTGAACCGCCGCAGGGGATTGCAATCACGGAAAAGCAGCAGCCTGAACGGCCAAATGCTTTGTTGAATGTTTGTAAATGCGTAAGAACCGCATCAAGCACCAGATGATGTAAATATTACGAAAAATCGACTCGTTTCAAATGTAAAGCCGTTCAACTTTACAGTAAAGAAGCGCGAATCATCGACTATTATAAATTTGGCGTATCTAGGAGGAGAACGCCCGATTTATAGTTTGTGCCCTTCTCCGGCTTGGCGCACGGCGGCCAGAATCTGCTCCACCGATTGCCCCATGGCACTGGAGATTGCGGCAACAATGGAACCTTCAACCAGAGGGCCATCTGCCATTTGGATGTTCATTCCCTCAAATTGCTCCAAAACCATCTCCGTGGTCATAATGGCGCTTCCCATATCAAATAGGATCACCGCACCATCCGGCCCGGCGACGGATTCAACGGCAGCATAAATGCGCTCGAAATCCGTACCGATTCCACCATCCGGCAAACCGCCTGCTGCAGCAACCGGCGCGGAGGGGGCCATTTGAAGGGCCAACTCGGCGGCACCTTCTGCCGCTTTGCAGCTGTGCGAAACGATTACAATGCCAACCATGTCAACCCTCCTGTACCTGCTGAGCAATTACACCCAGCAGCAGGGTGAACGAAGTGGCACCGGGGTCCTGATGACCAATGCTGCGTTCGCCAAGGTAGCTGGCACGGCCTTTGGTGGCAACCATGGGGATGGTGGCTTTCATGCCCTCCTGCGCGGCGGCCAGGCCCGCCGCCAAAGCCTGTGCCGGAGCGGCAGCCTTCATGGCTTCCAGGGCAGGCACCATGGCATCCAGCATGGTTTGCTCGCCAACCGTGGCTTTGCCGCGCATTTTTACACCTTCAATGGCGGCGTCCATCATATCCAGAAAGTCGTTCAGCTCCAGGCTGGATTTTCCGGCTGCTTTTCCTGCTGCTCTCAGAAAGGCGGTTCCATACAAGGGACCGGAGGCGCCGCCGACGGTAGAGACCAAGGTCATACCAACAGTCTTTAAAATTGTTCCGATGTCCTTGTCCGCGATGGTGGGCAGCTTTGCCGTTACAGCCTGGAATCCACGGGCAAGGTTGATGCCGTGGTCACTGTCGCCGATGGGCATATCCAATTCGGTGAGGTAATCTTTGTTTTCCTGAATGACCTGCGCCATCTTTTCCAGAATTTGAATGACCTGTGCCGTTGTAACCATTTGGGCTTCACTCCTTTTTATTCAATGCGAAGACCGGGCATCGTTGTTCCCAATCTCCGGCATATCCGGTCTGGTTAAGCTTTATAGGCAGGGGTGTCTGCCGGGGCGTCCAGCAAAGCCTTCAGCTCATCGTCCAGGCGCAGCAGGCTCAGAGAGAATCCAGCCATTTCAATGGACGTCATATAATTGCCGACCAACGTCTTGTAAACCTTGATTCCTTTCGCGGCCAGTACATCGGCCACATGGTTGTTGATGATATACAGTTCCATCAAGGGAGTAGCGCCGGAGCCGTTGACCAAAACTGCCACCTCATGGCCGGTGTAATCAATGTCCGCCAGGATCTTATCCAACAGATGATCCACGATTTCATTGGCCGTGACCATTTTCTCGCGGTGGGTGCCGGGCTCGCCATGAATGCCGATACCGACTTCCATCTCGTCATCGGCAAGCTCAAAGCCCGGCTTTCCGGCAGCAGGCACGGTGCAGGGCGAAATGGCCGCACCCATCGTGCGCACATTGTCAATAACCTTCTGCGCAACGCGCTGAACTTCTTCTAGGCTAGCTCCTTCTTCGGCCTTGGCACCGGCGATTTTATGTACAAAGATGGTGCCAGCCACACCGCGGCGGCCCGTGGTATACAGGGAGTCCTGCACAGCCACATCGTCGTTGGTAACAACCTGCGCGCACTTGATGCCGTCCATCTCCGCCATTTCCGCGGCCATCTCGAAATTCATTACATCGCCGGTGTAGTTTTTGACGACGAGCAGAACACCCGCCGGGGTGGCAACTTCCCGAATGGCGGCCTCGACCTGATCCGGTGTGGGGGAGGTGAATACAGCGCCGGCCACTGCGGCATCCAGCATTCCCTTGCCGACAAAGCCGCCATGGGCAGGCTCGTGGCCGGAGCCACCGCCGGAAACCAGCGCGACCTTATCGGTTTTCTTTTCAGCGCGAACCAGTACGTTGAAGTCCGGCAGTTTCTTCAGTTGCTGAGGATGTGCCTTGGCGATGCCCTCCAGCATTTCCAGCTCGACGTTTTCGACCTTGTTGATGAACTTTTTCATGGTGCATTCCTCCTTGAACTGTAATTTTCCTGCCTGCGCATCTCGGCAGACACGGGGGAATACCGACGGAGTTGGCATTCCATTTGCCTACATTATAACCGAAATGCGGACAAAATTATATATACAAATATGAAAATTGTACAATCGAGAAGTTCCGTCTTCGATTGAATTTGTGCAGAATATGCCTTATAATAAAAACGAAACCGGACAGCCTTTAAGCCGCAAATTCGGCAGGGCGTTCCCGGCAGAATCAAGCAGAGAAAAGCAGACGCAAGTGCGTTCTGCGTGTTGATTGCAAGGAGGGCGGACGGATGTATTCTAAAGAAGTTACGGTTATGAACGCAAGTGGGCTCCATGCGCGGCCTGCCTCCAACCTGGTGCAGTTCTGCGCAAAATTCCCCTGCAAGCTTACCATGACGGGCGGGCGCAGCCCGGTGGATCTCAAAAGCATTTTTTCAGTGCTTTCTGCGGCGGTCAAGGCCGGTACAACGGTAACCATCACGGGTGACGGCGCAGACGAGCAGCAGGCGGTGGAGGAGGTTTGCCGGTTTATCGAACAGCTGGAGGGCTGATCAATGGCTGTAACAGGAATCGCGGCCAGCGGCGGCAAGGCGCTGGCAACTGTATTTGTATACGTTCCCCCGGAAATGGCAGCGGAGGAAGAACGGGCTGAAGGCCTGACCGTTGAGCAGGTGATGGGCCGGGTAAACGCTGCAATTGAATGGGTAGACCAGGCCATGGCCCGGAAGATTGAACATGCAAAGGGCCAGGGCCGCGAGATTCTGGAAATGCAGCGGGTAATGCTGAATGATTCCATGCTGCTTTCGGGCATTGAGGAAGCAGTGCAGGAAGGCAAAAGCGCAGCTGCGGCGGTAGCGGTTTCCACAAAGAAGCTGATTACCATGCTGGAAAGCCTGAATGATCCGCTGTTTACCATGCGCATTCCGGATACACGAGATGTGGGGCTACGCTTGACCTGCCGGCTGACCGGGCAAAACTACCCGGATCTGGCGCAGGTAGAGGACCCGGTGATTTTGACCGGCGAAGATCTTCCGCCCTCTCTGCTTGCCGGCGCGGACAGTGAAAAGATCGCCGGAGTAGTCATGGGCAGCGGCAATAAGACCTGCCATGCTGCCATTCTTTGCAGCGCACTGGGCGTTCCCGCTCTGATGGGTGCAGCGGGCTGGCAGCAATTGCCCGGCGGGCAATTAGCTTATCTGGACGGCGACGCGGGCCAGGCTGAACTGGTGCCAGGCGAGCGGAGGGCGGAGTTTGAGTGCCGCTTAGCGGAGTGGAAACAGGAGCAGACCGCTTTAGAGGCTTACCGTGACAGACCGACGGTTACAGCGGAAGGCCATGCGGTAGGGCTGTACTGCAACATTTTCAGCACCGATACCGCAAAAAAAGCACAGGAACTGGGTGCAGATGGCGCAGGGCTGTTCCGCACGGAGTTTTTGTACACAGGGCGGCCGGATCTTCCCGGAGAAGAAGAGCAATTTGCCGTGTATAAAGCGGCCTTGGAAGCCATGCCGGGCAAGGCAATTACGTTCCGTACCATGGACATTGGCGGCGACAAACCGGTGGAAGCCTTGGGCCTGGAACAGGAGCAGAACGCCTTTTTAGGCTATCGCGCAATCCGCATTTGTTTGGATCGGCCGGAACTGTTCCTCACGCAGCTGCGGGCACTTCTGCGGGCTTCCGCCTTTGGCAAAGTGCAGATCATGTTCCCGATGATCGCGACCCTGGAGGAATTGCGCCGTGCAAAGAAATATGTTGCACAGGCAAAAGAACAGCTTGCCCAAAAAGGACAGGCTTTTGACCCGAATGCGCCGGTTGGCATGATGGTCGAAGTGCCGGCTGCCGCCGTACTGGCCCGGCAGTTTGCCCGCGAGGCAGATTTCTTCTCCATTGGAAGCAACGACCTTACTCAATACACCATGGCGGCAGATCGGATGAACCCGAAGGTGGAGCACCTGTCAAATCCGATGGATCCGGCCGTTTTGACGTTGATCGCACAGACCATCCAGGCAGCAAAGCAGGCCGCGATTCCCTGTTCGGTTTGCGGAGAGCTGGCCGGAATGGTGGAAGCGGTTCCGGTGCTTCTCGGCCTTGGCCTGGAGAAGTTTTCGGTCAGCCCCGGAAAACTGTTGGCGGTGCGGCGTGCCATTGCAGGATGCAGTGAGGAAGAAGCACAGCGGGCCGCCCGGCGGGCTTTGAGCTGATGCATTGTATAACAAAAAGCCATCTGTATGTACTACAGATGGCTTTTTGAATTTCACAACAATTCAGAGGTTTTAGCCGACACTCCGCGGTGGAAGCAGGGAAGCCAGTTCGCTGGAAGCGCTCATGGAAACCCAATGACCGTTGGAGTAGATCTGAACGACACTGCCCTCAAAACACATCAGGCAGCCGCCGGAAGAGATGATTCGATCAATGCTCAGCATATCCGTGTAGAAGTTCACCGGCAGCCAAGGCGCTGTGGGAGCCGTTCGGAAATGCTCTACCATTTCCTGTACAATGACAGTTTCCGCTGCCGGGCAGTCTGCCTGTGCCACAAAGAAGAGCAACCCGCTTTCATAATCTTCGGATTCGCCGCAATAGCCCTCGTTTAACGCTTCCTGTACTTCTTCTGCGCTGCTATACGGCAGATACAAAGCGCGGGGGCTGCCCTGTTCAGCCAGAACGCGCATGGCTTCCTGCCATTGTTCCGGAATCGCACGAACAAGGGTGAGCAGGTTGGTGCATTCGCTGATCTGTTCGAGAACGGGAACCGTCAAGGCTTCCGGGGAGAGCAGAAGCGAAAAAGCACAGTCCGGGTAGGCTTCGATCACTTCAAAGACGGCAGAGAGGGACGTGCTCTCTTCCACAATCAATGCGTAAGAGAAAACCCCGAGCGCCTGCCCCTGCTGCACCAGCGAGCCGAGTGAAAGCGCCGCCTCTTGACTGCTCAGGCGACAGGTGATCATCCAGGGAATATCACGGCCGTTCTGTGCTTCCTGTTTACGGATGAATGCGGCACCGCAAGTCCAGCTGTGGAAGCCCAGCGCAATGCTGAAATGCTTCAGCGCATCCCGCCGTGTAGTACGCACAGTGTTTTCGCAAAGGCTATAATAGGGGCTGGAATCGTCCGCGAGCATAGTACGGGCAAGCGACAGAAAATGCCGCTGAAAACGCCCGTGGGCCAGATGTGCCCCCAAATCCGCAATTTTACGGATGCTTCGATGGGGATCGTGTTCAATGTCATTCAAGCTGCGATCCACAAGGGCGTTCAGCAAAGCTTCATTGATGGCATTCCGTTCCATAAAAAGGCCTCCCGCCTTAAAACCGCATGCAGTAAGAAGTACGAAAATAGGGAAGTAATTCCTTTCTGTTTCCGAATCTATCATATCGCAGGAAGCCGCAGGGGGATACGGTCAAATAAAAAAGAGTGTCCGGCGTTTTTTGCAAATTTTGTCGATGGGTGAACCTAAAAAAGCCTTGTGAGCATTTCTTGTGAGCATTTTTGGTGACAAAATTCTTTCGGAAAGCAAATGGAAATTCACTAATGGAGTTAAATTGATTTTTCTTGCCGGATGGGGTACAATAAAAAAACGTAAATTTGGCGGGAGGATCGTTCATGTTTGACCCTAAGTTGAAAGAAGCGCTGGCCCACGTGCAAAAGCCGGGCCGTTATACCGGCGGCGAACCGGGCAGCGTATATAAAGAGAAGGATAAAGTGGACCTGCGGTTTGCGTTCTGCTTCCCGGATACCTATGAAGTTGGTATGTCCTTCTTGGGCGAAAAAATTCTGTATGAAATTCTGAACAAACAGGAGAACTGGTGGTGTGAGCGCGCCTTCATGCCCTGGCTTGACATGAAAGCGGAAATGGAGCGACTGCAGCTGCCGCTGTATACACTGGAAAGCAAGGACCCGCTCACCGCATTTGATGTGGTAGGGTTCACTCTGCAATACGAGCTTTCGTATACCAATATCCTGGCAATGCTGGATTTGGCCGGCATTCCGTTTTATTCAAAAGACCGGGACGCACACTGGCCACTGATTGTTGCCGGTGGGCCTTGCGTCTGCAATGCTGAACCCATTGCAGACTTCTTTGATATGATGATGCTGGGTGAAGGCGAAGTGCAGCTGCCGCAGGTGTGCAAAACCGTGGAGCAGGCCAAAAAAGAAGGCTGGGATAAACACCGGTTGCTGCGTGCTTTGGCGCAGATTGAAGGCTGCTATGTGCCCTCGTTCTATGATGTGACCTATCAGGAGGACGGCCGCATTCAGGCCATTACCCCGAAAGAAAACGCTCCGGCGGTGGTGCATAAGGCCATCATTCGGGATATGAACAGCCAGCCGCTGCCCACGCATTTCGTGGTGCCCATGGTAGGCGCTGTGCACGATCGCGCGTCCATTGAAGTTCTGCGCGGCTGTGTGCGTGGCTGTCGGTTCTGCCAGGCGGGATTTTTGTACCGCCCGATGCGGCAGCGCCAGGTAGACCTGCTGGACAAGGCCGCTCAGGAACTGTGCTGCAATACCGGCTACGAAGAAATCAGCCTCACCAGTCTATCCACCTCGGATCACTCTCAGCTGGAGCAGCTGCTGGATAAGATGGATATCTGGACCGAGAAGGAGCACGTATCCATTTCTCTTCCCAGCCTGCGTGTGGACAATTTCAGCGAGAGCCTGATTCAGAAGACCACAAAGGTTCGTAAAAGCGGCTTGACCTTTGCCCCGGAGGCGGGTACACAGCGCCTGCGGGACGTGATCAACAAGAACGTCACCTGGGATGAAATTGAAAAGACCTGCAACATCGCATTTAATGCGGGCTATACCTCGGTGAAGCTGTACTTTATGATGGGCCTCCCTACGGAGACATTGGAGGACATCGAAGGAATTGCCCAGACCGCGCAAAAAATCGTAGAGCTGTTCTATCAGAACCCCCATAAGCCCAAGGGAAAGAGCGTGCAGGTGACCATCAGCGTGGCCTGCTTTGTGCCCAAGCCCCACACTCCGTTCCAGTTTGTGCCGCAGGATACGAAAGCTCAGCTGGAGGAAAAGCAGCAGCACCTGCTGCACAGTGTACACAGCCGAAAGATCAACGTGAATTATCACGACAGTTCCACCAGCTTCCTGGAAGCGGTGTTCGCTAAGGGCGACCGGCGCTTAGCCCCGGTCATTCTGGCTGCCTACCAGAAGGGCTGCTATTTTGATGGTTGGGATGAATGCTTTAAATATGATGTCTGGATGGAAACCTTCCGAGAATTTGGTCTGGACACTGCGTTCTATGCCAATCGGTACATCGGGCTAAATGAAGTGACCCCTTGGAGTCACTTGGATTATGGCGTAAGCCACGATTTCTTGGTGCGTGAGTACAAGAAGGCGCTGGCGGCGACCACCACAAAACCCTGCAACCGCGCATGCAGCGGGTGCGGCGCCAATAAACTGCTGGGAGGGCCTTGCTTTGAATACGGTACGGATCTGGTTCACTAAAACGGGGGAGGCCTCGTACATCTCGCTGCTGGATCTGCAGCGGGTTATGGGCCGTGCGCTGAAGCGCAGCGGTTTGCCGGTATGGTACACGCTTGGGTTCAATCCGCATATTTATATGACGTTTACCTGCCCGCTGAGTCTGGGGCAGGAGAGCCTGGTGGAAAGTGTGGACTGCAAAACCGAGGAAGAAGCCCCCAACTATTCGGCGTGGCAGGAAGCACTCAATCAGGTAATGCCTTCCGGCATTCAGGTATTCAAGGTCGGCCCGGTGGTTATGAAGCCTGCCCGCATTGCCAGCGCGGAATACCAGGTGCGCTATGAGGACGCAGCGGCGCCGGCTGCCTTGGGCGCATACAATGCACTGTCCAGCGCACCGGTCATTAAAAAGACGAAGCGCGGCGAGAAAACACTGGAACTGAAAGAATATATTCCTACCGTAGAATACGCGGTGGAGGGCAATACAACCTCTTTCACACTGCGGCTCCCGGCGGGCGATGGGCTGAATCTGAACCCCACGCTGCTGACCGGATTTTTAGCCGAAAAGTTTAGTTTGGCCGCCGAAGGGGCCGCCATTCTGCGCACCCGTCTGCTAACCGCAGAGGGTGAGGATTTTCAGTAAATGGATTTCGTTGCTGCACAGAGTTGGAAATGCAAAAAAACAGAAAAGAATGCCAAAAATCGCTTGCATTCGGAGCTTCTTTGTGGTATGATATTGGAGCGTTAGTATACGCTGGCTCCAACCAGCGGGGTTAATGCAGCAAGCATTGAACACAGACGGTCCTCTGCCGAGGGTTCGGGAATGAACGTCGCAAAATTTGGAGGAATAACCATGGACGCAATGAAGATTATCACCGAGGGCATGGTCAAAGAGAACAAGCCCCAGTTCAACGTGGGCGATACCGTGCGTGTGTCTGTCCGCATCAAGGAAGGCGAGCGCGAGCGCATCCAGGCTTTCGAGGGCACTGTGATTGCCAAGAAGCATGGCGGTGTTGCTGAGACCTTTACCGTGCGCCGTACTTCTTACGGTGTCGGCGTGGAGCGTGTGTTCCCCGTCAACTCTCCCTTCGTTGAGAAGGTTGAGGTTATCCGCAAGGGTAAGGTTCGCCGCGCAAAGCTGTTCTACCTGCGTGGCCGTACCGGCAAGGCTGCCAAGGTCAAGGAAATGCTCTGATAATCACCAAAGAACGAAGGGACAAGCAATTGTCCCTTTTTTCTTTATAATACCGGGCAGAGTTCAATTTCTCCGCCCGTTTTTTCGTGGAGGCGCGGCAATGAAAAAGGACCGTGAACAGAAAAATCAAAATCTGCTGGAATGGTATGATTCGCTGATTTTTGCGTTAATTGTACTGGTGGTCGTGTTTACTTTTGTGGTTCGCGTTGTGGCGGTCAGCGGCAATTCCATGGTGCCCACCCTGCACTGGGGGGATCGGTTGCTGATTCAGAGCACCTTGTACACCCCGAAGAAAGGGGATGTGGTGGTACTGGATGGTTACACCAATTTGGGCAAACCGCTTGTGAAGCGCATCATTGCCTGTGAGGGCGACACGGTGGAACTGGATACGGAGAAGGGCCTGGTGTATGTGAACGGTCAGGCACTGGAAGAGCCCTATACGGCGGAGCCTACCTACGAAGCGGGAGACATGACCGGGCAGATCACCGTACCGGAGGGCTGTGTGTTTGTGATGGGAGACAATCGCAATCATTCAACTGACAGCCGCTTTTCCGATGTGGGTTTTGTGGACAGCAGGGATATCCTAGGGCGTGTGCTCCTTCGGATTTTCCCGATGGATCAGTTTGGAGGGATCGCATGAGTCAGGAATTTGTCAATCGTCAGAACATCCAGTGGTTTCCTGGTCACATGGCAAAAACGCTTCGCCTGATGGAAGCGGATATCCGCAATGTGGATGCCGTTCTTCAGCTTCTGGATGCGCGCATTCCGCTCAGCAGCCTGAACCCTGAGATCGAACGGATCACGGCGGCAAAGCCACACCTTTATGTGATGAACAAGGCGGATCTGGCAGACCCGGCCATTACAGCCCAGTGGGTAAAGTATTTCAAAAGCGCTGGTGCCGGCTGTCTGGCCATCAGCGCCAAGCAGAAAGGCGGTGCAGCGGCAGTAAAGCAGGCAATCGAGCGGGAACTGGAAGACCTGACCCGCCGCCGTGCCAGCCGCGGCATGACGGGCGCCCGCATCCGTGTGATGGTCGTGGGCATCCCTAATGTTGGGAAATCCACGTTTATCAATACATTTGCCGGTTCGGCACGGGCCAAGGCTGCGGACAAGCCCGGTGTCACCCGAGGCAAACAATGGGTGACCGTAGACGGTTTTGATCTGTTGGATATGCCCGGCGTGCTGTGGAAGAAGTTTGACACGCTGGAAATTGCCACAAATTTGGCCTTCATCGGCTCTATCAAGGATGATATTCTGGACATTGAAGAGCTGGCAATGGGGCTACTGTCTCAGGTGAGCGAAATTTACCCGGAAAAGCTGGCGGCCCGTTATAAATTGACCAAGGAAGAACTGGCGCTGGAGCCGTGGCCCCTGCTTGAAGCCATCGGCCGCCGCCGTGGTATGCTGATCAGCGGCGGAGAAGTGAACACCGAGCGGGCCGCTATTATGCTGGTGGATGAGTTCCGCGCCAGCAAGTGGGGGCGAATCAGCCTGGAGTGTCCGCCGCATCGGCAGACAGAGGAGGATGAAGATGACCTCGACCTGTGATCACTATGCGTTCGATGCGCAGGTGCGCACAGAACATGGGATTTTCTGCGGTGTGGATGAGGCCGGACGAGGCCCCTTATGTGGGCCGGTTTGCTGTGCGGCTGTGATTTTAAATCCGGACGATCCCATCGAAGGCATTGACGACTCCAAAAAGCTGAGCGAAAAGAAGCGGGAGGCCCTTTACGATGTGATTTGTGACCGGGCCTTAGCGTGGAACGTGGTTTTGGTCGGGCCGGATGTGATTGATCGGGACAATATTCTCAATGCAACCATGTCCGGAATGCGCCAAGCGGTGGAAGGGCTGGACATTGTTCCGAATTTCGTGCTGGTGGATGGAAATCGCTGCCCGGCCGGGTTGACCATGCCCTGCGGCAGCCAGGTGAAGGGAGACGGTGTTAGCGCCAGCATCGGAGCGGCATCCATTCTGGCAAAGGTCACCCGTGACCGGTATATGATCCAGTTGGATCGACAATACCCGCAATATCAGCTGGCGAAACATAAAGGATATCCCACAAAGCTTCATTATGAGCTGATCGAACAGTATGGCATCCAGCCTTTTTATCGCAGAAGCTTCTTGAAAAAGCTGGGGTATTGGCCATGAGCACCCGCGAGTTAGGGGTACAAGGGGAGGCTGTCGCGGCTCGCTATTATCAAAAGCTAGGCTTTCGGCTGTTTGCCCATCATTACGTGACACGCTTGGGTGAACTGGACTTGGTTCTAACCAGTCGTGATCTTGTTGTGATCGCAGAGGTTAAAACGCGCACAAATCCCACAGCAGCTGCACCCCGTGAAGCGGTGGATGTGCATAAGAAGCGAAGAATTTTAATGGCGGCACGGCAGTTTTTGGCCGAACATCCGGATTTTGCACAGCGGCAGATCCGGTTCGATGTGGTGGAAGTCGTTCCTTGCCCAGGCGGCTGGCAGGTGCGCTGCTTCCCCGGGGCATTTGAAGCGGGCGGCTGAGAGGGAAAGCCGAGGCTGTGTTCAAACAAAGAACAGTTTGGCAATCCTGACGAAAAACAACCATCCCTCACGGACACTTTTTTGTACCCTTCCGATTTTCACGAGGCCCTTTTTATAGTATAATAAAGATACTGTTTTGATATGGTAAACAGGCGCTTTCTGCGCTTTCAAAAATGAGGAATGCAGTATGGAGTTTTTTAGCACGCGGAATGTGAACGAAAAGGTCAGCGCGGCACAGGCCATTGCTCAGGGTTTGTCGCAGGAAGGCGGGCTTTTTGTCCCGGCCTCCTTCCCCAAGGTAGATCTGGATGCGGCTTGCAAAATGGAGTATGCGCAGCTTGCTTCGCACATTTTGAGCGGTTATCTGGAAGATTACGACCCGAACTTTCTGAAGCAGGCAACGGCGGACACCTACGGCGCAGCGTTTGGTGGTAAGGCTGGCCAATTGGAGCATGTGGAAGGCAGCACCTATGCGCTGGAGTTGTGGCATGGCCCGACCTGTGCCTTTAAGGATTATGCACTTCAGTTGATGCCAAAGCTTTTGGTGGAGGCAAAAAAGAATCTGGGCCGCACCGAACAGACGTTGATTCTGGTGGCCACCTCGGGTGACACGGGAAAAGCTGCCCTGGAGGGATACAAAAACATCCCCGGTGTAAAAATTCTGGTGTTCTATCCCGACAGCGGAACCAGTGAGATTCAGCGCCTTCAGATGGTCACGCAGCAGGGTGACAACGTAGGCGTGTATGCCGTGAAGGGCAACTTCGACGATGCACAGACCGGCGTAAAGCGTGTGTTTGCGGATAAGCAGCTGGCCACGGAACTGGCGAAAAAGGACGTCCGCCTTTCCAGTGCCAACTCCATCAACTGGGGACGTCTGGTGCCTCAGATTGTGTACTATTTTGCCGCATATGGCCGTCTGGTGCGCAATCATGAAATCGAGATGGGGCAGCCGGTTGACTTCTGTGTTCCCACCGGCAACTTCGGCGACATTCTGGCAGGCTACTATGCAAAGCAGATGGGCCTTCCGGTTGGCAAGTTTGTGTGCGCTTCGAATCGAAACAATGTGCTGACGGAGTTCTTTGAGACCGGAACCTACAATGCTCGGCGTGAATTTTTTAAGACGACTTCGCCCTCCATGGACATTCTAGTTTCTTCCAACCTGGAGCGGTTGCTATATCACATCACGGGCAGCGACGCGCAAGTGGCGGCCTGGATGGCCGATCTGGCTGAAAAGGGGAGCTACACGGTGAATTCGACTACTCTGGAAACCATCCGTGCCGATTTTGCTGCCGGATGCGCCAGCGATGAAGAAGTTGCCCAAGAGATCAAGGCCATCTACCAAAAGGTTGGCTATCTGTGTGACCCGCATACTGCAGTTGCCTTTAAAGTGGCCCGGGAATATCAGGCCGCCAGCCAAAGCCACAACCCGATGGTGGTGCTGAGCACCGCCAGCCCATATAAGTTCCCACGTGACGTGCTGACGGCCCTGGGAGCCGAGGCGCCGCAGAGTGATTTCGCTGCGATGGACGGCTTGAAGGCACTGACCAACGTGCCGGTGCCGAACAGTCTGGCGGCCTTGCGCGGGCAGCAGGAGCGGTTCAACCAGGTAATTGAGCCTTCGCAGATCGGCGATGTGGCCCAGAAAGTGTGTGAAGTATAACCGCTTTACAGCGGGATATTACGTAAAACAACCGCCGCGTTGCAGGCTTGCTTAGCCTGCTTCTGCGCGGCGGCTGTTTTTTGCTGTTTCATTGTGAAATGGCATTTTCAAAACGGGCAGGAGGGGAGAAATGGCACTTTTTGCAATCGGTGATCTTCATTTGGCATCGGGCGTCTCCAAGCCCATGGATATTTTCCCCGGCTGGGAAAACCATGTGGCACGTTTGGAAGGACATTGGCGGCGGCTGATTGGCCCGGAAGATACGGTGGTGCTTGCGGGAGACATCAGCTGGGCAATGCGGTTGGAGGATGCGCTGGAGGATTTTGCATTCATTCACAGTCTGCCCGGCCAGAAGCTGATTCTGAAGGGCAACCATGATTATTGGTGGACGACCGCTAATAAAATGAACACATTTTTTGCCAGCAACGGTTTGGATTCACTTCACCTGCTCCATAATAACAGCTATACAGTGGAGGGTTACGCCGTGTGTGGAACCCGGAGCTGGCTGTTTGAAGCCGGAGAGCCTCATGACGAAAAAGTTATGAACCGGGAGCTTGGCCGCTTGCGGATGAGCCTGGATGCAGCCGGCGAAGGGGAAAAACTGGTGTTCCTTCATTATCCGCCGGTCTACCCGGGGACCAGCGCGCCGGAGGTGATTGCCTTATTAAAGGAATATGGCGTTCGGCGCTGCTATTACGGGCATTTACATGGAAATTTTATTCGTCATGCGGTGCAAGGCAGTGTGGATGGCATCACATATCGGTTGATTTCAGCAGATGGCTTGAATTTTTGCCCATTGAAAATTGAAAAACCTATGGAAATCACAAAAAGCCTGTGATATAATATCAAGGAATGGCTGTCAGCGTCGGCCAGGGCCGCGGCGACTTTTTCCGTGCGCCAGGCGCAGGCCGGACGGTTCCAAAGATAATTCTTGTTTGGAGGAAATAGAATGAAACTCATCAAAAGTGAAAAACTCGAAAAGAGCATGTACGAACTGCAGTTCTCCATTGATGCGGAGACCCTGTGCGCTGCTGCCGATAAGGCTTTTAAGCGCGAGGGCAAGAAGTACACTGTGCAGGGCTTCCGCAAGGGTCATGCTCCCCGCAAGACCATCGAGAAGATGTACGGCGAGGACATTTTCCTGATGGATGCCATCAACGATCTGTTCCCCGACGAGTATGAGGCTGCCGTGAAAGAAGCAGGCCTGGAGCCTGTGGGCAACCCTCAGCCCGAGGTGGTTTCCCTGTCTGCTGCGGACGGCGCTGTGCTGAAGGCCGTTCTGCCTGTGAAGCCCGAGGTCACTCTGGGCGAGTACGTTGGCCTGAAGGCCACCAAGACTGTACATCCCGTGGACGACGCTCAGGTTGAGGAAGAAATTACCCGTATGCGTGAGCGCAATGCCCGCATGATCACCAGCGAAGAGCCTGCTCGTCTGGGCGATACCGCTGATCTGGATTTCGAAGGCTTTGTGGATGGCGTTGCCTTCGAGGGTGGCAAGGCTGAGCATTACAACCTGGAGCTGGGCTCTGGCACCTTCATCCCCGGTTTCGAGGATCAGGTTCAGGGCCATTCTGCCGGCGATGAGTTCGACGTGAACGTCACCTTCCCCGAGGATTACCAGGCTGCTGAACTGGCTGGCAAGCCCGCTGTGTTCAAGATCAAGCTGCACGAAGTGAAGAGCAAGGAGCTGCCCGAGCTGGACGACGAGTTCGCGAAGGACGTGAGCGAGTTCGACACCATGGACGAGCTGCGCGCCAGCATCCGCAAGAACATGGAAGAGGCCGATCAGCAGCAGGCTGACCTGGACGTGGAGAACGCCCTGGTTGATCAGGTGATCGACGGCATGCAGGCTGAGATTCCTCAGGCCATGGTTGACAACTCTGTGGATGAGATGATCCGGGATTTCGGTTATCGTCTGTCCCAGCAGGGCCTGAAGCTGGAAGAGTACCTGAAGTATGTGGGCGAGGATATGGCTGCATTCCGCGCCAACTTCGCTGAGCGTGCTGAGAAGCAGGTGAAGATTCGTCTGGCTCTGGAGGCTGTGGCTGCCAAGGAGAACATCGTGGCTTCCGACGAGGAGTTCGAGGCTGAGGTCAAGCGCATTGCGGACCAGTACAAGATGGAGCCCGAGAAGGTCAAAGCTGTGGTGGATGCTGAGGCTGTGAAGAAGGATCTGGCCATCAACAAGGCCATCGACTTCATCAAGAGCAAGGCCGAGGTCACCGAAGAGACCGCCAAGGCTGCGGACGCTCAGTAATTTTTAACCCCAGGTGTTTTAATTGACCGGTGCGCAAGGGCGTATCGGTCAATTTTCACAAATCCGAAACAAAAGCATATAGGAGGCGAAACTCATGAGTTTGGTACCTTACGTGGTGGAACAAACCGCTCGCGGTGAGCGTTCCTATGACATTTTTTCCCGTTTGTTGAACGATCGCATCATCATGCTGAGCGATGAAGTAAACGATAGTACCGCCAGCCTGGTGGTAGCCCAGCTGCTGTATCTGGAAGGCCAGGATCCGGATAAGGACATCAGCCTGTATATCAACAGCCCCGGTGGTTCCATTTCTGCCGGTATGGCCATTCACGACACGATGAAATACATCAAGTGCGATGTGTCCACCATTTGTATGGGCATGGCCGCCTCCATGGGTGCATTCTTGTTGGCCAGCGGCACGAAGGGCAAGCGTCTGGCGCTGCCCAATGCGGAAATCATGATTCACCAACCTTTGATGCAAGGCCTTCAGGGGCAGGCCACGGACATTAAGATTCATGCCGACCACATTGTTCATCTGAAAAACAAGCTGAATGGACTGCTGAGCGAGTACACCGGGCAGCCTTTGGAGACCATTCAGATGGATACCGAGCGAGACAATTATCTGACCGCCCAGCAGGCGGCGGAGTATGGCCTGATCGACAAAGTAATTACCAATCGTTAACCCCGTTGCCGAGCATGGTTCGGCGAGTGATCAAATAGGGAGTTTTATGGCTAACAACAATTCCGGAAAAGATAAAACCAAAAGCGCAATCTGCAGCTTCTGCGGTAAAAGCCAGGAGTCTGTGGAACGCATGGTCATGGGGCCGGGTGTAAACATTTGCAGCGAGTGCATTGAACTGTGCTATTCGATCGTGCATGACGATGATCCTATGCCCCGCGCAGGGGCACGTATCCGCCGCCCCGCCAATTCTCCTGCGATTCCTTCGGTCAATATCATGACCCCGGCTGAAATCAAAGCAGGCCTGGATCAGTATGTGATTGGGCAGGATGACGCGAAAACTGTGCTGTCGGTGGCAGTGTATAACCACTACAAGCGGATCCTCAGCGGGCAGGACAACGATGTGGAGCTTCAGAAGAGCAATGTTCTGCTGCTGGGCCCCTCCGGCGTTGGCAAAACGCTGCTGGCTCAGACGCTGGCCAAGATGCTGGGAGTTCCCTTTGCCATTGCCGATGCAACCACGCTGACGGAAGCCGGTTATGTGGGCGAGGACGTGGAGAACATCCTGCTGAAGCTCATTCAGGCAGCGGACTTTGACATTCCGAAGGCTGAAATCGGCATCATCTACATTGATGAGATCGATAAGATTACCCGCCGCAGCGAAAATCCATCGATTACGCGCGATGTCGGCGGCGAAGGTGTACAGCAGGCGTTGCTGAAGATCCTGGAAGGCACCGTAAGCAATGTGCCGCCTCAGGGTGGCCGCAAGCACCCCCAGCAGGAGTTTATCCAGATCAACACTAAAAATATCCTGTTCATCTGCGGTGGTGCGTTTGATGGGCTTGAGAAGCACATTCAGCGCCGTACCGATACCTCGGCGCTGGGCTTCGGCAGCCATTTGCGGGACACCGGCGATAAAGCATCGCGCGAACTGCTGCGCCAGGTGGAACCGCACGACCTTGTGAAGTTCGGCTTGATTCCCGAGCTGATCGGCCGTGTTCCGGTTATCACCGTCTTGGATGACTTGGATGAGGATGCATTGGTGCGCGTGCTGAAGGAGCCCAAGAACAGCCTGATCAAACAGTATCAGGCCCTGTTCAAGATGGACAACGTTCAGCTGGAATTTACCGATAAGGCTCTGCGTGCAATTGCCCGAAAGACCATTGAGCGCAAGAGTGGCGCACGCGGACTGCGCAGTGTTGTGGAAAATCTGCTCACTCCGGTGATGTATGAGATTCCCAGCGATCCGACTATCATTCGCGTGGTAGTGGATGAGGACACCGTAAACGGTGAAAAGCCTCATTTGGAGTATGGTGCTGCCCGTAAGCGTTACAAAAATCAGTTTCCCACGGAACAGTAATTGAATCTGGAAAAAAGCAGGCTTTGAACCGCCCCAGAAATAGTAGACATGCACAAAAAGAGACCCATGTAGGGTAAACCTCAACAGGACTGACGAAGCGAAAGCGGAGGCAGTCCTGTTTTTAGTTGGATGCGTTCGTGGTT
>Ga0129315_1000200_pt1 | contig 65047 bp, 62 predicted proteins | sample Cm827metagenome_FD_94432 | JGI IMG/M metagenome (GOLD analysis project Ga0129315, IMG submission 94432) | Eastern black-and-white colobus group fecal microbial communities from Wisconsin, USA - Cm827 metagenome | ecosystem: Host-associated > Mammals > Digestive system > Large intestine > Fecal... | reverse complement strand
AGTACAGGTCGAAGCATTTACTGCTGAGACCGTAAGATAATGATTCAGTAATGCAAAATCCCATCGGCGAAGCCGATTTGGAATGGATTTTGCATCGTAACTGTGAAGGTACTGAACAGTTACAATAATTCATTTCCGGATCCGGCGTTTCAAACGCCGGATTCTTTTTATCTTTATGGAGTATCACAACGAAAATACCAATATTCTGCAAATATCCATACTATGCTTCTCTCATACCTCGTTCCAGTAGTAATGTCCATCTTTACTTTCATTGTAAAATTAAAATCTGTCTTGACTTTTTATCCTTCATATTGTATCATTCCATACAGTTCAAAAAAATACTTTTCAAAAGAGGTAGTAAGTAATATGGATCCGTCTACATTTGTGGCTTTTTTCCACGATGCGTTGAATGCCTATAATAAGATGTGCGAACCGATCCTGCAGGAATTTGATATTCCGCAGGTATCCTTTGATATCTTAATGTTTCTGAAGAATAACCCTGATTTATGCACCGCCCAGCAGATCAGTGAATTCCGGAACATTAAAAAGAATCTGGTTTCTGTTCATGTGGATAAGCTGGTAACGGCAGGTTACCTGCAAAGAGGAACGGTTGCCGGAGACAGGCGGAAGATCCTGCTCTCCTGCACCGAAAAAGCGCAGCCGATTCTTAAAGCCGGCCAGGAAATGCAGCAGAATTTTAAGCAGGAGCTTACCCGGAATATATCCGGAGAACACATCAGTATTTATAAAGAAATCATCGAAGCTATGGCCGGGAATGTCCGCCGGATGCTGAATGAATAACATGCAAATTCAAAAGGAGATCATCACTATGCAGGATAACAGGAATTTTTTAGGTACGGAGCCCATTGGAAAGCTTCTGCTCAAGCTTTCGATTCCGACCGTAATCGCCCAGCTCATCAACATGCTTTATAATATTGTAGACCGGATTTATATCGGTCACATCCCCGGGGAAGGGAGTCTTGCCCTTACCGGAGTCGGTGTCTGTATGCCAATCATTATGATTGTTTCTGCCTTTGCAGCTCTTGTCAGCTCAGGCGGTGCACCGAGAGCATCCATCTATATGGGCAGGCAGGACAATGACTCCGCAGAACAGATCTTAGGAAACTGCTTCTCTCTCCAGATTGTGGTTTCTTTATTTCTGACTGTGATTTTACTGATCTTTGGAAAGGATTTATTACTGGCTTTCGGTGCCAGTGAAAATACCATCGGTTATGCAACCGATTACATGCGGATCTATGCCTTTGGCACCCTGTTTGTCCAGCTGACGCTTGGCATGAATGCCTTTGTAACCGCCCAGGGCTTTACAAAGATTTCCATGCTTTCTGTTCTCATCGGTGCAATCTGTAATATTGTTTTAGATCCTGTATTCATCTTTGGCTTTCATATGGGCGTAAAGGGGGCTGCCCTTGCAACTGTCCTGTCACAGGCTATTTCCACTATCTGGGTAGTCCTTTTCCTCTGCGGCAGGAAAACACAGATCCGTCTCCGGAAAGCCTGTCTGCTTCTCAAGGCGAAGGTAATTGTTCCCTGTGTTATGCTTGGACTTGCCGCCTTCATCATGCAGGCAAGTGAAAGCGTTGTAAGCGTCTGCTTCAATTCCTCCCTGCTTCGATACGGTGGTGATATTGCTGTCGGAGCAATGACCATTTTAACCAGTGTCATGCAGTTTGCCATGCTGCCCCTACAGGGAATCGCCCAGGGAGCCCAGCCTGTTTCCAGTTATAATTATGGAGCCAGAAATGCAGACCGGGTGAAGAAAACCTTCCGTCTGCTTCTGATTACCTGTCTGACCTATTCCGTTCTGCTTTGGGCGGCTGTAGAGCTTATTCCAGGTGCATTTGTAAGCATTTTTACTTCCGATGCGGCATTGGTTTCCTTCACGGCACCCATGCTGAGAGTCTATCTGGGCGGTCTGTTCCTGTTCGGTATCCAGATTGCATGCCAGATGACCTTTACCTCCCTTGGCAAGGCGGTAAACTCTATTGTTGTTGCTGTTGTCCGTAAATTTGTACTGCTGATTCCACTGATCTATATCATGCCTCACCTTGTGTCCAATAAAACCGTAGGTGTCTATATGGCAGAACCCATTGCGGATATTATTGCAGTACTCTTTACATCCGTTTTATTTGCGGTTCAGTTCAAAAAAGCACTTGCAGAGATTCAGAGTTAGCCTGTTTTACAGGCTGGCTCTGTGTCACTCTAGACTGTTGCGTTTTCTCCCGACGATATCTGCTATCTCCTCTTTCATATCCAGAAACACGTCAGCTATATAAGGATCAAAGTCCTGTCCACTTCCATTCTCAATAATTAAGAAGCATTGTTCCAATGGCATAGCATCTCTATAACACCTTTTCGCAGAAACAGCATCAAATACATCAGCAACAGCCATGATACGTGCACAAAGAGGTATTTCCTTGCGGGATAATCCCTCCGGATATCCTTTTCCGTTCCATTTTTCATGATGAAAACGTGCTACCTGATATGCAATCTTTTCATATTCCTCGTCACCCATGGATTGAAAGGTTTCCTTAATAATTTCTCCGCCCTTCGCCGCATGGGTTTTCATAACATCAAATTCCTCTGCTGTCAGTTTTCCGGGCTTTTGAAGAATTGCAGCAGGAATTGCAATTTTACCAACATCATGCATTGGTGCTGCCATTGTGAGATTTTTAATATAATCCGCTGTCAGCTCATCATTATATAAGCCTTTGTTTTTCAGTTCCTTTGCAAGCATTTCTACATAAGTGGTTGTACGACGTATGTGACCTCCTGTATTGCCATCCCTGTTTTCAACAAGAGTTGCAAATCCCATTACCATCTCTTTATTATGAGCACTCAGCTTCTGAAGCAAAGGATTCTCCATATTAAGATAAGCCCCTATGATTACAAAAACCGACACAAGACATGTAAGAAGTGCCTGCGGATGTATCATCTGATATACTGTAACTGCTAATGCCGCCACAATGCAGGTAGTTATTGTAATAAGCTTATTATGTCCCATATTTTTTCTTCCAGATATCAGTAATATAACACTACCAAGCATATAAACAGCTACCATAATGTAACAGGTATACACCGGAATTCCCATCGAATAATTTGTAATCTCTCCATGACAATATGTAATCTTTGGCATAAATAAAACCACTGCAGCCATATTTACTGCAAACGGCAATGATATAAAAATTCTTGCTTTTCTCTTCTTCGGTAATCCTCTTGTAATATCCATAATATACAGGAAAATAAGAAACACAATCGCATCAAGGCTGCACAAAAACAGGCATGAAATATATCATTTAACAGCACCGGTACCTTATTCAGCCGGTTTACTGTATATGCCGTAATTCCATCAAATGCAATGCTGAATATTCCCGTAAAAAGCAATAATTCAAACACTATTTCTTTCTTTTTAACCTTATAGGCATTTCGCTCACGGAAATATATAAATGCAATATAAATTACAATAAGCATACAGCCTATCTGAAGTTTACTATACTCAATCATAAATTGCTCTTTTCTCCCAAATCACCATAACAAATCCTGCTTATAATTTAATTATTTTCCAGGAACTTTAATCCCTCATACATATCCTGTTCCAGAATTTCCTGCGTTTTTGAAAATTCATATTTTTCATGCAACTGGTCATGCAACTTTAAAAATTCCTTGGTATGTAAGTTCTTTTCCTAACAAAATCTGTATTTCCTTATTCTGTTTCGACCACTCTTTGTTCATATAAAATCCTTCCTATCAAATTATCTCCACGCTCATATATTTCTACAGTATTTCCCTTCGCTATTAACATTGAATCCATTATCCTGAAATATCATGATGGTTCTTCTTTGTCCATCATAGTTTTTATCAACTGTATCATATAATCAGCAAAGTTCTGTCCTTCTCTATGGTCTATATCCATATTTTCTCCGCATGTATAACTCTGCACGGCATCTGAAATCAAAGTATGATAGATGGAAGGAATATTGTCTATTGCCCATTCGCCACCTTGCTTTTTTGAAAGAACCAGATCATCTATGAGAAAAGCTGCCACTCTGCATAAATTCAAAATTATATATACAGGATCTTCCAATATAGCTTCTCTTGCCTCTCCAATATCACTCCAAATACTGTCAATATAATCAGCTCTTGGTACATCTGCAAAAATCTTGTTTATTTCTGCCCCATATAGAACAATACCATAGTTTTTTATAATTTTGAAATGTGCAGCCAGATCCTTGTCCACTCCATTCATTTTGCTAATATAATCATCCGGCTTTTCTATAAACCACTGTAAATGTGCATTTGAAAAATGCAGTTCAAATGGCGTTGGATATACAAAATGCTTACAATACTTCTGCTTAATAATACTTAGCTCAATTCCTTTGCTCGGAGCTGATTTATTAGCATCTACGATACAGTTCATAAACTGCAATTTCTGAGCATCCGTAATATGATCTCTGATCACAAAAATAAGATCAATATCACTTTTGTCCGGATTAAAACATCCCATAGCCATAGAACCATGCAGGTAAATTCCTATTAACTCATCACCAAATATTTTCCTGCTATGATTTACAATTTTATCTAATATATCCATTTCCCAATCCATCTGTCCACCCCTTCGAACCATCAGGCAATGTCACCAGTACATTTGCAGTATCCTCGTCTCCATTCAGTACTGGATAAAATTTTCCTGTTTCCTCATCATATTTTGCACCATATAGTCTGCTATTTTTATCTTTAAAATAGATAATCAGAACGAATATCATAAAAATCACAAAAGCAGCCATACCTATTATAATATATCTCATTTAATCTAAGCTTACCTCGCTTTCATGATTGTATTCTTTTCCCGTATGGAAATGATGAATGCTGTCAGCATAAGTGGCAAGCCGCTTATTACGCCAATCATCAACGGCCCCAGGATAAGTTTGTCAGCGTAAGCCGGATTCAGGAAAAGCGTTGGAACACCGGCAAAGGCATTGATTGCACCGTGACAGAGTGCTGGAACCCAGATGCAGTTTGTTTTCTCGTAGAGAAAGTCAAACAGAATCCCCATTGCAATCGTAATGACACAGAACAGAAGTGATCCTGTCACCGGAGCGCCCCAATAGGTCGTTCCATACTTATTGTATTCATCTCTGTCATCAATCACTTTTTATTCCTTTCCGCTTAATATCTCCACTAGTCTTTTTTCTTTGATGATAGCAATTCCCTGACTTTCATCGCCCAATATGATCAGATTATCACCTGGCTGAATATCAAATATTTTTCTTGCTTTTGCCGGTATCACAATCTGACCTTTCTCTCCCACTTTTGTGATTCCAAAAACATGCTTTCCCTTTGGCGGAACACCCAGACCAAGATTATTGCTGTTTTCTTTGTCATAGTTTACCAGATCATCCAAGCTTACATCCAATACTTCTGCCAGGAGTTTACACCTCTCAATATCTGGTAATGATTCTCCTGTTTCATATTTTGAAAGTGTCTGTCTGCTTACACCAATCTTTTCAGCCAGTTCATCCTGTGAAAAGCCATGCATTTTACGTACGGATACAAGGTTATCTTTAAACATGTTTTTTCTCCTTTTTCACACCTAATACACACCAGCGGATAATCGGTATTCTACTGATGATTTCATATAAAAACAATGCACCTGCAAATGCACTGATTCCTACAACTATATATACAATCCCTGCCGGAAGTTCTGAAATAAAACACCTCAGGTAATAAGCTACACAAGCTAATGGAAGATAATGAAAAACATAAATTCCCCAGGATTTTTTTGACATCCATCTAGATACTTTGTTTTCCAAGTTTCCATATTTTTTCATAAATGCCAAAATTGCAAGAATTGAAAACCAACAATAAATACAGGCAGGCATATTATTAAGTACAGGCTCTACCGCATAGTTTTCGCCAAAATAATATATCGTATAGAATATTCCTGTTGCACCAGCTGCGATCAGAAAAATCCCCCACCATTTACTTAAGCGCTCAACAACCTCATCATGTGAAAAAATAAAATAACCTGTAAAAAAACAGAACCCGTAAATTCCAAACCGGTACACAGTTACTATCGGCGTATTAAGAACTTGTGAGAATCCATATACACAGACAGTTAACAAAATCAGCAGCCATACTGGTGTTTTTTCTCCTCTTTTCCAGATACGATCCCTTTCAAATTTTCTCACTAGTAACAGAAGCATCGAAAAAATCCATAGTACTTGTATATACCACAGAACACCGATTCCTGATATAGCCATGACCACATACCGAACTATTCCCGGAACTGATTCAAAGCTTTCAAAAGCGCCGCTGATTTTCATATTATAATATCCTAGTATCCATTGAAATACAAAAAGTCCAATGGTCGAAGGAACCAACAGCTTGCGTGTTTTATCCCGGATAAATTCTTTTACATTATGCTTTTCCAGATAATATCTGGCTGTCATACCAGACACCGTAAATAACAAGGCCATCATCCAGGGATATACGAGATATTGGAAAGCATCCTGCAACTGCTGTTCTTTAAACGGACCGATTACTCCAAACGGCTGGACACCATTGTACATATAAATCACATGATAAATTACAACAATACAAACAGTAATCCAGCGAATATTATCCAGATATATTCTTCTTGTGTTATCCATACTTTTCCCACCTTTGCAATTATTTTTAACATATTTTAGCATAAAAGAAGCATCCTTACGACCAACTTCCTTTAACATTTTTTACTAAGTTTTGTTAAAAATCATTGCGTTATGCTATACCTTCGTTTACAGCTTATTTTCATAATGTCTGTATAACGCTTCCTTAGTCATTCCAAAAGTCCTTGCAATCTGACTCACATATACAGCTTCATATCCATTTTTCGCAAACAAGTGAAGTGCCACAGTCATAATTTCTTCCTTTATACTTCCCATATATCATCTCTTTTGTAAAGACAAACGACCGTTTACATTATTTACTTCAATAAACAGTCGTTTATTTGTCAAGTATTTTATTTCAACGGAAAGCAGATATCTATTTCCATATATACATCTTCTCCCGCCAGGCGATAAATATCAAAAATCGGTCGTTTTTCATCTAACTGATTTCCGGTTCTTGAAAGCCATCTGCAAAATATCTCCTGATATACCATAAAAAGGAACTGAGGAAACCCCTTAAAATGATACGCCGCATATTTTCCTCCCTAAAAATTTTGAAGCAGTATATGTTCATTTTTCTTTAATACCAGTTGCTCTGAAGAAATTGTCTGACACAAATCATACATACAATGGTCTTCGTCTGTAATCGTTGGATCATCAATGGTACATTCCATATATAACGTTTCTTTTGTGGCAAGATGCTCATACTTTTCTATAAACCGGCACCACTCCTTGGGAAGCTGATGGTAATTTCCCTTCTTTCTTTCATATATAACTGTAAAGCTGTCAAGATTTTCGACAGTGATTAATTTACCTGCATCATCAAGAGTATCTAATGTTACCCCATGAGAAAATGAACTTTCTTCCACCATTTGTTCACTTGTTTTCCGAAAATCACCCGGAGATAAATTCAGATGCTTTCTAAATGCTGTTGCAAAATTTGATGAGGAGTATCCATATTTTTCACCAATTTCTGTAATGCTTTTTTCTTTCTCAACTTTCAGACACCATGCACTTCTCTCCAGACGAATCCTCTTAATAAATTGATAAAGAGCTTCATCCGTTTCTTCTTTGAACATACGTGTCAGGTGATATCTGGAATAAGAACAATAGTGAGCTACATCATCTACTGTAATTTCCTCATCAATATGATCAAATATATAGTTAATGGCTTTATTTATCACTGCACTGCGTATTGCATAATTTTCAGTGTTATCCATTCAGTTCACCGCACTTTCGTTTACCTGTCTGCTTCCTTATTAAAGATACCGCAATGATCGCTGTAAGTGTTTCAGAACATGGAGCACTAAGCCATACACCCGTCATTCCTAAAATTGCAGGAAGAACCAGCGCAAATCCTAAAAGGAAAACAATTCCTCTTAATGTCGAAATGATTGCAGATGACTCTGCGTCCCCACAGCTTGTGAAATACATAGAATTCACTACATTATATCCCATAGCAAGAAATGTTACAGCATAAATTTTAAAACCTGTTGCAACCATATCAGCCACTTCATTATTACATCCAAACAAACCTGCATACTGCTTTCCTGCCACAAAAAATGCTATAGCTATGATCAATCCTATCATAAACAACATCTTATTCGTAGTTTTTCTTAAAGCAAAAGCCGTCTCTTTCTCTTTCGCACCCCAACATCTACTGACAAGGGGACTGATTCCCTGCCCAAATCCAATACAAATCATACTGTAACCATAAACTACAAATCCCAAAATTGTAAAAGCTGCAACACCTTCTGCTCCTACATATTTCATAAGCACATAGTTGAACATAAACATGGATATGGCACTTGCCATCTCTCCAATAAATTCAGAAGATCCATTGAGAATCATTTCCTTGTTTATCCCTCTGTCAAATGAAAACTTCCGAAATCTGATTCCTGTTTTTCGACTAATGAAGTAAAACATCTGAACCAATACAGTCAATAGCTGTACAATTAATGATGCTGCGGCACTTCCCTGAATTCCAAATCTCATCATATCCACAAAAAAGAAATCGAGAACTCCATTCAAGATGCATCCTGCAATACTGACAAGCATACAAATCTGCGGTTTGCCATCAACACGAATAAACATTCCAAAGATTGTTCCAATTACCATAAGTGGATACGTAAACAGCATGATTCTATAATACTCAGTAAAGTAAACTGACAGATTACCGTCTGCTCTTAAAATCTTCAAGATTGGTGTGAAAAGCATAAATACTATAACAGTTCCCTTTATTATAGAGATGTAAGTATTTCTATACTTCTGAATTTGTGCTGTAATAACAGTATTCACATTCATATGAACGATTAAGAACGGAAACAAACATCACGATACTCTGGTGTTTCTTTTACCTGATATCATAGATATCAGAAACTGCTTTCATACGGTGTCCTTATTTCAGCAGTTTTTCGTAAGTGAAGTTCCCAGCAGCGCCCCTCATAAGCAGCACATCAAGCACTACCAAGACGGCACCCAATCCTAAAAGAAGCCCCGAATTGATCAAAAGGATGCCAGTGAATTGTCCGATAACCAGTGCGAGAATCGGAAAAATTAAAAACACCGCCCGCTGCTGTGCTTCTTCGATGGTCTTAGCTTTTGCGGAGCTGCGCACTGTTACAGCGATTGCAACAAGCGAGAATGCCGGAGCAATCAGAAGCATAATGATCAGCCAGCTCATACTCGGTATAATCAGATTGCCGGTCAGGAAGAACACTTCCATCTCCACTACCAACAGCATGGCAGCAAACGAGATATAGGAAACCATAATTCCAACAGAAAGCCCGGCCAATATTTTGGATTGGAACAACTGCCGCAGGGGCAGCGGTGAATACAGCAATGTTTCTAAGGTGTGCTTTTCTTTTTCTCCCACAAAGGAGCTTGCTGCCATAACAGAGGATGCCATAATGGGAACGATCAGAAAAAAGGGCGGCATAATGTTATTCAATATAAGTCCCAAGATCCTCTGCTGCTGACTGTACTCCCCATCTGCAACGGGCAGCATATCCAGCAGTTTTTGAAAATCCGAAGCTGCATCGGGTGCCTGTGTCAGAACAAGCACAAAAATCGACGGCAGAACAATGGTTAGCACAAGCGGCACGATAAGAAGAACTGCGAAAATCTGCTTATTTGATGTAATACCACGAATATCTTTCTTTATTAAGGCGAACTGTCCGCTATTCATATTTTTCACGCTCCGTTTCTGCATGTTCCCGGTCGATCAGAGAAAAGTAGATTTCTTCCAGCGACATCTGTTGTTCCGATACATGGTACAGATCACCGCCGGCCTCTACAATTCTTTTTACAATCAGCGGAATATCATGCTCCGAGGCCACATCCACATCATAGATGTGATCACCCACCTCTTTGTATACCATGCCCTTTGGCAAGCAGCTTGCTTTCACACGTACCCTGCGATTTCTGCTCACCATGGCGCGTAGTTCCGCAATATTCCCCGTAGCGAACAAATGCCCTTTATCCATAAGTCCATATGTCGTGCAGATCTCCTGCGCATACCGAAGCTGATGTGTACAAAGAAATACCGTAATTCCTTCGGCAGCTTGTTCCTGAATCAGAGAATTTACATTCTGAGCACTTTCTGGGTCAAGGCCAGAGGTCGGCTCATCCAGAAATAAAATCTGCGGACGGTGAAGTAATGTTCTGGCCAAGGAAAGCCGCTGGCGCATACCGGTAGAATAAGTGGCCAGCTTGCGATCCATCACATCTGCCAGTTCCAGTCGTTGTAGGAGCAGTTTTGCTCTATCTGCACATTCCGAACGGCTCATGCCAAAAAGAGTGCCGTAGAATTGCAGATTCTCCAAAGCCGTCATGTGATCGTACATTTGGGCATGTTCTGTTACTACGCCGACCTTTTTATGCAGCTGCTCCGGATTTTGGGTGGGGTCAATCCCCAGCACCTGACATTTTCCGCCTGATGGGGTCAGCATACCGCAAAGCAGTTTCACGGTTGTGGTCTTTCCCGCTCCGTTTGGACCTAAGAATCCGAAAATTTCTCCCTTATCCAATGAAAAACCGATTTCATCAACCGCAACGGTTCCTCCTGAAAATGTTTTTGATAATTCTTCTACGCTAATTGCTTTCATCTCATATTTCCCTCTATGCGGCCGTCTGTTGTGTTCAGTTCGAGATTCATCAGGTCAAAATCGACATATTCTCCATTGATTTTGAAAAAAAGGGGAAACGTACACAGCTTTCGAAAGCCGTACTTTTCATAAAGTCTGATAGCACGGGCATTATCGCTACGCACTTCCAGATTCAACTGCTCGAAATCATTCTCCTTTGCAAAAACAAGAATTGCTTCCACCAGAGCAGAAGCCGCACCACGTCCCCACCATGCTTTTTTCAGGCTGATCCCGAATTCCCCACGGTGGCTCATTCGCTTGTGTTTGCGGTTCAGACTTGCCGTGCCGATGATCTCGCCATCCACCTTGGCAAAATACTGAGCATTGTCAGCCGACCCATACTGCGAGCGCAGATAGTCTTGCTCTGCTTCAAGGTCAAGAGATACTCCCTCTGCACCGAAGCTTAAGTTTTCTGTTTCTCCACCGACAATTTTCAGATAGTCCAGCAGCGCAGCGGCTTCCTCCGGCCGTGCGCGTTCTATGACAAACAAACTGTTATTCAATTTCAAAACTTCCTTTCTTCTAGATATTCCCGTACATTATTTACGAAGTCCGGCGGTCTGCATGATGGCCTCCACCGGCTCTACCGGGTCGCTGCCCCAAGTGATTTCCACATTTTCACACCCGGCGCTGTCCAGCAGCTCCCTCGCTTCGTCGGTCAGGAGCTTTTTGTAGGCATCATCCACCAGCTCCAGCTTTTTCAGACACTCGGTCAGATTATCGTTTTTCGAAGCCAGCCATGTGGAGGTAGCGTCGCTGATTTCATCCGCGCCAAGTCCCGTGTTCACACCCCAGTCCAACAGATTGACCGCTGCCTGCACAGCCAGCAGCGAAGAACCGGATGTTCCAACGGTCACATTCCGGTCGATCTCATCCAGAATGGGCAGCGTCAGCACTGGCGGCACGTCTGCCGGGGCATCGGCTGCGTCAGAGGTGGAACAGGTCACGCCGTCCTCAGAAATGGTGACATACAGCTTTTCTTGTGCCACATCGTAGAGGAAGGTGCCTTCTCCCAGCAGCGTATCGTTGGCATCATGCACACTAACGGTAAAGAGGACGGAGCTGTTTTCTTCCTTGGAAAGCTGCACAATATCATCTCCGGTGAAAATCCATTCACCAGCCTTTAACAGCGAACCATCCGCATTTTCACATACCTTTGTAAAGCTGCTGCCGCCGTGCAGGGCGATAGAGCTGGCATCATTGCGCTCCAGCTTGACATACACACCAAAGCCGTCGGATTCGGCGGGCGCGTCTGTCCCGGATGTGGTGCTGTTGGGAGCTTCCGACATTTTGGTGCATCCCGTCATAAAAACGGCGGTCAGTAATACTGCTGCGGTCAACAGCATTGTGATTGTTTTTTTGTAGTTTTTCATAATTCCTCCTAAAAGTTCACTGCCCGGAAAAAGACTGTTGATAGGCAGGCAGTACCCGCTTCCAGAATACCAGCCCATTTACAAGGAACAACATACCGAAAAGGCACCTTGCCGCCCGCTCTGGGCAAAGAAGGGCGATGCCGTTCATATCCCCGCCGCCGAAAAAGCCGCACAGGACGATGAGGTACAGCGGATCGAGCAGCAGAAAAGCAATCGTTATGTAGTAAAGCATCGCACGAAGCAGCTTACTCTGAGCGCGGCAGATGTTCTTTGCAAGCGCTGTCAGCAGATATCCAACGCAGAAAGTCGCCAGCGCACCCACAAGGCAGAAGATGCAGTTTATCATTTCAGGTAGGATCGTTGTAAAATGTGGGCGCATGAAAAGAAAAGGTGTCCACAAAGGCATATTTGCAGCCACGCTTTTTGGCCTCTGCCTCCGCAGCCTCCAACAGCTTGCTTGGCGTCGCCCTTATGGATGTAGCAATGCAGGCAGCCCTCGCTGCATTTTTTACATCCGCGCCACGGATTCCACATTGGCATAGTGTCACACTCCCATAGGAATTATTTTTTCCTGACCGCAAGGCAGTAATTGACATGCTCAAAAACTTTCATATCTGCCCCGGCCTTGTCGATTACATTCCTTTGAATATCATCCGGTGTCAGCAGCTCGTAGATCAGAAACCTATGCTTCTCCAGCAACTTTTCAAGCTCTGAATAGGAAAACGCTGATTGCATCGGTTCACCGCCTGCTTTTGCCATCATAATGGTATTCTGCACACGCCTTTCTGGCGCGTCAAAGAAGTTTTCGTCCGGATAATCGAACACGATAGTGCTGCCGTCCGCACAGATCGAGGACAATGCAGAGAGCATCGTGTCGATGGCTTCTGTCGAAAGGTAGTAGGTCACACCGAGCCATGAGAAAAAGGACTTCACAGACAGGTCAAAGCCAGCAGCAATCAGCCGTTCCGTTAAGCTGTCCTTTGTGAAATCCACAGGGACAAAGGTGAGATTATTCGGTGCTGTCCAACCGGCACGGGTGATCCGTTCCAGCTTGTCCGCCTGCGTCAGAGGATGATCGACCTCAAACACCCTGTACTTCGATAAAAACTCCGTTTCTCGGAAAGCGAAAGTATCCATACCTGCGCCGAGTATGACATATTGTTTTGTTCCGGTCAGGACGGCGGTTTTCAAAGCTTTTTCTGTATAGGCGGCACGGCAGAGCGGCGACGGCGCAATATGGACATTCACAAGCCGACGCAGCAGCTCCTTCGGCTTCTGCTTCGCAGGGTCAATCTCCGGTTCAAAGAACTGCGCTCCGCTGAGGATATAACCTTGAACAGCGGAATATTCTTCTGCCGTCATCAGCTCTTTTGCATGATAATCCGCGAAAACCGGATGTTCTTCGTTTTCTGCGTGAAACGCCCGTCCGAACGAACTCATCAGGGCGGTAATACTGGCTTTGTTATTCATTTCTTTGTCCTCCTACGACCTTTTCCTCTTATTATTCTTCCATTTCAAATTACAGCTCGTTGATTGCTTCTGTAATCGACATATTGCGGATGCGCTTTGCCGTTTGCCCATTCCAACAGCCCGCATCGCGCCATATTGCTTCATCCTTGCAGATACGCTCATGGAGATGCTGTTGACAATGTTCAGAACCGTCACCAGCGCAATAATTGCCTGAACATTCTCGTCCGTCACACCGCTTGCTGTCTGTACCATAATAAGTGCATAATTTTCTTCTCCGGTCAGACGGACAAAGGTATCGCTGGAAGAAATCAGCGTGATTTTACCATTTGTCATACCGTTATCGCTGAATGGATCGTTTTTCAAAAGAACTGCTAGCATTGGAATATCACTGTGACTGTGTAACGATTGGTTGGCTGCTATGTGCAGTGATTATTGTATAGCTATAAGCATTGACCGTGATTCTTATGTTTTTGATTTCGCAGTACCAATTCTTTCCCTGCCGAGCTATACGGCATTGAGGATTCAAAATCAAATCCTTACAGCAGCCGACCACATCATCTGTATCTAATTTTAGATTTCTTTTTATCCGGTTGACTCCCATCGGGGTAGTATGAAGCCGGTCAATATTTTCAATCAACGATTCATTTTTCTTCAACGCATGGTTCTCCTGTGAATTAAGTGCCAACATTTGTGTGTTCCCGTTGTTTTTTCGAAAATGTTCTTGTCAGAATCAGGAAACTATAATGACAATTAGAACAGGTTAATGATATGCCCGATGTCAAAAGTCACACTTGATATGACAAGGGCGGATTTGATGTTATCCTTCCGGTGAATTATTGCTATCTGTTATACAAAATCAAAATTGCAAAACACATTGCTCCTGCAACAGGTGCAAATAGAGCCATACAATACCAACACCTCGGATCAACCATTTCATAAATCATCACTTTCTTTCCGCTGCGATGCCCAGTGGTCCTTACGCCTGCACGACATTGGAAAGCGCTAAAACCTCGCAGCCCTTGCTCTCATAATAGGCCAGCAGCTCCGGCAGTTTCTTTTTATCGTAGCTCGTGATGCAGTCTGACAGCACATGAACGGTATAGCCGCTTTTTGCCATATTGTAGCAGGTGGATTTGATGCAGGCCGCAGCGTCCGCACCAACGACGTAAAACCCGGAAATCTCATGCTCCTGAATAAAGGTGGTAAATGCCTCGCTGGTCAGGGCATTGCTCTTTACCTTCGTAAAGATATGGTCAGATACGATGTTTAACTCCGGCACCAGCTCTGCACCACGGGTGCCGGGCTTGAAGGTTCTCGTTCCCGCAGAAAGGTTGTTATGCTGAATGTAAACGATCCACAGTTCCTTTTGTTCTGCCCAGTCAACTGCCTCGTTGACTTTTGCAATGATTTCCTTGTAGTTTTTCGTGATGTCGTTTTGCAGGTCGATCACGACCAATGCGCTGTTTTTCATATTGTATTCCTCCATAAACTTTTCTTCCATTTCAAATACAACTCGTTAATCGCTTTCATTACTATTTCATCTTATATAGCCATTTCCTAATCCGTCTGTCCAACCTTTTGAACCATCCGGCAATGTTACCAACACATTTGCCGTATCTCTGTCTCCATTCAACACAGGATAATTTTCCTTAGCTTTTTTTCTGTTGTTTTTCTCATGTTGGTTGTCATTTAAACTTCCTCTTAACAATTCAATTCCCAGAACAGCATTAAACACTACTACTGAAAATGTACTAATTTCTTCACCATTTTCCATTCTGGCATATAACCGTCCGTTCAATGCAGTTCTAACGGAAATAATATGTTCTACGTTGACGAGCATTGTTTTGGATGCTCTGCATATATTTCTTTTGTTGACCTTTTCTTCCACCTGATACAGTCTGCCTTTAATTTCATAAACACTATCCACAGTATATGCAAACACCAGACCATCCACAGTCTCAAAATACAGAATATCCTCTATTCTGACAGATACTTTTTCCTTGGTCTGCCTATATCCTGTCAGAGTGTCCCCTTTATGCCTCACATATTCTTTTATCTCTTCGAAGTCCTTTGTAAGCCTTATGTACTCAAGAGTCACCCCCTCTTCTTCTGGACTATTTACAAGTTTTTCTGTTACTCTCATGCATCTTTCCTTTCCGGTTCCATAGCTAATGTCCTTATTCTCACAACCATATCTTCTATAGCCTGTGCACCTGCACTATTTTCCTGTGTTGCTGCAGTTACATGTTCAATCGCCTTATAATTGCTTTGTGTATTGACATTTACCTGCTCCATGGATGATGCCACTTCACTGCTATGAATTCTTATATTTTCTACCGTCTTATCCATTTCCATAATCTGTCTGGTCATCTGCTCATTAGCTCCTGTAATCATAGCTGTAGAATCACCGGCTTTCTGAATACTGCACATTCCGGTTTCTGTGAGCCTTACACTCTGTTCCATAACAGATACTGCACCATCCGTATTTTTTACCGATTCTGTTACAATCTTCCCGATATCATCTACCGCTTTTTATGTCTGTTCTGCAAGTTTCTGAATTTCCTCAGCAACTACCGCAAATCCTTTTCCATGCTCACCGGCTCTGGCTGCTTCAATCGTTGCATTAAGTGCAAGGATGTTCGTCTGATGGGAGATTTCAGATATCGTCCGGGTTATTCCAAGAATTTCTTTTGATTCTTCACCCAGTCTGCATATAATTTCTTTACACTCATTTGTGCTCATATGAATCTGTTTCATACTGCCTGTTGCATGATCCATATTGCTCTGATTGTCTTTTGACAATTCATTCACTTTTCCCGCAAGTTCGGAAACCTTAACATTGATAGAAGCAAGCTCCTCTAATCTCGCATTAATATCCTGCGTACGTTCATTAGCACTTGTAATTTCTTTTGTATTACTGCTAAAGCTTTCCAATACATTTCCGGTTTCCCTCACAATCTGCTCATTGGATTTCGTCGAACTTTCCGTTATTTCAGACAACTCCTGTACCATATCCATAAGTGCTCTGGACGTTTCCTGCGATTTTTTGTGCATCGCCTTTATATTCTGTATCATCTGTTCCTGTTCTTCAGCATTCATCAGATTTGACAGCATTCCGGCTGTTCGTTCACAAAGCATTGTAAAAATAGCGGCAATTGCAATTAGTACCATTGCCCTAGGTAGAATTCCATACACAATTAATTTATAAAATGTTGTAAAATTCTTATCCTGTAAAATTGCAAATGCATAACAGATAATCTGCCCAACCGATACTCCTATTACAGACAATATGGTAGTCAGAACGTTGATTCTCTTAGAAAAGTACAGGCTGGCTATCGCAATTGCATAGATGTATAAAAGTACTGCATGATATCCCAAGGTTGATGTCACAATGGTTACAAATATTACAGCACAGACTGTCAGCACATATTTGACATATACACCATCTAATTTTGCAACATTAACAATGATTGTCGGAACCCACAATAAGATCGATCCCAATATATATGCAATTGCCATTATTTTCATATCTACAACAAAAATCCCCAATACATTTAAAAGAAAAACAATCGTGAAAATCAGGAATGTAATTCTCATAACCTTGGCAACCGATTTATTCGCGTGCTTTTCTTCTTTTCTCTATCTTTTCTCCGGCATAGCTGTGATTATCAGATAGATGCTCCCTAAACCTACTACACTTCCAAGCATAATCAGAAGCATGATTTCAGGCTCTACCGTATGACCTCTGAATACCGGATTACAATCTAAGGAATCCGATATTGCCTTTACTACCTGACTTGGAAAGCCCTGTGCTTCCATTTCTTCAAATGTACCTCGAAGCATATGATTCTTAAGCAAAGCTGTCCCATAAGTTCCCGGCAGATAACTGAGTGCCTTCTGCAAGCCTTCACCAAAGTTTGAAATTGGCATATATGCTCCACACACGAATCCATATCCGGCGCTCACAACGGTTCCAACAGCTGACATCTGTCCTTGTGTTTTCAAAGGATAACAAACAACGCTTGATAAAACAGTACCAAACAATACCAGCAAAATTATATCCACAATCAGAAATGCCACATCCCCTGCGCGAAGAAACCATCCCATCTTCCATACGTATACGAAGCAAGCGGCCAACGCCACCATATTGACCATCAGGGAATTCAATACCGTTGAAAAGAAATATCCAAGATATATCATTGGTTTTCTGACCGGTGATACATCAAAATCTCTGCGTGAACCATAAACCCTGTCCTGTACCATGGTCAGATTCACGCAAAAGGTTACTGTTACACAGCTTACAGCCAGAAGTGCTGCCGCCAACTGCCCGGCAACCGTTCCATTTATGAGTTTATCTGATATTGGCAATGTTTCCGGCATATTGGACAGAAAGGAATCCCTGTAAACCTTAGCCAGAAAAGTCGCATATAAAACAATCAGAATAATCGGCGTAATCATGGCAGAGACTAACATTCCTTTATCTCTGAAAAACAATTTTCGATTTCGATTCACTAATGACATAAGTATTTTCATTGCTGTTCACCTCCTAATGCTTTTCCCGTAACTGCCAGAAATACATCATCCATTGCACCCTTCACAATTTCATAATCACGGAAAACCGATGCATGATTCACAATCAGATCCGTTGCAGCCAACGGATTTCTGATTGCAATCCGGTAGCCATCCCTGATTTTCTCATAGGGCAAATTTAAGGACTCTGCCTCTTCCTTTGTCACTCCATAAAGAGACAAATAATCCTTTACATATTCGTTCTTTAATTCGTATGGTGTTCCCTCTGCTGCAATACATCCATGGTCTATAATTACAACATAGTCGGCCGAAGCAGCTTCCTCCATGTAATGCGTGGTAAGAAGTACCGTCAGCCCTTCTTCCTTGCGAAGAGATTCTATGATGCTCCAGATCATTTTTCTGGTCTGCGGATCCAGACCCGTTGTTGGTTCATCAAGAATTAAAAGCTTCGGTTTATGTAGCAGCGCCCTTGCGATATCAACTCTACGTCTCTGTCCACCGGAAAGCTTTCCTACCGGGCGGTCAATAAATTCCTTCAGGTCAAAAATCTTATTTAATTCATCCAGTCTATGTCCAAAATTCTTACCGGTTATCCCATAAAGTGCAGCTCTGCTCTTCAGATTTTCTCTTGCAGTCAGTGGTTTATCCAGAACACTGTCCTGAAATACAACACCGATATTTTCTTTAATTTCATGTGAATGCTTCCTGACATCCTGACCATTTACATGAATCGTTCCACTATCAGCGGTCAACTGTCCACAGATCATGGAAATGGTCGTACTTTTCCCTGCACCATTTATGCCCAGAAATGCAAACAGTTCTCCATATTTTACCTGAAAACTCAAATCGTTAACTGCCTTTACATTACCAAAACTCTTTCTTAAATGTTCAATTTCTACCATATTCTCATTCATAAGTTCATCCCTCCATAGATGTATCTATAAAACCTGCCAAACATTATTTATTCGTATATAAAAAGACGCAGGTAAAAACATTTCGTTTCTGCTCTGCGTCTTAGCGTCTGGCAATGAATTGATAATCCAATATATGATCCTTCACACCCAATCCATCCATTCCACCAAACTGCCATGAAATCGGTGCAGTGGAGCATCCCAGCTCCCTTGCTACAGCTTTTATGTTAAGAGCGGCATATCCATCCCTGGAAACAAGCTCCAATGCAGCCTGCAGCATATCTTCTTTTTTTATTCTTGGACTACTTGGCATATAAAATCTCCAATACTATAAATTAATTTATTGTAAATTCATTTATAGTATAACACATTATACATACATGTCAATTACAAATACATATTTTTCACTTTCTCCTGTTTTTCACCTTTATTTTTCCTCAGTCATTTAGGTGTTTCCCATATATTCCAAAAATCTGTCCCGGCAGCTTCCTTTTCTCTTTATATGGAAACTGCTTATCAAACTCTTCCGCTTCCTGTTCATCAACCAGATAGCCTTCCGGAGTTGCATACTCTCCTGTAATTCCTTTAAAATACCCCGGTATCAGTTCCCTGCACAGGAAGAAGGACGCATCCTCTCCCTCGGGCAGGCCATGATAACGGATGCCATACTCACTGGCCTGCCTGAAACCACTCTTACCATAAAAGTCAATAGTTCAGCCCTGCCCATTCATAAGCTGCCGGATTGTACTCAAAGCATTGACTTTCTCTCATTTTTCCTTTATAAATAAGAATATGACATATTACCCATCATTTGAATAGGTAAATATATTTACCCGATAAGGAGACCATTATGATTAATCAGGATCGTTTCATCCATCGTTTTAAAGAATTAGTTTCCATTCCCAATTCCTCCAAAGAAGAAGCTGCCATGTGTGACTATCTGAAAAAGGCACTCACGGAACTGTCCATCCCTTTTGAGGAAGATGATACGGCATCCAAAATTAACGGAAACTGCGGTAATCTCTATGCTTATGTTGAAGGAGAAAAGGCGCTCCCCCCGATCCTTTTATCCGCTCATATGGATTCGGTAGAGCCTGCCAAAAAGAAAAGCTGCATCTTTCATCCCGATGGTACGATCACTTCAGATGGAACGACCGTTCTAGGTGCCGATGACCTCGCCGGAATCTGTGCTATTTTAGAAGCCATTACATCTATAAAAGAAGACGGCATGGCACACCGTCCTGTAGAAATTGTATTTGATGTTTCCGAAGAAACCTATTGTGAAGGCATCCAGCAGTTTGATTTCTCCAGATTAAAATCAAAGGAAGCCTATGTATTCGATCTGACAGGCCCGATCGGCGGAGCTGCCAATCAGGCGCCTGCGATTCTTTCTTTCGAAGCCGTTTTCCACGGAAGGGCTGCCCATGCTGCCTTTTCTCCTGAAAACGGAATCCACGCCATCAAAGCTGCTGCACATGCCATTGATGCGATCTCCTGTGGCCGGATCGGAGACACGACCGTGAATGTCGGCACCATACAGGGAGGCTCTGCGACCAATGTTGTTCCGGAAACCTGCATCGTAACCGGAGAGGTTCGCAGCTTCCATAATGAAAGTGCACTGCGAAAGCTCGATGAAATCAAAGAAACCTGCGAAGAAGCCGCACTCCTTGCAGGTGCCTCTGTTGATTTTAAGACAGAAACCCTTTGTCTGGCTTACCGGGTAGAGTCTTCCTCCAGGGTGGTCAGCCGGTTTACTGAAGCCTGCGATTCCCTTCACCTTGAACCGAAGCTGACCAGTACTTACGGTGGCAGTGACAACAATCACTTCTTCCATCATGGTATCACAGGCCTTGTGGTTGCCTGTGGAATGAACGACTGCCATTCCTGCAAGGAATATACCAGTGTTCCGGATCTGATGAAAGCCGCCAGACTGGCGGAAGCACTCATTCTGGCTGAATAGTTACTATAATTTTATAACTTTTCTAAAACTCCGTACACCTCATGCAGGTCGGTAATCACCTCATCCACCTGCACTCCGGCTTCCTGTATCATGGTATCATCCCGCCCTTCCGGATGATACCAGCAGGTACGGATACCGGCATGGTTTCCTCCCCGGATATCACTGGTAAGGGAATCTCCTACAATCAGCACTTCTTCTTTTTTCACCGGACCAATGGCATGAAATACTCTGGTAAAGAATTCCATGCCCGGCTTCTCTGCCTTTAAATCCTCTGACAAAAAAACACCATCCATCAATTCCCCAATCCCGGAAAGGCGCAGTTTTTTCGTCTGCGCCACAACCGTTCCATTGGATACGACATACTGTTTCACTCTGCCCTGCAGGGATTTCACAATATTGAGGCTGTCATCGCAATACACAATCGTATCTCCCAGGCGCACCTGATATTTCTCATTGAATTCTTCTGCAAGACCCGGATCAATTCCTTCACTTGTGAAGAAATCCCGGAATCTGCGAACCAGAATCTCCGGTTTCGTAAGCTCTCCACGCTCTAACCTCTCCCAGTATGTCCGGTTGATCTTCGAATAGCGTGCAATCTTCTCATCGGTACACTCCCCAAGATGATATTCCTCAAATAAGCTTTGGATAGCTGCCTTTTCTGCTGCCAGAAAATCCAACAGGGTTCCATCCACATCCCATAAAACTGTTGTAATCATTTGTCTCTCCTTCGCCTACTTGTGAACTACCCATTGTCTAAAGCCAATGGGCTTCCTGCTTCGCAGACCTCGTAACCTACTATCTCCACAGGCGTTAATTCGGGCAGTCCCTGCCCTATATTGTTATTTTTATGCTATTTGTCTTAATCCTTCTTCCAGTATATTCTTTGCTGCATTGATATCCCTGTCATGATTTGTTCCACAGACAGGACATATCCATTCCCTTACTGATAGACTTTTCGTCTCTGTATTTTGGTATCCACAGACTGAACACAATTGACTACTGGCATAGAATGTATCTATTTTGACATATTTTCTGCCATTCCACTTGGCCTTATATTCTAACTGTCTTGTCAGCTCATGCCATGATACATCACTTATGGACTTTGCCAAATGATGATTTTTTACCATGTTTTTTATCTGCAGATCTTCCGAAACTATCACTTGGTTTTCGCTGATAATCTCATGGGACATCTTATGCAGATAATCTTTTCTGGTATTTGTTATTTTCTCATGGCATAATGCTATCTTTTTCTTTGTTTTGTAGTAATTTTGACTTCTTTTCTCTTTATGGGTTAACTGCCTTTGCAGTTTCACCAGTTTCTTTTCGTATTTTCTGATGATTTTGGGATTTTCATATTTTTTTCCATCAGAAGTAATACATAACTCCTTAATACCTAAATCTATTCCGGTATTTTGATTTGTATGTGGCAGTTCCGTGTGTTCTGTTTCCACTAAAATTGATACATAATATTTTCCACTCGGAACTTGTGATATCGTTGCCGATTTTATCTGTCCACTAAAATTTCTATGCAGTTTTGCTTTTATACCTTTTAATTTAGGCAGTTTTACTCTATTGCACCCGAAATCTACTGTTATATTGCCATTCGTAAAATTTGTTGTATATGACTTATGATTATCGTGTTTACTCTTAAACTTCGGATAACCTGCATGTTCCTTAAAAAATTTCTGGTATGCAGCATCCATGTTGTAAATCGCATTTGTCAGAGCAAATTTATCCACTTCTTTCAGCCACTCATATTCTTTCTTTAATTGTCTGTTGCAGTAATTGTTACAGTCGGTTTTACTAACTGATTTTTTCTCTTTCTCATATACTTGTTTCCGGTATGCCAGGGTCTGATTATACACAAAACGGCAACAGCCAAATGTTTTTGCAATCTGTATTTTCTGCTCATTATTAGGGTATATTCTGTATTTATATGCCTTTAACATCCACTGTCACCCTCTTTCTCAACCTTGATTTTCTATATATCTTTTCAGCATTTCTTCCGATACATTTCCTACACTACAGGCAAAATATCCATCTGTCCAAAAGGTATGTTCTTTCCAGAATTGTTTTCGTAAATATTGAGGATATCTTTTACATATATGGTATGTTGTATAGCTCTTCATCAGGTTTACAATCTTACTAATAGACATTGTTGGTTCTGTCTCTATCATGTAGTGAATGTGATCTTTATCTGTTTCCATATATCTTATTATCACACTGTGTCTCTGACATATCTCATACGAAAACTGTTTTATATCATCTGATATCTGCCTCGAAACCAGTAATTTCTTTCTATATTTGCAGACAAAAATAATGTGATATTGTAATAGGTATTTGTGTCTGTTTTTAGATTTCCATGTTCCCATGCCATGAGTATACAATAATTTCTGATTTTTTGGCTACCTTAACCCACCGTCTAAAGCCAGTGGGATTGCGGTAGCCCTATTTCAAACCGGAAATAAGAAAAGTCAAAATTGCTTCCGGGCAGGAATGCAAAGGACACCTTCTGTTTGCCGGTAATATCCTGCAATGCAAACGTTCTTTCTTCATAGGAATCGGCATTTTCTGTCCGGAACTCACAGAGAATCCGCTTCTCTCCATCGGCACCTGTCAGAATCAGATGAATACTGTTAAGCGCTAACGGAGATTTTCCGCTGATCCGGATCTGTTTCGGCATTTCCGCGGCAAAGTCAAACGTGCCAAAGTCCAGCATGACGTTATTTCCGATTCCGGTTACGCATCTTCCTCCCACCGTGAATTTATCTCCATAAATGTTCTCTGCATCGGCAGCATCATTTTGTTCAAATTCCCGCTCCTGCTTTTCAAAGGAAAATCCGCTCACCTGGAAGCCGTCTGTTGATTCGATGCAAAAGCTTCCGATTCCCTTAAGCTTCCTTGACAGCTTGAAGGTGTTCGGCTTGAAGGTCATCCATTCCGGCGGCTCATGGTAAGAGAATTCACCTAAGAGTTCTCCGTCTTCTCCCGGCACGCCATCATAGAACCGGATCTGCACCGGATCAAGGGTATTTGCCCAGATCGGAACAGTAACGGTGTCAGACCCTGCTGCCCCGAAATCAATATGGTCGTATATCGCATAGGAAGAAGCTCCGCCTGCTGCAAAGCCAACTCCCTTATTAATACCGCTGCTGATGTTCTCACTGCCTCTGGTATAAAGTCCTCCGATTACGAAATCATACGGATCGGTTACGGCAACGCCCAGTCCCTGTGCCGTAAATTTCAATACCGAAAGGATATGATAACGCTCCGTTCCGTTCTTGCACATCGCACGGAGCCAGAAGCTGCCGTCCCCGTTTGCCTTTACGGTAACGGTATGATCGTCATTTACCGTACATTCCGCAAGATTGGTTACGATTCCTTTTTCGTTTGTCACACGGAACTCGATCTCATCCGCATAGTCCGCATTTTCCGGATAAACAGTATAAGCCACCTTTCTTTCACTGGCTTCCTTCGTAAAGGTAAGGCTCTCTGCCTGTAATTCGATCTTACGCACCGGAACTTCATCTGCTCTTCCGCATTCCGTCGGTGCAAAAGTAACCTCCTGTTCCCGTACCTTATTGTTTCCATCCAATGCATCCACCGACAACAGACTGATACTGCAATCCAGTATTCCCGGAGAGGTCAGAGTCACTTTGATTTCACCCGGCTTTCCGCTCGAAGCAAGTACTGCCAGCATTTTACCGGAAAACAGTCTCCGGGAGGTTCCCTTATACTGATCAAAGTCCGTGCTGTCTCCATTATCAAGCCCTAACAGCCTTCCTTCGCCCTCCACACAGACATTGACACGGTTGTTGGCATTCGCGCAGAAAATGCCCTTTTCATCTACGGCAGAGATTTCAAGGTAAATCAGATCTTCCCCATCCGCATACACTTCCGTCTTATCGGGATCCATCCGGAAACCTGCTGCATCCCCGAAGGAACACTGTACATCCTCTGCAATCACATTTCCGTTTTCATCATAAGCAAGCGCCTTCAGCTCACCCTTCTGATAAGGAATCCGGAAGTTTCCGGTAAGCTGCTTCCCATGCTCATGGTCGATATCATAGGTTCCTACGGAATCTCCGTTATAAAACAGCTCAATCTTCGGTGCATTGGAGCATACCCGCACATCCACCGGAAGTCCCTCATTGAAATCCCAGTACGGGAAGATATGTACAAACGGAGCCTTACGGTAATCTGTCCACTCTGCCCGGAACACATACGCACTGTCTTTGGCAAAGCCTGCGGTATCGTACTGTCCGAAGTAGGAATTCTTCGTGCTATACGGCGTCGGCTCCCCAATATAGTCAAAGCCCGTCCAGATAAACTGACCGGCACAATATTCAGCATCACGATCCTTAATAATGCACTCTTCGGTGTTCTTCGCACCCCATCCGGTACAGCTGTTTCCGAGGGAGGAACACTGCTCATCATCATCCGTAAGGAGTGTTTCTTCAAGCGGGAAATGATAAATACCACGGCTCTGGACTACCGATGCCGTCTCACTTCCGTAGATCATCCAGTCGGGATGATTCTTATGATGCTCCTCATAAAGCCGCTCGCCATAGTTATATCCAACGAGCTTTAAGATGTCTCCACACTTCTGTCCATTCTCCCACTGCATAAAGTTCGAGCCAAAGGTCACCGGACCGTTTCCTCTCGGATCATGCAGCTCCACCAGCCGTTTTAAAAGGGCCGTTACCTCCTGTCCACGTTCATCTGCATGGGTATCGTATATCTCATTTCCGATACTCCAGCCAATGATGGACGGATGATTCCTATCCCGCCGGATCCAGGAGGCTACATCCCTTTCTACCCATTCATCAAAGAAACGTGCATAGTCATAATCAGTCTTAGACCGTTCCCACATGTCAAAGCCCTCAGAGAGAATCAGCATGCCGGTTTCATCGGCAAGCTCCATCATTTCCTGCGCAGGCATGTTGTGGGACGTTCTGATGGCATTCACACCCATCTCACGTAATTTGCGGAACTTCCGGCGCAATGCAGGAACACTGAATGCAGCTCCCAGACAGCCACTGTCATGATGCTCACAGGTTCCATGCAGCTTTACATGCCGTCCATTTAAGAAAAATCCATGATCCACGGTATACGCGATCGTCCGGAATCCAAAATGCTGCCGGATGGTCTGTGTCACTTCTCCCTGTACCAGAATTTCCGACTGTAAAGTGTATAAATACGGATCGTCAATATCCCAAAGGTTGGGATTTTTAACGGTTAAATTCTGTGTAGTCAGAGAATACCGGCATCCTTCCACTCTTGCTCCCTTAGGAACACAGGAAGCATCTGCTGCACAGGCATCGGACTCACAGACCGCCGCCACCTTTCCTTCCCTGTCTGAAATGGTCTGACGCACCCGGACTCCTGCAAAGGAATTTTCCTCCTTTTGTAACAGCTCTGAGGTAACGGTCACCTTCCAGCTTCCGTTCTCCTTCGAAGTCGATACATAAATGCCATCGTTTCCAAACCGCAGCTCCGGACTCTCACACAGCCATACCTTACGGAAAATACCGGCTCCCGAATACCATCTGGAATTCGGTGCACGATGATCCACACGAACCCTCACGGTATTCTCTCCGTCCCGAATCAGATCGGTAATATCAAATTGGAATGCAGAGTATCCATACTTCCATTCTCCTGCAAGGGCATCATTCACATAGACCTTACTGTCCATGTACACGCCGTCAAAACGAAGACAGGTGCGTACGCCGTCCTTTTTCTCATAAACAAACTTCTTCCGGTACCATCCGGTCGATGTTTCGTATAAATCATTCGTATTTTCAATCAGCCAGTCATGGGGAATGTCCACCCGGTAAAAGGCAAAGCTTTCCTCATAATCACTGCCAAACGGAGCCTTATAAAACTCCCAGTCCTCACAAAATGAAACCCGGTTCTGATCCTTGTCACAAACCATACTCTTTCTCCTCCGCCACAAATGTTATCTGAATTCCTTTTTGTGGCAGCTGCAACAGCTTCCGCCACTACAACAGCCCTTTTTCTTACGACGCATACAGCCGTAAACAGCTCCTGCTACAATTCCCACCAGCAGCAATCCGATTACGATATCCCAAATGTTCATACGTTCCTCTCCTTTCATGACAATCTGCATGCTCACACACAGATGCCTTTTCCATCTAATGAATCAGGAGATGTGTGATAAATGCCGCAACCCACGCAATCACACACTGCCATATTACCACAATTACCGCCCATTTACTACCAAGCTCCCTCTTAATGGAAGCAATGGCGGCCACACAGGGAGTATAAAGCAGACTGAAAACCAGAAGTGCTGCTGCCGAGGAGGTGGTGAGAACCGTTCCTATGTCTCCTCCAAACAATACCTCCAGTGTGGAAACCACACTTTCCTTTGCCATAAATCCACTCAGCAGGGATGTGCAGATTCTCCAGTCTCCAAGTCCTAAAGGAGCAAACAGCGGGGTCAGCAGACCGGCCACCTTTGCAAGCATACTGTCCGCGGAATCGGTGACCATATTAAAATGCAGATCAAAGCTCTGCAGAAACCATACCACAATCGTTGCAATCAGAATTACCGAGAATGCCTTCTGCAAAAAGTCCTTTGCCTTTTCCCAGAGAAGCTGTGCAACATTCTTAACGCCCGGCATACGGTAATTGGGCAGTTCCATGACAAATGGAACCGGCTTTCCTTTAAACAGGGTTCCCTTGTATAAGAAAGCAATCAGAATTCCGATTAGAATTCCAAGTACATACAGCCCGGACATCACAAGTCCTCCATGCTTCGGGAAAAAGACACTTACGAAAAACGCATAAATCGGGAGCTTCGCCGTACAACTCATAAAAGGAGTCAGAAGAATCGTCATCTTCCGGTCCCGTTCACTGGTCAGGGTTCTCGTTGCCATAACCGCAGGCACTGTACAGCCAAATCCAATCAGCATCGGTACGATACTTCTTCCCGACAGTCCGATCTTACGCAGCAGCTTATCCATGACAAATGCCACCCTCGCAATATAGCCGCTGTCCTCCATCAGCGACAGGAAGAAAAACAATGTGACGATAATCGGAAGAAAGCTTAAAACACTTCCTACACCGGTAAAAATTCCATCAATCACCAGACTGTGGATTGCCTCATTGACATTCATGGTGGTAAGTGCTGCATCCACAATCACAGAGAGCTTATCAATGCCCCATTCCAGCAGCCCCTGAAACCATGCTCCGATGACATTAAAGGTCAGGTAAAACACAAGCACCATAATACCGATAAAACAGGGAATGGCGGTATATTTACCGGTAAGAACCCGGTCAATCTTCTCACTGCGGACACGTTCCCTGCTCTCCTTGGGTTTTACGACCGTCTGTTCACAGAGCCTCTCAATAAAATCAAATCTCATATCTGCAATTGCAGCGCTGCGGTCAAGTCCACGCTCCTTTTCCATCTGACTGACAATATGCTCCAGCATTTCCGTTTCATTTTCATCCAGCTTAAGCTGGTTAAGAATCAGGTGATCACCTTCAATAACCTTCGTTGCTGCAAACCGGACCGGAATTCCCGCCTCCTCTGCATGATCCTCAATGAGATGAACCACGGCATGAATGCAGCGATGCACTGCTCCGTTATGATCCTCTTTATCACAGAAATCCTGTTTCACCGGACATTCCTGATACTTTGCAATATGGATCGCATGCCGGATCAGCTCGTCCACTCCCTCATTTTTCGCCGCTGAAATCGGAATCACCGGCACTCCGAGCATTGCCTCCATGGTATTCACATCAACAGCTCCCTGATTGCCAACCACTTCATCCATCATGTTAAGAGCAACAACCATCGGAATATCCATCTCCAAAAGCTGCATGGTAAGATACAGATTCCGTTCAATATTGGTCGCATCTACAATATTGATGATAGCACGCGGCTTTTCATTCAGCACAAAATTCCTCGAAACAATCTCCTCACTACTATAGGGAGACATCGAATAAATTCCCGGAAGATCGGTGACTTCTGTATTCTCATATCCCCGGATCACACCATCCTTGCGGTCCACGGTAACTCCCGGAAAATTACCGACATGCTGTTTTGCTCCTGTCAGCTGATTAAACAAAGTCGTCTTTCCGCAATTCTGGTTACCGACGAGTGCATAGGTCAGTATCGTCCCTTCCGGAACCGGATTCTCATGATCCCTGGAATGATATTTTCCACTCTCTCCAAGACCCGGATGATCGGTATTCTTACTCTGTTCTATTCCACGATGATCCCTGGTTCTTTTCTGGATCTGTTCAATCTCAATTTCTTCTGCTTCCGCAAGCCGGAGTGTCAGTTCATAGCCATGAATCTGTACCTCCATCGGGTCTCCCATCGGCGCAAGCTTTACTACCGTCACCTCTGCTCCGGGAATCATTCCCATATCAAGAAAATGCTGACGTAAAGCTCCTTCACCGCCAACCTTTGTAATTACCGCACTTTTTCCAATCTGTAGTTCCTTCAGTGTCATTTTCGTTTCTCCTTTGTGTGTAACCATCCGGCAGCTTCCCGCCTCTCGGTTACAATACACGTCTTTTCCTTTTAAATCTTAGTGATTAAATTTTATCACAAAGACAGTTGTTGCGTATACAAATTTATTGTACGATAATGATGATTATTTGGAATCGGAACATTTCTTCCCATCGGAAAAGAAATCCCCTTCCACCTGGAAAAGGACGAGACTTCTCCTGCTACACAGCCTTATTACCGCCTGATTCTGGAGTATCCGGTTCAGAACATCAAATATATTATTGTACAGGAGGATATTGCGAAGGGACAGCGTGTGGAAAGCTTCCGTGTCACGGCAGATTTCCTAAGCGGTGCCCAGTATCCGATTTATCAGGGAACCTGTATCGGTCATAAGAAGATCTGCCAGCTGCAGGATCCTTTTGCCTTACAGAATCCACTTACGGATGATACCTCCGAAAGGATTTCCCAGGTACAGCTCCGCGTCACCGCTGCCAGAGATGAAGTCTTTTTGAAGTCTGTGAAGTTATATGAGTAACGAGTAAAAAATAAAGAAGAGTCCTCTTTTCATTATGACTAAGATGATGAAATCAGGGCTCTTCCTTATTATTTGTGTTTATTATTTGACTTTATAGTTATATTCTTTCTGTGATATCCTCTCGCCTGCTTTGCGTGATATACTCTTACTTTGACGCTTTTCTGTTATTTGTTCCTATATATTTCTCTTACTCTATTTTACTATGAGATGTATTCCTGCTTTTCGCTGTCCCTGAAACATTATAAATCACAAGTGCCGCCAGAATCAGAACATACCCAATCAATTTCAACACCGTCATGCCCTCACCTGCAAGGACTACGCCCATCACACTTGCGGTCAGGGGATTCACTACCGTAAATACTGCTGCGGTTTCTGCCGGAAGATATTTCTGTCCGACCGGTTGAAACGTAAATCCAAAGCAGCTGCACAGCAATACAAGAAACAGCAGCATCAGCCACTGCTTTCCGGTCTGTGGCCCACCAAAGCTTCCGGTAAACAGCGATGCAATCAGGCACAGTACCCCCATCACACCAAGCTGCAGCATACCAACTGTAACCGGATCTGCATTCTGTGTCACACGTTCCGTTGCCATAATGCATGCTGCATAGGTAAGCGCCGCACAGATCATTAATGCAATGCCAATTCCACCTCCCGGATTACTGCTTTGTGTAAGGGACAGGAATCCTACACCGATCACTGCCAGTACCGCACAAAGCATGGTCTTCTTTTGTGGCAATGATTTCGTCAGCACCGCTGCATAAATCGGCACCATAACAATCGCCATATTTTCAATCAAGGCACTGACTCCGGAATCAATCTGTCTCAGTCCATACATTTCAAAAATCATACAGACTGTATACAGAACGCCTAAGATCAGCCCGCCCTTTAAGCTCTCCTTACTGCATTCCTTCAGCTTTTTAAAGAAAATCACCGCCAGGACCAGAAACGCCAGAATAAACCGGATCGCCAGAATGCTCATCGGTGACATGGATTCCATCAATATTTTAGAAAAAAGAAAGGACGTTCCTCTTGCGATAAAAACCGTTGTTAACAGTATCTTTGCACCTGTCCTGCTCATGTTGTCTCTCCTGTTATGTTGTCTCTCCTATTATTTCATCTCTTGTTTTCTATTACAGGAATATACACCGGTTTATTTTAGAACGCAACCTTTCTTTTCTATTCTTTTCTATATTCTCTTCTATATTTCGTGAGTCTGCTGCTTTTCTTTTTAAATTAGGAATGCGTCTTATCCATATCTTTCGTAAGTAATTTCTGATACGTCAGGTCCATGCCCAGTGCGCCCAGCGGTGCAGTAATTAAAATGGCAAGTACTGCAACCGATAATACAATCTGGCCGCAGGGAATACCCATGGCGAGCGGAACCGATCCAATTGCTGCCTGAACGGTTGCTTTGGGAAGGTAAGAGATGATGCAGAACAATTTCTCTTTTGCACATAACGGTGTGCCGATGAGACAGACGCATACGCCGATTCCACGGAACAGAAGTGCCAGCAAGATCATGGCAATCGCCATCACGCCTGCTCCAAGCGTGTAGCGGATATCGACTGCAGCCCCCACCAGTACGAACAGAATCACTTCTGCCGCAAGCCATAACTTTCCGAATTTTTCAGAAAGCCGTCTGGAAACAAAATCCATACTTTTTACCTTCAAGGTACATGCCATGCTCACAACAGCAAGCAGCCCGGAAACCGGAACCATACCCTTGAGCCAGGTTTCCACGGACATTAGCAAAAAGGACATTCCGAGAAGAATAATCACCTTCATACTGTTGCGGATGCAATGCTTATGTGCATAAGCGGTTTCAAAAAACCGGCCCAGAAGCCATCCAGCAATCATCCCAAGCAGTACCCCAAGCACAATGGAGATTGGAATATTAACAAAGTCCATGAGCTTTGCACTTCCTCCCTGCGCCATACTGGAAAAGGTCGAAAACAGCACGATTACATAAATATCATCACAGGAAGCACCTGCCAGAATCATCTGCGGGATACTCTTTTCTGTTCCGTAATGCATTTCCATCAACTGAACCATCCTCGGAACCACAACCGCCGGAGAAACAGCGGCAAGCACTGCACCCATCACTGCCGCTTCAATTCTGGTAACGCCAAGCAGATACGGTGCAAACAGGAAGAAAGCAAGCAGCTCAAAGCTTGCCGGTACAAATGCCATCATAACGGCCGGTCTTCCCACCTTTTTCAGGTCTGCCAGATTCAAGGACAGCCCCGCCTTAATCAGAATAATGATTAGTGCGATCTGCCGCAGTTCCGATGAAATTGACAGAATCGACGGATCCAGCCAGTTTAAGATATACGGTCCAAGTAAAATGCCGGTAAACAGCATTCCAATGATTCGTGGAAGCCGGATCTTCTGACAGATGGCCGCCATCGAAAGTCCTACTAAAAAAATCAGTGCAAGTGATGTTAACATCGTTTCCTCCTTTTGCTACTCTACCTGCCACACTACCTGCTGCACTAAATTCGTGCTGCGCTTTCAGCTCGCTCTCATTAAGTGCACAGGTATGGTTCGCACTAAACTCATGCTGCGCCTTTGGCTTGCATTCGTTAAGTATCTCTACTCTACCTGCTGCACTAAATTCGTGCTTCGCTTTCAGCTCGCTCTCATTAAGTGCACAGGTATGGTTCGCACTAAACTCATGCTGCGCCTTTGGCTTGCATTCGTTAAGTGCTCTACTCAAAAAAAGCCGATGGTTTCTGCGATCCTCATCACAGAAGTCATCAGCTTACTAAGCGGTTCAGGTTTCCCTCGGGAGAACTTCATTCCCTTTATTTCAAGAAATGAGCAGCCCGCTTAAGTTATAAACTGTACGGTGAAAACCCATTTCTCTTTTATAATAATACAAATCAAAAAAATAATTGTCAACTAAATTTTCCTGTAAACAGCTTTATTGGTGTTTCCATAAACTTCAACATACCCCGTCTCTGTAAGCATTGTCAGGTATCGGTAAGTTGTTGATTTTGACTTATTAACTACCCTTTCTGCTTCTAAAGGTGTAATCTCATTATATTCATCCAAATACTGTATCAGCGGCAATAACTTGTCATAATTTTTTTTGCTTAAAACTTCGGTCAAAACTTCGGTCAAACTTCGGTCAAAACTTCGGTCAAAACTTTTATTTCTGCTATCACTTTTTAGTTTAAAGCCATCATGAATTTTGATCGTTGTAATCATATAAGTACGATCCATATCTGTCTCAAAATCTGGCAAAGGTGATCCATTTATCCGCAATTCTCTTAGGATTTTCGATATTCCGGTTGACTTTTTCTCTGACAAATCTATTTCTTTAAAAAACTCTCCTATCTTGGGATTTCTATATCTTCTCGCTCTTACTTTTCCAGCCGCAAATTTATCCATGTCAATATATCTGTCCGGTCCCGGGAAATTGATAATCTGAATATAATCAACATAAATACGGATTTCAACTGGTACATCTTCTTTATAATTCTTATGCAATACTGCATTTACCAAGGCTTCCTCAATTGCATTATACGGATAATTAAAGAACCTATCCGCTTCAGCTTTTCCTTCTACTTTAACGACCTTTTCCTCAATAACCGTGTTTTTTATATAATCTAATGCATCTTTAACCTGTTTCCATATAGGACCATAAAATGTTTTCTCTGTAAAGTCTGAAGCCTCAGCTTCTTCATCATGAAAACGTACCAATTCTATTTTGGTCCCAGGTATCAGCTTATCTGGTCTTTCTCCAAACATCAGCAAACCGATATTCTTTATCGCAATGCCTTCATCCTTATCCTCCGCTACCTCCTCTGATATCAACAAATCTTCTAAGGATCGAATATTTAGTTCTTCTATCAGTGAGCTATTGCTTGCTCGTATAAAGTCTTCTACATAACCTCTACGGATATAATCCATTGAAGCCCTTGGATTAATTCTATCAATATAAGGAACAGAAGCAAACTTTTCAAAAAGTTCAGCCAGCTCCCCTTGCTTAGCTTCCGTTGTAAGTGATGCTGGTCTGATCCAGTACTTCATCGTACGATCCTGCTGCTTTCCTGCTTCCCGTTTGGAATACACATCAACCGGCGCCTGATAAGGTCCTGCATCCCCGGCTGAACATTTCAAATAAATTAAATACTTACCATCATATTCCACAACCTCTATCTTCGGTATATACCTCGGTTCTATCTTATTGCAATACTGAAACAGTTTTAGCTGAATATCATCAAGAGTATCTTGTGGCAGTCCTTTCGGTGGCAAGACAGGGATTCCCTCCTTTGCTTTTACTCCTATTACAAGATAACCACCATCTTCTCCTGCGATATCATTCGCATATGCGCATATTGTATGCACAATATCTGATGGATTAAATCCTTCCTTGTATTCGATACGATTTCTCTCAACTTTACGTCCCTCTAATAAAGTCTCTATTTTTACAGGTATCATTTATATTTTTCTCCATATTCCTTTTATAAATGCAGCTCATGATTATCCTCCAGCCTTGTTCCCATCTTATTTTAATAAAAAGAGCATGACCGTATAGGCAATGCTCCCATCATTCTATCATCATAACCTGCTCCGTATCATGTACGATCATTTCATTTATCATACCCGTTTTACCGTAAATTGTCAATCTGATTTATCCCTTCCTCTGCCAGAAACCGCACAGCCTTAGCCAGCCGCTTTCCCGGATCTGCAAAATGTCCTCCGGGATTCAGTTCATATTTCACCTCACAGCATTTCTTTAGCACTTCTACTGTTTCTCTGGTACGGTCTGCAATGGTTGACATAAGTTGGTCTTTCGTATTCGCTTCTTTCCCTCCAAGACTAATATAGATCCTCTTACCGGAAATTTCATTCAAATGCTCTATTAGATAGGGCACAAACTGCGGATACCACAGCGATCCGGAACAACTCCCTGCGCCGGCAAATGCATCCGTCTCGCACATTGCCCACAGTGCGAACAGACCGGCCAGAGAATAACCCAGCAGATAGATGCTGCGTTCCTGCCCATACTGCTCTCTGATCTGTGGCAGGTATTCATTACGAAGAACCGCAAGAGTATGGAAAGCCTCTCCTTCAAAGGATGCATCCACTTCCTTACTTTTCCATGGGGAAAACTCCCTGTTCCAATCCATCACTTCAAAGGCAAGCAACGTGTAATCGCAATCCCCGGTCAGATGCTCGATCGTCTCATAAGTATTCAGAAGCTCCCTTTCCCGGAACTCATACATCCCCCAGAGAATCACCGGTCCCTTTTCACTTGTATGTAATGTATGCAGCTGCATGATAAAATCTCCCATAATATACTGAAATGTCTTCAGATTCTATGATTCATGACCACACCATAGATCTCTCACGAAAGTTCTGCCCGCTTTCCATAAGCGCGTTTCAAAAAATGCCGGTAATACAGCACCCACAATACTGTTGTACCAAATAATCCTGGCGTATCCATCTTCCGTTACCCCAATCGCTTTTCTCCTGTATACCAACGTTGTGCGCCTAAAATATACCGTATTTTCTGTGGGAAGTCAACCGCAGGGAACGTCTCCAATGGCACACTGATTCTCTTTCTCATATATCTTCATACATCTCATCTGACAGCAAAAACACCTGTCACATCGGTTGATATGACAGGCGCTCCTTTTACGATTCTCAATTCCAAGACTTACGAATGTCCTCCTTATTTTCTGCAATATGCCTTGTAATTTCCTCCCAATGCTCCAGCACATACTTGCCGATAATGGGGTCATACATCTTCCCCAGATTCCGCTCGATTTCCACATAGCACTGGGAAAGCGTCATCGCATTGCGGTAATGTCTTGTACTGGTCATGGCATCGATAGAATCACAGATTGCAATAATCCTCGCTCCAACCGGGATCTCTTCTGCCTTAAGCCCTGAAGGGTAGCCCTTTCCATCATACCGCTCATGATGATGCAGCACAATTTCCTTGAGTTCTGCAAGACGGTGGGATTTGCTTAAAATATCGGCTCCAATCTGTGGATGCTGTTTCATCTGCCCCCATTCCTCATCATCAAGCTTTCCCGGCTTCTTTAAAATGCTATCCGGTATTCCGATCTTTCCAATGTCGTGAAGATGTGCCGCAATATGAATCTTCTCGGTATCCTCCTTTGATAATCCGATCAGCTTACAAATATCATACGCCATATCACTCACCCGCTGGGAATGGCCTGCAGTATAACTATCCTTCGCATCTAATGCACCCACAATACATTCGATAATATCATGATAATCCATGTCCATGCCATTTTCACTGCAATACTCACAATAGGAAATCTTATAGGAATTGCTGCGGTTAATGGCACCAATCTCTTCTAACAGATTCATCATCCTATAGACCGTTGCAATTCCAATTCCGGGAATACTCTGGGACGCAATATAATAGATCTCCTTGCAGCTGCTGCAGTCCTGCCCTAAAATCACATCCAGCAAAGTCAGTCTTGCTTTGGTGATCCGGCATCCCCGCTCCCGCATCTGCCGGACAATCATTTCCTTCTGCATATTGTTATTCTGGAACTTTTCTTCCGTATGGTCAGTTCCATGTCTGTTATAGGATCTGTTAACTGTTTCATGTGCATATACTGTATTCATTTGTCACCTTTCCTCTATTGAGTTCCGGCTTATCTGTGTTTCTATGGATAAGTTCCCCTTTTAGTCCGTCAGCTTTAGTTAACATCGATTATCTCTTGTTAGTTGTTGCTAACGCTCGGTTTTTAAGTAAGACGCACACAAGGTATGCGCCTCACGTTGTTAGCCGCATCTAACCGTTATTATAACTTTTTTCTCAATAATGTCAAGGGGATCCTGCCTTCGAATTAAAATTTCTTTAACCATTCAGCCTAAAGCCACATCCAGTACCATCATCAATGCAAATCCAACCGCTACTCCAATAGTTCCAATATTGGTGTGTTCCCCATTCTGCGATTCCGGAATCAGCTCCTCGACCACAACATAAATCATGGCTCCTGCCGCAAAGGACAAAAAATACGGAAGCGCCAGACGGATACTTGAAGTTAACCAAATGGTAAGGAGTGCACCAATGGGTTCTACAATCCCGGATAACACACCACAGACGAAGGCCTTCGTCCTGCTCATGCCTTCTCCTCTTAAAGGCATGGAAATAATGGCTCCCTCCGGGAAATTCTGAATCGCAATACCAACCGCGAGTGCAAGCGCCCCTGCCATCGTGATTCCGGTATTACCCATCACGGCTCCTGCAAAGGCCACACCTACCGCCATTCCCTCCGGAATATTATGAATCGTGACGGCAAGCAGCATCATGGTTGTTTTCGAGAATCCGCTTTTCACCCCTTCCGGCTTGTCACTTGCAAGATGCAGGTGAGGAGTCAGTGTATCAATCAGCAGTAAAAATACGATTCCAAGCAGGAATCCAACCAGTGCAGGAACCCACGGGATCACTCCCTGTTCCGCTGCCATATCAATGGACGGAATTAAGAGTGACCAGACAGATGCGGCAATCATCACTCCTGCCGCAAATCCAAGCAACGCTTTTTCCAGCCGGGCATTCATCTCTTTGCGCATCAGGAATACCATTGCTGCGCCGAGTGTTGTGCCAAGCAGTGGAACCAGCAATACAATCATTTCAGACATACCAATCTCCCTTTTGATTTACTCTTATGTTATTACCGGGGAAAAGAAATGGTGCCTTTTCCCTTATGCAATATCAAATACACTTCTGCATTTCAGGTTTTCAGGAGTGCCTTCGATGATCTCTACCGTATATTCACCGGCATCCATATCAAAATAATTATCAGAGAAACGGACATCCCCGCTCTCATCATACAGTTCTACATTCTTCGCATAAGCATCGGCTGTTACAGTGATCCTGCTGCCCTCCTGCTTTAGGCTAAGATGCGGGTTCTTGAAGTAATAATGCTTCGGTGCCGTAAACAGACAGGTGTTTTCGGATACTGCCTTTCCATCCACGATAAAGCTGTAGGTCATGTGGATTTCTCTTTCATCATAAGAGCTGAAGTCCTTCTTTTCAAGCCATATGCCATCCAGCGCCGGTACCGTCACGGTCTCTTCTCCGCTTTCAAGTACCTTACTTTCTGAATCCCGCAGCGACCATCTCACAATACCGGTAACCGCTTCAAAGGTTTCATTTGCTACATGAAGGGTACCACTCTTCTCAATCGGCTTCGGCTCTGCAATACAATATGGACGTTCACTCAGTTCGCCGGTCTCCTCACAGGAAATCATTACCGGTGCAAACATCTTACGTTCTGCATAGTGAAGGGCTTTCCATCTGCCATAGTAATCAATACTTGCCCAGGATGCTACCGGCCAGATATCATTTAACTGCCATACGACAGCTCCCATGCATCTTCCACGATATCTACGGAAATGCTCCACGCCATAACGGATCGCATCTGCCTGTAAAAGCTGGGATGCATATAACAGATGGGCAAAATCCTTCGGGTAAAGATACGTTGCAGAAAGGTATTTCAGGATCTTACCATTTGCAGCCATATTTCTCTGATGCATCTCCATGACTCTGGAGAAAATATTCCGCTCTTCCGGAAGGGTAAAGCTCTCCACCGTCTTAAGGCTCGGGAAGGACTGGAAGCCGAACTCGGAAAGATAACGGAAATGGTACTTCCGGTAATCGGTAAACGGCTTCTCTCCATGCCATACGTCCCAGTAATGGGCATCTCCTCTTGCCTCATCCCACGGATTATCATAGCTTCCGCCTGAGGACGGAGAAGACGGCCAGTAAAAGGTCGCGGGATCCTCTGCCTTACAGATCTTCGGTATAATATATTCATAAATCTTCGTATAGTCTGCTTTCTGTTTTGCTGTTGTAAGCCAGGTGCCATCCAATGTCTGGGTTTCCATCTCATTGTTACCACACCACAGGGCAAGACACGCATGATGACGGATTCTGCGGACATTCTCAATGGTCTCTGCAATGATATTGCGCTCAAATTCGTCATCCAGTTCATACGATGCACAGGCATACATGAAATCCTGCCATACAAGCAGTCCCAGTTCATCACACAGATCAAAGAAGAAGTCCTCCGGATAATAACCACCGCCCCAGACACGGATACAGTTGTGGTTCGCCCATACCGCATCCCTTAACAGCTTCCCGGTTCTCTCCTTCGTCACTCTGGATAACAGATTGTCCTCCGGAATATAATCCGCACCCATGGCAAAAATCTTCACACCGTTTACTTCGTGGGCAAAGCAATTACCCCATTCATCCTTGTCAGTATTTACTGTAATGGTACGCAGACCGATTCTGCGTTTCCAGGAATCCAGTACCTTCCCATCCTCGGAAAGCAGGCTTACCTCTACCTGATAAAGTGGCTGATCTCCATAGCCATGCGGCCACCAGAGCTTCGGATCCGTGATGGCGATGCGGAACTGCTCTTCTACTCCTTCGCCGCATTCCTTGTATTCATACGTTTTTCCATCGGGAGAAGTTACCTGGATGGCAAGGGTTCCCTCCGGCTGATCAGTAAAGGTCTCTACGGCAATATCAAAATCCAGTGTTACAGAGCCTTCTTCATGGATTTGTGTTATGTAAACCGATTCGATACGGCTCTTTTCCACACCGACTAACGATACCTTACGGTAAATTCCTGCATCCGGAACACGCGGACCCCAGTCCCAGCCGAACATGCAGTGTGCCTTACGAAGATGAGGGAATCCCTCCATTGCCTCATGCGCACCACCGGTATACACCTTTGCATTCTCTTCTTTAATATATTGTGTCGGGGAATGAAGAATAACCTGTAATTCATTCATTCCTTCCTTTAAAAGTTCTCCATCCAGAAGATCATACTCCCAGCTACGGTGCATGTTATAAGCACTGCCAATTAATTGCTGGTTTACATAAATATCTGCAAGCGTATCAATTCCATCAAACCTTAAAAACACTCCATCCATGGAAAACCACTCCGGCTCCACCTCAAACCCGGTCGTATAACAGAAATCATTATCCATAATGGGAAGTGTCTTTAATTCATTGTCACGATAATACGGATCTTCGATTTTCCCTTCGGTAAGAAGGGTCGCATAAACCGATCCCGGAACCTCTGCCGGCAGCCCCGCTTCTCCTGTGAGACCTGCATCCTTTCCCAGAATCTTTAAATTCCATGTACCATTTAATAATTTTGTTTTCATCTGCATCTCCTACGCTGTTTATATTCTCTTATCTGCATATTTATGATATAATGTAACTATTCAGAGCCATGCAAATTCTGTCAAAATATGAACGGAATGCCTGCATTTCAGGTCATATTTTGACAGAATTTATATGGCGAAGTAACCACATGAGCAAAAGGAAAGCTGCATAGCAGCGATTTTGCAAATGTGGTTCTGAATAGCTACATTTCATTAAATAGCAAATGCATTCCTATCTATGCGTTAAGTCTATCATAAAACCACAAAGGAGTCCATCATGAAACAAAAAGGAAAACGAATTGCCGCACTGATCTGTGTGATCTTACTTGTACTGCTTTATGTTGCCACTTTAGTTGTGTCGCTGCTTGATTTTGAAGGCTCTGACCAGTTGTTTGCATCCTGTATCGTGGCCACAATTGTTCTGCCCATTCTTCTGTGGGTTTACATCTGGCTGTATGGAAAGATAACCCGGAAGGATACGATTGCAGATCTGCACCACGGCCAGAAGGAGACATGAATCCATGACTCAGGAAAAGCAGAAACCGGAAACTTTCGCTTCCAATTTCTGCTTTTCTTTATTTCTTATTACTTTTCAATACTGCCGGTTTATGTGTTCCTGCTCTATGCGCAATTCCGTTCTCAATCCACGCGTTCCCTGCCCCAGAAGAATAATGCTACCGTACCAGGGCCTGTATGGCTTCCGATGGTCGTTCCGATCCAGTTGATCTGTACCGGTTCTTTTAAGTTCGGGAAGTTCTTTTCCACAAGATCTGCAACTGCTCTTGCATCCTCATAGCATGCGGACTGGGAAATATAACACTTACCATCATAAGCAGTACCGCCCTCTGCATTCTCGATCATCTTATCTACGATCGTCTGGATAACCTTTTTCTTCGTACGGATCTTGAATCTCGGAATCAGTCTTCCTAAATTATCCATGTTCAATAACGGACAGATGTTCAGCAGTCCGCCAATGAATCCGGCTGTCTTGGTAACACGGCCCCCCTTGATATAGAAGGTTAAATCGGTCGAGAAGAACCAGTGATGCATTCTTAACTTATTGGCCTCTGCCCACTCATGAAGCTCATCAATGTTCTTTCCTGCATCTCTCATGTCTGCCAGCGTTTCCATAATCAGACCATAACCGGAAGAAGCTCCCAAAGAGTCTACTATATAAAGCTTACGATCCGGATACTTCTCTTCAAGGTTCTGCTTTGCAACCATCGCAGAGTTCACGCTTCCGGAAATTCCGGAGGATAGGGTAAGATGAATAATATCCTTTCCTTCCTTTAAAATAGTTTCAAAATACTGTTCATATTCTTCCGCATTTACCTGAGAAGTTCTGGTATCTGCTCCATTTTCCATGGCTTTATAAAAGTCTTCGAAATTCATGGACTGTCCCAGGTCATCTGCATATTGCTTTCCATCCAGTTCATAGTGAAAACAGATGTAACGGATGTCTCTCTGTTCCATATGCTCTTTTGATAAATCCGCCGTAGAACAGCAGCTTAATACATAATCACTCATGTTATTAACCTCTCTTATCCATTTTTCTCCATTATACTACAATATGGTAATATATTCAATCATATGTAGTACTAAAAGCCACTTCGTCTTATGTGCCCGTTACTATTCTCTCGCATCTCGTTCCAGTAACGATTCGCAGGCTCGTTTGAAGTTTTGCTTCTCAAAAAGAATCTGATCCTACTTGAAATAAGCAACCCCGGATTCAAAAATCTTCATATCCTGTTCGCCGTAAATATTCACTGCGACGCCCTTATCACGACGCTCTGCATGAACCATCTTGCCAAAGCATCTGCCGTCCGGAGAGGTAATACCTTCAATGGATGCATAAGAACCATTGATGTTCCACTCTTCATCCATGGAAACCTTGCCAGCAAGATCACAGTACTGGGTTGCAACCTGACCGTTTGCAAACAGCCTGTCAATCCATTCCTTCGGTGCTACGAAACGTCCCTCTCCATGGGAGGCCGGACAACAATAGGTTGCTCCAAGCTCTGCTTCCTGTAACCAGGGAGACTTGTTGGAAATGACCTTCATATACGCCATCTTGGAGATATGACGGTTAATGGTATTAAAGGTCAGTGTCGGAGAATCTGCCGTCTGTCCGCAGATCTCGCCATAAGGAACCAGACCTAATTTAATGAGTGCCTGGAATCCGTTACAGATACCAAGTGCCAGACCGTCTCTTTCATTAAGAAGCTTCTGGACGGCTTCCTTCATCTTCTCATTCCGGAATGCGGTTGCAAAGAACTTTGCACTTCCATCCGGTTCATCACCTGCTGAGAAACCGCCGGGGAACATAATGATCTGTGCTTTTGCAATGTCCTTTTCATAAGCTTCTACCGAATCACGGATGTCCTGTGCGGACTGGTTTTTAAACACTCTGGTAATAACGTCTGCGCCGGCACGCTTGAATGCCTTCGCGCTGTCATATTCACAGTTCGTTCCGGGGAATACCGGAATAAATACGGTAGGACGTGCTACCTTATTCTTACATACATAAACAGAATCGGCACAGTAAATCGGGGATTCTACTTCTTCCTTGCCCTTGTGTGCCTTGGTCGGGAATACCTTTTCGAGCTTCGATTCCCATGCATCCAGTGCTTCTTCCATCGTAATCTTCATATCGCCATAGATAAATGCAGGTTCTTTTGTCACGGTTGCCACGATGCGGAAATTCAGATCCTCGGTCTCTTCCCTGCTGTCGCAAAGCTCCTTTAGCTTTTCTGCATCTTCGGCATTCATTTCAATCACCAGATCACCGAGGCTGTTTTCAAACAGCTCTCTCTCTTTCAGGTTATCTGCAAATGCTACGCCTAACTGATTACCAAATGCCATCTTGGAAACGCCTGCGGCAAGACCCTTGGCATCCAGTACATAAGCAGCCTTTACCTTGCCATCCCAGATCAACTGGGAAATAAATGCAAAGGTTCTCATGGCATGATCATAAATCGGAATATCATATTCGTCACGGTCAAACCAGAACTGAACCAGTTTGTCTCCTGCTTCCTTAAGCTCCGGTGTCATCATATGCTTTCCTTCTGCCACATCAACCGCAAAGGAAACAAGGGTCGGCGGTACATCAATTTCATTAAAGGTACCGGACATACTGTCTTTACCGCCAATGGACGGAAGTCCGAATCCAAGCTGTGCATCGTATGCACCGAGCAGTGCTGCAAAAGGCTGGCTCCAGCGTTCCGGATCGGAGGTCATTCTGCGGAAATATTCCTGGAAGGTAAAGCGTACCTTATGGAAATCACCACCGCCTGCTACAATCTTCGCAAGGGATTCCGTCACTGCATAAACGGCTCCATGATACGGGCTCCAAGATGATAAGTACGGATCAAATCCATAGCTCATCATGGTCACGGTATCAGTCTTTCCTTTTAATACCGGAAGCTTCGCAACCATGCTCTGGGTTTCGGTCAACTGATATTTGCCACCATAAGGCATCAGCACGGAACCTGCCCCGATCGAAGAGTCGAACATCTCCACAAGTCCCTTCTGGGAGCAGACATTCAAATCATTCAGAGTCTTCAGATAAGCGTCCTTTACATCCTCTTTCTCTAAGGCTTCTTCTACTGCCGGAATTGCAATCTTCTTAAAGTAATTATCTTCTTCGGAAGGAATATCCACTTCTACGTTGGTTTCCTGATGGGCACCGTTGGTATCAAGGAACGCTCTCTTTAAGTTTACGATTTCCTTTCCACGCCACTTTAATACCAGTCTCGGATCCTCGGTAACCACTGCTACCGGAACAGCCTCGAGGTTTTCCTCTGCGGCATAGGCAAGGAACTGGTCCACATCCTTCGGATCCACAACTACTGCCATACGCTCCTGAGACTCGGAAATGGCAAGTTCTGTTCCATCCAGTCCCGCATATTTCTTCGGAACCTTATCCAAATCTACAGTAAGTCCATCGGCAAGCTCTCCGATTGCCACGGAAACACCACCGGCACCAAAGTCATTACACTTTTTAATCAGTCTGCTGACTTCTCCGCGGCGGAATAATCTCTGAATCTTTCTTTCGGTTGGTGCATTACCCTTCTGTACCTCTGCACCACAGGTTTCTATGGAGCTTTCGGTATGTACCTTGGAGGATCCTGTTGCACCGCCACAGCCATCACGGCCGGTTCTTCCACCTAACAGAATGATGATATCGCCCGGATCGGAATTTTCGCGGATCACATTCTTACGTGGAGCGGCTCCCATAACGGCACCGATTTCCATTCTTTTTGCCACATAATTCGGATGATATAACTCTTTTACATATCCGGTAGCCAGACCAATCTGGTTACCATAGGAAGAATAACCGCTTGCAGCGCCACGGACAAGCTTCTTCTGGGAAAGCTTACCCTTTAAGGTATCTGCTACCGGTACGGTCGGGTCTGCTGCTCCGGTAATACGCATTGCCTGATAAACGTAGCCACGTCCGGACAACGGATCACGGATTGCACCGCCAAGACAGGTTGCAGCGCCACCAAACGGCTCGATTTCGGTCGGATGATTGTGGGTTTCATTTTTGAAAAATACCAGCCACTCTTCGGTTACCGGTCCATCGCCATAGTCCATCTCAACCGGCACTACCACAGAACATGCATTGATCTCATCGGATTCTTCCATATCCTGCAATTTGCCGTCCTTTTTCAGCTTACGCATGGCCATAAGGGCCAAGTCCATCAGGCAGACGAATTTATCCTTACGTCCTGCAAAAATCTCTTCTCTGGTATCTAAATAGCTTTCATATGTCGTTTCTAACGGAGCACGGTAATATCCGTCCTTGAAAGAAACGTTCTTTAACTCTGTGGAAAACGTGGTATGACGACAATGATCCGACCAGTAGGTATCAAGTACGCGGATCTCTGTCATAGACGGATCTCTCTTTTCATCCCCGGCAAAATAATGCTGGATGTGCTGGAAATCCTTAAATGTCATCGCAAGGGAAAGACTCTCGTAGAGCTTACGCAGATCCTCTTCTCCCATGCCGGTAAAGCCTTCAAAAATCGCCACATCGGCAGGCTCTTCATACTGTGTAATCAAAGTATCCGGCTTCTCCATGGATACTTCTCTGGAATCGACGGGGTTAATACAGTAGGAACGGATACGGGCAAATTCCTGATCCGTAAGATCTCCTGCAATCATATAGGTGACTGCGGTACGAATAACAGGATCCTCATCCTCCTTGAGGAAACGGATACACTGTACGGCAGAATCCGCTCTCTGGTCGAACTGTCCCGGAAGAAATTCCACACTGAATACTCTGTTTCCGGCCGGAACCTCAATGGTTTCAAGATAGTAATCATCTACCGGCGGTTCTGAGAACACACAGGAAAGTGCCTGTTCAAAAACGGCATCCGAAAGATTCTCCACATCATAGCGAATGAAGATCCGGACACCCGTCACACTCTTAATTCCCAGATAATTTCCAATCTCCTCCTGTAATTCCTTTGCCTTGACAGCAAATGGTGCTTTCTTTTCCACATAGACGCGCTTTACATTACCCATGAAAATTTTTCATCCTCCATATATAATAATAAAAACTTTGGTAACTATTCCTCTGCGATGAGTCCGCTCATCATATACATAATCTCCCGGTCAACGGCCGCTTCGGTAATTCCCCGTGTTTTCGCGGCTGCCTTAAGACCCTCTAAAACATACATCATATTGCTGGCTGCTCCGTGGGGATCTTCACAATAGAATTCCCCATTTTCCACACCTTCTATGATCAGCTTTTCTAAAATAAACAAAGCAATATCAAACTGCTTTTTAATATAATTCTGCTTCGGGGCTGTTTTATTTTCAAAATAGTATTCATAAATGGCAACGGTCAGTGAGTTCTTTTTACTCAAAAGCTCTCTTTTCTGTTCTTTCAGGAACAATGCCAGTACATCTGCAGCCGTTGCATCCTCCGGAATTCCCTCCCCAAAGGATTCTTCTTCCTCCTGATGCAGGATCTCTTCAAAAATCTCTGCCGTGCTTGAAAAATAAAGATATAAACCGCCACGGCTGATCTCACAGGCATCCACGATGTCCTTCATCGTCACCTGCTTGTATCCCTTTTCCTGAAAAACCTTTCTGGCTGTATCCAGAATATGTTTCTTCTTCTGAACCGATTTATCACTCATTCCCCATATCCCCCGTATGTTTATGCCAGTGGTGCATCCCAGACATTTAATACTTCCTTAAGCTTCTGAAGACATTTTAAGAACGTGCCGTTCTCCACCGCTTCTGACCACAGCATGCCTTTCGTCATGCCGCCGAGAACATATTTCGCCATAATCGCATAAATGAGTTCGATATCCTTAAACTCTACACGGTCTAAGGCTCTCATTTCATCCTCATGCGTACGGATCCCGTTTCTTGACAATGCATATACATAGTTCCGGTCTACAAGCCCTGTCCGCTGCACTTCTTTCACAAAGGAAAGCAATGTGCTTTCATATACAGGGATCGCTACCGAATTCATATTCTGCTCACCACGATACAACTGGTAATTCTTCTGCCCCTTCTTCTGTTCAAAATAAGGAATGTATCGTAAAAGGCTCTGACTGATATCACGGTACTTCTTCATCAGCTCCTCAAGATATTCGTTTTCATTCTCCATAGATTGTACCTTCCCCCAAGAAAAAAAATAAAAAAATAAGATGTAACTATTCAGAACTCCATTCGCAAAGTTTCTGCTTCGCAGTAACTTTTGCTCATGTAGTTACTTCGCCATATAAAGATTGTCAAATGTCCATCCGAATGCAAGCATTCGACGGACATTTAACAATCTTTGCATGGCTCTGAATAGTTACATCTTATCATAAATCAGGAGGAAAACAAATATAATTTTACATAGTTGGTAAAGGATTGTCGAAAATATTTGGAGTTCTTTTGGAATAAGCGAATATATTGTCATTTATGGTCAATATAGTTGTGGAAATTTTACGAAAATATCAATATAATTACAAATGTACCGATCGAGAGGTCGGTAAGGCTAATTAGCAATTCCGGAAAAATTCCCCTTTTACACAAACGAAGGCCCCCAAGAGAGATCTTGGGGGTCTTTGTTTGCTTCAGCAATAAGCCATGCAGGTCAATGCAGGAAGCATCCCCGTGGAAGCTTGCTTACAAAGGGGATGTCTTCTGTGTTGACCTATAGGGCGCACGCCCTGCATGAAAAAATAAACGTAGCTTATGTTACTGTTCAAACAGCAGCCAGACACTTGCTGTCAGGCTGCGTAAGAACATGATTCAGGAGTGAGCAGGCTCCTTTTGCGAAGCAAAACTGCTAATGAGCCTGCGAATTGTTACTGGAACGAGGTACGAGTGAACAGTAACTAGCTTATGAATGCTGCATGGCTTATTGCAATACACAGCTTATGAATGCTGCATAGCTTACGATTTTTTATTTACTTTCTAACATTCCAGTGTTACAATTAATCGTAACTGTTCAGTACCTTCACAGTTGCGATGCAAAATCCCATCGGCTTCGCCGATGGGATTTTGCATTACTGAATCATTTTCTTACGGTCTCAGCAGTAAATGCTTCGACCTGTACTGAATAGTTACAATTAATAACATAATTATGATGTAAAATTTCAATCAATGAAAGGAGCCTTTTATGGCTACCATCCGTGATATTGCTGAAAAGCTTGGTGTATCCATAAGTACAGTTTCCAAGGGCTTAAACGGTGCTGCCGACATCAGTGAAGAACTTCGCCAGCTGGTACTTGATACTGCCGTGGAAATGCACTACACCACTAAGCGTATGCGCAAGGAATCCAATAAAAAACTTTGTATCTTCGTAGAACACGCCCAGCATGACATGCCGAATTCTTTTGCTTATGATATTATTCTTGGATTTAAACAGGCTGCCTATCGTGATAACTGGGACATTGACATTATCTCCATCACTCCCGAATTCCAGACTACAGAGAAATATGACACCTATATGTTGAAAAATGGTTACTCCGGAGCATTTTTAGTCGGCTTTGGCTTACAGGATGAATGGATGTATCAGCTTATCTCCACCACTTTCCCTACAGTCCTTTTTGATAATTATATTCCTAAGAATCCGAATATTGCTTATGTAGGTGCCGACAGCTTTGAAGGAATTGACACAGCAGTCGAACATCTTAAAGCACTTCATCATACGAGAATTGCCTTTTTAAACGGTTCTTTATATTCCATGATTGCCGAGCACCGGGAACGGGCCTTTTATTTAAGTATGAAAGCACATGGCCTTCCGATTGATGACCGCCTGATCGTACATACCTCCTTCTACGGAAGTGGTGTTGCAAGAGACCTTCCCGCATTACTCGAACTGGGTGCTACTGCTATCCTCTGTGGCAACGATCCCATTGCCTACGAGGTAATTCATGAGTGCCTCAAGGCAGGATACCGGATCCCGGAAGATATCAGCGTCATCGGTTTTGATGATCTGCCCGATTCTGCCAAAACCACGCCGCCCCTTACCACGATCCGCCAGAACCGCCTTGATCTTGGCAAGTGCAGTTATTCTACTCTGTGCAGTCTGCTCATGCATGTCACCTGCAGCATGACCCTGTTACGCCCCCAATTTGTAGTGCGTGAATCGACCGGAGAAGCTGCTATTTCTACCAAATAACTATGAAAGAAAATAACAAACGGCTGCGATTAAAAGAATGGAATCTGAGGACGGAACAGGCAGCCGTCACGCCCCAGTGGTCTTAAAAGAGATGTGGGATTGCCACCCCACCTATTTCATTCGGTTAGCAGGCAGACAGCTTTGGTTGTCTGCCTTTTGTTTGTATAGCAGATTCTTAATCCACGATAGAAATACATGATAATAATACAAAAAAAGAATCATAATCATGTCATATATTTTTAACCAAAAGCCTTAAAACATCAGTAAAACCAATACTTTTTAAAGATTTAACAGATCAGATTTTAGGCAATAAAAAAGCAGGGGCAGTAGGAATCGAACCCACATCGACGGTTTTGGAGACCGCTGTTCTACCTTTGAACTATGCCCCTATCTATCCGGTGTTTCAACCACCGAATGCTATTATAACTTATATAAGGTTTTGTTGTCAAGGCTAATATTTCAAATATGCATCGGTATCTTCTTTAATGATTTTACTGTATGTTTTCACCTCTTCGGAGGGTTCATAACTCTTCTGACCATAAAGCAGCTCATGAAGCTTCACAACATTCGCTTCCAGATCAACCGGTACCACGAAAGCTCCGACACCACCCTTTGTTCCACCGTTACGCATTCCCGCAAACGGGAATCCATCACTGACGGTCACTTTATAATCTCCTACTACACTGAGCATGGTGAGAATATCATTAATGTCAAGTGAGGTGCTGATATAGGGAAGCACCGCTTCGGCGGCAAGACGAAGCTCGTTAAAGGATGCCGTCTTACACTTTTCCAGCATGGCCGTGATCAGGTCACGCTGTCTCTGTGCTCTCTGGAAGTCATCCCCGATATAACGGATGCGGCAGTATGCCGTCGCCTGCAGACCATTTAAGGTCTGGAGTCCCGGCTCAGTAACCGGTATATAGCTTCCCTCTTCCGCTGTGAAATTCACACCGTCCTCACTCGTTCCGACCATACTGATCTGATAATTGTTGAGGTGTGGGATTTCCTTCTCGCTGACGTCCAGCTCGACACCGCCCAAAGCGTCCACGGCTTTAATCAGTCCCTCAAAGCCAACCGTCACATAATCGGTAATATACAGATCCGTATTCATATTAATCATGCTGATTGCCTGCGTCGGACCGCCCTTGGCATAGGCTGCATTACATTTATTATAGCTGTCATTTCCCAGATTCAGATACGTATCACGATATATGGAAATCAGCTTCACCTCATGGGTATCTGCATCAATGGAGCAGATCATGATCGTGTCACTGCGGTTGCCTTTTCCAAGGCTTCCATCCCTTGCGTCCACTCCGAACAGGGCTATCTGATATATTCCGGACAAATCGGGCTTTTGTGGATCCTGCTCCTGATCTTCCTCTGTATCATTCTGAAACTGCTGCCTGATTTCTTCATTCACAGCAATATCTCCTTCTTTGATCTGCTGCTTCTGAGCCTTCGTTGCATGCGTAATAAAATACAATGCCCCAATAGCCGCTACAAGTACAATCAGTTCCAGAATATAAAGCGGCAGATGCCGGATCCATTTCTTCTTATCCATAAGTTACTCCTTCGTAACATCATTCACATTTTGTAACTATTAAGAACCACATTTTTTCATTGTAACACATTTGTAAAATTTTGCCTATCCCTGTTCTCAGATAAGCTGCATGGCATCTGCGACACTCTTTACACCCAGAATGGTAATGTCTCTGATATTCTTCACACTGTCCACGCACACGGCCGGAATGATGCAGGTTGTAAAGCCCAGCTTCTTTGCCTCCTGTACACGCACGGGAATCATGCTCACGGCACGCACTTCGCCGCTTAAGCCGATCTCTCCCATGGCAATCGTCTTTTCATCAATTACCTTATTCTTAAAGCTGGAAATAATAGCAAGTGCGATCCCCAAGTCAATCGCAGGCTCCGAAATGCGGATTCCTCCTGCAATATTGACATACGCATCACAGTTTCCCATCTGTAATCCCAGACGCTTTTCCAATACCGCCATCAAAAGATTTACGCGGTTAAAATCAGTTCCGATTGCCTGCCTCCTAGGAATTCCGAAATTGCTGTGACATATGAGTGCCTGAATTTCAATTAAGATCGGACGCGTTCCTTCCATTGAACAGACCACGATGGATCCGCTTGCCTCCTCCGGTTTACCGTTCAGCATGAATTCCGAAGGATTTTTTACCTCGTGCAGTCCATCCGCTTCCATTTCAAATACCCCGATTTCATTCGTGGAGCCAAAACGATTCTTCACCCCGCGCAGAATCCGGTAAGACGCATGACGGTCACCCTCAAAATAAAGCACCGTATCCACCATATGCTCCAGCACTCTCGGTCCTGCCACCGTTCCTTCCTTGGTCACATGACCGACAATCAGGATGGAAATATTGAGTCCCTTGGCAAGGCGCAGGAATACTCCTGTTGCTTCCCTTACCTGCGAAACACTTCCGGGAGCTGCCGATACGCATTCCTGATACATCGTCTGGATCGAATCCACAACCACAATTTCCGGTTTCTCCCGTTCTAAGGTTTCTTCGATAATCTCCAGATTCGTTTCACACAAAAGCCGCATATTATCACTGAATTCTCCGATCCGGTTTGCACGGAGCTTGATCTGCTTTAACGACTCTTCTCCCGAGATATACAGCACCTTATGCCCGTCCGCAGACATTTCGCGGCAGACCTGTAAAAGCAGCGTAGACTTACCAATCCCCGGATCTCCTCCAACCAGGGTAAGGGATCCCGGTACAAGTCCTCCTCCTAAAACCCGGTTCAGTTCTTCAATATGGGTCTGCATCCGTTCTTCCTTTTCCAGGGAAATTTCCGAAAAAGAAGCAGGAACCACCTTTTCATGTGCAGTCTTTGCACTTTTTCCTTTTCCTGCCGTAACTACCGTTTCCTCCACCATGGTGTTCCATTCCCGGCATCCCGGACACTGTCCCATCCATTTGGACGATTCATAACCACAGTTCTGACAGTAAAAGATGGTTGATTTTCCTTTTGCCATAAAATCCTTTCCTTGAAGTAAAAAGCGCTGTTCCAGCAGTGAAACAGCGCCTCTCATCTTCTATAACAATTTCTGTAACTATCTCTTTAATGAATCACTTTAATATGAACTTCCTCTGCATTCTCAAGCTCGACACTGATATTCAGCTTGCCGCCGAGATTCGTCTTCATCTTGCCTCTGCTCTTTCCGTCCTCAAATACCTCATATTCGGTATCCTCACACAGGCCTAATGTAATCTGTGCATCTTCATTTCCGGAAACTGTAAATTCAACACTATCCGTCGTTTCCTTAAAGTAAAAAACGCTCGTTCCAGGAACCGATTCATATACGAATAATCCATTTCTTTCAAGCTTCGTCATCGTCTGAAAGGTCTTCACCTTATACAAATCACCTTCGTATTCAAAATCCTCAAGCTTCTTCTTTTCCGCCAGCTCATGATTGCCGAAGCTGATGGTTCCATCACTTTCTTCACGAAGTAATTCTTCTACAACAGCCATTTGTATTTCCTCCTGATTGTACATTTGCCGTACCTGATTCATATATGCTAAGTATAAACTATTTAGTTTTTGACGTCAAAGGAAATCTGTCCTTTTCGGAAACCAATCGTAACCTGATCCCCGGCATGGATTTCGCCCGCAAGGATCTTCTCCGCAAGCGGATCCTCAATCACGTTCTGGATGGCTCTCTTTAATGGTCTTGCACCCATCTTGTAGTCCGCATATTTGTCCACAATATGCTCCTTTAAGGCATTGCTGAAATGAAGCTTTAATTCCATTTCCTTCTCACACCGCTTCGAAAGATGACTGCTGAGAAGCTGCGCGATCTCCAGCATTTCCTTCTTTTCCAGTGTCTTAAATACAATAATATCATCAATACGGTTGATAAATTCCGGTTTAAAGATCTTTCTTACCTCTTCCATAACACCGGACTTCATCTTCTCGTAATCCTGCTCCCTGGTTGTTTCCGTAAGGAACCCTAAGTTCTTCGGAGCAATGATTCTCTGAGCCCCGGCATTGGAGGTCATAATCAGTACGGTATTCTTAAAGCTGACCTTACGTCCCTTGGAATCAGTAATGTGCCCATCATCCAATACCTGAAGCAGTACATTAAACACATCAGGATGTGCCTTTTCAATTTCATCAAAAAGCACTACCGAATACGGATTCTTCCGGATCTTCTCACTCAGCTGTCCGCCTTCTTCAAAGCCGACATATCCCGGAGGGGAACCGATCATTTTAGATACAGAATGACCTTCCATATATTCGGACATATCGACACGGATCAGTGCGTTTTCCGTGCCAAACATGGCTTCTGCAAGAGCCTTGCTAAGCTCGGTCTTTCCGACTCCGGTAGGTCCCAAAAACAGGAAAGATCCTATCGGGCGGTTCGGATCCTGCAATCCGACTCTTCCCCGCCGTATTGCACGCGCCACCGCAGATACTGCTTCTTCCTGTCCGATAACCCTCTTATGAAGCTCTTTTTCCAGGCGCAGCAACCGGTCGCTTTCCTTCTCTGTCAGCTTACTTACCGGAACCTTCGTCCAGGTAGAAACCACCTTTGCGATGTCACCTTCTGTCACTTCGATCCGGCTTTCGGCCTGTTTCTTCTGATAACGATCTTCTTCTCTTTGATATTTCTTAAGAAGCTTTTCCTGTTCCCTGTTGGTTTCTGCAGCTTCCTCAAGTCTTCCTTCCTTTAGCTGTTCTTCCAGAACAGTATCCAGTGCAAGAAGCTCTTCTCTTCGCTGCTGTAAGCTCTCCGGTGCTCTGGAGTGCTGCAGACGTACCGCTGCGGAGGCTTCATCAATCAGATCAATCGCTTTATCCGGCAGATTCCGGTCATTGATATAACGCTCTGACAGATTCACGGCAGCAATAAGTGCTTCATCCGTAATCTGCACACGGTGATGCTGTGCATATTTCCATGCAATTCCGCGAAGGATGGAAAGAGCCTCCTCCTTTGTCGGTTCTTCCACATTTACCGGCTGGAATCTGCGCTCTAAGGCCGCATCCTTTTCAATATATTTGTGATACTCGGCAATGGTCGTTGCTCCAATAAGCTGCAGCTCCCCTCTTGCCAGTGACGGCTTCAGAATGTTGGAAGCATCAATTGCTCCCTCGGCACCGCCTGCCCCGATAATGGTATGAATTTCATCCAGAAACAGGATAATGTCTCCATCCTCCTGTACCTCCCGGATGACTCTCTTAATTCGTTCTTCAAATTCTCCACGATACTTGGAGCCTGCAACCATTCCGGACAAGTCCAGCGTCATTAACCGTTTATTCTGAATCGTAAACGGAACATTTCCTTCCACAATACGGCTGGCAAGTCCTTCTACCACAGCCGTCTTTCCAACTCCCGGCTCTCCGATGAGGCACGGATTGTTCTTCGTTCTGCGGCTTAGGATCTCAATCACACGCTGGATCTCCGTATCCCTTCCGATGACCGGATCAAGCTTTCCCTGTGCGGCAAGCGCGGTCAGATCCCTGCTGTACTGTTCCAGCGTCGAGGGCTGCTTCCTGTTATTATTCTTCTTATTCCGCAGATCCTCCTTATAGATCGCCGGATCCACTCCCATAACCACCAGCGTATCAACATAAACCTTCTGTACCGAAATGCCAAGGGTATTTAAGAGCCGTACCGCTGCATTATCCGGATCCTTCAAAAGGGCCAGCAAAAGATGCTCCGTTCCGGCACTGTCTGCACCAAACCGCTCGGCCTGCACATAAGCTTCCTCCAGCACTCTCCTCGCTCTCGGCGAATACATTCCCCGCTCTTTCACGGCGGTCTCCCCATCGGGAGCAATCAGATCCCGGATCATTTCCAGAATTTTATCTGCATCAGCACCGTTATCTTCCAGAATTTTGGCTGCTACGCCACTTTCTTCCTTAAGAAGTCCCACCAGAATATGTTCTGTACCCACATAACCGGTATGCAATCTGGCTGCCGTTTTCTCTGCAAGTGTCAGTGCCGCCTGCGCATTCTTTGTAAAACTACCTGACCACACGTTTATTCTCCTCCATATTCCTGATATATCTCATTGACGAGTTCATAGACCTCGTCCTTACGGATTCCCTTACAAATTCCCTTTGCAAGGATTCCTTTCATCTGCTCCCGCATGCTTTGAAGTTCCCTGAGCTTATCCATATCAAGGCTGATTACTGCACCCTTCCGGCGATCAAGCTGGATAAAGCCCTCCTGCTTTAAGACCGTATAGGCCTTGTTCACCGTATGCATATTGATTCCGATTTCATCTGCCATCTGCCGCACCGAAGGGAGCTCATCCCCCTCCTGAAGCTGCAGTGTGGCAATTCCATGAATAATCTGGTTTCGCACCTGCAGATATAAAGCTTCCTCACTGTTAAAATCAATTTCAATTATCATTTTTGTAATCCATTCTTTCGAATAAAAGGAATAGCAGATGCTATTCCTTTTGTTTTTTATATGTCTTTATCGTCCATGTTTAAGAATTCAAATTCAAACTCATCGTCATCGGTCAAGAAGTTCTGCGCCTTCCGGGGTGCTTTTTTCACCGTTCCTTCGTTGTTTTCTGCATGTCTCCTCACAGGCTGTCCCTGTCTTTCCGGATTTCCGTTACGTGAAGGTCTTCCCTCTCTTTCCGGTACTTCTTCACGTCCGCGCTCTCTTCTTGCAGGACGCATTTCTTCTTCTCTTGTAGCCTTGCCTGCACGCTCCTGTCTGCGTGGCCGTTCCTCTACTTCATCTTCCTGATAATCACGTCTTCGTCTTCTCGGTGCCGGTTCCTCTTCCTCTTCTTCATCATCCTCATCATCATAATCATATTCATATGCACCCCTCAGCTTGATGATCAGGATAGTAAGTCCGATGAAAAGAAGAACGATCACAACTGCAAGAATAATGATAACAATATTTTTCTGGGATGACTCGGATTCCAGACGCGCTACATTCTCATTTGCTGTCGTAACAGAGGAAAATAAAACCTCCACATCTGCCATCGTACCATCAATGTTATTGTACAGATAATACTTCCCGGTATCCGGATTCTCGGTATCGGTCATATACACCACTTCGTAATCATTATGCTCCGGTTCTTCTGCCGGTGCCTCTTCACTGCCATCGCCTTCCTGGGAAGTGTCCGGATTCTCTGCTTCGGCGCCATCCGTTACCTCTGCTCCATCTACTGCTTCTGAGCCATCCGCTGAGGCTGCATCCGTACTATCTGTTCCATTTGTGGCAGAAGCATTCGAACCAATTGCAATCAGATCAGAACGAATGTATCCCTCTATAGTCTTCCCATTATATTCACATCTTAACTGATACCATTTATTTCCTGCTGCATCATTTGCTTCTCCGATCAGGGTAATGGCCGTTCCATTCGGAAGACTGGTCACTACATCATGCTGTGTGGATGCGCCTGCACGTACCTTGACATTCGAAGAACACTTTACAGTCGCTGCCTGCTCACCAATAGCCGTAGGCACGGTTGCTTCCGGCTTGGAAGTCGAAGTACTTGTGGAAGAGGTCGTACTGTTGTCTGTCACATCAATCTTATCACTTGTTTCTACCAGATCGCTTCTTACATAACCGTAAGAGCCACCGCTTACCGGCACCTTATACCATACGGTTCCGGAGCTGTCCTTTTCTGCTCCGACAATATCAATCTTGGCCCCCTTTGAAGTCGATGCCACCACTGAGCTGTCTGTACTTGCTTTCTCTCTGATTTTCGCTGTTCCGGCCGTTACGGTTCCCGTTGCTGCGAGGCTGGAAATAGTAGAAAGTCCAAAAACCATAATTGCAACTGCAAATCCAAGAATCCCTTTTTTCATAATTATCCTGTACCTTTCTTTCACTATCTTTCAAAACGCCTTCGTCCGCTTTCACCCTCCGGCTTCTCGCCGCTGAATCCGGACATCTGCTTATAGTTCTTTCTCTGCTGACGTGCTTCTTCTTCAATCTGTTTGTGATATTCTGCTTCACACTTCGGACACAATCTGCCGCTTCGGATATTCTCCCCGCAGATTTCACATCTCAGATAACCGCCCCTACTCTCAACAAGTTCAAAACGGTTCTCCTTAATCATATCACGAATTGCCTTATGTGACACCCCCGTCTGCGAGGAAATTTCTGCCACATTAGCTCCATGGTGCTTTTCAAGGTATGATCTTACCTTTCCGTAGTCATCATATTCACATGCATTGCAATCCTCGCACTGATATTCTCCCAATCCTTTATAGATAAGGATTCCTCCGCAGGCTTTGCAGATTGTTGGCCGCAGAAAGCCATTCAAAGCCACCAGCCGCCGTTTCTCATTCATAAATTACCCTTTCCACACCACGAACAATTTACGCCTCGTCAATTGCCTTTCCGATATCATGGCGCATATATTTATTTTCAAAGGAAACCCATTCGGTTGCCGCATAGGCATTCTTACGTGCTTCCTTTAAATCCTTACCCTTTGCTGTAATACCAAGGACACGTCCCCCGTTTGTGACAATTCCTTCCGGAGTCTGTTTCGTTCCTGCATGGAAGCAGAAATAATTATCCTGCCCTTCAAACTTTTCCAGTCCATGAATGAGGAACCCCTTTTCATATCTGACCGGATATCCGTCGGAAGCAAGTACTACACAGACTGCTGCGTTATCTTCAAACTGCAGGTCAATCTGATCCAGCGTGCCATTAATACAGGCTTCCATTACTTCGATCAGATCATTCTTCATACGCGGCAGTACCACCTGTGCCTCAGGATCTCCGAAACGCGCATTGTACTCTAACACACGCGGTCCCTTTTCCGTCAGCATCAGTCCGAAGAAAATAATACCCTTAAACTCTCTTCCTTCTGCTGCCATGGCATCTACGGTTGCCTGATAAATGTATTTCTTACAGAATTCATCCACCTCTTCCGTATAGAACGGGCTCGGTGAAAAGGTTCCCATACCACCGGTATTTAATCCGGTATCCCCGTCTCCTGCACGCTTGTGATCCTGTGCAGAGGTCATGGTTTTAATCGTCTTTCCATCGACAAAAGACAGCACGGAAACTTCCCTTCCTGTCATAAATTCTTCAATTACCATACGATTACCGGCAGTTCCGAACTGCTTATCGAGCATGATGGATTTCACGCCATCCTGCGCCTCTTCTAAGGTATTACAGATCAACACACCCTTCCCAAGTGCCAATCCGTCTGCCTTTAATACAATCGGGAACGATGCAGTCTTTAAATAATTGAGTGCATCCTCTGCATTGTCAAAGTTCTCATATGCGGCCGTCGGAATTCCGTATTTCTTCATCAGATCCTTGGAAAATGCCTTGCTTCCTTCCAAAATTGCTGCATTTTTACGGGGACCGAATGCCTTTAATCCGGCTTCTTCGAGACGGTCAACAAGTCCACCGACAAGCGGATCATCCATCCCAACAATCGTCAGATCAATTTCCTTTTCTTTGGCAAATGTAACAATTTTATCGAATTCCATTGCTCCGATCGGTACGCATTCCGCGATCAGACCGATTCCCGCATTTCCGGGTGCACAATAAATTTTATCTACTTTACTGCTCTTTGCGACACTTGTTGCAATGGCATGCTCTCTGCCGCCGCCACCTACGATCAATACTTTCATAGCTTCCTCCGTCTTCCTGTCCTGTAATTTACATTATGTAAACCGTTATGGTAATTCTGCCTCTTCGTAACTGTAAGCCGAGCAGCCGGAAAATGATTATTCTTCTACGACTGCGATTCCATTTTCTACCTTCACCCTGCCATGCGCAATAAGATCAATGGTCTTCGGCAGAATCTGCCATTCCGCTTCTTCCATCACACGGTGCTGCAGTTCCTCCGGTGTATCACCGTTCTTCACATAAACCGCCTTCTGCATGATGATCGCACCATGATCGTATACCTCATCCACAAAATGCACGGTAGCGCCGGTTACCTTCACACCGCTTTTTAAAACGGCCTCGTGCGGACGGATTCCATAAAAGCCCTTTCCGCAGAAGGAGGGAATCAGTGCCGGATGCACATTGATGATCCGGTTGTGATATTTCCGTACCAGTTCGACCGGCATCATAATCATCATTCCTGCTAAAACGATGAGATCCGGATTTTCTGCATCGATCGTTTCGATCAGCACCTTCTCAAACTCCGCACGGTCCGCATAGGATTTCATATCTACCACAATCGGTTTGATTCCGTGTGCCCTGGCACGCTCCAAAGCCCGTACGCCCGGTTTATTGCTTAATACAAAGCATAACTCGACGTCTGTAATTTTCCTGCTTTCTACCGCATCAATAATGGCCTGCAGATTCGTTCCGCCGCCTGCGGCAAGAATTCCAACTCTTAACATAAGTCTACACCCTTTTCACCGGCAATGACATTTCCAACCACATAGCCTTCTTCTCCGGCCTCTTTGATTGCTGCAAGCACCTTATCCTGATCCGCAGGATCAATTGCCAGCACCATGCCAAGTCCCATATTAAAGGTATTATACATCATCTGCTCTGCAATATTTCCGGTCTTCTGTAATAATTTAAAAATCGGAAGCACCGGATAGCTGTCCTTCTGTACCTGTGCACGCACACCGTCCGGAAGCATACGGGGAATATTTTCATAGAAGCCGCCACCGGTAATATGGCTGCAGCCCTTTACCGTTACACCGGCATCATTAATTGCCTTTAAGGTCTTTACATAGATTTTGGTCGGTGTAATTAACGCTTCTCCCAGGGTCATACCAAGCTCATCATAATAGGTTGCAAGAGACTCCTTCGTCATTTCAAATACCTTACGAACCAGCGAAAATCCATTGCTGTGTACACCTGAGGAAGCAATACCGATTAACACATCACCTGCCTTGATATCCGCTCCGGTAATCAGCTCCTTACGGTCTGCCACACCGACTGCAAAGCCTGCAAGATCGTATTCATCCTCCGGCATCAGTCCGGGATGCTCTGCAGTTTCTCCACCGATGAGGGCTGCTCCTGCCAGCTTACAGCCTTCCGCAACACCCTTTACGATCGTGGCAATCTTCTCCGGATAGTTCTTTCCACACGCAATATAATCAAGGAAAAACAGGGATTCTCCACCGGCACAGGCTACATCGTTCACACACATGGCAACCGCATCAATTCCGATGGTGTCATGCTTGTCCATTAAAAACGCCAGCTTCACCTTCGTGCCACAGCCGTCGGTTCCGGACAGTAACACCGGATCCTCCATATCTTTAATATTCTTTAAGGAAAAGGCTCCCGAAAAGCCGCCCAGTCCTCCAAGAACCTCTGGTCTCATCGTTTCCTTCACATACTTTTTCATTAATTCTACGGATTCATATCCTGCTTCGATATCCACACCGGCTGTCTTGTAATCCATGTCGTTCTCCTTTTCTTGTTTCATCATGTAGTTAACATAATATTATTATAGTTAATTAAGTCCCTTTAATAATTTGCATATCCAACCTGCTGCAGCTTCGCGTCCTTGGCCTCTACCTGCTTCTTCAGGTTCCCGGTATAGCTCTCAATCTTCGCAAGCAGCTCCTCATCCCCGGTTGCCAGCATCTTCGCTGCAAGAATAGCTGCGTTCTTCGCTCCATCAATGGCAACGGTTGCAACAGGAATTCCGGGAGGCATCTGCATAATGGAAAACACAGCATCCATTCCCTCAAGATTCTTACCTGAAAGCGGAACACCGATTACCGGAAGCGGGAATAATGCGGCACACATTCCCGGCAGTGCTGCTGCCATGCCCGCACCTGCGATCATCACCTTAATTCCACGATCCTTCGCCGTTCTCGTCCATTCAATTAACAGATCCGGTTCCCGATGAGCGGAAATAATTCTCATCTCATATTCGATCCCCAGTTCTTCCAGCATTGCTGCCGCGCTGCTCATCACCTTAAGGTCTGAGTCGCTGCCCATCACAATTCCTACCATTGGCATTTCTATCTCCTCCTGTAATTGACGCTTATCTCATCATTTAAAAGTAACTATTAAAAATGATATACGAATTATCTCTTCATTGCAAGAAAAACGAAATATTTTCGTATTTAATCCATACTTTCCTGATCAAACGGAGCATTCAGTTCCTCACAGCCTGCAAGGACAAATCTTCCTTCCTCGATGATCGGAATGACTTCTTCTGTCATGGTCACCACGCTCACCTCTCCCAGTTCATCGTACGGAATCGTAATATCCGTATGACAGTTAAAGTAGGCCTTGCGGCTGTCCTCCTTACGTTTGATGGAGCACTCGTTGTCCTTTGCAATAATCTCTTTTCCATCCGGATTAAAAAGGCGCACCTCTTCACTGTGGGAATAGCAGGTATCCCCTACTGCAAAGTGGGGACCGGTTTTCTCTGCAATCAGAATCGGCAGCTTATCCTCAATATGGTATTTTCTTGCTGCCACAAATGCGGTCGTGTTCGTTCCAATCGCAAACTCCCCAATCGGAAGTGTCTCATGGTGGAACAGAATATTGTCCTTAATCAGCTTCCGGTTTTCTTCTTCGGCTGCAAAGTTTGCACAACTGTAATCGGTCACCCTGCCGTCCTCAAACCGTAAGGTCAGATCCTTATACTCTAACTCGTCCAGATAAACATGACTTACATGAAGGATTCCTTCTGTTCCGGCCAGTACCGGAGAGGTAAACACCTCGCCAACCGGAATATTCACATCGGCCACGCAGTTTTCAAAATTCGTTTCCCTGTCCGGATTCTGCAGGGTATGAATCATCACCTTCATATTGGTACGGTTGCCGTTCATTCCCTTTACCATCACATATTTACCCTGATCGAGCACATCAATGATCTTTTGCTGAATCCGTTGATATAATTGATAATCAAGGGTATTGATCCGGATCACCGCATCGAATATCTCCGGATACCGGTCTTTACCTTCTTTGCCATCCTTCTGTCCCGAAGCAATCTCCGGCACCGGGAATGCAATAATTGTAAAGCTCCGCTCTTCCCCGTGAATGTAATTGTTCTGCAGTTCACCGGCAGACGCTGCATATTCCACCAGCATCTGCTGCTGTTCTTTGGATAAATGCAGTGCATGCTTCTGACTGACTAACTCTACCGACCTCTCGCCAAATACTTCCACTACCGCAGGACCTCCAAACGTGCCTGCCTGCTCTTTATATTCCTCATAGGCTTCCCTCAGGGCTTCGAGCCGCACCTGCAAAAGTGCTTTATCCAAAACAAGCGCCTGATCGTCCTTGTGGTCAAAATCATACTGCTTATTCGGAATGCCGCCATAATACCCGATCCGGCTCATCCCTCTGCCCTCCAGCACCGAAGTCGTTGCCCGGTAAATGGTCGCTTCCAGTCCGATCTTCCGGAAATTCTGTACAGCCCTGCGGATCATCCGTTCAAAGCCCAGGCTGTAGCGGATGTTTACGATCTTTTTCTTCGTAATATCCTTATTTCCTGTTTCAAAGCCGATCCGGTAGCCTTCCGTATAGGTGTCTGCCATCTTCGCAATCGTCTCTTCCGGAAGGGTATTTAAGTAAGCCGCCGTCTTTAATTCGTTTTCAGAAATATATTCTCCAAAGTAATACAGATATCTCACATCGGAAAGGTCAGCTTCCTCGATGATCTTCCTCGCAAAATCCGCATGAACATCCAGCATATTCCGGATCTTCGTATGGTACGCTTCCCGGGTATAATCACTGATATAGTAATACAGGGATTCCTTTAAGTGTTCCGGCTTTGGCAGATCAAACTGTCCTTCCTGTTTCCTGGATTCCTCCGTCTCTTCAAGGCTGCACCGGAAAGAACCGTAAATTTCAAGGAATAATTCCAGTCCCTTTAAAAGATCCTCATCCCGTCCCTCATAGGTATAGGGAATCATGGCACGGAGTTCTCCATATAAAAAGCACAGAATATTTCCATACACTTCTCCAAAAACCTGTGCACAATACTCCGGATTTCCAAAGCTTGTACCGTAATGCTCCGGCAGGATATCCCCGTAAAGCGCATGATTGTTCTCCTGAAGCTGCAAAAGCCCCCACCGGAACAGCTCTCCGCTTTCTACAAGCTCCCGCTGTTTCATAAGCAGCACAAGAAAAGCTGCTGTCTTTTCAAAAAAGCCGGAAAAGCTTCCGACATTGCTCTCGTTTTTAATTTCTGTAATACGTTCCTCCGCCAGTTCCAGGCGTTCTTTGATCATCGAATTCAATCTATATACGCTCCTGCAAATAAAATTAAACTGAGTACAATAAAGGAAAGCACGTTCATCACAATCCCCAGAATCCGGAACAGCCAGAACTTCTCCTGTTCTCTTAAGGAAAGGACTCCGAGAATCAGCCCGGTCACCATAAACACCGAGGCGAGCAATGCCGCCGTTGCGTACCGCACCGATGGCTCTCCTTTATGCAAATACGAAAAATAGACCGCTGTCCCTAAGGTAATCAGGGAAAGCAGTCCTAATATGGTTGACATAATACCTTTTTGTGAATGAACTTTATTGGTAAAAATATATCCCTTTGTTCTGTTCCACATCATTTTGTTTCCTTAGAAGATTATTTTGGACTTACTGCTTAACAGTCTCGCTCCATTCACAATCATCATTACACCACAGGCAAGCCCTACGACCAGGGAAATGACTCCTACTGCAATACTCCAGGCTCCGGTGTTGTTCATCGTCTTATATACTTTCTCATCCATAGGGGAATCTCCTTTCCAAAATAGCGGCCTCTGATTTTATAACCTCTTAGCGTGCGCCATATTCCTTATAATATGCATCAATGGCTTTCTTTATTTCATCGTCAATGACAACCTGACCCTGGCAGGGACGATTATACAGATGCTCTACGACCTCATCCATATTGACAATGGCTCTGGCATCAATACCATACTTCTCCTTGATCTCATGGAGGGCACTCTTGTCACTCGACAATCCGCGTTCCATACGGTTTAAGGAAACCATCAGTCCCTTAATCTCTACATCAGCCTGCGCTTTAATAATCGGGAAGGTCTCTTCAATGGACTTGCCGGAGGTGGTAACATCCTCGATCATAACCACGCGGTCTCCATCCTTTAATTTACTTCCTAATAAAATTCCGGTGTCTCCGTGATCCTTCACTTCCTTACGGTTCGAACAGTAACGGATATCCTTTCCGTATAATTCACTGATCGCCATAGTCGTTGCTACCGAAAGGGGAATTCCCTTGTAAGCCGGTCCAAACAATACGTCAAAATCAAGTCCGAAGTTATCATGAATCGCCTTCGCATAATATTCGCCCAGCTTACGAAGCTGTGTTCCCGTGACATATGCTCCCGCATTCATAAAGAAAGGAGATTTCCGTCCGCTCTTCAAAGTGAAATCGCCAAATTTCAGCACCTGACTCTCCACCATAAATTCGATAAATTCCTGTTTGTAGCTTTCCATCTGTAAACCTCCTTCGTAATTCAGGCTATCCCAATCAAATATCTGTTTGATTGTCTGTCTTAATACTCTCTAGGCTATCATAAAACTTTTGATTATTCAATCTGTTTACCAAAAAAACTTATATATTACCAGACTCATAATTCCTTCCACTGCTAATTATCCATTGCATATCCGGCCAGGCCTTCTGTACGATCATACTCTTCCTTTTCCAGAACCAAAATTCCTCCCTCATCTCTCTCACATGTTATATAATATAATGGATCATTCGGATCATCCTTTATTATATCCCAATAACCATTCGTAAACGATACCGGATAAGCATCCTGTTCTCCATCCTTCTCAAATATCCAGTTCGCCGCTCCATTCCACAATCCATCCTTTACCGTTCCCTCTATAACCCGGTACACCACTCTTTCATTCAAAGAAGACATCCATTCCCTCACGCGTTGCCTTCCATTGGGCAGGTCATTCTCCCATTCTCCTACCGAGTAATAATTATTGCCTTCACAATATCCGATCCAGACACCTTCTCCTGAACGGATCTCTCCATCATAATCACCAAAATAAATCATATGGTCACCGAAATCGGTTGCCTCCACCGAGTATACACCAATCTTTCCATATTCCGTATCATATGCCTTGATTTCTCCAAATTCGTCCACATATACCATCGTATTTTCGAATTCGTCATCGCTCATAATCTCAAATACAGCCTCATAATCTTCATCCTTACAGTTCCGGGCAATCTGAATAAGATAGTCAGCAATCAGATCAAATTTTTTGCTTGCTT
>Ga0129315_1000199_pt1 | contig 65087 bp, 61 predicted proteins | sample Cm827metagenome_FD_94432 | JGI IMG/M metagenome (GOLD analysis project Ga0129315, IMG submission 94432) | Eastern black-and-white colobus group fecal microbial communities from Wisconsin, USA - Cm827 metagenome | ecosystem: Host-associated > Mammals > Digestive system > Large intestine > Fecal... | reverse complement strand
ATGGGAATTGAACACTGTCTAATTCCAGAAAAGGGATTAGTAGTTGCTGGAGATGTTGTTATTGGGGCAGATTCACACACTTGTACTTATGGGGCATTAGGAGCTTTTTCAACAGGAATAGGTTCCACAGATATGGCAGCAGGAATGGCTATAGGGAAGTGTTGGTTTAAGGTACCATCAGCTATAAAATTTGTTTTGAAAAATAAACCAGCAAATTGGATAAGTGGTAAGGATATAATTCTTCATATCATTGGAATTATAGGCGTTGATGGGGCGCTATATAGATCCATGGAATTCGTTGGAGATGGAATAAAATATCTTTCAATAGATGATAGATTTACAATGGCAAATATGGCTATCGAAGCAGGTGGAAAAAATGGAATATTCCCTGTAGATGATGTTACTATTGAATATTTAAAAGATCATTCAGATAGAGAGTGGAAGGTTTTTGAAGCAGATGAGGATGCTGAATATGATGAAGTTTATGAAATAGACTTAAGCACATTAAGACCAACTGTTGCTTTCCCACATTTACCTGAAAATACAAGACCTATAGATAATGTTGGGGATATAGAAGTAGATCAAGTAGTTATAGGATCTTGTACAAATGGAAGAATATCTGATTTAAGAATAGCAAGAGACATTATAAAGGGAAAGAAAATTAAAAAAGGAATTAGATGTATAGTATTCCCTGGAACTCAAAAAATTTACCTTCAAGCTTTAGAAGAAGGAATAATAAGAGACTTAGTAGAAGCAGGTGCCGTATTCTCAACATCAACTTGTGGGCCATGCTTAGGAGGACATATGGGAATCCTAGCAAAAGGAGAAAGAGCAGTTTCAACTACAAATAGAAACTTCGTAGGAAGAATGGGCCACGTGGAATCAGAAGTATATCTAGCAAGTCCAGCAGTTGCAGCAGCATCAGCACTAACAGGGAAAATAACAAACCCAGAAACAGTAGCAATGGGCAATGCGTAATGCACAATGCATAATTAAGGAGAAAACTCCTTGGGAGTTTTGGAAAATGAAAGAATGAAAATCCTTTTTGCTGAAGCAAAATTGGCATGAAAAAATGAAAGAATTATTGATGAAATTCCTTTGGAATTTCTATTAAGGCAATAAGAAGTGGGAAACTTTAAGAAATGAAAAAAATGAAAGAATGAAAGAATTACAGAAAAAATTTGGGACTATATTAAAATATACCAATAATTCAACTCTGTTGAATTATTACCTACATTTTTTCATTTTTTAATTATTCCCATTAAATAAAAAGGGGGCTTTTAAATGAAAGCAAAAGGTAGAGTTTTTAAGTATGGAGATAATGTAGATACAGATGTAATAATTCCAGCAAGGTATTTAAATACCTCTGATCCAAAGGAATTAGCAACTCACTGTATGGAGGATATAGATAAAGAATTTACAAAGAATGTTCAAAAAGGAGATATTATTGTTGCAAATAAGAACTTTGGATGTGGGTCATCTAGAGAACATGCACCAATAGCTATAAGAGAAAGTGGAGTAAGTTGTGTTATAGCATCCACATTTGCAAGAATTTTTTATAGAAATGCAATAAACATAGGTTTACCTATATTAGAATGTGATGAAGCAGTTAAAGCAATAGATGCGGGGGACGAGCTGGAAGTAGACTTTACAACGGGAATCATAAAAAATAATACTAAAAATCAAGAATATCAGGGAGAGCCATTCCCAGAATTCATGCAAAAAATAATTAACTGTGGGGGACTAGTAAATTATATTAAAGAGAAGCAACAAGAATAATATCAATGCATAATGCGTAATGCGTAATGCATAATTGGAGAAAAAATTCCTTCGGAGTTTTTGGAAATGAAAGAATGAAGAGCTTATTTGCTAACGCAAAGACAGCATGAAAAAATGAAAGAATTAATGAATAAATTCCTTGGGAATTTATAATTTTCATAATTCAGCTTGCTGAATTATAACAATAATTTTTCATTTTTCATTCTACATTCTACATTAAAAAGGGGGTTATAAGATGAATTATAAAATAGCTGTAATACCAGGGGATGGAATTGGTCCAGAGGTTGTGGAACAAACTGTGAATGTTTTGAATTGTGTTGGGGATAAATTTAATCATGTTTTTGAATATGAATATTTATTAGCAGGAGGATGTGCTATAGATGAAAAGGGCACACCTTTACCGGAAGAAACTTTAGAAGCTTGTAAAAGGGCTGATGCTGTATTACTTGGAGCTGTTGGGGGACCTAAATGGGATGATCCTAATGCAAAAGTTAGACCAGAGCAAGCATTACTTGGATTAAGGGGAGGTCTTAATTTATATTGCAATTTAAGACCAGCTTTATTATATGCACCACTAAAGGATGCATCACCATTAAAGGATAGCATAATAGGTGATGGTATAGATATATGTGTAGTTAGAGAATTAACTGGGGGAATATATTTCGGTGAAAGAGGCAGAGAAGAGGTAGATGGGGTACAAGGTGCTTATGATACTGAAAGATATAATGTAAATGAAGTAAGAAGAATAGCTAAAATTGCTTTTGATACAGCTATAAAAAGGGATAAAAGACTTACAAGTGTGGATAAAGCAAATATATTAGAAACTTCAAGACTTTGGAGAAGTGTTATAGATGAAGTTGCTAAAGATTATCCGGAAGTTTATGTTAATCACATGTATGTGGATAATGCTTCTATGCAATTAGTAAGGGATCCAAAGCAGTTTGATGTAATAGTTACTTCTAATATGTTTGGCGATATTTTATCAGATGAAGCAAGTATGATAACAGGATCAATTGGTATGTTGCCTTCAGCATCTTTAGGAGAAGGAAAGCTTGGAATGTATGAGCCTATACATGGTAGTGCACCAGATATTGCAGGAAGGGGAATTGCAAATCCATTAGCAACTATACTTTCTGCAGCAATGATGCTAAGATACAGCTTTAATTTAGAAGATGAAGCGAAAGTTATAGAAGGTGCAGTAGTTAAGGTTTTAGAAGAAGGATATAGAACAGGGGATATAATGAGTGACGGAATGAAGCTAGTTGGAACTAGTGAGATAGGAAAGCTAGTATTAGAAAATATATAAAATGAGAGGTGAAATATATGAGGAGTGATGTGATAAAAAAAGGGCCACAAAGGGCACCACATAGATCATTACTAAAGGCAACAGGGTTAACTGACGAAGAAATAAACAAACCATTAATAGGAGTTGTAACTTCACAAAATGATATAATAGCAGGTCATATAAATTTAGATAAAATAGTAGAATCAGTTAAAAAAGGAGTACTTATGTCTGGAGGCACTCCAATAGTATTTCCAACCATAGGAGTATGTGATGGTATAGCAATGGGACATGAAGGAATGAGATATTCCTTAGTTACAAGAGAGCTAATAGCAGATACTATTGAATGTATGGTAAAAGCACATGCCTTTGATGCATTAGTATTAATACCAAACTGCGATAAAATTGTACCAGGTATGATGATGGCGGCACTAAGACTTAACATACCAGCAATAGTAATTAGTGGAGGCCCGATGCTAGCAGGTAAATTCAAGGGTAAGGATGTATCTCTTTCAACTATGTTTGAAGCAGTTGGGGCATTTGAGAATGGGACTATGTTAGAGGGAGATTTATGTGATATGGAAAATAAGGCATGCCCAACATGTGGATCCTGTTCAGGTATGTTTACAGCAAATTCAATGAATTGCTTAGCAGAGGTTTTAGGGTTAGGATTACCTGGAAATGGGACAATACCAGCTGTATATTCAGAAAGAATGAGACTTGCTAAATATGCAGGTATGAAAATAATGGACTTATTAGAAAAGGATATTAAGCCAAGAGATATAGTAAATGAAAAATCTATAAGAAATGCATTAACTGTAGATATGGCTTTAGGATGTTCTACAAATAGCGTTCTTCATTTAACAGCAATTGCTAATGAAGCAAAGGTAGATTTAAATCTAGACATGATTAATGAAGTGTCAGAAGTAACACCAAATCTTTGTAGATTAGCACCAGCTTCAGATACACATATTGAAGAGTTATATTGGGCTGGCGGAATTCAAGCAGTTATGAAGGAACTTTCAAAGAAGGATCTTTTAGATTTAGATTGTGTAACAGCTACATCTAAAACTCATAAAGAAAATTTAGAGGGAGTAGAAGTTCTTGATTACAATATTATTAAGAGTATAGATGAACCATTTAGTTCAACTGGTGGAATCAGAGTATTAAAAGGCAACTTAGCAGTAGATGGGGCAGTAGTTAAGAAATCAGCAGTATTAGAAGAAATGTTAGTCCACACAGGACCAGCAAGAGTATTTGATTTAGAAGAAGATGCAATAGAAGCAATTTTATCTAAGAAAATAGTTAAAGGTGACGTAGTAGTAATTAGATATGAAGGACCTAAGGGTGGCCCTGGTATGAGAGAAATGCTATCACCAACATCAGCAATTGCGGGAATGGGCTTAGATAAATATGTAGCATTAATAACTGATGGAAGATTTAGTGGAGCTACTAAAGGTGCTGCTATTGGACATATCTCTCCAGAAGCAGCTGAAGGTGGAACAATAGGACTAGTGGAAGAAGGAGATATTATTTCAATAGATATTACAAATGGAAAACTAGAACTATTAGTAGATGAAGAAGTTTTAGAAGAAAGAAGAAGAAACTTCAAACCATTACCACCAAAAGTAACAGAAGGATATTTAGCAAGATACGCTAAGCTAGTAAGCTCTGCTAGCACAGGAGCAATACTAAAGTAATGAAAAATGAAAAATGTAAAATGTAGAATTAATGAAATAACTCAGACAAGCTGAATTATAACCACAATTTTTCATTTTTCATTCTACATTCCAAAAAAGGGGGGTATTTATGATTATAACTGGAGCTGAAATTTTAATTAAATCCCTTTTAGATGAGGGTGTTGATACGATATTCGGATATCCGGGGGGCGCTGTTTTAAATATATATGATGAGCTTTATAAATATAGGGATAAGATTAATCATATATTAACTGCTCATGAACAGGGTGCTTCTCATGCAGCTGATGGATATGCAAGGGCTACTGGAAGGGTTGGAGTTTGCTTAGCTACATCTGGACCAGGGGCAACTAATTTAGTTACTGGTATTGCAACTGCATATATGGATTCTATTCCAATAGTAGCTATTACAGGGAATGTAACTAAGCCATTGTTAGGAAAGGATAGTTTCCAAGAAGTAGATATTACTGGAATTACAATGCCAATAACAAAGCATAATTATATTGTTAAAGATGTTAATGATCTGCAGAGAATAGTAAGGGAAGCCTTTTATATAGCAAGGGAAGGAAGACCAGGACCTGTATTAATAGATATACCAAAGGATATAACTGCTGCTAAAGCAGTATATGAACCAATAATTCCTAAGGAAGTTGAAAGAAAAACTAAGCATATAACAAAGGAAGCTTTAGAAAGTGTTGCAAAATTAATTAATGAATCAGAAAATCCATTTATATATGCAGGTGGAGGAATAGTAGCATCAGGAGCTTATGAAGAACTTAAGGAGATTGTTAATAAAATAAATTCTCCAATAGCAACTTCTCTTATGGCAATGTCATCATTCCCATATAATCATCCATTATATACTGGTATGATAGGAATGCATGGAAGTAAAGCTTCTAATATATTAGTTAGTAAATGTGATTTATTAATTAATCTTGGGGCAAGGTTTAGTGATAGGGTAATAAACAATCAAAATCATATTAAAAATGCAAAGATTATTCATATAGATGTTGATCCAGCAGAAATAAATAAAAATGTGAAAGTAGATGCCTTTGTAATTGGGGATTTAAAAATAGTGCTTCAAAGGTTAATTCCACTTCTTAAAGAAAAGAAAAATGAAGAATGGCTTCAGAAAATGAGAGAGCTTAAGTCTTTAAATGTGGAAGATACATCTGAAACAGGAGAATTAACTCCAGAATTCTTATTTAGAAAATTAAGTGAATTAGATGATGGAAACTTTGTTCTTACAACAGAAGTTGGACAGCATCAAATGTGGGCTTCTCAATTCTTTAAATTTAAAACACCAAGAACATTTATATCATCAGGTGGGCTTGGAACTATGGGATATGGCTTAGGTGCTTCAATTGGGGCTCAAATGGCATTAAAGGATAAGCAGGTAATAAATATTGCTGGTGATGGAAGCTTTGGAATGAACTGCAATGAATTAGCCACAGCAGCTAAAAATAAGTTACCAATAATAGTTATAATAGTGAATAATAATTCTTTAGGAATGGTTAGACAATGGCAGAACTTTTTCTATGAAGGCAGATATTCTTCCACAACTTTAAATAGCACTACAGATTTTGTAAAAGTAGCTGAAGCATTTGGTGGTAAGGGATATAGAGTCTTTGAAAAAGAGGAACTTCTTCCAGTATTAAAGGAAGCTTTAGAATATAAAGGACCTGTTGTAATAGACTATGTAATACACAATGATAAAAAGGTATTTCCTATGGTTGCACCTGGTGCAGCAATTAATGAAATAATAAGTGAAGATGATGTTTAAATAATAGGGGGTTAGAAAAATGGCAAAAATGTATTATGAAAAGGACACAAATTTAGATTTATTAAAGGGGAAGAAAGTTGCAATAATTGGATATGGTAGCCAAGGACATGCACACGCCTTAAATTTACATGAAAGCGGAGTAGATGTGGTAGTTGGGCTTTATAATGGAAGTAAATCATGGAAAAGAGCTGAAGAGGCTGGTTTAGAAGTAGCAACAGTTGCAGAAGCAGCAAAGGCAGCAGATATTATAATGATATTATTACCAGATGAGAAACAGGCACAAGTTTATAAATCAGAAATTGCTCCAAACTTAGAAAAAGGAAATGCATTAGTATTTGCCCATGGATTTAACATTCATTATGGACAAATTGTTCCACCAGCAGATGTAGATGTATTTATGTGTGCACCTAAGGGACCTGGACATATGGTAAGAAGAACATATACTGAAGGATCAGGAGTTCCATGTTTAATTGCTGTATATCAAAATCCAACAGGAAATGCAAGAGATTTAGCTTTAGCATATTCTAATGGAATTGGAGGAGCAAGAGCTGGAGTTTTAGAAACTACATTTAAAGATGAAACAGAAACGGATTTGTTTGGTGAACAGGCAGTTTTATGTGGAGGTTGTACAGCACTTATAAAGGCTGGTTTTGAAACTTTAGTAGAAGCTGGATATGCACCTGAAAATGCATACTTTGAATGTTTACACGAAATGAAATTAATTGTAGATTTACTATATCAAGGTGGTATGAGTATGATGAGATATTCAATATCTGATACTGCAGAATATGGTGACTACATGGTTGGGGATAGAATAGTAACAGATGAAACAAAGAAGGAAATGAAGAAAGTATTAAAAGAAATCCAAGATGGGACCTTTGCAAAGAACTGGTTATTAGAAAACCAAGTTGGGAGACCAATGTTTAATGCAAGAAGAAAAATGGAAGCAGAACATCCAATCGAAAAAGTTGGACAAGAACTTAGAGAAATGATGAGCTGGATAGATACTAAGAAATTAGATTAATGTTAAAGGAGCTGCACCACAGCTCCTTTATTTTTAATATGCTTCAGTATTTAGATCTTCAGTATTATTTTTCTTTATAATTGCTAGAGTAATAATTAATGAAATAGTCAATACAATAGTTGCTGCAAGGCCGCCTTCAAATCCTAAGGAACCTCCATTAATTAAAGTTTTTCCTTCAAGCGAAATAGTTTTAAATACAGAAGAGAATGTAGATAAACCACTTACTTCTATACCTAAAACAGGTCCTAGAAGGAAATTCCAAATACTATGCATAGCCCCAACAATCCAAAGGTTATTAGTCTTATAGAAAATCAATGAGAATATTATTCCTACTAATGAAATGTTAATAAAACTTAAAAAAGTTACATTAGGATTTAATAAATGTAATGCACCAAAAAAGAATGAGTTTAATAGTATTCCAACTAATGGGCCTTTTTTAGAGGCGATTGCATTCATTAGAAAACCTCTACAAAGAATTTCTTCATTAAAGCCTTGAATTATATAACCAAATAAAGAAAGAATAATAAATGTCCAATTTATACTATTTGGATTTATGGTAACAGAAATGGAACCAAGAAGAAAATTAATTAAAAAAGTTGAAGAAATCATTGCTAAGCCTATTAATACTCCAATAAGATAATTAATAGGAAATCTCTTTTTTCTAATTCCAAGGGAAGGTAAAGTCCTCTTTTCAACAAATTTACAATAAATAATAATTAATATAATTGGAATAGAATTTGCATATAGATTAAATAATCCATTTTCCAACATTGAAATTTTTATTATTCCTGCAAATAGAAAAGGAATTAGTATAAGTTGTCCTACAAGAAGTGTTAATATAAGAATAAAAAATGGTAAGATAATGTTTCCTTTCCTCTGAGTTTTTGTTAATTCCATTGATTCATTTAAGGATAATTTCATATGATAGCCCCCTATAAAATAAAAATTTACTAATAATATTTGATAATTATAACACATATTACATTTAATGTAAAATTACTCAAGTTATTATAAGATAAGTAAAAATTCTATATTTTACATGGATTATAATTTACTTTAGATTATGTTAAAATATTTAAATAATAAATAAGGGGGAAAACAAATGAATATTAAGATCTTTTTAAAACTAGTGGAAATACAAACAAAAGTAGCAAGCGTAATTCCATACTTAATAGGAACTTTTTATGCTTTATACAGATATGATAATTTTAATTTAAAAAATGCAATTATAATGTTTTTATCAATGATAATATTTGATATGACTACAACTGCAATAAATAATTATATGGATTATGCTAAGGCAATTAAAAAGGAAGGTTATGGATACGAAACTCATAATGCAATAGTAAATTACAACTTAAATCCAAAAGAAGTTAGATTATTAATTTATACTATGTTAGTTATAGCAGCAACTTTAGGGTTATTATTAGTTAAAAATACTAATATAATAGTACTATTAATTGGAGCAATATCCTTTGTAATTGGAATAACATATTCCTTTGGACCAATTCCTATTTCAAGAACACCTTTTGGTGAAATTTTTTCTGGACTTGCTATGGGTTTAATAATAACATTTTTATCTGTTTATATTCACATATTTGATACAGGAGTATTAGGTATAAATATTAATGGATTAAGTAATGTAAACATAAGTTTCAATTTCATAGAATTAATCAATATATTTATAATTTGTTTATCTCCAATAATGGGAATCTCAAATATAATGCTTGCAAATAATATTTGTGATATAGATGAAGATATAGAAAATAAAAGATACACATTACCAATATATATTGGCAAAGAAAATGCATTAAAGGTATTTAAATGGTTATATTATATTGGATATATTTCTATAGTTATTGCTGTAGTACTTAGAGTATTACCAGTAGTTTCATTAGTAACTTTATTAGTATTAAAAGTAGTTCAAGGAAATATTAATACATTTAATAAACTTCAAACTAAAAAGGATACTTTTGTATTAGCAGTTAAAAACTTTGTTATTACAAATTTAGTTTATGCTACTACTATTTTAGCTGGAGTATTATTGGGATAATAGTTAAGAGTTAATTTTCAAATTACTTAATTGGATTTTGGAAATTAACTTTTTTTGTTATTTCTTGAAAGTCTACAAAGAATATGACATTTAGCTAAGAGTATATTTTTCTAAAGTTAGAGGGAAAATAACTATGTGGCTAAATGAGGAGGAGTAAAAATGAAAAAATTATTAATAGGTATGTTGATAACTTGTAGTTTAGGACTAGCAGCTTGTGGAAGAAATAAAACAGAAAATCCATCAACTAATAATAATTCTGGTACAGGTGTAACAGATGGCACCAATGGTACAGGGGTGCATGAAAATAATGGAATGAATGGAACAAATGGAACTGGAACAACAGATGGAACAAATTCCAATACAAATGGAACGAATAATCAAGGAGCTTCATTAAATGAGAGCAGAACTTCTGTAAATAACTTATATACAGAATTTAATGAAAAAGTTGCCGGTGGAGTAGAAAATATTAAATCCGAAGATTGGGATAAATATAGTACAGAATTTAAAGGAAAACTTACAAATTTAAGAAATACAGTAAAAGATGCTTCTATAAGAAGTACTTTAGATGATATGGAAAATTTATTTAATGAATATGATACAGCAATAAGAGAAAAGAAGGATGTAGCTAAAGATAAAGTAGAATCAATGAAAACAAAAATAGAAAATTCATTTAAGTAATTAAGAAATAGTAGGTTATCTTAAAAGGTAGAGTTTAAGATAACCTTTTATTCAGTTATAATTTATTTATTGATATAAAATAATAGTAGACTAGGAGAAAAAATGAATTACGTATACATTTTAAAATGTTCAGATAATACTTTATATACAGGGTGGACAACCTCCTTAGAAAAAAGACTTAAAACTCACAATAGTGGAAAGGGAGCTAAATATACAAGAGTTAGACTTCCAGTAGAAATAGTTTATTTTGAAAAATTTGAAGACAAAAAAGAAGCCATGAAAAGGGAGTACGCAATAAAACAATTATCAAGACAAGAAAAATTAAAGTTAATAGATAATTTTACAGAAGGTATGAATATTTAATTTATTAGCCTTAAATAAGTAGTGCAATATTATTTATCTTTTACCCTTAAGAAGAGTAAGGGTTATGGAAAAGAATATTATTGGAGATAATATAAAGAAGATTATTATTTCAGCTTCCTTTAATAAAAACTCAGCCTAGCCTGAGTTTTTTTAGCAATTATGCATTATGAATTATCCATTATGCATTGATTATATGTCTAGACATCTACATGTATAGTTATTAATAGGAGTAAACAGGAGTAAAACAGAGATATATAAGAATAGTTTTATAATATAAGCTAAAATAATTAAATTTTGATTAAAATCGTTGATTTTAATTAGAAGTGTGCTAAAATTAGTGTATACATCAAGAGTATTTGCATAATATATATTACAAATTAAATAACATAATATTAAAGAAAGGAGGATAGAAAAAGAAGAAAAAGCGCCAGAACTTAAGTGAGCCTCTAAATCTATGATTTAGTCAGGCGAACTTACTCCATCGAATGAATATGAGAAGGAGTTTCCTAGAATCTTCAAGCTTTTTATTAGTTTTTGGAGAAGTTACTAACTTGAGGAAAGTAGCAATAAGTTTTTAATTATATAAAGCTTATTTTTAAAGGAAACTCGACTCGCATTCGCTCGCTGAGTAAGTTCCACCAACCAAATCGAAGATTTGGGGTGTCACTTAAGTGGACGAGGTTGGGGAGTATCGATACTTCGGCGGGTGCCCCACGGTATTCACACTACCGTTAACGGCTAACAAAACTGTAAAGTGATTTACAGCACAATATTAGCTAGGTGTTAAAACCTTCAAAGTGCTATCGCACAATGAAAATTATTAATGAGAAATGTAAAACTAATGACAAAATTTATAATCAGCTTTTAAAAGGGTATATTTTGCATTATACATTTTTAATTTTTGAATGTAGTGGTGGCTCTTTAATTTTGGAACAAAAAAATAATAGACAATGGAAGGAAGAATATAATATGTGTGGAATAGTTGGATTCGTAGGAAGACAGGAAGCATCTCCAATATTAGTTGAGGGATTATCTAAATTAGAATATAGAGGATATGACTCAGCAGGAGTAGCTGTATTAGAAGATGGAGAAATAAAGGTAAGAAAGTATAAGGGACGTTTAAAGAACTTAGAAGATAATTTAATGCAGAGTCCTTTAAATGGAATTATAGGAATAGGTCATACTAGATGGGCAACTCATGGAGAACCATCAGACATCAATTCACATCCTCATACAAATGGAAATGCAACAATTAGTGTTGTTCATAATGGAATTATAGAAAATTATATAAAACTAAAAGAATGGTTAAAAACTAAGGGATATGAATTTTATTCAGAAACAGATACAGAAGTAATACCAAACTTAGTAGATTACTACTATAAAGGTGATTTATTTGAAGCTGTAACTAAAGCAACAGGAAAGATGGAAGGTAGCTATGCTATTGGAGTTATCTGTAAAGATGAACCAGATAAAATAGTAGCAGTTAGAAAAGATAGTCCATTAATAGTTGGTGTAGGAGAAGGAGAATACTTTATAGCTTCAGATATACCAGCAGTTATTAATCATACTAGAGAAGTTTATTTATTAGAAGATAAAGAATTTGTAATATTAACTAAAGATGGAGTAGAAATTAAAACAGAAGATGGAGAAAAAGTAGATAAAGAAATTTATCATGTTACTTGGGATATAGATGCAGCTGAAAAAGGCGGCTATGAAGATTTCATGTTAAAAGAAGTTCATGAGCAGCCAAAGGCTATAAGAGATACTTTAACATCTAGAGTTTTAAAGAATGCCCCGGTTCAATTAGATGATATAAATCTTACAAAAGAAGAATTAGAGTCTTTTGATAGAGTATTTATAGTAGCATGTGGAACAGCTTATCATGCAGGTTTAGTTGGAAAAACTATAATAGAAAAATTAGCTAAAATACCAGTTGAAGTTGATATAGCTTCAGAATTTAGATATAGAGATCCACTTATAACAGATAAATCATTAGTAATAGTTGTCAGCCAGTCTGGTGAAACAGCAGATACTTTAGCAGTATTAAGAGATGCTAAGAAAGTAGGCGCAAGAGTTCTTGCAATTACAAATGTTGTAGGAAGCTCAGTTTCAAGAGAAGCAGACCATGTTATTTATACTTGGGCAGGCCCAGAAATAGCAGTTGCATCAACAAAGGCTTATGAAACTATGTTAATAGCATTTTATATTTTAGGTATTTACTTTGGAGAACTAAAGGGAACTATTGATAACAATTTAGCAGAAGCACTAAAGGAAGAATTATTAGTATTACCTGAAAAAGTAAAGGCAATATTAGATAAGAAAGATGAATTACAAAAATATGCTTCAAAACATTATATGACTAAGGATTTATTTTTCTTAGGAAGAGGATTAGACTATGCAGTAGCATTGGAAGGTTCTTTAAAGCTTAAAGAAATATCTTATATTCACTCAGATGCTTATGCAGGTGGAGAACTTAAGCATGGAACAATTGCTTTAGTTGAAGAAGGAACTCCAATTATAGCATTATTAACAGATGATAAGTTAAAGGATAAAATGGTAAGTAATATTAGAGAAGTTATTACAAGAGGAGCTAAGGTTTTAGCAATAGCTATTGAAGGAGATAATGAAGCTAATGAAGTTTGTCATGAAGTAATTTATATTCCAAGAACTCATGAGTTATTAACTCCAATTTTATCAGTAGTTCCACTTCAATTAATAGCTTACTACGTAGCAAAACAAAAGGGCTGTGATGTAGATAAGCCACGTAATTTAGCAAAATCAGTTACTGTTGAATAGATTGTAATTAAAGGAGAGAAGTATTATGAGAGAAGAATTAGTAAAAAAACTATTAAATGAATATAAAGAAACAGAAAAAGCATTAGAACTTGGTATTGATTGGCTAAATGACAAGGACTATGCTAAAGGAAAGCTAGACTTAGTTAAAGTTATAATAGCTGATTTAGAAGAATTATCAAAAGAAGCTTAATATATATGAAAATGCACACTCTTATAACAATATAAGGGTGTGCATTTTTATTTAATTAAAAAGATTTTATTCTTTATCAAAGAGTATAAAGTAATGAAAATAAATGTTATAATTTAACAAATGATATTTTAAGAGGTTATGATATAAATTAAAGGAGGATTACTATGCAAAGAGAGATTATAAGAAATACAAAATTATTAAATAAAGAAGGAAACTTAAATCAATCAGGATATGCAAGGAGCTTAATCTTAGATTATGATAGAAAAGATATTAAGGCTAGTTCTCTTCGTATTAAGGAATGGGATTATTATTTAATATACAATGATGAATATGGTATTGCTTTAACTCTTGCAGATAATTCTTATATGAGTTTAGAAAATGTTTCTATTCTAGATTTTAAAAAGGCAAGGGAAAAGACAATATCACCTATACAGCCACTTTCTCTTGGAAAGATAAAATTACCTTCAAGTTCTAAGTATGGTGATGTAGCATATAAGTCTAAAAACATTGATTTATCCTACAAACATAAGGATAATAAAAGAATTTTAGAATGTAGAATGGATAATTTTCATGATAAAGAAAGTTTTTATTGCTATCTTGAATTAGATGAAGAGCCTAAAGAATCAATGGTTATTGCCACTCCCTTTAAAAAGGAAAAACATTTTTACTATAATCAAAAAATAGTAGGTTTTAAAGTGAGTGGATATTTTAAATTAGGTGATTTTAAATATGAATTTAATAGAGATAACACAAGAGGAATTCTAGATTGGGGTAGAGGTGTTTGGACATATAAAAATGTATGGTATTGGGGTGCAGGTTGTGGAATAGTTGATAATCATGAAGTAGGCTTTAATATTGGATATGGTTTTGGAGATACAAGTGCAGCAACTGAAAATGTTATTTTCTATGATGGTATTTTGCATAAGTTAGAGGAGGTTACATTTAATATTCCAACTGATGAAGAAGGGAATTATTTATACACTAAGCCGTGTACCTTTACAAGTAGTGATAAAAGATTTGAAATGAAATTTGAACCTATTTTAAATAGAGCCTCTTGTACTGATATTAAGTTGATTTGTAGTGATCAAAATCAAGTATTTGGTAAGTTTAACGGAACTATGGTATTAGATGATGGCAGAAAGATAATGTTAAAAGATTTTTTTGCTTTTGCAGAAAGAGTTTCGAATAAGTGGTAAAACATCATATAAATATAAAAATACTTAATTTAATAGATTAGAAGATATTATAATAGAAATAATAATAAAATAATATTAGAATGCATAATCTATTTGTAAATAATAAAGTGTGATATTTTTAAAATATCTTATTTAATAGAATATAGTATTTTGAAAAAATATAATATATTTGGTAAAATATATTATATACAATGAAATTATAGGGGAGATATAAAAAAGGATGAGGTGATTGTATGTGTTTAACAAGCTGTTTAATGGGGCAAGACAAAATATTAGTACTAAAAGCAACTAAGGATACTATAAATGATATTATAGAAAAGGGCGTATATCCACTAAATAATTTACCTAGTAATTATAATCAATTTGAAAAGTTTGTATTAGTAGATGAAAAAGATTCTAATGAAAGTAAAGTTTTGGCAGTAGGAAATATAAGTGAGCCCTATGCCATTAATGAAAATAGTAAGGCCTTAAATGTATTTAATAATTATGATTGGAAATGGGAGTATGAACTTTCTAATGTAGTAGACTTAAGAGGAAATGCACTAACACTTCAAGATATATTTATTGATGAAAACCTAGATAGAATTAATTACACTGTTCAATTTTAATTATTGAATATATATTTTAAACAACATAGTAAACGTTTAAATAACAACTTGCTAAATTAAATAAATGAAAGCTTATTTATAAAGTATGAAATACATTAATTCAATAGCTTGGACTTATTAGGCTATAAGAATTATGATATTTCATACTTTTTGTTATTCTTTAGGAAATTATAAAAATATTATCCTTTTAATAATTTTTAAGTGATACCCTAAATCTTTGATTTAGTTTGGTAGAACTTATACCTTCGAATGAATATGAGAAGGTATTTCATTTATAATTTCCTTTCCTTCAGTACTAGAGGATATAGATATTATATTCTGGCGACTTGGAGCCTGCGAGGTCGAAAAGAATATAATATCTATATCCTTTTTTATTTAGAATGAATTTATATATCTAAGTGCTCTACTTATACCAGTAACTACTACAGAACCATGATTTTCTTCGGGAGCCACATATATAGTAGAGTTTTCATTAAATGTTTTAATTTTATTATGTATTTTTTCAGCACCATCAACCATGTAACCTTCCTTTTCACCAACCCCTATAAATATATTGTTATGGCTTTTTTCTAGGTTAGGGAAGTCTAGAATTTCATAGTCATTCCACCAAACTGAAGGGCTAAAGGAAATTATATTTTTATAAATATTTGATCCCTTTAATAAGTTCCATAATACATAATAACCACTTAATGAATGACCAAGTATAGTCATATTATTTTTATCAAAAGTTAGATTATCTTCAATTATAGGTAGAAGTTCCTTTTCTATAAAGTTATTAAAATTCTCACTACCTCCAAGGTTATTGGGTATCATAGACTTTCTTTTTTCATCTATATGATATTTTTCTGCTGGAGCTGTAAAATCTAAAAATCTCTTATCTTTTTTTTCAAATTCTTGATGGCATATACCAACTACAATTGAAGGTTTAATTCCTGTTTTAATAAATAATTTACCTTGTTGCTTTATACAAGATTTAACTATTTCAAAATAATATCCACCATCTAGGACTATTATTATCGGCAAATCACTTGCATTTGAATCTTCTGGAATGTAGAATTTAATATCATAAAAGCTATTGGTGTAGGCTGATTTTATTTTAAAATTATCCATTAGAAATACTCCTTTGTGCTAATATTTAGTAATAAGTATAAAATAATAGAAGGGAAAGGTCAACAATCATGAAACAAAACATTAATTGGTTAATAGAATATTTTTCCGAAAGTTCTATTGAATTTGTTGATATTTTTAAAGCCAAGTTATCCTCTAATAAAAAGGACCTTAACAGAAAAACTGCAAAGGATTTGTGTGGCATAGTAATACCAATAATGGGGGAGTGTTACTTTTCTTTAAATAAGAAAAAATATAAGTTAAATAAAAACACAATTTTACATTGTGGTTCTAGTATGGATATAAGAATTGAAACAGAAGATATAGGTATAGAGTATTATGTAGTTCATTATAAAAATCTTTCCACCATTAAAAAATTTGAAAACATAGAAGAAGAATCTTTTTATTTAGAAATTGATGATAGGCTACCTTTATTAAAGTACTGTGAAAATATTGCTGATAAATCATTAAGTCCAGATAAGTTCACGAAATTTTCTTGTAAGGTTGATTTTATAAATTTAATTAATTCTTTAATAGAAAATGTAAGATCAGTACACTATAATGACAAATTAAAATTAGTTAATAAGGGAATTGAATACATAAATAAAAATTATAATCAGCCAATATCTATTAGTGAAATATCTGATACTTTAGATATGGATAGAAGAAGATTTAGTGATATTTTTCAAGAAGTTACAGGCTTATCACCTATAAAATACTTAACAGAGTATAGATTAAAAGAAGCTAAAAGGTTATTAAAGTTCTCAAATTATACAATTTCTGAAATAGCAGATATGACTGGATACAATGATTGCTTTTATTTTAGTAAGAACTTTAAAAAGAATGTAGGGATATGTCCAAGAAGATATAGAGAGATAAATAATGATGTAGCGGAAATGGTATTAATTAAAAAATAACCTCGGCAAAAGTACAAAAAAAATAAAATAAAGTCTATTTTACAGCCCATTAGATTCTGATAAAATATTGATGAATTGAAAATGATTATCATTATGAATGGGGGATAAACATGAAAAAATATTTAGCATTATTGCTATCAACAGTTTTATTTACAAGTTTAACAGCTTGTGCAGCAAAGACAACACCAGAAACAACTGAGGTAGAAAGTGAAAACACAGCATTTACAGTAAATTATTTAGGACAAGAATATTCCTTTGATAAAAAGGTTGAGAATATTGTTCTTGCAAGTTTAGAAGGGATGGAAGATGCGGCAGCTTTAGGTGTTAAAGCAGTAGGAGTTTTAGAGGTTGCTGGACAAGTTCCCAAATATTTAGCAGATGACTTTAAAGATGCAACTTTAGTTGGAGATAAAATGAAGCCTAATGCAGAAGTTATACTAGGTTTAAATCCCGATGTTATTATAGGATCTTCAAAATTCTCAGAAGAAGTAATGGCACAGTTAAATAAGATAGCAGTAACATTACCATATTCACATATATCAGCTAATTGGAAAGATAATCTTCTAGCTTTAGGAGAATTAACAGATAAGAAGGATGAAGCTAATAAATTAATTTCAGACTATGAGGCAAAAGCTTCAAAGGCAAAGGAAGATATAGAAAATAAATATAAGGATAAAGATATTTTAGTTATTAGAGTAAGAAAGGGATTAATGTATGTATATCCAGCAGATGTATATTTAAATCCAGTTTTATATACAGATTTAGGATTAAAAGTTCCTGATATAGTTACTCAAGCAAAAGCACAAGCTGAATTAACAATTGAGACTTTAGCAGAAATAAATCCAGATGCTATTTTCTTACAATTTGAAGATAGTGAAAATGCAGATACTCCAGAAGCTCTAAATGAACTTTTAGCAAATCCTATATTTAAGAGTTTAGAATCAACTAAAAATAATAAAGTATTCGTAAATACTGTTGAACCTTTAGCTCAAGGAGGAACAGCTTGGTCAAAGGTTAGATTCTTAGATGCAGTTGTAGATAATTTATTAAAATAATAAGTTAGTATTAAAAGATAATTTAAATTTTGTAGATATAGTAATTGCTACAAAGTAAAAATGTATAATTTTTAATATACCTTAGAAAACAAATTATTAAAAATATTATTTTAGAAACTCCGCTAGGAGTTTCTTCTTTAATTTTACATTTTACATTATTAATTTTACATTGTGCGTTAGCGCAACTATAAGGGGATAAATATGAAAGGTCTTAATAAGAAATTTTTGTTAATATTAATAATATGTTTAGTAGGGATAGTTAGTGTGACTATTTTATCTGTAGGAATGGGAACTAAATCAATACCAAAAGAAGTAGTTTTTGATGCTATTTTTAATTTTGATGAAAGCAATGTAGATCATATAATAATAAGAAATAATAGGTTACCAAGAGCTATTGCGGTATTAGTAGTTGGAGGGTTCTTAGCTGTGGCTGGTTCAATTATGCAAGGTATAACAAGAAATTATTTGGCATCACCATCGCTTATGGGAGTAAATGATGGTTCAGCATTTTTAATTACTATAGCAATGGTTTTTTATCCAGGGCTTTCAAATGGAAGCCTAATTTTAGTTTCTATAATAGGCTCTATAATTGGAGCTTTGCTAGTATTAGGAATAGGGTCATCTATAAAAAATGGACTATCTCCAGTTAGGCTTGCAATTATAGGAACAATAGTAGGGAGTTTTTTAAGTAGTCTGGGTTCAGCTATTGCCATGTACTTCCAAGTGTCTCAAAGCATTTCATCTTGGTATAACACAAAGGTTCATACCGTAAACAGTGACTTACTAAAGCTTGTAATACCAATAGGAGTTATTGGCATTGTAATAGCAATAATAATAGCTAAAGATATTACTATAAGCTCATTGGGAGAGGATATAGCTATTAGCTTAGGGCAAAGAACAAATATAGTAAAGTATCTATCTATGGGAGCGGTGGTATTACTAACTGCAACTTCTGTTGCACTAGTTGGTAAGATTGCTTTTGTTGGACTAGTAATACCCAATATTACTAGAATGATAGTGGGACATGATTATAAGTATATTATTCCATATTCATTAATAGGAGGCTCTTTTTTCTTAGGATTATGCGATTTATTAAGTAGATATATAGCATTTCCTTTTGAAACACCTATAGGAACAGTAACTGCTATTATAGGAGTACCTTTCTTTTTATATATGATAAAAACTAAGGGAGGATCAAAAAATGCATAAGAAAAAACTTAAATATTCCTTTATTATAATAGCATTAATTTTATTAATATTTTTAGCCTTTTACTTACATGTAATTAATGGGATGTACGATATAAGTGTAATTGAAGTATTTCAAACCTTATTTAATTTAAATGATAATGAGAAATTTAGATTAGTAGTATTTGAATTTAGACTTCCAAGGATAATTATAGCTATATTAATCGGAATTGGACTTTCAGTTGCTGGACTATTTCTTCAAGGAATAACAAAAAATGAGTTAGCTGATCCAGGAATACTAGGAATAAATTCAGGGGCAGGAGCAGCAGTAATTATATATATGTATTTTATTAACTTTAGCCCAACGAGAACTGATGGAAGTAATTATTTAAGTATATTCGCCATGCCTATGTTTGGTTTTATAGGGGGACTATTAGCAGCATTAATAATATTACTATTTTCAAAAAATAATAAAAAGATGGATATGCAAAGACTTATTTTAACTGGTATAGCAGTAAATAGTGGGTTTTCAGCTGTTTCAATGCTTTTTTCAATGAAGATGAATGCAGGAGATTTTGAATTTGCAGCTGTTTGGCAAGCAGGCTCAATATATAACGCAAATTGGACTTTTATATATATGATGCTACCTTGGATAATAATTTTAAGTTTGTATCTATATAAGAAAGTTCATTTACTAGATTATTTTCAATTAGAAGAAAGTAGTGTGGTAAGCCTTGGAATAGATATAGATAAAGAAAAAAGAAAATTACTATTTGCTTGTGTTGGCCTAATTAGTTCATGTGTATGTGTTGCAGGAAATATAGGATTTATTGGATTAATGGCACCTCATATAGCTAGGCAGTTAGTGGGATTAAATCATAGAAAACTTATGCCAGTAACTGCTTTAATCGGGGTTTTCCTTTTAATTCTATCAGATTTTATTGCTAAAACTATTTTTGCACCATCAGAATTAGCTGTAGGAATAGTAATATCAATAATAGGAATTCCTTATTTTATATATTTATTATACAAATCATAAAGAGGTAAGATATGAAAAAAGCTATTGATATAAAAGATTTAAAAGTAGGATATGATAAGAAAATTATAATTGAAGAGTTAAACCTTACTCTTGAAAAGGGGAAAGTAACTAGTATTATAGGTGCTAATGGTTGTGGTAAATCAACATTATTAAAGAGTATAGGTAGAATACTTAAAAAGGAAAAGGGGAAAATATTTCTTTTAGATAAAGATATGAATAATATGAAGAGTAAAGAAATAGCAGAAAAGTTAGCTATATTATCTCAAAATCCAACTGCACCTTCTCAATTAAAAGTTGAAGAGCTAGTGTCTTATGGAAGATATCCACATAGAAGTAATATAAATAAGTTATCTAATGAAGATAAGAATAAAATTCAATGGGCATTAGAAGTTACAAATACAATAGAATTTAGAGATAGAGAGTTATCAGATTTATCAGGGGGACAAAGACAAAGAGTGTGGCTTGCTATGGCTTTAGCTCAAGATACAGATATATTGTTATTGGATGAACCTACTACTTTTTTAGATATGTCACATCAACTTGAAGTACTTAATATTGTAAAGAATCTAAATGATAAAGAAGGATGTACAGTAGTAATGGTTTTACACGATATAAATCATGCTGCAAAGTATTCTGACTATATAGTAGCAATGAGGAATGGAAAGATATTATATAATGATGAGCCAAATTCAATAATGAATAAGAAGGTGTTAAAGGATATATATAATATAGATGCTGATTTAGTAAGAAGTGAAAATTATGATGTTCCATTATGCCTAAATTATGAATTGTTATAAAAAGTTAAATTTATTCTACTGTGCTTTATTATATTTTTTATATCTATGGACAAATTAATATATACTATAAAAAGAAAACCATATGTAGTACAATATTTATAGAATTATATGTAGAGTCTGGAGGACAAAAGATGGAATTATTACCATTAGGCACAATAGTTGTTTTAAGAGATGGATATAAAAAATTAATAATAATAGGAAGAAAGATATATTCAGGAAATGGTGAAAATCTAAATGATTATTTAGGATGTCTTTATCCAGAGGGATATTTAGGTGAAGAATATTGTTATGTATTTAATAAAGAAGATATAGATCAAGTTATACATAGAGGATATTCAGATTTAGAAGAAGAGGCATTTACAAAAGCATTAAAGGAAATGATTTAAAAGATGCACAAGACTGTAATTAACAGTTTTATGCATCTTTTTTTGTCTAAATATATAGATTGCCTCCTATTAGATATACAGTTACAGAGGTCTACAAAGGGCATAATAGCTAGATGGACAAATTTGTCACCAATGTTAGTTGACAAAAGGAAGGTTTCTTCAAATTGAATTAGGTAGTAGTGATAAATATAATTAGGTTATAAAGTAAAAGTTTACAACAGAATAAAAATAAAATAAATGGAGGGGAATTTAATGACAAATTCTAAAACTACTACAAAAGATACTATGCAGAGATTTGGGAAATTTCTAAGTGGTATGGTAATGCCTAACATTGGAGCTTTTATAGCTTGGGGACTTATAACAGCATTTTTTATTCCTACTGGATGGACACCAAATGAATCATTAGGAACTTTAGTTGGTCCAATGATTACTTACTTATTACCTTTATTAATTGGTTTTACTGGCGGTAAGATGGTTGCAGGAGCAAGAGGCGGAGTTATTGGAGCGGTAGCAACTATGGGAGTTATCGTTGGATCAGAAATTCCAATGTTTATTGGAGCTATGATAATGGGACCTTTAGCAGGCTTCGTAATTAAGAAATTTGATGAAGCTGTTGAAGGAAAAGTACCAGCAGGCTTTGAAATGTTAGTAAACAACTTCTCAATCGGTATTTTAGGAATGCTAATGGCTATACTTGCATACTTTGCAATAGGACCAGTAGTTGTTCTTTTAACAGGCTTCTTAAAAGCAGGTGTTGAATGGTTAGTTTCAAGAAAGTTATTACCTTTAGTTTCAATCTTTATAGAGCCAGGTAAGATTTTATTCTTAAACAATGCAATTAATCATGGAATTCTAGGACCGATAGGAATAGAACAAGTTCAAGAAGCAGGAAAATCAATAATGTTCTTACTAGAAGCAAATCCAGGACCAGGATTAGGTATTCTTTTAGCTTATTGGATGTATAGTAAGGGCGCTGTAAAGCAATCTGCACCAGGAGCAGTAATAATACACTTCCTTGGAGGTATTCATGAAATTTACTTCCCATACGTATTAATGAACCCAGCACTTATATTAGCTGTAATGGCTGGAGGAGCATCAGGTATATTAACATTCTCAGTTTTAGGAGCTGGTCTTGTAGCAACTCCTTCACCAGGAAGTATATTTGCATTAATAGCAATGTCACCAAAGGGCGGATTATTACCAGTTCTAGCTGGAGTTTTAGTCGCAACAGTAGTTTCATTCATAGTAGCAGCACCATTTGTTAAGAAAGCTGCAAAAAGTGGAAAAGATGAAAATCTTGAAGAAGCAAAAGCAAAAGTAAAAGAAATGAAAAATATAAATAAATCAAGGGTTAAGAAAATAGTTTTTGCTTGTGATGCTGGTATGGGATCAAGTGCAATGGGTGCTTCAAAATTTAGAAATAAAATTAAAGACTTAGGTCTTGGAATAGAAGTTGTTCATGCATCAGTAGATGAAATACCTAGCAATACTGATATTGTAGTTACTCATAATACTTTAATAGATAGAGCTAGAAAATCTTCACCGAATTCAGAGATTATCGGAATTCAAAACTTCTTAACAGATGAAAACATACAAGGATTATATGACAGATTATCAGGTAAAGAGTTAGCAGGTGCTACAAAATAAATTAATATATAATAATACTTGAAAGGTGTAAAATATTTACGCCTTTTCTTTATTATTTATGAATTTATAGAAAAATTACTATGATGAACGCCCTTTTTCCATAAGGATTGTTATTTTAATAGCATTCTCAAGAAATAGATTATATTCTGATATAATTAAAATAAAAATTAGAGAGCTATTTAGAAATGTCACTATCTAATTGAGACAATTATAGTGGATGATTAAATTGAGTTAAGATATATCAAGGGTTAAAATAAGGGTGTAAGGAGTTGGGTAATCAAAAATGTCATTATTGGAGAGGTTTAACATGAAAACTAAAAAACTAAACTCTAGACAGAAAGAAATAATAAAGATATTAACTAAATCTACAGTTACAAATCCCTTAACAACGGCTTCAATAGCAGAGAAGTTATCAATAAGTTCTAGAACTGTACTTAGGGAGATGCCTAAGATAGAAGCATGGTTAGAAGAAAATGAGTTTAAATTTATTAAAAAGCCAGGAGTAGGTTTAGTAATTGATGAAAGCTTAGAGAACCAAAAGTTAATATTAGAACTACTAGAAATTGAAAAAATTGAAAAAGAGTACTCCAAAGAAGAAAGAAAAAAGATAGTGATTAGTGAACTTCTTATTTCACAAGAGCCAATTAAATTATTTTACTTTACATCACTTTTAAAGGTTTCAGAAGGAACTTTAAGTAATGATTTAGACAGTATAGAAGACTGGTTAAGAAAATTTAATATAAAGTTAATTAGAAAACCAGGGTTAGGAATTTATGTTGATGGTAAAGAAAATGATTATAGAAAGGCTTTAACTAATATCTTATATGATACTTTAGAAGAAAAAGAATTAATTAATCTTTTAAAAGGCTCCTTACTGACAAATAGTGATAATGGGATAGTAGAATTTTCAATAGAAAATAGACTTTTAAACTTCATAGATAAATCTATCATTAAGTCTATTGAAGAAATTGTTGGAGGATTGGAGAAGGAAAATGATATTAAGCTTGTTGATAGCGCTTATATAGGCTTAGTAGTTCACTTATCTCTAGCAATTCAAAGAATAAAAAATAAAGAAAATATAAAAATGGACAAAGAGGTTTTAGATGAATTATCTAAATTGCCAGAGTTTAAAATAGGAGAAAAATTAGTAAGAAACATTGAAAAGAAGTTTAATATAGAAATTCCAGTAGATGAAATTGGATATATAACAATGCACCTAAAGGGAGCTAAACTTAGGTTAAATTCTATTTCAGAATTAGAGAATGACATAGCTAATTTAGATATTAAGAGTATTTCATTAAAGATAATTGAAGTAATAGAAAAAGAATTAAATGTTTTCTTAAAAGATGATGAAAAGCTTTTAAAGGACCTTACAAATCATCTAGTACCTGCTATTAACAGGTTGAAGATGAAAATGAATATAAGAAATCCTTTATTAAATAATATTAAACAAAAGTACCCAATAGAGTATATTGCTACAAAAAAAGCTTGTGAAATATTAAAAGCAAGTACTAAGACAGAAGAAATACCAGAACCAGAGATAGCATATATAACCATGCACATAGCAGCAGCTATTTATAAAAAGGGGTTTGAAGAAAAAATTAGAGTTGTAATTTCTTGCCCAACAGGTATAGGTACATCGAGTTTATTGGCAGCAATACTTGAAAAAGAATTCAATAATGTGACTGTTGCAGATACAATTTCTGCAATAAATATTAATGAAGATAGACTTAAAGAAGAGCAAGTAGATCTTATAGTATCTACAGTACCATTAGAGATAGATTTTAAAAATATTTGCGTTGATCCGATTTTATCTATACAAGACAAAGCAGCATTACAAGATAACTTTAGAAAAATACTTAAGCAAAAGAAATATAAAAATATAATAAAAAAGGTAGATAGTAATAGTAAGAAAATAGGAATAAGAGAAATTACTGAAATAGGTAATGAAATCTTATCAATAGTTGATAATGTGCAAGTAAAAGAAGTGAAAAATACTAATAATATTGAAGAACTTATATATGAAGCTAGTTATTTATTTACTGAAAATATAAGTGAAGCTGAAGAAATAAGAAATAATATATTAAGCAGAGAAAAAATTAATAGTACCTATATAAAAGACTTAGGTATATTACTTTTACATTGTAAATGTAAATGTTTAGATGGTGGTAGATTTGGATATTTAAAAATAATAAACAATATGATCAATGAAAAGGGATTAATTAAAGGTGCTTTAGTATCTATAATACCTGAAAATCCTAAAGAAATTACCTCGCAGCTTATAAGCAAAATAAATGGAGCAGTTATTGAAGATGAAGATTTCTTAAGGAGTTTAAAGGAAGGAAATAGTGAAGAAGTTTCTAAAAGAGTTGAGAAAATATTAAAAGAAATTTTCATTAAAAAAATACAGATGAGTTTGGAGGGATAAGAAGTGATCAAAGCTAAAATTCAAATATTTGGCAAATTCTTAAGTTCCATGGTTATGCCAAATATAGGAGCATTTATTGCTTGGGGATTTATGACAGCACTTTTTATTCCAGAAGGATGGTTTCCCAATGAAAGTTTATCAGCATTAATAGAGCCAATGATAAAATATTTACTTCCGTTGCTAGTTGGAATAAAAGGAGGAAATGTTATTGCAGGCTATAGAGGGGGACTTATATCAGCAGTAGTAACAATGGGAATGATAGTTGGAGCAGATGTTCCTATTTTAATAGGAGCAATGATAATTGGCCCACTATCTGCTTATTTAATAAAGATATTTGATAAGGTAATAGAAGATAAAATTCCAGCTGGCTTTGAGATGCTAGTTAACAATTTTTCCATGGGGATAATTAGTATGATTTTAGCACTATTAGCTTTTTTAACAGTTGGACCAATAATTTCTGGAGCAACAATTTTTTTGAAAAATGGTGCAGAAGTTATTATATCAAAGGGAGTTATTCCATTTATCTCAATTTTTATTGAACCAGCTAAAATTTTATTTTTAAATAATGCTATAAATCATGGAGTATTATCTCCAATAGGGATGGAGCAAGCAAAAGAAGCTGGTAAATCAATTATGTTTTTATTAGAGTCTAATCCAGGACCTGGTTTAGGTATTATTTTAGCTTATTTGCTATATGGCAAGGGAGCAGAAAAACAATCAGCCTTTGGAGCATGGATAATCCACTTTTTAGGTGGTATTCATGAAATATATTTTCCATATGTTCTAATGAATCCATTCTTATTACTAGCTGTAATTGCAGGAGGAATGGCAGGAACCTTAGTATTTTCTATATTAGGAGTAGGTTTAGTTGCAACACCATCCCCAGGAAGTATATTTGCATTAATGGCTTTATCACCAAAAGGAGGAATTTTTCAAATGTTAGTGGGAGTAATAGTAGCATCAGCAGTTTCATTTATTATTGCAATACCATTTGTAAAGATGGCATCTAAAAATAAAGAGATAAGGGAAGAAGAAGCAAAAAGGGAATATGTAGAAGTGAGTAAGGTTAAAAATGATGAAATTAAGAAAATAGTATTTGCTTGCGATGCAGGAATGGGATCAAGTGCTATGGGAGCAACAAGATTTAAGAAAAGAATAAAGAATTTAGGCTTAAAAATAGAAGTAACTAACTCATCGGTAGATGCTATACCAGAAGATGCTGATTTAGTAATAAGCCATATAAAGTTAGTTGATAGAGTAAAAAGAAATTCACCAAATACAGAGCATATATTTATAGACGATTTCTTAAGTGATAAAAAAATTGATAGATTATTTGAAAGGTTTGAGAATAATATGTTGGAAAAGTTAAAACAAAAAATGCAAAGAAAAGATACCTTAAATGTACAAGATGAAAATAATAAATTACCAATATTATCAGAAAAAAATATAGTGCTTGGATTAGAAAGTGAAAGTAAAGAAGAGGCAATTAAAAGAGCAGGAATTTTATTAGTAAATGGTGGATATGTAAAAGAAAGCTATGTTGATGCAATGCTAGAAAGAGAAGAAGTTGTTTCAACTTATATAGGAATGGGAGTTGCAATTCCACATGGAATAGGAGTAGCAAAGAGAGAGATAAAATCTTCAGGTATAGTAGTTCTTCAATACCCAAATGGTGTTGATTTTGGAGAAGAGCTTGCTTACTTAGTTGTAGGAATAGCTGGAGTTGGAGATGAGCATATAGAAATATTATCTAATATAGCAATATCATTAGAAGATATGGAACTAGTAGAAAGACTGAAAAAAACTAAAAGTGAAGATGAAATATTAGAAGTATTTCAAAAATAAGGAGGGGTTATTATGAAGAAGGCTATACAATTTGGAGCAGGAAATATAGGAAGAGGTTTTATTGGAGCATTGCTATCTAAGTCAGGATACAATGTAGTTTTTGCTGACGTAAATAATGAAGTAATAAATAAAATTAATGAAGATAAAGAATATAAAATAAATATTATGGATGTTCAATGTACTACAGAAAAAATTAGGAATATAAGTGGAGTACTGTCAACAAGTAAAGATATATTAAATGAAATTAAGGATGCTAGTATAATTACAACAGCTGTTGGACCATTAGTTTTACCTAGGATAGCAAGTACAATTGCTGAAGGAATTAAAATTAGAAAAGAAGCAGGTATTAAAGAATACTTGAATATTATTGCTTGCGAAAATGCTGTAAATGCAAGTTCTCAACTTAAGGATGAAGTTAAGAAGTACTTAAGTGAAGGAGAACTAGTATATTTAGATGAAAATATTGGTTTCCCAAATTGTTCAGTTGATAGAATAGTTCCACCTGTAAAAAGTGAAAATATTCTAGATGTAGTTGTTGAAAAATTTCATGAATGGAATGTAGAAAAGGCTGCCTTTAAGGGGGAAATTCCTAATATTGAAGGAATGAATTTAGTAGATAATTTAGTAGCATATATAGAGAGAAAATTATTCACTTTAAATACAGGACATGCTATAACTGCTTACTTTGGGTATTTAAAAGGATATAAAACAATAGATGAAAGTATAAATGATGAAAAGATATATGAGTTTGTAAGAAAAGCTATGATTGAAAGTGGAGAAGCCTTAATTGCTAAATATGGATTTGATAGAGAAAGCCATATTAAGTATATAGATAAAATAATTAGTAGATTCAAAAATCCTTATTTAAAGGATGATGTTGCAAGGGTAGGAAGAGAGCCTTTAAGAAAGCTGAATAAAGATGATAGATTAATAAAACCATTAATTACTGCAAGGTCATATAATATAGAGTCTGAAAGCTTACTACTAGGTGTCGGAGCAGCTATGCATTATAAAAATGAGGAGGATGAGCAGAGTGTAAAGTTGCAAAGCCTAATAAAAAGTAAAGGAGTAAAAAGATCATTATCTGAAGTGGCAAAGATTCCAGAAGATAGTGAGATATTAATTAAAATAGAGGATTACTACAATCAAGTTAAAAGATTAATGGAAAATTGAAAAATAAAGGAAAATAATTAATATTCTTACAAAGAATATTACTTATTTTTTTATAAATATATAAATAAACAAAAGTTTAATATAAAATATAATTAAAATTAAGATTTTATTAAAATTAATGCAAAAACTATTGTATTTTGGAATTATTTGTTATAGTATGGACTTATAAGAAATGAGTATATGAATTAAACCTTAAATTCGCCCCCTAAAATAATATTTTAAATACAAAACTATTGTAAGGAGTTTTTGTTAATTCTTTGCAATAGTTTTTTTTGGAGATAATAATGAAATTAGGAATACAAAATTCGCTGGAAAGACTTCTAAATAAGTTTTAGAACCAATTTATATTACACTTTAATTGGAAATATAATTTAATAAAAAACAATATTAAAAATAAAATTTATTTTTATTGTAATTTGACATTATTTGTTATAATATGTATTTATGTATATAATGTGTAAAATAAATACATATTATATTTGGAGGAAATAATATAATTAATAAGATTTCAAGGGGTAGATTATATGATAGAAAAAAACATCAATATAATTAGTACAGGGGTATATCATCCTGAAAACAAAGTACATAACGATTATTTTGTTAATCATTTTAATGAAATGGGAATTGAAGTAGAAGGTCTTTTAAAGCATTTAGAAAGAGAATATAGATATCTTTCTAATGACCCTAATGAAACTGTAATAACTATGGCATATAATGCAAGTGTAAAAGCATTAAATGACGCAAATATAAGCATTAAAGATATAGATTTACTTATATTTGCAACAGATACTCCAGAATACACGTCACCGTCTAATGCTGTGAAGTTGTTAGATATGTTAGGTAAAGGTGATATTAGAATTCAAATGGCTTATGATACAAATGCAAATTGCCTAGGAATGATAACTGCCTTAGATCAAGCAAGTAGAATATTAATGACAAATAAAAGATTTAAAAAAGCTTTAGTTGTTGGAGGAATTTTATTTAGCTCTGTTGGAAATCAAAGAGATTCAGTTTCTTATCCTAATTTTGGGGATGCAGCAGCAGCGGTTATTTTAGATAAGGTAGAAGAAAATGTTAAAAGAGGATTTATCGATTCTACTCATTTAACACAAACATCAGAATGTAATAATATACTTATGCCTAAAGTAGGATACTCAAAAATAACTAGATGTGGTGTTGAAAATGAAGATGATAATAAATGGTTCTGGGAACCCTTTGATGGAAGCTTTATATCAGATGTATGGGTAAAATTAATTAAAGAAGTTGCAGAAGACAATGATATAAAAGTAACAGATATTAATCATCTTATATTTTCTCAATTTACAATTCCTGATGCTAAACTAGCATTAGAAAAGTTGGGATTAGATACTGATAAAACAACTTATATAGGTAATGAATATGGATATACTGGAACTACTAGTCCTATAGTAGCTCTTGATAGAGCATTAAAAACTGGAAAAATTAATCATGGAGATTATGTAACATTATCATCTATGGGTTCTGGCTCAGTAGTAACTGTATTATTATTTAAGTTTTAAATAATATTCATAATAACAAGTATAAATATTTTTAATATATAACTTTAGGAGGGTTTATTTATGAAAAAGTATCAAGGAAAAAATTCAAGCTATCAATTTGATGTGGACAATATTAAAAAAGTATTTCATGCTGAAGCAGCAGGATTTTTTAGTGAGGAGGATGGAAAATCCTTCATAAAGGATTATATTGATAGTACAAAGGAATTTTCTACTAAGGACTATGCTTTGGTAATTGACGCACCAGAGTTAAAACCATCAAGTCCAGAAGTAGCAAAAATGCTAGGAGAATTATTACATAAATATATGGAGGTTCCTTTTAAAAAGAGATTTTTAATTACAAAAGGAAATCTAATTACTGTTTCTCAATTTAAAAGACTAGGCAAAGAAGTACCTGGTTGGACTGAATCTATTCAATATGTAGATGATTATAATGAAGTATTAAATAATCTTTAGAAATATATTATTAGTACATAAAAATTATATAAGTTATTAAATATAGATAACAACATTACATATATAATTTGGTTAAAATAGTATTTTAGTATAAGACTATTGCAATGAATTTATTTCTTTGCAATAGTTTTTTATTTAAATAAATAGATAGGGTTTTATTATATATAGCTTTATACATTAAAAAATATATATGCTAAAATAACTTATATAATCAAATGGATAATTATTATTAAGAAATAAAAACAAATAAGTAAGTAGTATATTTATCTGCAATTTAAAGTGCAGTTTATATGACTATTCATAAAAGTACTCATAATATATAATGAAATCGGGTGGTGAAATGGTTTACTATAATTTAACAATAAGACAAAAAAATATACTTAAGTATATTTTAGAAGCAAAGGATTATATTAATAGCCAAGAATTAGAAGAGCAATTTAATATATCAAAAAGAACATTAGCTAATGAAATTATGAAAATAAAACTGTTTTGTAAGGAAAGAGATACAGAGCTAATTTTAAAAAGAGGTTTAGGTTATAAATTTATAGCTGAAAATGAGTATGAAAAAAGGACAATTATAGAAGCTCTAAATGAAAAAAGTTCTGCAAGTGGAAATGATAATAATAGGTTAAATGATATTTTAGAAATATTAATTTCAAGAAATTTTTCACAAAATAATAAAGCCATAAAATTAGAAGAACTATCTAAGGAATTATATGTAAGTTTATCAACTATAAAGCAAGATATAAAAGAAGTGAAAAAGATATTGAATAAATATAATTTAGAAATTAGTAGAATTTCCAATAATGGAATATCCTTAATTGGAAGTGAAATTGATATAAGAGTCTTCATTTCAAATTATTTATTTAAAAACAGTAAGGAACTTAAATATTTAAATGTTAATGATTTTAATTTTTCAGCATCTAAGGATAACAGCATATATAAATTAATATCAGATATTGTATTAGATATAGTTAAAAAATATGATATTGAATTAAGTGACTTAGGATTTAAAAATCTATGTATTCATATAATAATAGCTATTTATAGAGTGAAGAAAAATAATTTTATCACTTATTCTAATTTAAGTTGTGATAAGGAATGTAAAGAATATGAAGCTGCATTAGAGCTTAAAAAAATGTTAGATTCAAATTTTGCTATAGATTTACCTTATGAAGAAGTTGTTTATTTATATCAACATTTAATATCACAAAAAATGCTATCTATAGATACCAATGTGGACAAGTATTATAAGGATAATTATATTGATAATTTATTTAAGTACTGTCTTAACCTAGTATATGAACATAGTGGAATAAACTTTTTTAATGATAATATTTTGAAAAGTGGATTATTAATTCATCTTAGAAGTGCAATAAATAGAATTAATTTTGGAATGAAGATAGAAAATACAATGCTTGATGAAATTAAGTCTAATTATGCATTTGATTATGATATAGCTATTATTTTTTGCCAAGGATTAAAAAGAAAAGCTAATATAGATATATCAGAAGATGAAGTAGGATTTATAACATTACACTTTGCAGGAGCAGTTGAAAGATTAAAATTAGCAAATAAAATAAACAAATATAGAACTATAGTAGTTTGTGCCACCGGTGGAGGAACTGCAATTCTATTAAAAACTAAGTTAGAAAGTAAATTTAACGAGTTTATAGAGATTAAAGGTTTCTATCCAGCATTTAAATTAAATAGTATGGATTTATCTTCATATGACTTAATTATAAGTACTATTCCATTAGAAAATGTTAAATTACCAGTACTAAATGTATCGCCTATAATGCTTGAAGAAGATTGTAGGAAAATAACTAGATTTATTACAATGGATAAAAATAATGATTTGAAAAAAAGTATATTTAAAGAGGATTTATTTTTTGTAAATTTAGATTTAGATAATAAGGATGAAATAATAGAATATTTATCTAAAACTATGTATGAAAAAGGTTATATAGATAATGAGGCAGCAAGTTCCTTTAAAGAAAGAGAAGATATGTCTTCTACAGAGATAGGCAATAAAGTTGCTATACCTCACTTTATAAAAGGAAAAGTTAATAAAGAGGCTATTGCAATTGCAATTTTAAAAAATCCAATAAATTGGGATAAGACAAAAGTACAACTTGTTATGATGCTAGCCTTCAAATTAGGTAAGGGTTCTGAAGAATTATTTTTAGAAATTTATAGTGGAATAGATGATATTAACAAAGTTAATAAATTAATTAAGTGCAGAGATTTTAAGGAGTTTAAACAAATATACGGCAATTAGAGAAAGAAGTGTAGACTATTGAAGGAAGATTTAATATTTATTAATGAAAGTTACAACGATTGTTTTGAGTTTTTAGAAAATATATCTGATAGATTATTAGACTATGGATATGTTAAGGAAAGTTTTAAAGATGCAATAATAGAAAGAGAAAAGATTTTTCCAACTGGATTACCTGTTGAACCTATTGGAGTAGCAATACCTCATTGTAATAGTGAGCATGTAAATGAAGCAGGAATAGTGTTTGTAAAATTTAAAGATGATGTAAAATTCGTAAGTATGTCAGGGGAAGAAGAAGTAAATGTTAAAATAGCCTTTGTTTTACTTGTTAAAGAAAAAGAAAAACAAGTAGAAGTTTTACAAAAATTAATGGAAGTAATATCTAACGAGGACATTCTTACTAAGATGTACAATGAAAATAATAATGAAAATTTAATTAATATTATGAAAGAGGTCGGATTAAGATGAAAAAAATAATAGTAGCATGTGGAGCTGGAGTAGCAACTTCAACAATAGCAATTCAAAAAATAAAAGCAGGATTAGAAAAAAGAGGATTACTTGATAAAGTTCAAATAACACAATCTACAGTAGTTGAATTATCTAAGCAAGCAAGTAGATATGATTTAATAGTTACAACAGCTATGACAACAGAAGATTATGGAGTGCCATTAGTTAAAGGATTACCTTTTATAACTGGAATGGGTGTAGATAAGGTAATGGATGAAATCGTTGAAAAATTAGGATTATAAGATTAAATTTATAGGATTTGAGGAGGAATATTAATGGCTGCATTACAATATTTAGTGGATTTAGGGGCTTCAGTTATGATGCCTATTATATTTACAGTTTTTGCATTAATTTTAGGAGTTAAATTAGGACAAGCAATTAAATCAGGATTATTAGTTGGAATAGGATTTATTGGATTAAATGCAATAATAACATTATTAACTGAAAATTTAGGACCAGCTGCAGAAAGAATGGTTGAAAACTTTGGATTGAATTTAACAGTATTAGATGTTGGTTGGCCAGCTGCATCAGCAATTGCATTTGGATCAACAGTTGGGATTTTAATAATTCCATTATGTATGGTAGTAAATATAATTATGATATTAACAAAAACAACAAGAACAATTAATGTTGATATATGGAATTTCTGGCACTTTGCATTTACTGGTTCTTTAGTATATATGCTAACAGGAAACCTATGGATAAGCTTATTTATATCAGCATTAAATATGATTATAACTATGATTATTGGGGATAGAACAGCACCAATGGTTGAAAAATCTTTAGGATTACCAGGAGTTTCAATAGCTCATGGATTTACAGCCTCTTTTGTACCACTTGCTTTAGCTATAAATTGGGTATTAGATAGAATACCTGGAATTAATAAAATAAAGTTAGATGCAGTTACAATTCAAAAGAAATTTGGAGTTTTCGGAGAACCAGCTATATTAGGTACTATAATAGGTGCATTACTAGGAATTTTAGCTAAATATAATGTTAAAGAAACTCTTAATTTAGCAGTAGTAATGGGAGCTGTATTAGTATTAACACCAAAGATGGCAGCAGTACTTATGGAAGGATTAATGGTTGTTTCAGAAGCAGTACAAGAATTCCTTCAAAAGAGATATTCAGGAAAAGGTACTTTATACATAGGATTAGACTCAGCAGTTGGTGTTGGTCATCCAGTAACATTAGCAATTTCATTAGTATCAATACCAGTAGCATTATTATTAGCATTTATTGTACCAGGTAATCAATTCTTACCATTTGCAAGCTTAGCTGGATTACCATTTATGTTTGTTCTTATAGTTCCTATTGCAAGAGGAGACTTCTTTAGATCCTTCGTTATAGGTGTTATAACATTAGCTCTTGGATTATTAATAGGAACAAATTTAGCACCACTATTTACAAAGGCAGCAGCTGCAGCTAATTTTGCAATTCCAAGTGGAACAGCATTAATATCAAGTATAGATTATGGCTCAAGCATATTCCCATGGATATCTATTATGTTAGTAAAATTTAAGTGGGTTGGTATAGCAATAGGTACTATCTTTACATTAGCTTTAATGATGTGGAACAGAAGTAAGATTATAAAAGAAGAAAATGCTAATTAAGACTTAAGAAGAAAGGTGACGGTATTAATATGATATTTTTCTTAGATACAGCAAATGTAGAATATATTAAAAAAGTAAATGATATGGGAGTAATAAAAGGTGTTACAACAAACCCATCACTTATAGCAAAAGAAGGAAGAGATTTTAATGAAGTTATTAAAGAAATAACTGAAATAGTTCATGGACCTATAAGTGGTGAAGTTGTAAGTGAAGATGCGGAAGGTATGATTGCAGAAGGAAGAAAAATTGCTACTATTCATAAGAATATGATAGTAAAAATTCCAATGACAGAAGAAGGTCTTAAAGCAGTAAAAGTCTTAGCAAAAGAAGGAATAAAGACAAATGTTACTTTAATATTTTCAGCAACACAAGCATTACTTGCAGCAAATTCAGGAGCAACTTATGTTAGTCCATTTTTAGGAAGAATAGATGATATATCAATGAATGGAATGGATCTTATAAAAGATATAGCTGAAATATTCTCAATTCATGGAATTGAGTCAAAAATAATTGCAGCAAGTGTAAGAACTCCAATTCATGTTATAGAAGCTGCAAAAGCAGGTGCTGATATAGCTACAGTTCCTTATGAGTTAATTATGAACATGCTTAAGCATCCTTTAACTAATCAAGGCTTAGAAAGATTCAAAGCAGACTGGCAATCAGCTTTTGGAAAGTAAAAAGAGTTAAATATCCAATAGTAGATAACATATATAATATATGAGAAATGAGGCTGAAAATGAGTAGAAAGTTAGATGAATTATCTATAAATTCAATAAGAGTACTTTCAGCAGATGCAATTGAAAAATCAAAATCAGGACATCCAGGACTACCCCTTGGTTCAGCAACTATGGCGTATACATTATGGACTAAGATGAATCATAATGGCAAGAATCCAAATTGGGATAATAGGGATAGATTTATACTATCAGCTGGTCATGGTTCAATGCTAGAATATTCTTTATTACACTTATTTGGATATGGAATAACAATTGAAGATATAAAGAATTTTAGACAATTAGGTAGTTTAACACCAGGGCATCCTGAATATGGTCATACTAAAGGGGTTGAAATAACAACAGGGCCTTTAGGACAAGGTATATGTAATGCAGTTGGTATGGCTATTGCAGAAAGTCATTTAGCAGAAAAATTTAATAAACCAGGATATGAAATAGTTAATCATAATATTTATTCTATAGTTGGTGATGGATGTTTAATGGAAGGAATTTCAGCAGAAGCATCTTCATTAGCAGGAACTTTAGGATTAGGTAAACTTATAGTTCTATATGATTCAAACAATATTTCAATAGAAGGTGATACAGATATAGCCTTTAGAGAAGATGTAGCTAAGAGATATGAAGCATACAATTGGCAAGTAATTAAAGTAAATGATGGGAATGATATAGAAGCAGTTGAAAAAGCTATTGAAGAAGCAAAGAAGGAAACTTCTAAACCATCAATTATAATAGTTAAGAATCAAATAGGCTTTGGATGTCTTGCAAAACAAGGGCAAGCTTCTGCTCATGGGGAACCTTTAGGAGCTGAAAATGTAAAAGCAATGAAGGAAAACCTAGGATGGAATGCAGGAGATTTCTATGTTCCAGAAGAAGTATATTCTAATATGGATAATTACATTAATTTAGGAATAGAAAAAGAAAAGGCTTGGAATGATTTATTTAGAGATTACAAGAATCAATACCCCGAGCTAGCAGAAGAATACCATAAATGGATGTCTGGAACAATTGATAGTGAAGCTCTATTAAATAATGAGGATTTCTGGAGTTTTGATAAAAATATGGCTACTAGAGAATCTTCAGGAATAATTATAAATAGATTAGCAGAATTAATTCCTAATTTTATTGGAGGATCAGCTGATTTAGCACCTTCTAATAAAAGTTATATGAATGGAAAAGGAGACTTCTCAGAAGATAATAGAAGTGGAAGAAATCTTCACTTTGGAGTAAGAGAACATGCCATGGCTGCTATAACAAATGGTATTTATGCTCATGGAGGATTACAGGTATTCTGTGCAACCTTCTTTGTATTTAGCGATTATATGAAGGGTGCAATGAGATTATCAGCATTAATGAAATTACCAGTAACCTATGTTCTAACTCATGATAGCATTGGAGTAGGTGAAGATGGACCAACACATCAACCAATAGAACAATTAGCAGCACTTAGGAGTATGCCAAATATGACTGTATTTAGACCAGCAGATTCAAAGGAAACTGCTGCAGCTTGGTATTATGCTGTAACTAATGGTGAAAGTCCAACTTCAATAGTATTAAGTAGACAAAGTTTACCTTTATATAATGAATCTGAAAAGAAAGCATTAAAGGGTGGATACATACTTAAGGATTCTAAGAAGGATACTCCAGATGCAATATTAATGGCATCAGGGTCAGAAGTTGAATTAATTTACAAGGCAGCAGATGAACTAGAAGCAAAGGGAGTAGATATAAGAGTAGTAAGTATTCCATCCTTTGAAATATTTGATGCTCAAGATAAAGAATATAAAGAAAGTGTTCTTCCAAATAAGGTTAGAAAGAGAATAGCAGTTGAAGCATTATCTTCCTTTGGATGGCATAAGTATGTAGGACTTGATGGAGAAATTATTTCACTAGATACCTTTGGAGCCTCTGGAAAAGCAGAAGATTTATATAAAGAATTTGGTTTTACAGTAGAAAATATAGTGGAAAAAGTTAAGGAATATATATAATATTTTAATATTATAAAAGGTAAATCATATAAGATGAAGAAGAATATTTTTATATTCTTCTTCATTTTTTGCAACTATTTATATAATTTTAAAGTCTAATATATGTAACAAAGACATATGCGCATATGGAGAAAGTTACAGGAGGTAAAGTCATGGATTTAATGATAAAAAAAGCACAAAAAGGAGATAAAGAAGCTTTTATAAAAGTAATAAATCAATATACTCAAGATATGTATAAAGTGGCTAAGGCAAGACTGAATTCTGAAGAGGATATTGGAGATGCCATACAAGATACTATTTTATCAGCTTATAAAAATATATGTGTTCTAAAGGAAACAAGCTATTTTAAAACCTGGATAATAAAAATACTTGTAAATAAATGCAATGACATTATAAATAAAAATAAGAAGATAGTATATGTTGAAGAGTATTATGATGATTCAAACAATAATTTATTAACTGATAATACAACTATTGAAGAAAATATTATTTTTTATGAAACATTAAGCATTTTAAATGAAGAGTATAGAATAGTTGTAATTTTATATTATGTTGAGGGTTTTAATACAAGAGAAATAAGCGAAATACTCAGCGAAAAAGAAGGAACTATAAAATCAAGACTTAGTAGGGCGAGGAAACAGTTAAAAGAGCATTACTTAAGAGAAAATAATGAAAAGACTTCTATTAATTTGAATTTAGGAGGTAATATGAATTGAATATGAATTTAGATGAAAAAATAGAGAATGATCTAAAAAGAGATATAAAAATACCGCAGTCTGTATTAAGTAAAATTGATAAAGCTTTTGAAGAAATTAGAAAGGAGGAGGTTAATAAATCAAAATTAGCATTTAGTTTTAATAAAAAAATAGTTGTTTCACTACTAGCTGTATTTATTTTAAGTTTTTTTATAATAAACCCAAAAGTTATTGCAAGTATAAGTTCAATGTTTAAGGACAGAGGAATTCAAAAGGCTACAAATAATGGCTATATTCAAGAATCCCCAGGCAATGCAGTTAAGGATAGTGGAGTTACATTGAATATTGATGCTATAGTAGCAGATACGACAAAAATTGGAGTTGAATTTACTTTAAAATTTGATGATATTAGTACTCTCAAAAATGTTAATGATATTCAACTTGGGCTAAATATAAAAGATAATAATGACAGAGTTCTTCTTCAACATCTACAAGAGGGTATGCATACTACAATGCAGGTTGGACAAAATTGGAATACAGATATCAGTAATAAAAGCAATGGTGAAATAAAATATTATCTAACTATGTATTCAACTAAAGGAGATTTAGACAATATTAGTAATCTATCAATAAATATAGATGAAATTAAGTTATATGAAGATGATGTAAGATATCATAGTGATATAGATGGAGAATGGAATTTATCCTTAGATTTAGATAATAAAATAAAAGAATTAGAAACCACGAAATATGTATTAGAAGAAAGTAATGATATTGTTAGTTTAAATTCTATGGAAGTTATGCCAACAGGAAGTATCATTAATATGAATATAAATAAAAGGGTAGATGAAAATATAGTAAATAGAATTATACTTACAGATGAAAGCGGAGAAAAGACATATAATTTTACTAATGGAAATATGGAAGATGAAGAAAATGGAGTAAACATTTCATTTATGTACGACTTAACTACTTTTGATAATATAGATAATTTAAAAATAATAATTAAAGACATTGATGGAGAAGATATAGTATTAAACTTAGCTAAAGAAAACAAATAAAAAATTATATTGAATAGAAAAAATAAAAACTATGGATAATAAGATTCATAGTTTTTATTTGTGTATATGTAATTAAAATTAATTGATAATTATTTTCAATAAATATCTTGACTTCAAGATTTATTAGGAATATAATTATCTTGAAATCAAGATAATGTAGGTGAATATATGGACAATATGAATTTGAAGCTAGTTATTGCAATTACAAGAACTTATGATAGTTTACTTTGCGAAGTAGAAAAGAATTTCAAAGAATTTGGTTTAAATATTAGTGAATTTGGTGTTTTAGAAATGTTATATCATAAGGGAGATCAACCAGTGCAAAAGGTAGCTGAAAAGATACTTGTAACAAGTGGGACTATTACTTATGTAATAAATAAGTTAGAAAAGAAAGAGCTTGTTGTTCGTAGAAAATGTACTAAAGATAAAAGAGTTTATTATGTTTCATTAACAGAAAAAGGAAGAGGTTTTATAGCCCATATATTTCCTAAACACAAGAGCTTTTTAGATAATTTATTTAAAGATTTAAGTGATGATAGTAAAAAACAGCTTATTGAAAATTTAATTAAATTAAGAAAGGTATTAAAGTGATAATTAACTAGAGATTTTATAAATATTAATTAAAGAGAAATATAAATAAAAAAGGAGAGGTTAATAAATGAATAAAAATTTTTTTGAAGCAATAAAAGAAAGAAGAAGCATATATGCTATAGGTAAGGACTCACCGATATCAGATGAAAGAATTAAAGAAATTGTAGAAGAGGTAGTTAAACATGTACCATCTGCTTTTAATTCTCAAACAACAAGAACAGTTATTTTATTAGGAGAATCTCATGATAAGTTATGGAATATAACTATGGAAGCTTTAAGGAAGGTAGTTCCTGCAGATAATTTTGCATCAACTGAAGAAAAAATTAATTCCTTTAAGGCTGGACATGGAACAGTTTTATTCTTTGAAGATTTTGCAATAGTTGAAGGATTACAAAAACAATTTGAATTATATAAGGATAACTTCCCAGTATGGGCAACACAAACTTCAGGAATGATGCAATTCGCAGTTTGGACTGCATTTGCAACTGAAGGACTTGGAGCAAGCCTTCAACACTATACAGAAGTAATAGATAATGAAGTTAGAAAAGAATTTAATATACCAAATAATTGGAAGATGTTAGCCCAAATGCCTTTTGGTAATATATTAGCACCAGCTGGCGAAAAAGCTTTTACTCCAATAGAAGATAGAGTTAAGGTTTTAAAATAAGGAGAACATTATGTTAAAAAAAATAGACCATAGAAATATGGGGAAAAGTGATTTAGGATGGTTAAAGACTATATTCCACTTCTCTTTTGCAGATTATTATAATATTGATAATATGAATTTTGGTGTATTAAGGGTTATAAATGATGACTTAATAGCAGGTGGCACTGGCTTTGATTATCACCCACATAAGGATATGGAAATAATATCCTATGTTATCCAAGGTGGATTAACTCATTCAGATACAATGGGAAATAAAAACACTATATATAGAGGAGAAGTCCAATATATGAGTGCTGGTACAGGAGTTTATCATAGTGAGCAAAATATAGGAGATGAAACTATAAGATCACTTCAAATTTGGATACTTCCAGATAAAAAGGGACATAAGCCAGCCTATGGAGACTATAAGTATAAAGAAGAAGATAGAAAAAATAAGTGGTTAAATATAGTATCAAGTAAAGAGGGAACTGCAGCTGTAAAAATTAATCAAGATGCAAACTTCTATGTAGTAGAATTAGATGAAGGAAAAGAAATAGATTTTAAGGTTGCATCTAATAGACAGGCTTATTTAGTTCAAATAGAAGGAGATTCAATTATTAATAACCTTGAACTTAATGAAAGAGATGCTCTTGAAATAGTTGAAGAAAATATTAATATTAAAGCCAATAAAAAATCACATATACTTGTTATTGAAATGAAAAAACAATTAAAGTGGTAAAATTTTAAAGTAGGAGAATTTCTCCTACTTTTTTTATTGTTTAGGAATTGTCTTTTAATAATTATTATCTTTTATTTGTAAGAAAATTTTGGTATAGTAAATTTGGGCCATGTTATATGTACAAAAACAAATTGCATAATAGAACATGCCAATGCAAATACTTAAAATAATAAAGTGTTTTTATATAAATAGATATTATTAAATATTAAAGGAGATTAATAGAAAATGAGAAAAATGAAAACAATGGATGGGAATACAGCAGCAGCTTATGTTTCATATGCTCTCACCGAAGTAAGTTCAATTTTCCCTATAACACCTTCTTCACCTATGGCAGAACATATAGACGAATGGGTAGCAAAGGGAAGAAAAAATATTTTTGGAAAGCCGGTAAATGTAGTTGAAATGCAATCTGAAGCAGGAGCAGCAGGAGCACTTCATGGATCTCTTCAAGCAGGTGCATTAAGTACAACTTTTACAGCTTCACAAGGTTTATTACTTATGGTTCCTAATATGTATAAGATGGTTGGTGAAAGACTTCCAGCAGTTATTCATGTAGCTGCAAGAGCAATAGCAACCTCATCATTAAGTATATTTGGAGATCATCAAGATGTTATGGCAGCAAGACAAACTGGTTTTGCAATGTTATCTGAAGGCTCTGTTCAAGAAGTTATGGATTTAGCTCCAGTGGCACATTTAACAGCAATAAAGGCTAGAATGCCTTTTGTAAATTTCTTTGATGGATTTAGAATATCTCATGAAATACAAAAAATTGAGGTTTTAGAATATGATGAATTAGCAAAACTTGTTGATTATGAAGCATTAAATAATTTTAGAAAAAATGCATTAAATCCTGATCATCCAGTAACAAGAGGAACATCACAAAATCCAGATACATACTTCCAATTAACTGAATCATTAAATAAGTATTATGATGATATTCCAGATATAGTGGAAGAATATATGTCTAAAATAACTGAACTTACTGGAAGAGAATATCATTGTTTTGATTATTATGGAGATCCAGAAGCAGATAGAATATTAGTGGCTATGGGATCAGTAATAGAAGTAGCAGAAGAAACTATAGATTATTTAAGAGCTAAGGGCGAAAAGGTTGGGGTTGTAAAGGTAAGACTTTATAGACCATTTTCAATAGAAAAATTATTAAAGGTTATTCCTAAGACAGTTAAGAAAATAGCTGTATTAGATAGAACTAAAGAACCTGGTTCTATTGGTGAGCCTTTATATTTAGATATAGTTAGAGCAGTTAATGAAATGGAAAATCCACCTAAGGTTTATGGTGGTAGATTTGGATTAGGTTCAAAGGACCCATATCCAGCTCATATAGAAGCTGTTTTTGATAATCTAAATTTAGATAAACCAAAGAATAGATTTACTATAGGAATTGATGATGATGTAACTTATTTATCATTAACACCAAAGGAAGATTTAGATGCAACTCCAGAAGGCATAACAGCTTGTAAGTTCTGGGGATTAGGTTCAGATGGTACAGTTGGAGCAAATAAGAGTGCTATAAAAATAATTGGTGACCATACAAATATGTATGCTCAAGGATATTTTGCCTATGACTCAAAGAAATCAGGTGGAATTACAGTTTCCCACTTAAGATTTGGTAAATCTCCAATAAAGTCTCATTATGAAATAGATAAGGCAGATTTTATAGCATGTCATAATCAATCTTATGTATATAATTATGATGTTTTAAAGGGACTTAAAAAGAATGGAGTATTTGTATTAAATACTATTTGGAGTGAAGAAGAATTAGATAAGAAACTTCCAGCTAAGATTAAGAGATACATAGCAGAAAATAATATACAGTTCTATACTATTAATGCTATAAAGATAGCACAAGAAATAGGTCTTGGTGGAAGAATCAATATGATAATGCAATCAACTTTCTTTAAGTTAGCTAATATTATTCCTATTGAAGATGCTGTTAAATATTTAAAAGATGCAGTAGTAACTTCCTATGGTAAAAAAGGTGAAAAAGTAATTAATATGAACTTTGAAGCTATAGATAGAGGTTTAGAGTCATTAGTTAAAATAAATCCTCCAGAAAATTGGAAGGATGCTGAAGATGATATGTTGGAAGAAAAAATGAATGTTCCAAAGTTTGTTGAAGAAGTATGTATTCCAATAAATAAATTAGAAGGTAGTAGCATTCCAGTATCAACATTTATAGATGCAGGAGCAGAAGATGGAACCTTTATGTCTGGTACAACTGCCTTTGAAAAAAGGGGAATAGCAGTTAATGTACCTGAATGGATTCCAGATAAATGTATCCAATGTAACCAATGTTCATTTGTTTGCCCTCATGCAGTTATAAGACCTTTCTTATCAACTAATAAGGAATTAAAAAATGCTCCAGATAGCTATAAGAGCATTAAAGCAAATGGAATTAAAGGAGATAAAGAATTTAACTATACTATAGGAATTACTCCTTTAGATTGTACTGGTTGTGGAAACTGTGCAGAAATTTGTCCAGCACCAGGAAAGGCTTTAGTAATGAAGCCTATGGATACACAAAGTGAGCAAATAGAAGCTTGGAACTATGCAATTGAAGAATTAACTCCAAAAGAAAATCCTATGAGTAAGACTACAGTTAAGGGAAGTCAATTTGAACAACCTTTATTAGAATTCTCAGGAGCTTGTGCAGGATGTGGAGAAACTACTTATGCTAAGCTTGTAACTCAATTATTTGGAGATAGAATGATGATTGCAAATGCTACAGGTTGTTCATCAATTTGGGCTGCATCAGGAGCTTCAACTGCTTATAGACCTAATCATGAAGGAAATGGTCCAGCTTGGGCTAATTCATTATTTGAAGATAATGCTGAATATGGATTAGGTATGTTCTTAGGAGTTAAGACAATTAGAGATAGAATTGCAGATAATGTAAGAATAGCTTTAGAAGAAGGAAATATGTCTACAGAAGCCAATGCTATATTAAAAGATTGGTTAGATAATGTAGATAATGGAGAAGGAACAAGACAAAGAGCAGAAAACTTAAGAAGTGTTCTAGAAGAAGATAATTCAGAAATTGCTAAGGAAATATTAAAGGATAAGGAATTCTTCGTTAAGAGATCACAATGGATATTTGGTGGAGATGGCTGGGCATATGATATAGGCTATGGTGGCTTAGATCACGTATTAGCATCAGGAGAAGATATTAATGTTTTAGTATTTGATACAGAAATTTATTCAAATACAGGAGGTCAATCTTCAAAAGCTACACCAGAAGCAGCAGTTGCTAAGTTTGCTGCAACAGGAAAGAGAACTAAGAAGAAGGATTTAGGTTTAATGGCTATGACTTATGGCTATGTATATGTAGCACAAGTATGTATGGGAGCTAACTTAAATCAAACACTTAAAGCAATTGCAGAAGCAGAAGCCTATAAGGGACCTTCATTAATAATAGCTTATGCTACTTGTATATCTCATGGAATTAAGATGGGTATGTCTAATACTCCATATGAAGAAAAGAGAGCAGTTGATTCAGGATATTGGCATCTATATAGATACAATCCAGATTTAAAGGTTGCTAATAAGAATCCATTTAATTTAGATTCAAAGGCACCAACTGCAAGTCTTAGAGAATTCTTAATGGGAGAAGTTAGATATTCATCATTAGCAAAAGCTTTCCCAGAAATAGCAGATGAGTTATTTGAAAAGACAGAAGAAAATGCTAAGGAAAGATATGAAAGATATAAGAGTTTAGCAGAAAATAAGATTTTATAATTAAAAAAATTAAAAAAATATTAAATTCAAGACTCAATCTTGTGATTTATTTCTTTATATTGTACAGTTAAAATGATACTGCTTGTAAAGAAAAAATTCATTTAGATTGAGTTTTTCTTTATACTTAATGTATTTGTATAAAAATATACTATAGATTTTTGCATTTCTATAGTGGGTCAACTAAGGAGGAGTTTATGAAAATATATGAAGCTTGCGTAGGGAATTATGCTGATGCAATTAAAGCGGAAAAGTTAGGGGCAAATAGAATAGAACTATGTGATAATCTTTTAGAAGATGGGACAACACCTAGCTTTGGAAATATAAAAAAGACAATTAGTAGCCTTAATATTCCAGTAATGGTTATTATAAGACCCAGAGGTGGAAACTTTGAATACTCTAAAGATGAAGTAGAAATAATGATAGAAGATATTAAAATCTGTAAGGAATTAGGAGCTCACGGAGTAGTAATTGGAGCCTTAAAAGGAGATAAAATAGATTTAAATACAACTAAGAAATTAGTAGAAGTAGCCAAGCCTATGAATATTACCTTCCATATGGCCTTTGATGAAATAGAAGATAAAAAGGAGGCTATCGATGAGTTAGTAGACCTAGGAATAGATAGAATACTAACAAAAGGTGGAAAGGGTGGAAATGCACTAATTGGAAGAGAAACTATCAAAGATTTAATTAAGTATGCAAATGATAGAATTATAATTATGCCAGGTAAGGGCGTAAATAAACAAAATAGAGATTATATTATGGAATACACTGGAGCTAATGAAATTCACGGAACTAGAGTAGTTTAATATATAATTTTAAGTAGAATAAAAAGCACACTATTATTTATTTAATAGAGTGCTTTTTTTATTTAATATATTTAATGTATTAATAATGAAAGACGAGTATTGCCATCTCTACCAATAAGGGTTTCGTTATTTAATAATGAACTCATAATTGCATCTTCACAGGCTTCTATAGAAGCTCTAAATACTGTATCAATTTTATCTTCATGAATTTCATTTATATTAATGATATCATTTGTTTTGTAGTGGGGAATAACATTTGCTGTTGAAAATCCGATTACAACATCTCCACTACCGTTACCTAAATGAGAGCCTAATCTTGCTAGTGAAACGTTCATTCTTTTACAAACTCTTTTTAATTGACGTGAGGATAAAGGTATATCTGTAGCAAGAATAATTATAATACTTCCTTTTTCTAAGGTCTCATCATGATAATAAGAAAGTCTAACATTATCAAAAATGAAATCTTTCTTTAGTCCAAAATTACTTAATACTAGAACGCCTATAGTGTACTCTTTTACATCTAGTTCAATAATACGAGAAGCAGAACCAATGCCACCCTTCATTTCAAAACAGGACATTCCTCTTCCTGCACCAACACTGCCAAGTTCGAAATCTATGGTTGCATTTTCTATAGCTTCATAAACATCTTCTTCTGTTACAGCACATTTACGAATATCATTAAGATATCCATCATTACATTCTCCAACAACAGTATTAATAGTACCAGTATCTTTACCTATATCAGGATTATCTTTTAACATATGCTTTACTATAGCTTGTTGAACGCTACCAACATTTAAAGTATTAGTAAGGCCTATAATACTTTCTAAGGTACCAAGTTCATCAATTTGAATTAATCCACTTGTTTTACTAAATCCATTTATTACATAGGTAGAAGCTATATACTTATTTAAAAAAATATTCTCTTCACTTGGAATAATTACAGTTACGCCTGTATGGATATCACCATTATCAATTGTCTTATGTCCCACTTTTATTCCTTTAACATCAGTAATCTTATTTAATTTCCCTGTTTTCATGAACATCTCCCATTTCAATACATAATTTAATAAGTTACAATTATCTCTACTTAATTATAAGATACTATAAATTGATGAAAAATTCAGCATATTTCGAATGATATTTATAATAATCTACGTAATAATATGTATATTATTATTATAATACTTAATATAAAATTGTTATAAATTAATTAAGATTGATTTGAGATTAATGTTTTTATATTGAATTCGTGTTAAAATATTACTGTATTAATATTAATTTAAATTATGGTAGAGGATGGGGATATGTTAAAAAAACTTAGTAAGAAATTTTTTAGAGACAAAATAATAAGTGATGAATTTATAGATGGCATACATAAAAATATGATGCCAATGAACGAGTTAATGACTTATTATCGTTGTGCAATTATGGAAGTAGAAACAAAGTTTAAAGTATTAAATGAACAATTTTCATTAGAGTATGATAGAAATCCAATAGAAAGTATAAAATCTAGATTGAAATCTTATGAAAGTATTATAAAAAAGCTTAAAGATAGGGATTTACCATTTTCCTTGGAGGCAATACAAGAAAATATTAGAGATGTAGCAGGGGTAAGGGTAATTTGTTCATTTCCAGAAGATATTTATATGTTAGCAGAATGCCTATTAAGTCAAGATGATGTTAAGTTAATTGAAAGAAAAGATTATATAAAGAATCCTAAAAAAAGTGGATATAGGAGCTTACATTTAATTATTGAAGTACCAATTTTCTTACGAAATGAAAAGAAATCTATGAAAGTAGAAGTCCAACTGAGAACCATAGCTATGGATTTTTGGGCAAGCCTTGAACATAAGTTAAGATATAAGAAAAATATTGATCCAAAAGAAAATGAGATGCTTGGAAAAGAGTTATTAGAGTGTTCAGAAATTAGTGCAGCTTTAGATAAACGTATGGAAGAGATACGAGATAGAATTGAAAAGAAATTATAATATAAGAATAAAGGTAATTACCCTTGGCAGAGTGTAATTACCTTTATTATTTTATAAAGTATTAACTGCGGCACTTAATACTTTACCAATTGAATCATGGATAACCAAATTAGCTTTATTATCAGCAGAGGTAGTACTCTTATTAATAAGTACTAAATTTTTACCTCTAAAGTAATTTATAAGGCCTGCTGCAGGATAAACTACAAGAGAAGTTCCACCAATAATTAATGTATCAGCTTTTGCTATTGCTTCTACAGCACCTCTAATAGTAGACTCATCTAAACCTTCTTCATATAAAACTACATCAGGTTTAACTCTTCCACCACATTTAGTGCAAGTAGGTACTCCTTTTGATTCTAATATAAATTTTTCGTCATAAAAGGCATTACATTTAACACAATAATTTCTAAGTACAGATCCATGAAGTTCAAATACATTTTTACTTCCAGCAGCTTGATGTAATCCATCAATATTTTGAGTTATAACAGCTTTTAATTTTCCCATCTTTTCAAGTTTAGCTAAGGCAATATGAGCTTCATTAGGTTTAGCTTCTGGATAAATAAGCTTAGCTTTATAGAAATTAAAAAACTCCTCTGGATATCTTATATAAAAGCTATGTGATACTAATTGCTCAGGAGTAAAATTAATTTTAAGTTTTTCACTATATAATCCATTTGAACTTCTAAAGTCAGGAATACCAGATTCAGTACTGACACCTGCACCACCAAAGAATACTATATTATTACTTTCTTTAAGTATTTGAGCTAACTTTTCTATTTCAGTATTCATAACTAAATCACCAACCTATAATATTTTATATTTTAATTATTACACAAATAGATGAAAAAATAAAATAAGGAATAAATTTACATAAGTGATATAATTAAATAGAGTTCTAAAATTATAAAAGGAATAGTGGACAAAATTGAGCAAGGTAAGCTAGGAATTAAAATTTCAAAAACCTTACAATAAATACATGAGGTGAGGAAAAAGATGGATTGTATTCAAAGTATACAAAAGGCAATTAACTATATGGAGGAAAATATTTTAGAAAATATTAATTATGAAGATGTTGCAAGTGAAGTTTATATGTCAAACTATCATTTTCATAGGTTATTTAGTATGGTTACAGGAATAACAGCCAATGATTATATTAGAAAAAGAAGGCTATCTATGGCAGGACAAGAACTATCTATGTCTAATTCTAAAGTTATAGATATTTCAATGAAGTATGGATATGATTCTCCAGAAAGTTTTTCTAAAGCTTTTGTAAGATTTCATGGGGTTACACCTAAAGAAGCAAAGGGGTCTGGGATACAATTAAAATCTTTTAATCGCCTTGTAATAAAAATAATATTGGAAGGTGGAACAATAATGGATTATAAAATTGTTGAGAAAGAGGAATTCAAATTATTAGCTAAAGTTAGATCCTTTAGAAACGAAAGTATTTCAGAAGAGGGAAATACTGAAATCCCTGATTTTTGGAAGGAATGTAGTAATACTGGAGTTTTTGATGAATTAAGCAAATATTCTAAGGAGTATGATTCATATGGGGTTTGTACACCTGTTTCAAAAGAAAGTAAGTATTTTGATTATGCTATAGCAATGAAATATGATGGTGGTGAGATTCCAGAAGGGTATTCTGTTTTAGAAGTTAAGCCTACTCTTTGGGCAGTGTTTAAATGCATTGGAACTGACGGAAAATGTATTAGTAATACATGGGATAAAATATTTAAAGAGTTTTTACCTAGCTCCGATTATAATATGTTAGATGATTTAGATTTTGAATTTTATCCAGAAAATAGTGATAAAGATTTATTTTGTGAAATATGGATACCTGTAGAAAAGAAATTAAATTAGACTAAAAATTTGAGTGCCTTAATGGGCACTCTTTTTGAATTTGTTAATTAATACATATTATAATATTTATTAAGATAAAATTATTTAAAGAAGGTAAGTTAAATGTTAATAAAAAAATTATTAAAAAATTTGCAGGATAAGTATATATTAAGTGAAGGTGAAGATATTAAGCTTCCTGAATTTAAAAGAAGTGATGTTGTTAGAAAAAATATAATCTTTTCTGGAAAGGTACAAAAAGTAGGCTTTAGATATGAAGTTTATCTTATTTCCACAAAGCTTAAATTAACAGGATGGGTTAAAAATAGAGATGATGGAAAAGTCGAAGCAGAAATACAAGGGGAAATGGATAAAATAGAATTTTTAAAAACTTATATGTGCTCACTAAAGAGAATAAAGTTAACTTATATTAAGGAAGTAGATATTCCAGTTAAAGATGAAGAAAAAGAATTTATTGCAGTTTATTAAAGAAAAATATATTATATATAATTCTAATATAAAGAATTAATAATGGATAAAAATGTATATTAATATGATATAATTATTCTAATAAAAGTTATGTGTAAGGGTGGAGGATATATATGAAAAATAAAGAAAAAATATTATTGGGACTTACTTGTTTTTTGGGGGGAGTTGTTGCAGGATTTTTAATTGCACCAATTAAGAAGGGTATCTGTTGTGGAAATAATTGTGGCAACAATGTTAGGAGCGTTGATGAACTAAAAGAATTAATAGGCAATGGTATAGAAGAAAATGAGGGTATAAAATAAATATATTATAATATACGTAGGAGATAAATAAGAAATGGATAGAGTAATAATAATAGGCTGTGGAGGTAGTGGAAAATCTACATTATCTAGAGCTTTATCAGAAAAAACTAAGTTGCCAGTAGTCCATTTAGACAAACTGTTTTGGAGAGAAGGATGGATTAATATACCTAGAGAAGAATTTAATATTTTACTTAGAGAAGAACTAAAGAAGGATAAATGGATAATTGATGGAAATTATGATAGGACATTAGAAGAAAGATTAAAGTGCTGTGATACAGTAATTTATCTAGATTATCCAAGAAGAACATGTCTATTTGGTGTTATTAAAAGGTTTATAACTAATTATGGTAAAACTCGTCCAGATATGACAGATGGATGTCCAGAAAAAATCGATTTAGAATTCTTAAAGTGGATATGGGATTTTAATAAAGAACATAGAGACAATTTTTATAGAATACTTAAAGAAGAAAAAGACAAACAAATATACATATTTAAAAATAGAAAAGAGTGCAATGAATTTTTAAGAAATCTATAATCATTACAATTATTTAAATATTGGTGGTGAAGTAATATGGTAAATACTTTAGGAGTAATAGGTGCTATAATTTTCTTTGTTATTTTATACTATGTTATAAAAGAGGCAGTAGAAAATGGAGTTTTCAATGCGCTAAAAAGATACGATAAATTGAAGGAAAAGGATACTTATAATGAATAATAAAAACTCAGCTCTATGCTGAGTTTTAACATTAACTTATTAATTTTACAAGATATAAACTGTATAAGGAGAAACCTTGATATATTAATGCGTACGTCGACTTGGAGCGAAGCAATATCAACAGTAATTATAGTAATAACTTATGATTTAAATAAAAAAACTCGGCTTCATGCTGAGTTTTATCCTTTAGTTTTAAAGTGAAAAATAAGATATAGTAATAAAAATGGCTAGTTATTTATGCGTATATCGACTTGGAGCTTGCGACGGAGATAGTAGCATAATAACTAGCCATTTTTATTTATAGATTATCGTGAACCTAGCATGTATTCTTTCCAATCACCATTTTCTATATAAATAGCTTCATCCTGGAATCTTGGATCTATATCCTTATTATAAAAATAAGAATAACAATCTTCATAGCTTTCATCATCAGTTAATTTTACTTTTACAATTTTTCTTGAGTATTCATTGTTTGGATTTCCTTCACCTAAGAAGCCTTCCATTTTATCCATAGGTTCTATTGTTGCATCATAATCCGTAAGTTCAACAACTTCACCTACTATGGTAGTATTTCCAGGCAATACTGCTGGATAACCCTTATAAGGCATATGATATAATTCAAAACCGCTTATTTCAGCTGGTCTTATAGAATTAATTTTTCCTTTTAGATAAAGATCATAATTAAAAAAGCCTTCTCTTAAACTACCATATACAAAAATATTTAACTTTTTATTCATTAGCAGATAGTTCCACCTATAGTTTTTATATCTGATGAATTTTCTATAACTGCTTTTATGCTAAGTTCTAGGCCTTTAGTTATATCATCTGCTGACATAGATGGCATATTAGGCTTTGTAGCAGCTTGAGCTGGAATACATGGAACATGTATAAATCCACCTCTCATATTTGGGTACTTTTTATCTATTAAGTATAAAATTCCGTACATAACATGGTTGCACACAAAGGTTCCTGCAGTATTTGATACAGAAGCTGGAATTCCGTTGTCAATCATTTCTTTTACCATAGCCTTTATAGGTAGGTTAGAGAAATATGCATTTTCACCATCTTCATATATAGATATATCAATAGGTTGATTATCTTCATTATCTTTAATTCTTGCATCGTCTATATTAATAGCAACTCTTTCAGGAGTGATTCCGAATCTACCAGCAGCTTGGCCAACAGAAATTACTACATCTGGATTATGTTTTTTAATATTCTCTTCAATTTTTTCAAGAGATTTTCTAAATACAGTTGGTATTTCAAGTTTAATAACTTCATGTCCTAAAATAGTATCAGGTAATTTCTTAACAGCTTCTAAAGCTGGATTTATATTTTCTCCACCAAAAGGATCAAAACCTGTAATTAATATTTTCATTTGTTATCCTCCTTATTAATTAAAATGCTAAGAAGTACATTAATGCTATGTGTATTGCAAGTAAAATTATTGCAAATGGAGTTTGATATTTTATAACAGCATTCTTATCTTTAGTTTCTAATAATGCCACTGGTAATATGTTGAAGTTAGCAGCCATTGGAGTCATTAAAGTTCCACAGAAACCAGCTGTCATAGCTAAAGCAGAAGCTATTATAGGATCTCCACCTTGAGCAAATACAAAAGGTACTCCAATACCAACAGTTATTACTGAAAATGCAGCGAAAGCATTTCCCATTATAGCAGTAAATAAAGCCATTCCCACACAGTAAGCAGTTACTCCTACAAGTATATTCCCTTGTGGAATTACTCCAGAAATTATGTTTGATATAATGTCACCAACACCAGCAGCTGTGAATAAAGCACCAAGTGCAGCTAATAATTGAGGTAATATTGCAGTGGCGCCAACAGCTTGGAACATTCTGTTACTATCCTCTAAGAACTCACTAGGTTTAGCTTTAGTTAATATAAATGTAGTTATTAAAGCTACTATAGCTGCAATACCAACAGCAGCAACACCAGAGATTTCTGTGAATTGAGCAATAACTAATGCAACTAAAGCTATTATTAATGATGGGATAAATATTTTTATTCCAATTTCTTTTGACTTTAAGCTTGCAAAAGTTGTATCTAAATCTTTTAAAGTTCCAATATTAATTTGATTAAAGGCAGCTAAAACACCTATTACTACAATTAATGAACCAGTGATAACTGATGGAATAATTTCTCCAAGTATAAATATAACACCAAGAATTCCCCAGAATAAAGATGTACCATATCTAGTTTTATGATTTTTATCTTTTAAAGTAAACATCATAGTTAGTATAAAGAATAAACCAACCATAATATAGAATATTTCTAATAGTATATTTGAAATTGCTTTAATATCCATATATATTCCTACCTATTTTTTATATTTTTTTGAAAGTTTTTTGTCTAATAAATAGTTTTGAATAACTCCTAAAATAAATGCTATTATAGCTACAGGAATTGAAGCTTTAGCAATTTGTAAGGTATCAACATTATATCCAAGGGTTTCTAAAGTACCAGCAATTAGTAAAACACCTGAATTAGCTAAAAATACATTTTGTCCAAAGAAGTTACCATAGTTATCATTAGCAGCAGATGCAGCTTTGATTAAATCCTCATCCTTCTCATCAAGTTCACCGTATTTTGAAATAGCAGCACCTTGAGCCATTGGGTTAATAAGTGGTCTTACAAATTGAGGATGTCCACCAAGTTTAACTGCCATAGTTGAAGCAGCCTCTCTAATAAATAGATATCCTGATATAAGTTTACCAGTAGATAAACCTTTTACTTTTTTAATTAATTCTATTGCTTTTTCTTTTAATCCATATCTTTCACATAAACCTATTACTGGTAATGTTAAAAGAAATAAACTCATTTCTCTTTTTTGTACGAAGGTTTGTCCTAAAGTTGTTAATATTTCAGAAATGCTCATGTCTGCAATTAATCCAGTTACTATACCAGAAACAATTACAACTGCAATTGTATTAAATTTAAGAGCAAATCCTACTATGATTATTAGTATTCCTATTAATGCCATTTTTTATCGAATCCTTTCGAAATTTGTTATATAAAGTATAGATAATATTATATATATGTTTTTACAAAAAATCCATAGAAATATTTGATAATTTATACAGAATTAACACTAAAAAATGATAAATAGATAATTGGCTTATAAGTATTTTTAATATTAATATATGTAAAAAAATAAAAAGATAGTTTTTATACAATTAAAATAACTTAATTAATGAGAGCTGAAATAAAAATATCAATAAAATTTTTTCAAAAAAACATTTACATTTGATTTTTTTTATGATAGTATATGAGCATAATCAAATAAGTAGTGTGTTACTGGTAAAGCAGGCAAGGACTAAAATTATTATAGGTATACTATAACTATATCTATAAGTTTTGGTCCTTTTTTATTTTCATAAATTTATAATAAAATTAAAAATAAATGCAAATAATATCTGTAAATAGAAACATTCTACTTTAGCAATTATCAAATGATTAATTTATTTATAAAGATTAACTTAAGGAGGAATTATTAATGTTACAACAATTACAAAGAATCGGTAAAGCTATAATGCTTCCAATAGCAGCATTACCAATTGCTGGTATCTTGCTAGGTGTTGGTGGAGCTTTATTAGGAATTGCAGGTTTAGAAAATGCCCCAGCAGTTTATCAACCATTAATGGCTTTTGTTAATATCCCAGTTGTTACAGCAATATTAACAATAATGAAAAATATAGGGGATATCATATTTGGAAACCTACCATTATTATTTGCAGTAGGTGTTGCAGTTGGACTTGCTAAAAAGGATAAAGGAACTGCAGGATTAGCTTCAATCTTCGGATTTATAGTTATGAACCAAGTTATATCTTCAATGTTAGCATTAGGATTAACTCAATTAGGAGTTCTTACTCCAGATGCAGTTGGTGAATATGGTACTTATGTTACTACTAACTTAGGTATATTTACTTTAAATATGTCAGTTTTCGGTGGAATTATTACAGGTATAGTTACAGCAATATTACACAATAAATATCATACAATACAATTACCACAAGTTATTGGATTCTTCTCAGGATCAAGATTTGTTCCAATAATTACTTCTTTAGCTATGGCAATAGTTGGTGCTTTATTAGCATTCATATGGCCAGTAGTTCAAAATGGTATAGGTGTACTTTCAGAATTAGTTAGAAATGCAGGAGCTATAGGAACATTCTTCTATGGACTTATTGAAAGAGCATTAATTCCATTTGGATTACACCATGTATTCTATACACCATTCTGGTATGGATCATTTGTTGATGGACAAATATTAGTAGATGGTGCATGGCAAACAGTTGCAGGAGCTAATACAGCTTACTTTGCTCAATTATCAAGTATGAGTAGCTTAGTTGGAGCTTCATCAGCAGATATGGCTAGAGTAGTTTCAGGTACTACAAGATTTATGGCTGGTAAATTCCCATTCATGATGTTTGGTCTTCCAGCAGCAGCATTAGCTATGTATAGAACAGCAGCTCCAAGCAAGAAAAAGGTTGTTGGATCATTATTAGCATCAGCAGCAGTTACAGCATTACTTACTGGTATTACAGAACCAATTGAATTCACATTCTTATTCGTTGCACCAGTATTATACGTAGTTCACTGTGTATTAGCAGGTTTATCATTCATGTTAATGGATATACTTAATGTATTTATAGGTATGACATTCTCAGGTGGTTTAATAGACTTTACATTATTCGGTTTATTACCAGCAGGAGCAGGAGTTCCAACTCACTGGTTAAGATTAATGTTAGTTGGTATAGTTTATGCAGTAGTTTACTACTTCTTATTCTTATTCTTAATTAAGAAGTTTAACTTAAAGACTCCTGGTAGAGAAGAAAGCGATGAAGAAGTTAAGCTTTATTCAAAAGCTGATTATCAAGCAAAAGCTGGAATCCCTCAAGCTGATATCAATGAAAAAGCTGGAAACAAAAAGGGCGGAAAGAACAACGAAATAGTTGAAAAAGCTCCAGCAGTTTTAGCAGCTTTAGGTGGAGAAGAAAATATAGTTAGCGTTGATGCTTGCATTACAAGATTAAGAGTAGAAGTTAAAGATAAAGCAAATGTTAACAAAGATGAATTAAAAGCATTAGGAGCAGCAGGAGTAGTTGAAGTTGGTAATGGAATTCAAGCTATCTTTGGTGCAAAAGCAGATGCTTACAAAAATGAAATTAAAAATATCTTAGATATAGATTAGTTTAAATAAAAAAACTTAGGAAATTTAGTTTCCTGAGTTTTTTTATTTTTATATAGAAAATCTGTTAAATTTGTATTTTTTTATTAAAATATTCCTAAATAAGTGGTAAATTATTATTATATAGATAAAAAGTATAGGTTATATGAATATTAAAACCTATAATACTTAGAAAGGAGTAGGAAATGAAAAAAGCAAAAATAATGATTTTAAGTACAGTTTTTATTCTAATAGCAGCTTCATTATTATATATAAATAGATCTAAAATCTTTCCTAAGAAGGCTGAAGAAGTAGTAGAGATTACAAATCCAGATCTTGCTTTTGGTGTTTTCGGAGATGTACATGAGAATATAAATCATTTTCAAAAAGCAATAGATGATTTTTATAAAATAAATCCAAATATGGATGCACTAATTTTAAATGGTGATAATGTAGATCAAGGAATAGATGAGCAATACGACTCCATGAATAAAATCTTAGAAAAAAATAAGGATTTATTACCTGAAATAATAATAAAGAATATAGGTAATCATGAATTTTTTGATTATAATATTGAGACAAATTCCAAGGAGGAAGTTGAAGGTTTTATTAATAACTACTTAGAATTTGCAGGAGAAGAAAAGGTATATCATGATAAGTGGATAAAAGATTATCATTTTATTTCCTTAGGTTCTGAAGATGGTAATTCTGAAACTATGAATTCAGTAACAGCCTTTTTGTCTAAGGAACAATTAGATTGGTTTAAAGAAAAGATAGCTGAGAAATATGAAAAAGGAAAACCTATTTTTGTATTTTTACATCAGCAATTAGAATATCCAAATAGCAAGTGGGTTGGAGTTCAGCAAGAGGAAGAGATAAGAAATATATTATCAGAGTATCCAGAGGCAATATTATTTTCTTCTCATACCCATAGAGATTTATCTGATAATAGCATATCTTTAGATAAGCCATTTACCATAGTAAATACAGGAGCAGTTCATTATACTCTAGTAATTGATGAATATGAAGAAAGAGGAATTAGAAGAGAAGATGATTATATTAGCGGAATTTATGTTGAGGTAATTGGGAATACTGTTACAATTAAAGCAAGAGATATAAAAGAAAAACAATGGAGATATAACATAGAAATTTCAAAATAAACTTATTGTATTAATATAGGGGGGGAAGTGCTATGGATATAGGGCTTATAGGCTTTGGAGGAGTTGGAAAGGCTTTTATAAAACTATTAGTGGATAAGGAAGATACCCTCAAAGCAAAGGGATTAAATATAAATATTAAATATATTATTAAAAGTAATGGTGGTATTTATAATAAGGAGGGGATAAATCTTAAAAGTATAATAAGAGAAAACTATAACTTAAATACTTTAGATTTTAAAGAAAATATAAATATAAATACTATTATTAATAATAATGATATAGACACATTAGTAGAGCTTACAAGTACAAATATAGAATCAGGGGAACCTGGCTTAACTCATATTAAATTAGCATTGAAAAATGGAATTAATGTAGTTACGGGAAATAAGGGACCTATTATTTTAGAATATAAAGCTTTGAGAAATATGGCAGATAAAAATAATGTGAAATTAGGAATAGGATGTACTACTGGAGGAGCCTTACCTTCTATTAATGTAGGAAGCTTTGATATAGCAGGAGCAGATATATTATCTATTGAAGCTGTCCTAAATGGCACTAGCAATTTTATTTTATCTAAAATGTATGAAGAAGAAATAGACTATGAAACTTCTCTTAAGGATGCTATTTCCTTAGGAATAGCTGAAGCTAATTATAATTTGGATGTAGAAGGCTTTGATACTGCTGGTAAAATATTAATTTTAGCAAATGTTTTAATGAATTCTAATTTAACTTTAAAGGAAATAGAAGTAGAAGGAATAAATAATTTAAAGCAAGATAAGATATTAGAAGAAAAGTATAGGGGAAATAAGATAAAATTAATAGGAAAAGTCTATAGGAAAAATAATGAAATTAAGGCTTATGTTAGGCCAGAAGTATTAAATAGCCAGCATCCATTATACTTTGTAGATAATAAAAATAAAGGTGTATGTTATAAGACAGATACCTTAGGAGATATTAGCATTATTGGTGGTGCATCAGGAACAATAAATGCTGCTGCATCTATATTAAGAGATATAATTAATTTGAAAAATAGAGGGATTTAATAGGAGAAGTTATGAATAGAGAAGAGAAAATGGTATTAAGGAATAAGATTTTATCTATAAGGAACTCTTTAAATAAAGAGACTAAGAATGCAATGGATGAAGAAATTTATAAAATACTAATAACTTCTGATTTATATATAAAAGCTAATAATATATTTATTTATCTAAGTTTTGGTAGTGAAGTAGAGACCCAAAATATAATCAATAAAGCATTAGAAGATAAAAAGAAAGTATTTATACCTAAGATATATAAAGAAGATAAGTCTATGAAGGCTATTAGATTAAAATCCTTTAATGATTTAAAGAAAAATTCAATGGGAATATTAGAGCCTATTGATGATAGTAATTATATTGAAAAAGAAAAAATAGATTTAATAGTGGTTCCAGGTGCAGTTTTCGATTTTTACGGTAATAGAATAGGATATGGTGGAGGATATTACGATAGATATTTAGAAGATATAAAAGCAATAAGGAATAAAGTAGTATTAGCATATGATTTACAAATTGTAGATTTTATTCATGGAGAAAATCATGATATTAAATTCGATTATATAATAACAAATACAAAATTTAATAAGATTTATAAATAATAGTTGAAATTAAAAAGCTTAGTTATAAGAGAATATAATGAAATTTAATAGAAGAAGTGATTTTACAATATTTAAATTTGAAAAGCATATCTTTATAAACTATAATATAAAATGATAAATTTCACTTGGTAATTAAATTTACCTTTTAAAAAGGAGTGTTTTTATGTTTAATAAAGAAGAACTTCAAATTATTAATGAAGCTGTAAAAATGTTTGAGGAGAAGACAACTAAACTTTTAGAAGCTAGTACTAATAATAAAGATAGAATGGTTGCTTATAATAGAAAACAAAAGAAGGTTTGGTTACTTCAAAATAAGCTTAAGAAACTAATAGAAGAGAATAAATAATATGTTTATTAAAAGGGAAGTTATATTTTATGACTTTCCTTTTTTTATAGTTTAATGGTAAAATTAGGATGATTAATAAAATGTATATTTAAAAGAGTTATATTATTTACATAATATTAAATTGGAGGTGAAAGGTTTTTTGCATAAAATTAGTTCAATTATTTATTATATTATTCAATACCTTATTATTGGAATAAGTTTTATTGCATTTACTTCCACTATGGAAATTATTCCTTGGTACGAGCCTTTAACAATGGTAGCTTTTTTGGTTCTTATGATTATAACACCTATACAACTATTAATTTTTATAATAACTTTTTTATTAAAGGAAAAAATATTAATAAAGAAAAGGGCTGTTATAGTTTCAAATATCAATTCTCTGATTCTAGTATCTATTTTTATAATCACAATGTTAAATGAACCACTATTTTATCCACTGTCTGTAGTATTCTCCATTGTAGAAGTTTTATTAGGATTATATTTATTTATATCAATAATTCGTTAATAGACAAGCATATAATAATTATTCTTAGATTAAAGAGGGGTCATATTAATACTAAATAAAATATTATTTAGTATTAATATGACCCCTTAAAGTAATTCTTCTCTAGAATATTATAGAATTTTAGTTATTTCTATTTTTTGAACCCCAGTCACATAACTCTTCTAAAATAGGTAATAGGGTTTCAGCTTTCTGTGTCAGACTGTACTCAACTTTAGGTGGAACTTGAGGATATTCTTTACGAATAACCAAGCCATCTGCCTCCAATTCTTTTAATTGGGAACTTAATATTTTAAAAGTGATGGTGCCTATTTGTCTTTTTAGCTCATTAAAGCGGACTGGTTGATTTTCTGATAAAAGGTATATAATAACCATTTTCCATTTACCACCAATAACTGACATGGTATAACCAAAAGGTGTATCTTTAATGTTTTCAACTTTACCATTAAAATCAGACATACCCATATTAACACTATCCTTTCTAATAGTACCTATCAATAAAGTGCGTACTGTTTTCTTATTTTAGCTTAGTATATACTAAGGTTACCTTAAAGTAAAGGAGTGGTAATAATGGATAATATTAAAACTTACAATCACGGTCTTCCATGGGAAGATGAACATGGAATTTCACAAGGATACTGTGTTAATGGTACTATATATATTTCTGGACAATTTTCTCATGATATGAAAGGGAAATTTATTGGGGCAGGAGACATCCAGGCACAAACAAGACAAACTTTAAAGAATCTAGATAGGGTGTTAGAGAGCTTTGGAGCTACTAAATCAAACATTGCTGAAATAGAGATTTTTCTTACAGATCCACAAAGGGACTTCGAAGAATGTATTAAAATTTTCAAGGAATATGTAGAAAATTATAAGCCGGCTGGAACTCTCGTAGGGGTTTCTGGTATGGCATTTCCTGATCAATTAATTGAAATTAGAGCAGTAGCACATATTAATTAACTTTCTTAATAACTAATAAAAAGGCGTCTAAGCGCCTTTTTATCTTTAATATATTAATTGTAAAATGTTATATTCTTACTATTTTATCTTTCTTTGTTAGCTATTTCTAAAATTAATCTATTCTTTAATTCAGAAACTGGAATTGCTCCTTCTTCTCCATTCTTTCTGCTTCTTACAGAAACTTCATTGTTAGCAGCTTCCTTTTCACCAACAACTAGGATATAAGGAATTCTTTCAAGTCTAGCTTCTCTAATTTTATAACCTATCTTTTCAGCTCTGTAATCTCCGTTTACTCTTATTCCTGCATTTTTAAAATCTTTAACTATTGATTCAGCATAGTCATTGTATTTATCAGAAATAGGTAATACTATTGCTTGAGTTGGTGATAACCAAGTTGGGAATGCACCAGCATATTTTTCAATAAGCATAGCTAAAGTTCTTTCATAACATCCAATTGAAGATCTGTGAACTATATATGGACGTTTTTTATTTCCATCTTTATCTATATAAGTCATATCAAATCTTTCTGCAAGAGCGAAGTCGATTTGGATAGTTATTATTGTATCTTCTTTTCCATGAACATTCTTAAATTGGATATCAAGTTTTGGTCCGTAGAATGCAGCTTCTCCTTCAGCTTCTACATAATTAATTCCAAGGTGATCTAAGATACCTTTCATTAATATTTGAGTTTCTTCCCAAGCTTCTGGATTGTTTATATATTTCTCAGTATTGTTTGGATCCCACTTAGAGAATCTGAATGAGATATCTTCATCAATGCCTAAAGTATGCATTATATGGTTGATTAATTCAAGAGAGCCCTTGAATTCTTCTTCAACTTGGTCTGGTCTACAAACTATATGTCCATCAGCTAAAGTGAATTGTCTAACTCTTATTAAACCATGCATTTCCCCTGAAGCTTCATTTCTAAATAAAGTAGAAGTTTCAGAATATCTTATAGGTAATTCTCTATAAGAGTGTTGTTCAGCATTATAGATAGTATATTGGAATGGGCAAGTCATTGGTCTTAAAGCCATAACTTCAGCATCCTTTTCTTCATCTCCTAAAACAAACATACCATCTTTGTAGTGATCCCAGTGCCCAGAAACCTTATATAAATCACTTTTAGCCATATAAGGAGTCTTTGTAAATACATAGCCTCTTTTTTCTTCTTCATCTTCAACCCATCTTTGAAGCAATTGAACTATTTTAGCACCCTTTGGCATTAATAATGGTAATCCTTGACCTACTTTTTCATCAGTAGTGAATAGTTTAAGTTCTCTTCCTAATTTATTGTGATCTCTCTTTTTAGCTTCTTCTAAAGCTTCTAAATGAGCATCTAAATCTGATTTCTTTAAGAATGCAGTTCCATAAATTCTTGAAAGCATCTTATTCTTTTCGTCACCCTTCCAGTAAGCACCAGCACTTCTAAGAAGTTTAACAGCTTTAACTGGTTTTAATGACATTAAGTGAGGTCCAGCACATAAATCAACGAAGTCTCCCATTTTGTAGAAGGAAATAACTTCATCTTCTCCTAAATCATTTATTAGTTCAACCTTATATGGCTCCTTAGCATCTTCCATTAATTTTAAAGCTTCAGCTCTTGGTAATTCAAATCTTTCTATTGAAGGATTTTCTTTTATTATTTTTCTCATTTCATCTTCAATCTTAACTAAATCTTCAGCAGAAAAAGAATTTTCTACATCAAAGTCATAGTAGAAACCATCATTAATTGCTGGTCCAATAGCTAATTTTGCTTCTGGATATAATCTCTTAACAGCATAAGCTAATACGTGAGATATACTGTGTCTTACAGCATCTTTACCTTCTTGAGAATCAAATGTACAGATTGCAAGATCTGAATCTTCATTTACAGTATAACGTAAATCTACAACCTTCCCATTAACTATTCCACAGCAAGCATTTCTAGCTAAACCTTCACTTATTGCTTTAGCTATATCAAGTACTGAAATACCAGCTTCAAATTCTTTTACAGATCCATCTTTTAAAGTAATTTTAATCATTTCTTATATTCTCCCTTCGCATTTTAAAAATAAAAAAACTCCCATCCCTTCAATAATAGAAGGGACGAGAGTGATAAAATTCTATATTTCCCGCGGTTCCACCCTTAATTGCCTAAATGTATAAGTAGGCCTCTTAAGATATCGTAACGTGATATTGACGGGCTTTATTAGAGCCGCTCAGAGGTGGTCTTCAACTAAATTCAAATAAGATAATTTCACCAAGCATATCTCTCTCTGGAAATGAAAAGTAGTTTACTCTTCTCTTCAACGCATTAAATATTTATTATTTATTATAATTATTTAATATATTAATGTCAACATAAAGAAATATTATTTTAGAAAAATATGATATTTCTTTTAATAAATTGAATATAAAATAATATTTTAGCTAATATTAATATTATGGTAAAGACGTTCTAGTTCTATTTCTTCAAGTATATTATAGGAGTATAGTTTACCACCCATTAAGTTTGTAATTATTTCTCTTTTAGAATAACCTTCTTTATAAAGCTTTAAATTTTTCACTAACTTTTTTAATGAAGAATTTGTTATTTCTAAAAGACTATAAAGCTCTTTAGCTGTATAGTAATCCTTTGGTAAAAGCTTAAAAAGCTTTTTTTGCATTTCAAGCTTATATTTAATGTCGGTTTCTATGCAGTTATGGGGTCCATTTTTACCTCTATGATGGTAGTTACAAAGATATTTATAATTTATATTAATATCGTAACCGCCTTCGTGCTTATGAACTATATGATGTATATCTGCTTTAGCCCCACAAATTTCACAGTGGTACAAAGTCATGCCTCCTTTATATAACTTTATATCTCTTTACATATATTATATAATTATTTTGAAGAATAATCTAGATTATTAAGAATTTTATAAAAATTAACATATTATGAATAAAATGAATTTTTTTGAATTCAAAGTGTTTAAAGTTACTTTTTTATAATCTGAAAATTTACTTGAAAATGAGTTAAAATATACTATATAATATATTTATAGTATATTTTATTTCGAAATTGAAAGAAAGGTGATACTGTGAGGCATAATTATGATTCTTTTGATTATTGGGAAGAGTTAATTAATGAAAATAAAACTATAAGAGGCCATATGTTTATGGATAGGCTTCCAGATAATAAGAGTATATATATTCATAGTTTAATATTTTCAAAAAATAATGGTCTTAGTAATATATGGTCATACTTTCCTAATGAAAGGACATTATTAGGATATATTCAATACTCATTTTTACAAGAAGCTTTTTATAAATGGATTTATGGAAAAGAAAGATTAATAATAAATATACCCAATGTTCCAGTAGAAAGAATAATTACTGACGGTGAAAAAAACAACAAAATCTCAAAAGAAGAAGCGGATAACATGAGAAAACACCTAGATATGATTAAAAGCTTTTGGAATTTACCAAGTGATAAACTAATAAAATCATTAAAAAGATTTTGTAGAGATTTTAATAGAACTTGGTATGGAGATAACAAAGAATTTTTAT